>ENA-OPTB01001286-OPTB01001286.1-human-gut-metagenome-genome-assembly--contig:-NODE-1286-length-19943-cov-3.602725_pt1 | contig 19943 bp, 17 predicted proteins | sample MGYA00241810_ERZ501911 | MGnify/ENA primary metagenome ERZ501911 (study PRJEB25962, sample SAMEA2042304) | human gut metagenome | biome: human gut; feature: human-associated habitat; material: faeces... | reverse complement strand
GGTGCGGTAGCAGCCAATGGCGCCATTATGATTACCACCAAATCAGCACAGTCGGGTAAAGTTTCCGTTAATGTATCCAGCAACACCACGATGGAGAGCCCAATGGTGCTACCCGAATTCCAGACTACTTATGGAATGAGCGACAACGGTACTTTCAGCTGGGGTGAGAAACTAAGCAGCAAAGCTCCAAACTATGCAAAAAAATTCTTCCGTACCGGATTTACAACGAATAACTCCATCTCCTTAAGCGGAGGCAATGAAAATATCCAATCTTATTTTTCCTATGCCAATGTCTATTCACAAGGCATCACTCCCCAGAATGACTACCGAAGCCACAATTTGAATTCAAAAGTAGGTTTCAATATTCTGAAAGACATTCATATTGATTTCACGGCCAAGTTTACCAACCAGCACATCACCAATCAGGCAGCTGCCGGTTACTTATGGAATCCGCTGACCGGTGTTTATCTCTTCCCTAGAGGAGAAGACTGGAATGGCTATAAAGAGAACTTCGAGGTATATGATCCCGCAAGAGGCTGCTATGTCCAAAACTGGACAAATACACAACAACAGCAATTCGGTAATCCATATTGGATGTTGAACAGACAGACCCCTATCACCGACCGTAACCGCTATGAATTCGGCGGAAGCATCAAATGGAACATTACTCCGGATCTGAATATCCAAGGACGTATGCGTTACGAAAGAGGAGAAGAACACTGGGTACACAATGCTTACGCATCCAGCGTAGGAAACCTTTATCCGATGGGACGCATGAAAGACAACCGCTATTTCAGCGACCAACTTTATGGCGATGTTTTAGTAAGCTACAACCATACATTCAATGATTTTTCTCTATCCGCTACCGCAGGTTCCAGTTTTACAAAAACCAAAACCTCTCATGTAGACCTATGGGGCGAGGGTTCCCAGTTCTCACAGCCCGGTTCCGGAAACATTTTTTATCCGAACATCTTTACTCCGAACAACTATTATGGCAATATGTCCACCGTGGGCAAAGATGACAACTGGATGACCCAAAAACGGCTGAACTCAGTATTCGCCACCGCACAACTCGGTTACCGTGAAGGCATATTCCTTGATATATCAGCACGTAATGACTGGTCTTCGGCATTGGCTTTCACAGAAAGCTGTTCATTCTTTTATCCCTCTTTTGGAGGTAGTGTCCTGCTGAACAAATTTGTAGATATGGGTAAGAACATTGATTTGTTCAAATTCCGTGCAAGCTATTCTATCGTAGGTAATGACGTACCTGTATTCATGAGTAATCTGCTCTATTCTCTAGGTTCTCAAGGTGCCATCACTCCCCCCGACAAAGCTCCGTTCAGAACATTGAAGCCGGAAAAAACCCATTCTTTAGAAATTGGTTTTGACGGTACATTCTTACAGAACCGACTGAATATCAACCTGACTTATTATAAAACCAACACCAAAAATCAGTTCTTCTCCGTTGCGGCTCCTTACGAATCAGGCTTGAGAAACCGTTATGTAAACGCCGGTAATGTAGAAAACAAAGGCTTTGAATTCAATATCGGATGGTACGAGCAGTTCACTGACAACTTCAGCTGGAGTACCAACCTGAACTTCTCTTATAATGATAATAAAATCAAAGAATTGGTAGATGACCTTCCCAACGGACTGACATTGACCGATTTCGGAGGTGCAAAAGTTATATTGAAAGAAGGCGGCCACTACGGAGATCTGTATGTACGTCATCTGATGCGTGATGAAAACGGCAAACCCTTGCAAAACGAAAAAGGAGAGCCTATCGTAAGTGGTGATTCTATGGACGAACTGGAATACGCAGGCAATATGAATGCCAAAGTAAATATGGGATGGACAAACACATTCCGCTACAAAGACTTCTCACTATCGTTCCTGATTGATGCTAAATTCGGTGGAAAAGTGATTAGTATGACCGAAGCCGCCTTGGACGGATGGGGCGTATCGAAACGTTCAGGTGAAGCCCGTGATGCCGGCGGTATTACAGTGGACGGAGTAAAATTTGATGCCGACAAGTACTATCGTACCACCGGTAACAACAACTTCAACAGTCCATACGCTGTGGAAAACTATGTTTATGATGCTACCAATATTCGTCTTCGTGAAGTGACTTTCGGTTATACCTTCCGTAACTTGCTGGGTGCAGGCAAGAACCTGACAGCAGCCATCATCGGCCGCAACCTGTTTTTCTTCCATAAAGACGCCCCGATGGATCCGGATGTATCGGCAGGTACAGGTAATGGAATACAAGGTGTAGATATGTTTGCACTGCCTACCTCACGCAGCTTTGGTCTTAATTTAAAACTTAACTTCTAATGCTTGAAACTATGAAACGGAATAAGATATTAACATACGCCTTCTTAATGGCAATCCCCATGACTACAGGAAACATCTTTTCTTCCTGTACAGACGACTTCGAGAAATTGAATACCAGTAACATACAGGTAGATCCGGCAGACCTTCCTTTTGCCGCACAATGTACCGAACCGATGACCTACTGTTATCCTCCTCAGCAAAATATGTTCCAGTTTTGGACCAACCTGACTATTGACCTTTATGGAGGTTATTTTATGACTCCCAACGGTAACTTCACCAATGGTGATATGGGAGAGAACCGGGGACATAGCGGTGGTATGTACGAAAACTATTATCTCCATATTTTCAATAACACCCGCCGCATCATCGCACAATGTGACGCCAGTGGTGAAAGAGGCCTGTCAGGCGTGATGCGTATCGTACAGGCTTACGGAACATTGATGACCACAGATGCCTACGGACCGATACCTTACAGCTCCATCCTATCGGGAGAAAACGAAGTGTATTTCGAGTTCGACAGCCAGAAAGACCTGTATAAAGCCATGCTTGAAGATCTGAGTACAGCCATTACTGACATCAGTGCCATGGGAGCAGATGAAATAGCCAAATTGAAATCCTTTGACTGTTGGTGCAACGGCGACAAAGACCTATGGGTAAAAATAGCCAATACGATGAAACTACGCATGGCGTTACGCCTGTCCAAACGGGAAACCGAAGCCGGCAACGCCGGAATGAACCTTAAGGCAATCGCTACCGAAGCTGCTCAAAACACCTTGGCAACAGTCAACAAGGATATTCTGATCGATAAAAGTCTTGAGAATGAAATGTGGCTGATGTTCAATTGGGGTGATTGTGGGTTCAATGCCAATCTGGTAACTATTATGAGTGGAACCAAAGATCCGCGCCAACCGTTATATATGACCCTGAATACCGGAGATATCAAAAACGAAGCCGGTACTACCACAGTAGCTGCCAATAGTCAATACCTGGGTATCCGTTTTGCCAGTGGCCTGCCTGCCAAACCAAACAGTTGGGGTAACTTCTCCGGTTGGATTCAAGGAAACAACGGTTCCTCTTATTCCATGCCACTGCCCATCATGAAAGCAGCGGAAGCCTATTTCCTACTGGCTGAAGCAAAATTAAGATGGGATATTGGCAGTGAAAGTGTAAAGAACCTATATGAAAATGGAATCCGTGTTTCCATGACTAATGAATTAGCTTATCGGGGGGCTTATGCCGGAATCAAAGAATATCCGGAAGGAGCAGTAGATGCCTACATCAACGGAACAAGCACCCAAATAGACTATACAGATCCCATCAAAGCCGAATTAAGCACTCCGGCTGTAAATAAATTAAGTGTAAAATGGGATGAGAGCGCAAGCAACGAAGAAAAGCTGGAAAGAATCATCACCCAAAAATGGCTCGCCCTATTCCCTCTATCCACCGAAGGCTGGGCAGAACAACGCCGCACCGGCTATCCACGCTTCTTCCCTGCATTCGTCAATGAAAGTAATGGAGCCGTAAACACAGAAGAAGGTGTGCGCCGCGTAATTTATAGCAGCCAGGCTTATGATGCCAACGCTAAGGGAGTAGAAGGCGGAATCAAGCTTCTGGACGAAGAAAATTCCAGCAAATTCGGTATTTCCGGCGACAAAGGCGGTACACATCTTTGGTGGGATAATGCTGATAAAGGAAACTTTTAAAGGCAATATTTTAAGGTAAAGACTGTGATTTTTGTTTCAATAGGTATTCCATATTAAAGTTTCGGATAGGGCAGACCGTGAGGTTTGCCCTATTTTATGACTACCTCCGAAAAGCCGATACAATAACCTCCCGCACCCGAATTGTTATCATTACTAAATGAAATTAAAGACTTTTTCATCTCTTGTTGCTTGGCAAATAAAAGAAAAGCCGTAAGTTTGCCTTCCAAAAAAGAATAAAACACAGGATGCAATTATCACCCAAGGAATTTGAATACCAATTTCGCTGTCTTTACCGTCCGCTGAATATGTATGCCCTGCGCTATACTGAAAATCTGGATGACGCAGAAGACATCGTCCAACAAGCCTTCTCTGATGTATGGGAGAAGCTTGTCGGAGGCACATCTATTCAAAACCTGAAAGCTTATATGTACCAAACTGTACGTAACCGCTCACTCACACTGATAACCAACCGACAAACACACTGTGAAACAACCGAACTGACAGACTTGGAAGATTTAACAGAAGAAGAACGCATCATCCGGTCAGAACGTGACGCGCGTTTATGGACAGCCATCGACCACCTTCCTACCGAACGGAAAAAGATCTTTCTGCTTTCCAAACGTGACGGCCTTACTTATCAGGAAATTGCCACCGAACTGGGTATTTCTATAAAAACTGTCGAACATCAAATCAGTAAGGCACTGAAAACATTACGAGAAACAGCCATTAAAATATATACTTTTTTCTTCGGATAAAAAAATCGGCAAGCGAATAGGGGGATTTTGTCTTTTCCCTGTCTTAACAATAAAAAGAAAGAAGATCGCATGGAGAAAGAAGAGAAAGATATTCGTTTTGTAGCCCGGTTCTATCGGGAAAACAGGCTGGACACAACACAAGCCTGGCAAAAACTAGGTATCGGCAAACAAAGAAATAACTCTATCTTATTATATAGACTGATAACTATCGCTGCTGTCACTTTCCTGATAGCCGGATTCAGTTGGTGGTGGATATACGACAGGCAAGACTGGATTGTCATTGCCTCATCCGCACACGCTGTCAAAGAAGTCACGCTTCCGGATAACATCCATATAAATATAAGATTTATTTCTAATATTTTTATTAATCAAATATAATTTATTATCATATATTATACAATAAATAGAAGGGAGAACTTCTTGTAATTTATTTTTATCATCTTTTTTTAATAATGAATTATAATAATTAACAATAATCGGTAATGGAAAAGCATATTTTTCAGTCACACATCAAGAACAATGTCCTTTCAGGGTACAGACCGAACTGGCAAACATACAAGTACTAGGTACACAATTCCAAGTAACGGCAAATGCAAATCAGACTTCGGCAACCGTAGAGTCTGGAAAAGTCCGTTTTTATAACAAAGAACAAAAAGAGGCTATCCTGACAAAAGGCATGTATGCCTTCATTAACCAAAAAGGACAAATGCAAATAAACAAACAAAGTGACCCCAACACTTTTGCATGGAAGACCCACGTGTTTGTTTATAATGAAGCCCCCTTGAAAAAGGTAGTAAAAGAATTAGAAGAAGTCTATAAGGTCCATATCGGCGGAATTCCACAAAAAGAGTACTATCTGACCACGACCTTTGACAATACTCCGATAGAAGACATAATTGAAATCATAAACCAAACACTAGATACGAAACTAGACATAACCCAATGATGCAATTCCATTCTAAATTTTCTTTTCTTCTGCTCCTTTGCCTCATGCACATTTGTATTGAGGCAAAAGGAACAGAACATGATGAGCCCCTCGTAACATTAGATATGAAACAAACCCCCATCCGTAAAGTTTTGGCAGAAATCACCCGGCAGACAGGTGTAACCTTTTCGTATGAGTCCTCCTTAACAAAACATCTGTTACCGATAGATATAACAATAACCGCCCAGCCGTTATCCCACTGTTTGCGCATTCTGTTTCAAAAACTGCCCGTAGAATATATACAATCAGGCAAATACATCATCCTCAAGAAAAAACAGAAAAACATTGTAATCAGCGGCTTCATACGAGACAAATCCTCCTCAGAGTCCCTTATAGGCGCCTCCATCTATGATGCCAAAAGCCATCAAGGAACAACCAGCAACGCCGACGGCTTTTTCAGTCTGACTCTGGAAGCCGGAAACGATGTATACCTGAACATCTCCTATGTAGGTTATGACAGTTTCCACCGTTCATTCACACAATTGGAACAAGACACGCTGCTTCCGGTTCTGCTGAACAGCCACCAGCAATTAGCCGAAGTGGTAGTGACCGGAGAATATACCTCTTCTCCATTAGTCCAAACATCCGATATGGGACATACCCGTCTCAACAAAGACCTGATCCAACAAACCCCGGTATTATTCGGAGAAGCTGATATTATAAAAACCCTACAGACCTTGCCGGGTGTATCGGCAGGCACAGCCGGATTGGCAGGAATGTATGTGCGGGGTGGTAATGGAGACGACAATCTTTATATGATAGAAGGGAATCCGTTATACCAGATCAACCATGTGGGCGGTCTGTTTTCCTCCTTCAACGCCGAAGCCGTAAAGGATGTAGAATTCTTTAAGTCCGCCTTCCCCGCCCGTTACGGAGGAAGACTGTCCAGCGTAGTCGATATCCATACAAAGGATGGCAACATGAAAGAATATCACGGAAGCGCCATGCTGGGACTGACCTCAGGCAGCCTGAATCTGGAAGGTCCGTTGGTCAAAGACCGGACCTCATTCAACTTTGCATTACGCCGTTCATGGATTGACGCGCTTTCGGCCCCAACCATCGCCATCTGGAACGCTACCAGAAATAAAGGAGAAACCCAAATAGTGGCACGATACGCTTTTACCGACATGAACTTTAAACTCAACCACCAGTTCAATGACCGCAGCCGCGGATATGCCGGTCTTTACTGGGGAAACGATTTTTTGAAAGGAGGAGAAAAAAGAGAAGGTGACAACGGATATGAAAGCAGAAACACCGGCAGACTGCGATGGGGAAACATCATGGCATTTACCGGCTGGTCATACGTATTCAACAACCAACTCTTCGGTAATGTGAATGCCGCCTTTACCCACTATTCTTCCACCTTGAAAGGAGACTACTACCAAGGAACAGAAGCCAACTACGTATCACAGGAAAGTTCAACCCGGAACCGCATTGACGACCTCAGCATACGAGCCAATTTCGATTTCCGCCCCAATGCTTCCCACCAGTTGCATTTCGGCACTCATTATATTTACCACCGTTTTCATCCCGTAGACGAAAAATCGCATTTTTCCAATGGCATGACCACCCAGACCAGACAAAACAACGACACTGCCCTGCCTGCACATGAATTAGGCATATATATGGAAGAAGACTGGAAAATGAACAAAAGAATACGTTTGAACGCTGGGGTTCACCTCGGACTATACACCATTGACGGGAAAACGTACACTTCCCTGGAACCCCGTTTTTCCAGTCGTTTCCTGATCAATCCGCAACTCAGCCTCAAAGCCTCTTATACCCGGATGAGCCAATATGTACATCAAGTCAATGAAAGCTACATCAACCTGCCCACAGACACATGGATACCGGTCAGCCGCAAGCTGAAACCGATGCAGAGCGACCAACTGGCTGTAGGAGCTTATTACACCACCGGCAACAAAATCTACTCTTTCTCCATAGAAGGATATTATAAATGGATGAAACATCTGATGGACTATAAAGACAACTACCAGTTTCTCCCTCCTTCCACCAGCTGGGAAGACAAACTGACTCAAGGAAAAGGACGTTCTTACGGCGTAGAACTTATTGCCCGCAAAGAAAAAGGGAAAATAACCGGATGGGCAGGCTATACTCTAAGCTGGAATGACAGACAGTTCACTGAGATAAATAAAGGCAAGCGTTTTCCTGCCAAATTCGACAACCGGCATAAATTCAATATAATAGCCAATTGGAAAATCAAGCCCAAACTGGAGTTGACCGGAAGCTGGACCTACGCAACCGGTAACCGGCTCACGGTTTCTTTCGAAAACTACCAGGCCGTTTCTCCCCAACATCCGTTTCCGGGAGGCAGCCTGGTTCCTCCTTATATAGATCCAGGCGGATTAGACTATTATACAGAACGTAATAATTTCCAACTTCCCGCCTATCACAGACTCGACTTGGGCATCAATATTTACCGGCCAAAGAAAAAAAACCGGATGGGAATATGGAATATCAGCATCTACAATGTCTATTCCTACATGGCACCCGTCAGCATACGCAAAGGATGGTGGTATAATAACGACTGCTTCTATACCCTGGGCATAGTTCCCATTATACCATCAGTTTCTTACACTTATAAATTTTAAATGATTATGAAACATCTGCTATATACATTACTTCTAGGAGTGTTCCTTACCTCCTGTTATCGAAAAATAGATTTGGACGAATATCGCACTACGCCCAAAATGGTAATAAACAGTGTAGTATCCCCCGACACAGTGGTAATGGCCTCCATCACCCGGACCTGGTTCTATCCAGACAAGAAGCCTTATGTCAATCTCCCTCACGCCCATGTGGAGCTCTATATCAACAATCAATACATAGAAACCATGCAATGGAAAACACTGAATAATCCCCGGAACCCAGACCAGCCGGATACCTTATTCCTTTCAAATACAATCCCGGCAGAAGGAGACCGGATAAAAATTGTTGCATCCACCCCCGAATATGGTACGGTAACGGCAGAAGATATCATACCAAAGAAAGTACCTATAAAAAACGCCAGTCATACAATTAAAAAAGGTAACGGAGTTTATCAAGGAACAATTTCCGACTATTTTGAAATATACTATGAAGTCACGTTTGATGAATTTCCGGAAAAGAACAATTATTATCTGGCCAAAATCACACAAATAAAAACGGGCTATTACGGTTACTACGAAACAGAAATAGATTATATAGATCCTGTATTCAAGGAACAGGATGCCATATTGGACGAAAGTATGGCATTCAACGGATTGGAAAAAAGAGGAGGAGCCCTCTTTACCGACCAAAGCATTAACGGACAAACCTATACTTTACAAATAAAAGAGACAACGGCAGAGTTAGACGAAACAGAACAAAGAATCATTTCCATCTATTCCCTTTCCGAATCCTACTTTTTATACCTGTTGTCCTTACAAAAAATTGCCGGAAGCACGTTAGAAGGAGGCTTGGGTAACATTGGACTAGCCGAACCTCTACGGGTTTACAGCAATGTGGAGGGAGGAACAGGTATTCTGGGCGGCAACCAACATTCGGAAACAACTATAACATTGAATAACCTATCTAAAAAATAATTGATTATGGATACATTACAACAAGCTCCCGCCTTATGGTATTGGAGCGAACCCGCATCGGGATACAGCATTGAAGATTGCGAACAGATTGTAGCAGAAGAGATGCAAACAGCAAAAGCAGACTAAAAGTTCTGGCCACCGTGGGGGTACATTGAAATGTCCCCCTACGGTAAAAAGGAAATTTCACGCCTCAATGGATAATTCCCCCGCAAATGTTCAAATTCTTCGGGATGCCGTTTCAATGCATCACTGTCACGAGTCGGATCATACACCTGTAGAAAAGCCTCTTCCGGATCAGAAGAATAATCCATATACGGCAAAGCGGGCGGTACTATTTTAAAATCAGCCTGTATATGGAAGAAGTTACAAAGCTCCTCCAATGCCATCCGTGTAGCATTCGACTTTCCGTCAGCTGAATACCCTGCTATATGAGGGGTTCCCAAAAAAACTTTCTGCAACAAATCCGGGTGAATATCCGGTTCATTTTCCCACGTATCAATAACCGCATCACGTATCCGGCCTGTCTTCAGCGCATCAAGCAAAGCCAATGTCTCTATTACTTCTCCACGAGAAGTATTCACAATAAAAGGTTTCCGTTGCAAACCGGCAAAGAAATCCGCATCCGCCAGATGGAACGTTTTATATTTCCCATTCCTGTTCAGCGGAGTATGAAAGGTTATTATATCACATTCCCGTGCCAGTACAGACAAATCCACAAATTCCGTTTCCCCCCGGTCCGCACGTGGAGGATCATTCAGCAAGACCCGCATCCCCAATGCCTCCGCCATACGTTGGATACGGCTTCCCACATGTCCTACCCCAACAATCCCCAGACAGCTTTCTTCCAATCTCACCCCCTTCCGGCGTTTCAACAATAATAATACCGAATGCAGGTACTGCTCCACACTGCCGGCATTACAACCGGGACAATTTTTCCATACAATTCCCGCCTCATCACAATAGTCCACATCAATATGATCAAAACCGATGGTCGCAGTAGCAATGAATTTCACCTTGCTTCCTTCCAGCAGTTCACGGTTACAACGGGTACGGGTACGGATCACCAATGCGTCAGCATCCCGTACATCCCCGACGGTAAAACCACTGCCGGGCAAATACACCACTTCATCGGCTATCTGTTCGACAGCTTCATGTATATAAGGTATTTTATTATCTACAATTATTTTCATCTTTCAAAAACTTGCTTGGGAACAAAGGTAGACACTTTTACCGAATAATAATTGGCTGATTAGAAAACTTTGCATAGATTTGTACATTCAATAAAACAGCTGTTATGTCCAAGATTCTTGTAATCTGCTTTTCATCCATCAATAATGTGGCAATGGCAATCCCGGTCATTCACTCATTGGCTACGCAATATGCCCAGCATCAAATCATGGTGCTGAGCATAGACACATTCTCCCCCTTATTCGAGAATGTGCCGGACAATGTTATTTTCCGTGGGGCAGATTTCAGAGGAGAACATGCCGGATTAATGGGTCTGGGATGGCTGTACAATGATTTAAAAGAAGAAAAATTTGATGCCGTAGCCGCTTTCCAGCCCACATTCCGCAGCCGTTTTCTTTGCTGGCGTTTTCGTCTGGCAGGCATAAAAGCAGCCCACATCAAGCAGAACAGGCGGGAACTGCAAAAACTGATACGGCGGAAACATAAAATATATACAGAGCAAGACTCCTTTTTTCAGCGCTGTGCCCATACGCTCAGTCAGATAGGTTACCCCATCCGGTTAAGTTTCCTCTCCCTTTTCGGAAAGAATAAAGGCAATATTTCCAGCCTGGCTCCGTTAACCGGTGAGAAGAACCAAGAAACATGGATTGGAATCGCTCCCTTTGCAACACATGTAGGCAAAATCTATCCGTTGTCAAAGCAAGAGCAGATCCTCAAACATCTATCTGCACGCGACCATACAAAAATCTTCTTATTCGGAGGCGGGAAAAAAGAAATCAAAGTATTGGAAGAATGGGCCCAACATTTCCCCAATGTCATCTCAACAGCCGGCAAACTAACCATAAATATGGAATTGGCCCTCATGAGCAATATGGACGTCATGCTGGTAATGGATGCCGCCAATATGCACCTTGCATCATTAGTGAACATCCCGGTTGTATCCATTTGGGGGGCAACGCATCCCTGTGCAGGCTTTGCAGGATGGAATCAGTCTGCGGCAAACACAATACAGATAGACCTGCCCTGCCGTCCTTGTTCCTTATCCGGAGAAAAGCACTGTTATAGAAAAGATTATGCCTGTCTGCAAGGCATAACTCCCGAAATGGTAATAGAACACATAAACAAAGTCATCAGTTAAATGAAACAAATAAATCTCATATATTATTCCGTTTTCTTTTTGTGGTATTTGCTTTCGCTTCTACCCTTGCGATTCTTATATTTCATATCCGATCTTCTTTTTTATCCGCTCTATTATTGCATCCGCTACAGACGTAAAATCATACGCAATAATTTATCGAACTCATTCCCCGAGAAAGATTTAAAAGAGATTGTCCAAATCGAGAAACAATTTTACTCTTTCTTTTGCGACTATATAGTAGAAACGCTCAAGTTATTCTCCATTTCAAAAAAACAACTGATGAGAAGAATGACTTTTGAAGGACTGGACGAGATAGTGGAAAGCATGAACAAAAAGAACAAAGACTTCTGTTTTATCTATTTAGGGCATTATTGCAACTGGGAATGGATTGCATCCTTGCCTTATTGGATTTCCAAAGACATATCCTGCGGACAAATCTATCATCCACTGTACAATCAGGCTTTCGACAAACTATTTCTAAGATTACGCAACCAGTTCGGAGGCGAATGCATCCCCATGAAAACGACTTTGCGCCGCATCATTGAATTGAAACGGACAAAGCAAAAGGCAATTATCGGATTTATTTCGGACCAAGCACCCAAGTGGAACAGCATACATCACTGGACTGAATTTCTAAACCAAGAAACACCGGTTTTCATCGGTACGGAGAAAATAGGCAAACAAGTGGACGCCTTGATTTATTATGCTGACGTAACACGGGTCAAAAGAGGATACTACCACTGCCGGCTCAAACCATTGTGCGACACCCCCCGGCAAGTACCCGATTTTGAATTGACCGATTTGTTTACCCGAGAATTGGAACAAACAATAAAAGCGCATCCCCAATATTGGCTCTGGAGCCATAACCGCTGGAAAAGAACCAAAGAAGAGTGGCTGCGCAGACAACAGGAAGAAACTAAGTGATTATGGAAAAATATGATTATTTGATAGTAGGTGCCGGTTTGTTCGGCGCCGTTTTTGCCCACGAGGCAAAACGAGTAGGTAAACATTGCCTGGTAATTGACAAGCGCAATCATCGCGGAGGCAATATCTACTGTGAAGATATAGAGGGCATCCATGTACATAAATATGGTGCACATATCTTCCATACCGACAATAAAGAAGTGTGGGACTATGTAAACAGCTTTGTCGAATTCAACCGATACACCAACTCCCCTTTGGCTTACTTTGACGGGAAATTATACAATCTTCCCTTCAACATGAACACTTTTTATCAGCTGTGGGGAGTAAAGACTCCGGCGGAAGCCAAGGCCAAGATAGAAGAGCAACGTAAAGAATTTGACCATATCGCCACCCCCGCCAACCTGGAGGAGCAAGCATTAAAGCTATGTGGAAAAGACATTTACCATCGCCTTATCAAAGGTTATACAGAGAAACAATGGGGACGTTCCGCCAAAGAATTACCGGCATTCATCATCAAACGTATTCCTTTCCGTTTCATTTATGACAACAACTATTTCAATGACAGCTACCAAGGAATCCCCAAAGGCGGATACAACGCCCTTATCGATGCGTTACTGGAAGGAACCGAGGTTCGTCTCAACACCAATTATTTCAGCAACCGCAATGAACTGGACGCATTGGCAGACAATATCCTGTTCACCGGATGCATAGACCAGTTCTTCGATTACCAATGCGGACATCTGGAATACAGAAGCCTGCGCTTTGAACATAAACAGCTGGAAACAGAGGATTTCCAAGGCAACGCAGTAGTCAATTATACAGAACGTGAGGTACCCTATACCCGAATCATTGAGCACAAGCACTTTGAATTCGGCACACAGCCCACCACTGTAATCACGTATGAATATCCCGATGATTTCGCGCCGGGCAAAGAACCTTACTATCCGATAAACGACAAGCGGAACACCGAAATGATGAGCCAATATAAAAAACTGGCCTCTGGGCGGAAAGACGTTTTATTCGGAGGCCGTCTGGCACAATACGCATACGCCGACATGGACGATACCGTAGCCGCCGCCCTCGCCTTATGCAAAAAGACATTTAAATAAAAGGAAATCCTTGGACTCCCCAAGGTTTTCCGCTAAATTTGCATGATATTCCTAAATTGACAAACAACATAGATAACAAACCAATGAAGTGCCTTCATATCATAACACCCGTAAAAGATTCGATTGACTCCACGCTTGAAACCGTAAAAGCAATCATGGAATCGGATATTTTGGTTCCTTTCACTTATACTGTCTATAACGATTTCAGCACGGAAGAAAATACCCATCGGCTGGAAGAGGCCGCCCGTCAATGGAATTTTCGTCTGGTCAACTTATCAGACCTGACCGACCACCCCTCTCCCAACTATCTACTGGTGTTACAAACAGCACAAAAAGAAGCCATCGAAGCAGATGCAGGATTACTGATTGTGGAATCGGATGTTATTGTCAAAAAAAACACATTGCAATCACTATACAATGGAGCATTGCAACAGAAACAATGCGGAATTGCAGCAGCTGTGACAACCGATGAAAAAGGCGTAATCAATTACCCCTACCTACACGCCAAGGGACACGAGAATCAAGTGTACCCGGAAAAAAAGCATTGCAGCTTCTGCTGTTCACTACTCACCCCCGGACTGCTGAAAGCATTTGACTTTCAAACATTAGACCCAAGCAAGAACTGGTATGATGTGACCATCTCGCACGAGTCACTGAAACGAGGTTTCCAAAACTACCTGTTCACCACGTTGCCCGTATGGCACAGGCCCCATAGCAGCCGTCCGTGGAAACAACTGAAATACAAGAATCCTTTAAAATATTACTGGTTGAAATATACCAAAGGACTAGACAAAATTTAACACTATTATAATGATATGAGCAAGACAGAGCGTTTGTTTCATCCCCGCACCTTAGTGATTCACCCTGATTTCAAAAATCTGGAAGAATTTATAGTATCCATTCCCGAACGTTTCCAAAGGAATGAAGGTACTGTTATTCACCAAGGGCGCAATGAATTGCGGAAAATGGAATACAATGGCAAAGAATATGTTATCAAATCCTTTCACAGCCCCCACCTTATCAACCGGTTTGTATATGGCATATTTCGTCCATCCAAGGCAAAACGCTCTTACGACCATGCAGAAATGCTGCTGAAAATAGGTGTAGGCACTCCGCAACCGGTGGGATATATGAATATACGTTCAGGGCTGCTGTTCGATAAAAGTTATTATATCAGCCTCCTCTCCACCTGCCCCTACATTTACGACAACCTGTTCACACAGCAATTCGACTACGCCGAGGAAGTATTCCGCGCCATAGGCAAAGTGACCGCCCGTCTTCACGAACACGGATACGCCCACAAAGACTACGGACGTGCCAACATCCTGTTTCAGAAAACTCCCAATGGCATAACAATAGAAATTGTCGATTTGAACCGGATGTACATCGGCCCCATAGATATGAAGACCGGCTGCAAAAACTTTGAACGCTTGCCGGCAACTCCACAAATGCACCGATGGATGGCAGAAGAATACGCCAAGGCACGGAACTTTGATGTGGAAAAATGCTTTGAGCTCATGAGAGCCTATAGAAGCGTACAGCCGGGAAAAATAGATAACCTTTACTAAAAACTAAATGCATCATGAACATTATAGCCGTAGTTGTAACCTACAACCGAATGGAACTTCTGAAAAGAAATATTCGTTGTCTGCAACAAAACAAGCCGATATCTTCCATTGTAATAGTAAATAACGGAAGCACGGACGGTACAACGGAATGGCTTGCCGCACAGGAAGGGCTGACAATAATCAATCAGACCAATGTGGGCGGTGCGGGAGGATTCTATACAGGCATACAATACGCTTATCAGGCGGGTGCCGACTGGATTTGGTGCATGGATGACGATGTATTTCCGCGGGCCGACTGTCTGGAACAACTCTTGCCGTATACCGGCAAGAAAGATATCGGCATACTGGCCCCTCGCAGGTTGCTCGAAGGAGAAATATTCACCCATGACTTCCAGGCATACAACCTGAGCAATCCTTTTGTATCCATGTACAGCAAGAAACTGGCAGGACGGCACATCACCTCACCGACAGAAATTACGGGAACAGCTTTCGAAGGTCCGTTCATCCGCCGCGAAGTCGTTGAGAAGATAGGTCTTCCCAATAAAGGCCTTTTCATTTTCTGTGATGATACAGATTACTGCCTCCGCACCATACGGGCAGGGTACAAAATACTCTATATACCTGATGCCCTGATGGATAAAGAGAAATTCTTCTCCAACGACACATGGAATGAGCGAAGCAAGAAGAAAAAGTGGAAACGCTTTTACCAGATCCGTAATTCAACTTATTTAAACCATCACTACGGACGCAACATAGCAGTGAAATATCTTCGCGGCTTCAACGGAGTAATGGGATATATTTTCATCGCGTTGTTCACCAGTCCGTTTGCAAAAGCCTATCAATGGAAAGATATACCCCGATTATGGAAAGCCTATTGCGACGGAATACATGAAAAACTTGGAATTATGAGCTAAAAAACGGTAACGCCCTTACCAGTTAATGTTTCATAATAAACTAGCATTTATATACTATATTTACAGAAAAAGAGTAAATTTGTTATATAATTAAATATCAGAATATTATGAGAAAACTAAGGATTACGTTATCTATTATAATGAGTTCAGAATAAAACAAATTCTTTTGACAATAGTATTAATTATCTCTAATATGACAGGTAGAAATCAATAATCATTGGTTATTTATGAGCAATTTATTACTATCCAAAATAGGGCACGTTATATCCGAATTTCCTTTGGCTTTTAAACAAACGAAAGAAGTCAAATTATTCATGACATTGCTGGTAAAAAACGAAGAAGGGATGCTGGAAGAGAATCTACAGTTCCATAAAGCGATGGGAGTGGACGGGTTTATCATTACTGATAATAACTCCACAGACTCAACTCCGGACATTATCCGTAAATACAAACAAAAAGGGTGGATTAAAGAAGTGATAGAAGAAAAGGCTACCAACTATGAACAAAAGGACTGGGTAGACCGTATGATTTGGAAAGCCAAAACCATTTATAAGGCCGACTGGATTATCAATGCCGATGCCGACGAATTATGGTATGCCCCTACCGGCAATTTGAAAGATGAATTATATGCCACCAATGCCAATGTGCTAAATTGTGAAATGAGAAGTGTCTATCCTGAAGAAGAAAAACCCTTTTGGCAATGGGATAAGACTGTAAAAGCGGTAACCGAACCTGAAAAATATGACTTGTCACTCTATTCGCTGTTTGAGCGTCAGAACAAAAAAGTCATTCACCGGACTGCCGGTTACCTGCAAATTTCAATGGGAAACCATAAAGTAACCATGTTCCCACAAAACTCTGCCGACAGCCATATCCATGTATATCATTACAATATACGCGGCAAGCAGCAGTTTATGGAAAAGATGATAAATGGCGGCAAGCAACTGGAGCAACACAAGGGCAGACACGGAGGTCGCCACTGGCGCTACTTCTATCAGTTACATAAAGAAGGAAAACTAGAGGCTGAATATGAACGTGTTATCGGCAGTGCTTATTTTGAAGCACTTCGCAAAGACGGATTCATTATTCCGGATGTAACGATTCCTAATTTCTTTAAAAGATTAAAACCTGATATATAATGAAACATGCATTTCTGATTATCGCCCACAATGAATATCCGGTACTGGAGGTACTACTTTCCATGTTGGACGATGAACGTAATGACATTTATTTGCATATTGACAAACGGGCTACAGAACTGTTTCAGCAAATAAAAAAAGTCAAAATGCAGAAAGCCGGCTTTTATTTAATAGAAAATCCCATCAAAGTATATTGGGGTGATATCAGCCAAGTACAAGTAGAATATCTTCTCTTTGAAACGGCCTTATCACACGGTCCCTCCCTATGCTTATTATCATTTATTATCCGGAACGGATTTGCCCATAAAAAGCCAAGATTACATTCATGCTTTTTTCCAGCAGAATGCCGGTAAAGAATTTGTAGGCTTTTGGCAGGATGCCGCTCATCAGCGTGATTTGGAGCGCAAAGTATTCCGATACTATTTTTTTACAAAAAGGTTAAAAGATAAGGAACATCTGTTACATGGAATTACAGCATTAATCCGAAACCTCATATTAGCAGTACAGAAAATAAGCCATTATCGCAGAAAACAAACTTTTGAATTCAAAAAAGGAGGAAATTGGATAAGTATTACCGAAAACGCAGTCAAGTATCTATTACAATACAAAGAGATTGTATTAAATCGTATGAAATATACACTTTGCGCAGATGAAATATTCATTCAAACTATTTTATGGAACTCTCCTTTTCGAGAAAGAATGCATTGTACGAACAATGCCAATACCGGTAGTATGCGGGAAATTGACTGGGAGCATGGCAGCCCCTATATATGGCAAGACCATGATTATCAGACGCTTATTAACTCTAATAAAATATTTGCACGGAAATTCAATTCAAACCAGATGGGAGTTGTCTACAAGATTCAAAAATTATATTTAAAACAAGTTCCCAAATGAATATACTATTTTATACTACCAATGAAGTTGCGCCACAATACGGAGGTGTTGAAAGAGTTACTGCTAATATTGCAAATGCATTAACTACTTTTTATAATGTGAACTGTTACTCTGCCTATAAATACAACATTGACAAATCCTTTATTAAACAGCAATTCGTTAATACAATTAAAATCAATTCTTATCACAATCTCAATAATTTAATCCAATTTATAGAACAAAATAAAATTGACGTCATTATTAATCAAGGAGAGCATAAGTTAACTAAGAGTTTAAGACTTGCTTTAAACCAGTCTCAAAACAAAAAATGCAAGCTAATGTTTGCACTCCACGTAAGTCCTGCCACGGAAATTAATTTCATCACCTTAGATAATCCTAAAAAAGAACTAAAAGAAGGAAAGAACATTAGGAAAAACATCAGCAAATTTTTATCCTTTCCATATCAAAAGATAAGAAAAATAATAAAACTACCTATTTTATATAGAGAGTCATATCATTTTGCCGATAAGGTTATCTTATTATCTTCTCATTTCAAAAAGCCGTTTCTAGAATACTCTCATTTAAAAGATGATAGTAAAATAAGAATAATCCATAATGCTCTTTCATTCCACTCTTTCTATGATTTAGCCAACTATAATCACAAAAAGAAAGAAGTACTTATTGTATCCAGACTGGAAGAAGAACCTAAAAGAATTTCTCTGGCTTTAAAGATTTGGAAGGAAATTGAAACAGACCATACTCTATCCGAATGGAAGCTAAAAATAGTAGGACATGGGAAAATGGAAAGCTGGTACAAAAGTCTAGTCATACATTATGGCTTACAACGTGTCTTTTTTGAAGGGACAAAAAATCCGGAACCTTATTATAATGAAGCTTCTATTTTTATGATGACCTCATCTTTTGAAGGATGGGGGCTGACATTAACCGAGGCACAACAATATGGTTGCGTTCCTTTAGCTTTTCATAGTTTTGCTTCATTGACAGACATAATAACAGATAAAGTCAATGGGTTTGCTATCCCCAATGATGATATATCACTATATATTAAACAGATGAAGCTATTGATGACAGATGAAAAGCTACGTAAATCAATGTCTGCCAACGCTATTGAAAGTAGCAAGCAATTTTCCATCGAAATTATCATAAAGAAATGGATGGAAGTGATCAATGAATAATACTTTTATTTTTATCATACCAAATCAAAATTCTAATAATTCCATGCTCTCTTATATGCAATTACAAGATAATCAGCGCTATCCAAAATAAAATTTCATACCGTCTTAACATTATCCCCCCCCTTCAAAAAATCCTGGCTTCCTTTAGGATTCACCTGAAAAATCAAGGGGAGAACCTTTGTTCTTAAAGTATCATTTTATTCTTTGGATAACATCCGAAAGTATTCTTAATATATCAGCTCACTAGAAAGTTCGGAACATTTATACCCTCATGCCCTCACTACATATATAACAAGTTAATTATAAGATATTTATGTAGTGATGATAAAAAAAATTGCTCTCACTTATACCCTCATGCCCTCACTACATTTTAAAACAGAATTTCTCATAACCTACTTACTGTCAGTTATATATTCTTTCCTGTAAGCTGCTCCGACTTGATATAAAGTATGGCATTTTCAGACTTTTTTAATGCAAAGTTACTACAAAAAAGTGAAATGCGGAAAGATATAGTGATAGAATTGAGT
>ENA-OPTB01001277-OPTB01001277.1-human-gut-metagenome-genome-assembly--contig:-NODE-1277-length-20056-cov-7.959502_pt1 | contig 20056 bp, 15 predicted proteins | sample MGYA00241810_ERZ501911 | MGnify/ENA primary metagenome ERZ501911 (study PRJEB25962, sample SAMEA2042304) | human gut metagenome | biome: human gut; feature: human-associated habitat; material: faeces... | reverse complement strand
AACAGCTCGTCCAAAGGCAGTCCGCTCTGCTTTGCCGCTGCCAATGAATACATCAGCGCTTTTTTCATGTACAGCTCAATATATCTTTTTACTGCGGACATATCTCCGCCTTTAAGTCTGTCGACGGTATTTTTTATTTCTTTATTTGAAGAAGAAATATTACGTACATATTCAATTACGCTTTGCATTTCCGGGCAGATAGCTTTGCAATGATCATAAATTTCTTCATAATTTATTTTATCCAAGCTGCGTCACCCTTACTTGCAGATTTCTACAGTAAAATTACCGTCGTTATCAACTCTGAGCCTTAACGTCTTTATATATCTGTCGTAGAAATTTTCCATTTCCTTTTCGCTTGCGCTGATCCTTGCTTCTTCATAAATTTTCCTTACCAGTTCCTTTCCGTTTAGGCTGATGATTTCGGACAGATATTTTTCAAGACAGCTGAACAATACCGCTTTTTTCAGTTCTTCAATATTACCCGAACAGAAGTCGTCTATGGAGCAGTAGTAAATATTATGCTCCGACAACGCTCGTTTGATAGCCTGTCCGCATTTGGAATGTTCATACATTACCAAGAACTCCGCTTTTGTAAGGGTTGATATGAGTCCCCAGTAATCGGAATCGCTCGATACTAAAATAAAGGACGTTATATTATTTTCATAGTAATCGGTACACACTCCCGCCGTCATCTTTATATCTACCAATGATTTCTGATCGGTGACCCGGTTGACTTCTATGTGTTCTATCGGTATTTTAGTGAATTTTTCAAGCCAGTCCCATCCGCTTGTCGTATGATAATCGTCATATAAAACTATTTTTTCTATTTTCGATAATTCATCCTGATTGAGATTTTTCAGAACGCTGTACAGCTTATATACGTCCGAATTTTCGCAGTCGACTGCAATTGCCGTTTTGTAGCTGCGGTCAATAAAATCATATATATTATTTTTTGTTTCGCTGTGAGCGTCCTTGTATTTTGTAAAATCGGTAAAAATATCGTTATGCTGCCTATATATTATACCTAAAAATTTACCGTCCGTATAAAGTATGCTGCCGTGATCTTCGGATTTCCAATGAATATACATCTGAAACGGATAGTATTCTATATTTTTCATATATATGTTGAATTCACTTTTAAGAACGCCTTTTTTCGTATACTGAGGTATTACAAATAAATCCTTAATGTAGTTCCAGTTTACCCAATCGGGGAACAACTCGAAGCAGTTATCAATATTTGCGCTAATAAGCCCTGCAAGGTCAAGCATATATTTTTCAGAGCGGTAATTTGGTTTTATTATCTCAAATCCCCATTTTTCAAGCTGCTTTATATTATCCTGATCGTAAAAGTCCATACTGTTGAGATTTTTCAGATTAAACCTCATTTCATCGTCGGTCTTTTTGAATTTCTGCATAAGCGTTGTACGAAGCTTACACAAATACCTGATTATCGAAGTTTCCTTATTGACGTACAAAGTCTGCAAAAGTTCGTGATACTCTTCGCCGAAGCATTGCTCCAATATATTCTTTTTCACACCGATCATATATCCGATAGTTGTTACTATTTCTTTGGTGTCTACTGTCATATGCACCGCTCCTTTCTGTTAATTATTATATCAAAAAAATTATATGATTACAACTCCCATAGTTTTCTTATTTCCTCGTTACGTTTTAATTTTCTGAGGGCTTTTTCTTCGATGCTTATTATTCGTTCTTTATCTACATAAAACATATCAGCAATTTCCTTAACCGAATGCTTTCCGCAAAGGCTTAATCCATATTTCAGCCGAATCACTTTCTGTTCTCTTTCGGTCAAGGCGCTTATAACGTTTTTAAATGTTTCCTTGACATTCTTCCAATAAATACGATCAATAATATATTTTTCTCCGTTATAAGCAATGTTATGCCTGTGTTTACAGTAGTCCTCGTAGGAAATGGGCGGTTCGGTATAGTAAAGAGCCAATTCCACCTCTTTCAGCTTGAGCCCTGTTACCTCGCTTATTTTTTTAGACATATAGTAATATGAGTCCGAACTGTATTTTTCCTTTTCGGCTTTTACTATCTCTACGGTTTGGGCAAACTGCGCAGGCAAGGGGATATAACTGCTGTTCTGACGGATATATGCGTTAATACCTTGATGGATTCCCGAAATAATATAGCTTGAAAACAATCTATTCTTTTGAAGATCGTATCGTTGGACATATTCAGCAAGTCCTATCACTGCCTCGGAAAATATTTCGTCCAACGGCAAAGAGGTTTTCTCGGCTGCATCGAGTGAAAATCTCAACGCTGTACGCAAATACATTTCAATCATTCTGTTTGTGGCTTTGGAATCACCGTTTTGTTTTCGCAGATACAATTCCTTATATTCGTTTGCTCTTGGCGGATTTATATGACTTATTTGTTCTACCAAATTCCTCATATCGGGACACAATTCTATACATCGTTTATATACTTCATTGTAACGCTCATCAATTCTTTTAAACGCTTTCACTTCCTTTTTAGCTGAGTCAATATTCATCAAATTACTTCCTTGATATGCATTTTCATTTATTTTCGGGTATAATATTTATGGTTGAAGTACTTTTTCGCATATTCAGTTACTATCAGCAAAAGGCAAGAAAACCCACGCAAATACGCAGGTTTTCTATTATTTTGACTGTAAATTTGACGGTTTAAATCATGCCGAAAAATTCAGACGGCTCACGTATTTCCTCTTAATTTCGGCAGAAGAATGCACATAGCGGTTCATGGTAATTGAAACGTCAGCGTGACCGAGCAGCTCGCTTAATGCTTTTGGATCAAACCCCTTTTCAACGCACATAGTTGCATAGGTATGTCTGAGCGAATGGAAATTCATATCACGAATTTCGCATTTTTTAAGAACTGACTTGAACCTGTTCTGCATAGTTCTCGGTTCAACAGGTGTTCCGTATCCGGATAAAATATATGAATGCGCCGAACCTTTGAATTTAATCAGCTCCTTACATACAAATTCAGGTATTGGCACATCACGAACGGATGTGACGCTTTTTGGTGAACCTACAACGATCTCCGTCGTACCGTCATCATAAGAGATACGCTGAATCGTCTTGGTTACGCTGATCTGTTCATTTTGGGAATCGATATCCTGCCATTTTAAGGCGCAGAGTTCTCCAATACGAAGTCCGGTATACAGGCAAAGCAAGATACCTATATTGGTTCTATCCGGATTATACATAAGATACTGTTTAAGTCTTATTCTTTCGTATTTGTCCAAAACAGCCTGCTCGTCGCTGTTTTTCTCTATTCTTGGCAGCTTAATGTTCTCGGCAGGATTTGAAAAGTTATACTCATTATGAGCATAGCTGCATACCGATTTCAGAACAACGATCACATCTCTTACAGTCTTAACCGAAAGTCCTCCGCTGCCGTCCTCTCTGCCCGATACGAGCAGTTCGGACATATATCTGTTTAACATTTGCTTGGTAAGCGCGGTATACCGAATTCCCCCAAACTCCGGATAAATATGATTATTGAGCAGATTACGGTAACTTGTATAGCTTGCCGCTTTGACCGTCAGCTTTTTCTCAGCAAGCCATTGCTCTGCGATATCCCTGACAATCATTTTATTTTTAGACTGTTCCTGTGTATTCTTTCCCGAATAGACCTGTGCCATTTTCTCCTTGACCTCGGCAAGGCTGTGACCGTAAACGTAGCGGTATTTCGTCTTTCCGTTTTCTTTATATCCAACAGATACCCTGCCTTCAAAGCGGCCGTCCTTGCGTTTATAGATATTACTTCCTCTTTTAGCCATTAACATTCCTCCAATCTGACTGATTTTCTGACGGTTTATTTTTTAGTTTTCAGTATTTTTTTGCGCATTTTATGATTTTTTCTTCGAAAAAAGGTTTACATTAATTTGAATTTGTGATATAATAGTATCTAAATCAGCATAAAAACAAGCTAAAATATGTTTCGCATAGTAACTGAATATGCGAAATAAAGGCGCGTACCTCCGAAAGTACGCGCCTTTTAAGCTATATATACTTGGTATTTTTTAGTCTGACGGTTTAATTTCTTATTTGTATAAAAAAAGCGACTTCACCGATGAAGCCGCTTTTTTATATTTAAGCTTATTTAATTCGCTGGATTAATCTTCTAAGATGGTCTGCGTAAACTCAGCTGTATCAGCATTTACAGTTCCGATAATTCCGTCAGCAAATTCAAATGCAAATAACTCAGAATTAAAGTTCTTGATTGTAAGAACGTCCTCGCTGTCATTGATAGAAATTATCAGATAACCGTTTTCATTAATACTGAATGTTATCATATCCAACGTAATCTCGTTGAGAACGATCTTGTTTTCACCGTCATTATCTTCAACAATATCTGATCCGTATCCTATTCCGAATATGTATGTGTCGTTTCCGTTGCCGCCATATAGATAGTCGCTGCCAACACCTCCGTCCAGAACATCGTTTCCTTCTCCGCCGTTAAGCGTATCATTTCCTCCGTCACCGTGAATGACAACACCGTTATCACTCCATGCGGACATCCAGTCGTCATATTCTGTTGCGTGTACCTGTTTCAGCGGATTTTCTTCACTGTCATATGCATATCTTGTTCCGTCTGCAAAGTTCACATTGAAATTTCTGTTATCCTCAAATGTAAAGTAACCCTGAATGATCAGCTTGTCCTCAATACCTTCGAATGTAATGGTAAGATCATTCCAGTTTGTTCTGTAAACTGTTATCATATCCGCCGAAATACCGCTGCCGAATGAGATCGTGTTGACGCCCTCGCTGTCGCTGATGGTATCTGTGCCGTAACCGATATTAAAGATGTATGTATCATTTCCTGATCCGCCATATAGATAATCGCTGCCTTCGCCTCCGTCAAGAATATCGTTTCCGCCGCTTCCGTAAAGCTGATCGTCTCCGATACCTCCGTACAGCTTATCTGCGCCGTTTCCTCCGTTAAGGCTGTCGCTGCCGTTTTCTCCGATAAGAGTTACACCCCTGTCGTCCATAGCTGCGATGTAATCGCTGTTTTCAGTTCCGTAAATAGTCCTCAGAGGACTGTTGGACGCGGTTGCGTGAAGCTTAGAACCGCCGTTAAACGTAAGATAGAAATTTCTGTTTGCCTCGGAAGTGAAGAATCCCTCGATCACAAGCTTATCATCAGAACCCTCAAAGGTAACGGTAATATCGTTCCAGTTTGTACGGTAAGCCTTTATCTGATTTGCTGAATATCCGTAAATCTCAATAGTATTCGTCCCTTCGCCGTCGTCGATAGTATCTGTACCGTAGCCTTTTTTGAAAATATATGTGTCGTTGCCTGCGCCTCCGTAAAGGAAGTCATTGCCTTCACCGCCGTCAAGAACATCGTTTCCTGCGTTGCCTGTAAGTCTGTCGCTGCCCTTATCTCCGTAGAGAAAGTCGTTTCCGTTGCTGCCTACAAGCTGATCGTCGCCGTCCTGACCGAGTTTTGTAATGCCATCCTCATAAATGGAGATCATATACTCGCTGCCGTCAGTGCCGTAAATAGTTCTGAGAGGACTGTTCTGATCTGCTGCTTCTACGACAGTTCCGTCGGCAAATACAAGTGTGAAGTTTCTTGCCTCCTTGCTGATGCAGTAATTCTTAATGGTAAGAGTATCCTCAAAGCCGTCAAAGGTAATGAGAATATCGTTCCAATTGGAACGGTATGCCTTGATGCCTCCGGCGATGAAACCGTCTCCGAACATAACAGTGTTAACACCCTCACTGTCCATAATGGAGTCGGCGCCGTATCCCGGCTTGAAGATATATATGTCGTTTCCGCTGCCGCCGTCAATGAAGTCATTGCCTGTTCCTGCGTCAATTATATCGTCTCCGTCTCCGCCGTTAATGTAGTCGTCTCCCGAACCTCCGAAAATCACGTCGTTTCCGCCGCCTGCAAGAAGTTGATCGCTGTCTGAATCTCCGAGTATATACTCGTCCATGCCGGAACCGATTATTCTGTCTCCGCTTTCTCCGCCTGCGATAACCGTTTTATTCTCATTAACGATATAGTCGTAGTTTTCCGAACCCGAAAGGAACTCTTTTTCTTCTGCTGTAATGTTATCCTTAACGGAGATTTCCTCATCTCCTATACGAAGAACATAGTTATCGGGATTTTGCTTAAAGTCTGTGATTATGAGTTTATCGTCGGTATCCCTTATACTGATAACAACATCTTCGCCCACCGAATCGATACGAAGGTCTGCAAGAGAAACTTCGTTCGTGAGCTTGATAACAGAAGTACCCTCGGTATCGTTTATTACATCTGTACCGCAATTTTTGCCGAAAATATATGTATCGTCTCCGAAACCTCCATAGAGTAAGTCGTTTCCCTCGCCCCCGTCAATAATATCGTTTCCTGCACCGCCGTAAACAAAGTCGTTTCCGTTTCCTGCATAAATGGTATCGCTGCCCTCGTTACCATAGATAATGTCGTCACCCTTGCTGCCGTAAACGGTATCGTCACCGCCGAAAGCGTGCATAACCGAATCATCTACAACTGCCTTGAGGACATCGTCGCCGTTACCGCCGTAGATATGTCTGAACGGACTGCCCTTATCGGTAACGTGCATTTTAACTCCGTTAAATTCAAGATCGTAATTACGGTATTCCTCACCTTTGCGGAAATCCTTGATAACAAGAGTATCGTTTGTACCATTTATTGTTATAGCTGCATCGTATTCATCTGTGCCGTTTACAAGAATATCGCTTGGTTTAAGTCCCTTGAATCTGAGAGTATTCAATCCTTCGGAGTCGATTATTGTATCGTTTCCATAGCCCTTTGCGAAAATGTATGTATCGTCACCAGAGCCGCCTTTCAGTGTGTCATTACCTGTTCCGCCGTCGAGAGTGTCGCTGCCTTCGCCGCCAATAAGTATGTCGCTGCCTGAATCTCCGTACAAGATATCGTTGCCTGCTCCACCACTAATAGCGTCGTTTCCGTTTCCGCCACGAAGGTTATCGTTACCACCTTCGCCAAAAGTGAAATCATTATTGTTGGTACCGCTATACGAATCATTAGCTTCTGTGCCAAGATATGTGTTACCTGATTTTGTTAATTCAACAATATCCGCATAATTCGCTGAATAGTGATTACTGTAATCAGTAAAGCATGATGTCCCGTTGATCTTATCATACGACTTGAGATAAACACCAAAGTCATATACTAAATAATCAATATTTTCTCCCTCAGCAGCTTTTTCATCAAATATATAATTTAAAAGCTCTAAGTTAAGATTTTTGTTGCCGTTCTCGTCCTCGTATTCGTAAACTGCATTCAAATAGCCGCCAAGACCACAGTACATATTAAGAATATTGTAATACTGATTTTCTATATTTGTATATATATCCTTTAATATTGAAGCTGCATTAGAGTTCGGATTTGAACCTCCTACACCCTCAAAATCACGTCCCATGAACTGCTCGATCACGTGAAGATCTCTTGCATCTATATTTCCGCCTCGGCTGTTGATTACAATATTTTCAGAATCTGTTATTTTGTAGATAATCTTTTTCAGATAGCAGCGTTTCATAACTATATCCGTAGATTCGCTGAATTGATAGCAAAGTTCAAGCAATTCTCCGCTTTCATCATCATTGACAGCCTGAATTATATTGGGAACATTACCCGCTGTTACCACGCCGTCCTGAGTTGTATCAGATGAATTTACAGGGAACCAGAATTCGCTGATGTCCACAGTCGATACAGCACCGTTTTTGTTAATTGTAACGCTTGCCGATTCCGCAATACGTGTGCCTGTTTCTTCATCTACAATGCTGACTTCCGAATGTTCAAGGCTAATGGAAACAACGCCGGTTTCATTTAAAGTTTTAAGTTCGTTTGATTCGGATTTTCCGTTATGGTTAGCGTCTATCCACACTCTTAGATTAGAAAAAGCAGCGTCATTATTATCGATTATTCCATCGCTGTTATCATCAAGTTCTGCAAGTGCTTCAAAGCCGGATGCGGATTTTGAACCGTCTTTAAGAATTACCTGATCTCCGAAAAGTTCTCCGCCGTTATCGATATTTCCGTTTCCGTTTCTGTCTAACGCTAAAAATCCGTCCTCTGTACCTATCCATGCTGTTTTCTCTGCAAATCCGTTATTGTCAAGGTCAAAATTTACACCGTGTTCAAGTGAACGCAGTTCTATGCCTGATTCGCCTAAGTCTATTATGAGAGGATCACGGGGTGGCTGGGCTTTGCCTGCTCTGTCATAATTACCGGATTCCTCTTGAATTTCTTTCATTAATTCATCTATTTTTTTTGCGTCATTTGCAAGCAATGCTTGTCTTAATTCTTCTGCAAATTCTTCTCCCATAAAAACTTCCACAGCTAAAAGAAAATCATCAACAGCTTTATTTACTTCTTCTGGGTTTTCAACACTTTCAGCACTTGCTACAATTGGATTTAGTGTAATCATAAGTGTTGTACATGCCGCAGAAATTGATTTTGAAACACTATCAAGCTTGCCGGATGTTGCCAATTTAATTATACCAGCAGCTGCACATAATCCACCTAAAGCTGGTATACTATACTTTAGTACCGTTGCTGTATCTATACTTGTACTGCTGCTTTTCTCTTGTTCCCATAATTCTAATTCACGCTGTAAGATTTCTTGATTTGCGCTTTCATTTGCATAAGAATAACTTGGTGAATAGTTTGGTGAATAACTTGGTGCAAAGTCCGGCGCAAAACTTGGCGCAAAGTCCGGTGCAAAACTTGGTACAAAACTTGGCGATGGAGCGAGACCAGAACCATTACCAAGATTTTGATTAATTTGATACCAATAACTTAAAAATGTCGATCCAAATAACCACCAAAATGGTGACAGATCGGGAACATCAGACAGATTGTCAAGTTTATAATCTGGAATTCGTATAAACCAGTAAAGTATTAATCCACTTGGAAGATATGCAATTAAAATCACATACTTATGAGATGTGTCATAAATACCATCAAAACTAATATCAAGACCCTCAAGTTGACTTATATCAATATTACCAAGTTTCCAACTAAATTTTTTATAAATATCCGCTAAGCTAAGATCACCCTTAATATATGAAATATTTTCATCACTATAAGGTGTATTACCATATCTGTGTTCGGTTATCCCATCTTCCAGTAAAGTATTATTTACATACCTGTCGAGTTGAGTTAGACCTTCAATCATTTTGGAAGGTTCCAAATAAGAGCCTGGTTTCACTTCCCAAAAATAAGCAATATCGTTTTCAACATCCTCAAAATATAAATCAGCTCTTCCAGTTCCTGTTTTGTTTCCAACTGGAGCTTGTCCAGATTTAAAGGTAACTGTATGTTCATCTGTAATATTATCTTTTTTATATTTATCAATAATATGATCTTGAACATCATGATGGAACTGACCATAAGGAGGCACTATACCATCTCTTTTAGCCCTATTCCAATCTCCAGTTATTGATGTTAGTAAAACTGCATCCTCTTTCGATTCTTCTTCAGTTCTATTGTCTTCTGATATACTTTCTTCTGCTGAAACAATCAAAGAAGGAAAATTTGATGTTGTTACCACTGATAGTAATAGTGATACTACCAACATAAATGAAATTAATTTTAAAAATTTTTGATGCATAATAACCAGCCTTTCATTTTATATTTCTAACCCAAACGATTTAAGAGTTCGAATATTGTCTGTTCTGCGCTTCTTTAATTCTGCCGTTACCTTTGTGTTTAGTTTTGCATCATTCAACATTTGGTCACGAATGATAATTTGCTGTTGTACCTTCTGACGAAATCTATTTTTGTAGTCATTAATATCTGTTGCTCCGGAAAGGCCGGAAAGGCCTTTCTCAACTTCTTTTACTTTCATTGCAAGAATATTTTCCATATATGGCGTAATATCACCTTTGTAACCTGTCTTTATCAGTAAAAGACCTTCGGAATAGTAATAATGAGGTTTTGTGTTAAATTCCTCTAAATCGCAGCAAATATCCATTGGGGTTCCAAGTTTGTAAAAATGCTCTATGCAGTTGTTGAGATTGATTGCTTCATCAAAAATCGGCAGCATAACGTTTTGGGTTACATTAAATGCATTTTTCATACCATAAATGTCGTCTGATTTATATAAAAAGTGTACTATACTTTTGCTAAAAGCTCCTTCAAGTGACTCAGTACGAACAAACCAATCCATACTTTTTCCCCATACATCACATACATATTGGACTGCACTTTCCATTACATCATCATCAATCTCAGGATTTAATGAACAGTAATAATGATGATTGTTTTTCAGCCAACACTCCGGACTCTTTGTAAAATCTATCGTTCGCCTATAAAGTGAAACAACTCCACCTAAAATTTCAAAAGACTTATAACCTGTTTTTCGTGTCCGAAGCTCTCGATATGTCAAAATATGCAGTATTTCATCATTTACCACCCGTACAAAGTAAGTAAGTTTAGCAACTTTTATTTTTACAAAACCCAACGGTTCAAGAGCTTCTCCGAAAACCTGTTTAAATGCGGCATTCAAAGACAGGGTTCTTTCATTCTTCTTTTTGAAAAACATCGGAATAATATTTGTATCTTTGTCTGCTTTGCTTTCAAAATCCTCATAATCAGAAACCATATATTTCGGCTCAATTCCCAGCACGGAAGCTGCTTCGTACAAAGCGTCCTCAACAAAGACTTCGTTCTTGTTCCATATTTCAGAGATCTGTTCCCACGTTTTTCCCGGAGCTAAAATCGGCTCCCAACATTCACGTCTGCCTTTCGGCGAATGTTCTTCGTCAAACTCGGAACGTCCCACCATCACCGTATCGTGGACATCAGCCCCGGTATGCAGTTCAATATACGTCCAGTCGCTGTCTACAACATCCATGCTGAAACTGCTTGTTTTCATTTCCGCAGCTGTCTGTTTGGCGTCGTCCTTGACCTGTTTGGGATTGTCCCTGTACTCCTTAGAAGCAAGTGTTACCCATTTGCCGCTTTCTGAAAAAGCAAGAATATAACTTACGCTTGATTCTTTCTCAGAGCATGGCACAAGACTTCGTTTTTTCATTACATCACAAAATGCTTTTAAAAACTGTTCTCTGCTGCCGTTATTCTTTATTTGAACCAATGAAAAAAATCTGCCCATAAATTCCTCCTTAAATCCTCGAATATTATATGAATTTTGTTGATCAAACTCCGTTAAAAAATACCATAAACAATGTCATTTGTCTATGGATATCTGAAATACGGTCATAAATTCGGCGTAAGCGGTCATATTGACTCAGAATTTGTCGTAAAAAAGGAAACGGCGGACAAAAATTTGTCCGCCTAATATCAAACAATATTACCGTTGATCCCTACGTAAATATCCACTAAATTGCTGTTATTAATGTAATAGTAAAAATCTGTTATCGGTTGATAACACTTCCGGGATAAATATGTTTGCATTTTCTTACGTGAATTTTTTAACGTGTCATAAGTTCCGGAGTGTCTTGCTCTCACTGCGTTGAAAAGCATAAGCTGCGGCTTATAAACATAAAACTCGTTGCTTTTAAACTCCTTGCTGACAGGAACAAAAAATTCAAGGTCAAGTATTGTTTCATCCGTTCCATAGGTATTTTCTTTCAGAGAAAAAATGATATTTCCTGTCCGTTCCATTTCAAGAAATTTCAGACTTTCCAATATATGCTCGATCAACTTATCAAGTTTACTGTATGTTGATCTTGTCCTATATGACAGCAGCGATTCAACAGATAAATATTGCTTTTCAATTATTTCCATAACTATCTCATCCTATTACTTAAAAATGATCTGCCAGATGTATCTCCACATTTGATATCCCTCCCCGTTTTTTCATTTCGGGGGTAGTATAAATCTTTTTATTCAATTCGTCTACAGATATCTGAAATACGGTCGTAAATTCGGCGCGAGCGGTAGTTTAAGCGTGATTTTATTGTAAAATTTTACTTGATATTTTAATAGTTCTATGTTATAATTAAAAGCAAAGGGAGGCGAAATTATGAAGATTGCCGTATGTGATGACGAAATAATTTTATATGAAGAATTATATACGCTTTTAAACGAATATTCCACATTAAAAAAAGAGCCGATTTTAACTACATATTTTAAAACCGGATATGACCTTTTATCAAGTACTGAGAAGTTTGACATTATATTTATGGACTATCAGATGGACGATATTGACGGATTGGAAACATCCAAACGTCTGCGATTAAAAAATTCAGACGTTACTATTATTTTCCTCACCGCATTTCCTAAAATCGTTTTTCAGTCCTTTGAGGTAAATACGTTTCGTTTCCTTTTAAAGCCGATAAAAAAAGAAGATCTGTTTAAATCTATCGACGATTATCTTGATTCTGTCAGAACAGATGATTTTCTCATATTGAACACTAACGACGGTTCGTGGAAAGTCAGGTTATCTGAAATTATTTATGTCGAATCAAAAGACAAGCACACTATAATACGAACTGTTGACAATCAACTTGAATGCTGCCGATATATGCAGGAGATTGAAAAGATGCTTCCCAAAGACCGATTTACACGTTCTCACAGGTCATGTATAGTAAGCTTTCTCCACATAAGAAATCACGATAATAAAACTATCTATTTTGATAACAACGAACGTGCTTCCATAAGCAGAAGGTATCTGACCGATTTCAAAAAAGCTTTTCAGGAATACATAGTAAGATATAACACAAAGGACTGATATAATGAACACTGTAATCTCAAATGCCGTCTTTATTATCTCGGACTTGCTTCTGCTTGTTAACCTGATTCTCATAAGCAAATCTGCTGATTTGGAAGAATTTAAACCCGGTTGGATTAAATCGCTCTCCGTATCGGTTGTTCATGGAAGTTATACTCTGATTTTCAGTTCATATTTTGCAGAATCATCAAAATTCATGATGACAGTACTGCTTGCCGTATATTATCTGCGTTTTTTGGTTTTTCCGTTTATCTTCACTAAAAAAATAAGGTTTATTTCATTCTATATGCCTTTGCTGCTGATATCCTTGGATTCACTCATGCAAAGCTGTGCCTTATGGATATTTAAGCTTACAGCCTCGAATTTAAACGAATTGACAATAAACAAGGTCACTTCAATGATATTTCAGCTGTTTGTTCTTGGCTTGATTTGCTTTTTATATAAAAAAGAGCAGTTTAAAAATTTAAGATTTGCATTTAAGTCAACGTCTAAAGCGGTGGGAATATTGATGCTTTTATGTGTCTTTATTATGGAAGGAGTCGTTACGCTTATTTCCTTTGAAACAGACAATATTTCTGTTCAAAAGGGATTTTCAGAATTCTTCCTACTCATTTTAATGATAGTAATGTTTGCAATCATGTTTCTGCTGTTTATAAACAGTATGTCAAAAAAGTATTTTCAAGACACATCTGATCTGCTTTTAAAACAGATAGATACTCAGCTCCGACATTATAAAGCCTTAGACGATATGAAGAAAGAATTTCATTCTTTCAGACACGATTACATTAATCATATGCAATGTGTATCAGCTTTGATCTCATCAAATAAGAACGAGGAAGCTGTTCAGTACATAAATAAATTATCTAATTCCAAAACCATGACAGAAAAACCGTATGAAAGCGGAAATAATATTTTAGACTCAATCCTTACAGAAAAAGCTGAGTTTGCAAAGGAATGCGATACAGAAATATGCTTGGACGGTTTGTTTACGCACGATTTTGATCCCATCGATCTATGCGTTATTTTTTCTAACGCTCTTGACAATGCCATAGAATCCTGCGGTAAGATCGGCGGACATAAAGTAATTGACATAAAACTGAACATACAACAGGGATATCAATTTATTTCAATCAGTAATCCCACAAATGAGGAAAATGACGATCTTAAAACAACCAAAGACGATAAAATACATCATGGGTTTGGTATTAACAATATACGAAATTCTGTTAACAAGCATAACGGAACTTTTGATATAAATAACGGCAATGGTTTGTTTTGTCTTAATATTACTCTTAAATTATGAGATATTTATATATAAAAACAAGGAGTGTTTCACACAATATACTCCTTGTTCTTTTACTACTTATCGTTACCGCATTTATGACGGTTGCCGGATTGCTTTTTATTGTTTCTGCTCTCGCCGTCCAAAGCGCTTTCAGCCATTGTATGACCGCCTTTGGCTTTCATCTTTCTGACTTCTTTGGGATCAAGCTGTGAATCCTTTGACATTTTATCAACTCCAATCTGTAATTAGTATATGCGTCTTTTCAAGTAATATTATCAATACATTCCTCCGGTGACTTATCTTCTCTCAGCCCCTTAAAAACAGGATGCCGCATACCGCCGCTTTCGGTTTTCATCATATATTTTACTGTACATACAAGTTCGGGAGTTACCCATACAGCATTTTCATTGCCTTTCGGAATTTCAGAAAAAGGACAATCTGTTTTATTTAAAGTCTTTATTCTTCTGAATGGTTCTCCGCCAACTCCCAGAGTAACATGACCCTTGTAAACAAGCTGACCATTACTGTACTGTCCGAGGATAATGCTGTTCATACTGTTTTCTTTCGGAACATAGCCCAAAACTACGAAATCATCGTCCTGCAAATACTTAATTTTGATCCAGTCCTTAGTCCGCTTATCAAAGTAATAACTTGCTGTCCTTACGTTTCGCAACGATACCCTCCAATTCCTGCTGTTCGGCAAGGGCATAGAATTGGATACCGTTTTTCTCAATAAACCTCGATACTGCAAATCTGCCGTTTTCCGATATTACCGCTTTCTGTAGAAGTTCTTTTCTTTCAGTCAGCGGCAAGTCCGTTACCTGTCTGTTCTCATAATACAGAATATCAAACGCAGTAAAACATGCAGGATATTTCTTCGCCGCCATATCTATCTTTACGGGATTGCTCATCATACTGCGTTTCTGTATTTCAAAAAAATCCGGTCTGCCGTCCTTAATGACCGCAAGCTCTCCGTCCAGAATACAGCGGACATTCACATTCTTATGAATTTCTGCAAGCTCCGGTACTTTCGGCAGCATTAAGATATTTCGTTTGTTCTTCAGAATCGTTTTGTCTCTGTCAAGGTATGCGATACAGCGTTCGCCGTCAAGCTTTAATTCGTAGATATACTCATCGCTGTCAAAGGGTTGTCCCTCTGTGCCGATCAGCATCGGTCTGATATTTTTTGTTTCCCAGATATCAGTCATTCTTTACGCCTGCCTGGGCAAGACTTTGCTTGAGAGCCTCCATAATGTCAATGACATTGACCTGAACATCGGGAGTGGAGGCAACAATATCCTTGCCTGCGATCTTCTGTTCAATGATTTCACGCAGCTTGAACTGATATTCGTCCTTGTATAAACTCGGCTCAAAATCCTTGACCATTGTGTTGATCAGCGTTTTCGCCATAGTCAGTTCCGCTTCGTTTAATTCGGGATGTGCAGGCTCTTTCGGAACTTGCTTTACCTCGTCGGCGAAAAACATGGTTTCAATCAGTATACCGTCGTCTGTAGGAATAAGCGTAAGCAATTTTTCCTTTGTACCCATAACGGTTTTGGCGACAGCGACCTTATTCTCATCTTTCATTGCTTTACGAAGTAATTCAAACGCCTTATCTCCTCCGGCTTCGGGAACTGCGTGGTACGTCTTATCATAATAAATAGGGCGAATAGAATTCAAATCAGTAAAATGCAGGATATGAATAGTCTTATCCTTTTCGGACTTCGCCTTTTCAAAATCCTCATCTGTCATAATCACGAACTTATCCTTGTCGTACTCAAAGCCTTTTACGATATCCTTTGATGAGATCTCCTTTCCGCAGGATGCGCAAACCTTTTTGTACTTTACTCTGCTGCCGTCCTCTCTGCAAAGCTGATTGAAGTGTATATCGTTATCCTGCGTTGTCGTATACAAACCGACAGGAATATGGACTAAACCGAATGAAATTGCGCCTCTGTGTGATACTGCCATTGTAAACGCCTCCTTTTTCGTTAGTATATCCGTTCCATAACAAGAAATACTAAAGGACTATCAGTTAATATGATTGCTCATAACTCTGCGACTGATCATCCTTAATTCCGAGCGACTGTTTCTTCCGATGTATCATTCTCCGCAGCCTACTGTCCACCGTCCGTCTGACTGCCTTATACTTCTGAGTATAGTCCTCTTCAATGCACCTACTAAGATTTGCGAATAAACCAAAGATTGTATTTGCCAACATGGTATTCTCAAGATTGTCAAGGTGGTTAAGCATATTCTGAGCAACTTCGTTGCCGTTGTCTGCGGATTTAGTGAGCCACTCTACTGCTTTTGTCTTATCTTTCTCAAGTCCCTCTGCTCCGAAAAGATAAAGCCTGCCGAGCTGATAGCTTGACCACATATTCTTATCTGCGGATTTTTCAAAGCAGTCTACGGCTTTTAGAATATCATACTTTTCTTTTTGCAAATAAAGTATACCGAAAGCATACTGTGTGAATTCGTTATCTTCGGCTGACAGCAAATATTTCTCTGATTTATCCAAGTCCTGCAACACGATATCGCCCTTGAAATATATCTTGCCGAGCTTGTAACAGGCATAAGCGTCTCTGCTGTCGGCACACTCTGTAAGCATAGCAAGTCCTTTGTCAATGTCCTGATCTAAATGCTCACCCGAAATAAGTTCAAGGGCAAGAAAACGTTTTGCATTGATATTCTCAAGCTTTATTGCTTTTTCAAGTAGCTTTACAGCCTTTTCAATATCCTGTGGAATATTTTCTCCGAGCAGAAGCACCTTTCCGTACTCGTACAACCCATTCTTGTTATTCATTTCTTCAGATCGTTTGAAGTAATCTATAGCCTTATCCATATTGATGTCTGTTCCGAGTCCCTTTTTAAACATAGAACCAAGTTTGTAATATAGGTTATCATCAGCCTGATCCTTGCTTTCGAGTTCAAGAAAACCGGATAATGCGGCATTGTAATACCTTTGCGCCGTATCTTCATTTTGAGTAACATATTCACCCTTATTGTACATCTGAGCAATCGCATACGACGCATAAGGTTGTCCCTGTGCAGATGATTTCTGATACCACAAAAACGCCTGCGACAAATCTTTTTCCACGCCGTTTTCGTAGTAATACAAATTGGCGAGACTGTACTGAGCAAATTTGTTCCCCGCTGTTGCCGATTTCAAAAACCAATCAAATGCCTGTTTGTAGTCCTGTTCTGTACCTAACCCATAACAATGCATTTTGCCTATGCGATACCAAACGTAAGAACGCATATCTACAGGTTTCATGATTTGACCCTCATATTTCGGTTCGTAGGAAAACATAAAATCCGAATCGGGTTCTGTTTCCATAAATCCCTGTAATGCCTCTTTGTAATATGCAAATGATTTTTCTTCATCCTTTTCACCAAGCTTGTCGGTGGAATACAGCTTTCCTAAATCGTGAATAGCAAGAACATTGCCTGTCTGAGATTCTGAAAGCAGAAGTTGTTCTGCTTTTTTGAAATCTTCAAGCTTTGATTGCTTATTGTAAATCAGTTTGCAGGCTTCTTTGTACGAACTACTCCACTTTAAATAATATTTGCTTTGAGGAACATCATCAATATCAACCGTTACTGTATTTTCATCACTCCAAATGAAATCTTCGACTGTAAGATCATCGTTATCTGAAAATATTATATTATCATTTTCGGATTGCTCAGATTCATCAAACTGCGGAGATATTTCTACAGGCGGACTATCAGAGGTATCTTCGGATTGTTCGGTAGGTTCGGGTTCTTCGACTATAGGGTTATTCATATCAAGCACGGTTCTGATTATCATATTCCGCACGGGCTGAAAAACCTTATTGTCGGTAAGTGAAGGCAGTTCTTTTTCCTTTTGCGTATAGGTCTTGTATTTCAAATGCTCCAAGCTGCACCATTTTTCATAGAGCTGATGAACATTCTCATCTTTTGCAAGCTCCGAAAATATATTGTTGACCGTTTCCTTGACATCGGGAGGAAGATATCCATACACTTTTTTGCCTTTTACATTCTGTAACTGAGAATGTAGTTTAAGGATAAAATTTTCAAGCTGCGGATTGTCAAAACCGCCTTGCTGAATTTTTCTGACGATACTTTCAAACTCTGTTTTGGATACAGCTTTCAATTCGTCACGGCTTAAAGTCTGCTTCTGATATATTGACTGCAAATCGTCATGGAATATGTCATTTGCAAAGGCTGAACGTATCTGATCTATGCCCTTAGCGGTTAAAAATCCCTGCTTTGGATTCGTCGAATACACAAGCAGATGAATATGGGGATGATGAGCTGTATCATGAAAAGAGGCATACCATTTCAGATTGCAGAGTGGAATACGCTGCGATTTTGCAATGTCGGAAATATGCCTTTTCACAAGATCTCGCCATACCTCAGAGTTGTCATAACCAAGACGAACAGCGTCTTCTCTCCTAAGAGAAACAACGTGCGACCAGACATTGCCCTTGTGATTTGCAATTTCGTTTGCAACTCTGTCAAGAATGATCGGTTCGTCTTTTTCATTAAACAAACCGTGAGAGCCTCTTTTCTGAACTCCCGGTCGCATAGCCATGTAGCCGACAAAGTTCTGTCGGTTTCCGATGATGTCTGCGTTACGCTCAATGATCGTACTGATAAGCTCAGATGCGTTTTCTACGGTAGGAGCAGCGATATAGTCCTCATACTCCAAATATTTTTTAGCTTCGGGAAAATCTGAAAGCAGATCACGAAGCAATTCTTGTTGGTTTTTGGTAGCGTTATCATTTCTGTCAATAGTATTTTGATCACGAACTTCAACTGTTTCACGGGTTGCGATATATTTTGTATAATTTCTTCGCTTGTTCTTACTTTTCTGTGTACCGCTTTTCAGGTAGCGGCTTGTGACGATTATTTGGGATTGAGGCATGCGATCACTTCCTTTCTGGGGATTGTTTTTTATTCGGTGATGTGGTATAATTTAAGTAATGTTGGTAAAAACGCACTGTGTTATAATATATCAAGAATCCAAGGAGGATGTTATGGGCTTGTTATCAAGAATAAAAAGCTTTCTGAGAGGACCTATCTACAGGATAAATAGAGAAGTCCTGGCAGATTATATGAATAATGAGATTCAGTTTTCGGTGGAGCATAATTTATCTGCCTGTGGAGAATTCTATTTGTCACCATCAGAAGAGGGACCCGAGGAGCATATTATCACAACTAACAACGATGCTCCATGTAAATGTCCGATGGACTCAGAGAAAGACTTTACAGGCATTACGATTTACGCCAACAGAAGTTCTTATTACGATCCCGAAAAGGATGAGATTTATCACACTGTCGATGAATTTATACGATTCAAATTGGATGGATTTCCTGAATGGTTTATTTTCAGGGGTGAAACGTCAGAGTTGGATAAATACATGATAAAAAAACAGTTGGATTGAAATGATAAAACTATGTACCAGCCGTATCGCACCGATACGGCTTTCTCTTACTCTGACCTCTGATACCTCACAGCCTTTTCAAAATTAATGATACCATTGATCCGCTTAACTTCATCCGTACACATAGCCCGAAGCTTGATCATAGTATCATCGTCAATGTCATGCACAGCCGCAAGCATATGTGTAATCGCACCAAGTTCAACAGCAACCTTAAACAAAGCACGGGACAACCTCTGTTCCGTGCCTTTTACAATTCCCTCCGTGAGCGCAGCAAGCTGCGGAGCGAGATAGTCCACAAGCTCCGGTTTGTTCTGCAAAAGATAACCGCAGTAAAACCTGATTGCCTTTTCCATAAACTCCGTGCGAGACGAGCAGTTATCTGACTTGTATAAGATATCGACCGTTTTCATTGTCTCGGGAAAAACATACAGCGGAAACTTGATTTTTTCTGCTGTGACTCCATCGTTTTCTTCTGCAATATCGGCATTTTTCTTTGCCTTTTGCACTTTTGACTCCATGATTTTCGCAAACCTCCTTTTTTGACTCCATTTTATCAAGGCTTGTAAAACCTCGCAAACACGGCGAGCTTTGCTCGTCCGTTGTGAGCATTTTGGCGGCTTTGAC
>ENA-OPTB01001275-OPTB01001275.1-human-gut-metagenome-genome-assembly--contig:-NODE-1275-length-20070-cov-3.849513_pt1 | contig 20070 bp, 18 predicted proteins | sample MGYA00241810_ERZ501911 | MGnify/ENA primary metagenome ERZ501911 (study PRJEB25962, sample SAMEA2042304) | human gut metagenome | biome: human gut; feature: human-associated habitat; material: faeces... | reverse complement strand
TTTAAAGATGCATGTACCGAAAACACCATTGCAATCATGGTTGAACCGGTACAGGGAGAAGGCGGTGTACATCCTGCAACAATGGAATTTATGCAGGGACTTCGTAAATTCTGTGATGAGAACGATATGCTTCTTCTGATCGATGAAGTACAGACAGGATGGTGCAGAACAGGTGCTGTTATGTCCTATATGAATTATGGTATCAAACCGGATATCGTATCTATGGCAAAGGCTCTGGGCGGTGGAATGCCAATCGGTGCCATCTGTGCAACAGCAGAGGTTGCAAAAGCTTTCACAGCAGGTTCCCATGGAACTACATTCGGCGGACATCCGGTAAGTTGTGCAGCTGCACTGGCTGAGGTGAATGAGCTTCTGGACAGAGATCTGGCTGGAAATGCAAAGAAGGTTGGCGATTACTTTGCAGCTAAGCTTGAGAAGCTTCCTCATGTAAAAGAAGTAAGACATCAGGGACTTCTGGTAGGTGTGGAATTTGATGATACTATCGGCGGAGTGGATGTAAAACATGGTTGTCTTGACAGACATCTTCTGATCACAGCTATCGGAGCGCATATCATCCGTATGATCCCACCGCTTATTGTTACAGAAGAAGAGTGCGACAAAGCTGTAGCAATCATCGAAGATACAATTAAATCTCTGGAAAAATAAAAATCCGGCAACGGAGTGATACAGTAAGGACAAGGGCGTCACGAATTATATTCGTGCGCCCTTTTATGATATGATATCAGGGTCAAAAAATCAAAAAGTCGTTCGTGCCTGCACGATAAGACTTTTGAACTTGGGACCTGCCAAACATGAGAAAGTAGCGATTTACATAGCAAATCAGCGGATTTCAAATGTTTGAGAATCTGATAAAAATTTGAGTGTGAGAGGGAAGAGCATGAAACATCTGGTAATTACGATTGGCTGCGAATATGGAGCCAAGGGCAATGCCATAGGTAAGAAGATTGCACAGGATCTGGGGATTAAGTTTTATGATCGTGATCTTGTGGATGAGATTATCAAAGAGGTAGGCATCCCTACAGACATTATGGACAGAGTAGAGGAAGGCGGAACCATCGCAGGTAAAGGTGCACAGGGTGATGTGAGAGGTTCCTTTTCCAAATATGCGGATCTGACAGACCGCGCTATTCATGTACAGAAGCAGATTATCCGGAAGCTGGCTCAGAAAGAAGCCTGCGTGATCATAGGACGGTCTGCAGATTATATTCTGAAAGATACAGAAGGAATCCAGCTGGTGAGAGCATTTATTTATGCACCTAATGATGTTCGCGTTCATAACATTATGGAAAGCCATAATCTTTCGGAAAAGGATGCAAAGCTTCTGCTGGATGAGAAGGATAAACGTTATCATAAGAGACATCTGGCACTGACAGGAAGTAACCGCGGTGACAGACATAACAGGGATATTCTTATTAACAGTGATTTTCTGGGAATTCAGGGAACAGCAGAATATCTGGAAGATCTGATCGCAAAAAAATACGGAAAAAAGGAGGCCTGACCTATGGAACAAAAAACATCAGAATTTGACAAAGTACTTGGTGCATGGGACATACTTGTAATTGCATTTGGCGCCATGATCGGCTGGGGCTGGGTAGTTTCTTCCGGTAACTGGATTGAATCCGGTGGTGTGCTTGGTGCAGCTATTGCATTTGCAATCGGTGGAATCATGATCTTCTTTGTAGGTCTGACTTACGCAGAGCTTACAGCAGCCATGCCTCAGTGTGGTGGTGAGCATGTATTCAGCTACAGGGCAATGGGTTCTACAGGTTCTTTTATCTGTACCTGGGCGATCATTCTTGGATATGTAAGTGTTGCCTGCTTTGAGGCATGTGCATTTCCCACAATCATCACTTATCTGTGGCCGGGGTTCCTGAAAGGATATCTCTATACAGTTGCAGGCTTTGATGTTTATGCATCCTGGTTGATCGTGGCGATTGTGATTGCTTTTCTTATTATGATAATTAACATTAATGGAGCAAAGACTGCGGCAGTTCTGCAGACTGTTCTTACCTGTATTATCGGCGGTGCCGGAATTATTCTGATCGTGGCTTCTGTGGTTACAGGAAGTGTGGATAATCTTCAGGGACAGATGTTTGTTGGAAATGGTACCGGTGAAGCAATGAAAAGTATTATTAAGGTTGCAGTTATCACTCCATTTTTCTTTATTGGTTTTGATGTTATCCCACAGGCAGCAGAGGAGATTAATGTTCCGCTGAAAAAAATCGGTAAAATGATGATCCTCTCTGTTGTGCTGGCTGTTGTATTTTACTCACTGGTTATTCTTGCAGTAGGTTATATCCTGAATCCGGCAGAGATTATTGAGTCTCAGCAGGGAACAGGACTTGTAACAGCAGATGCCATGGCCAAGGCTTTCGGGACAAAGATTATGGCCAAGGTTATCATTGTAGGTGGAATGTGTGGTATTATTACATCATGGAACTCCTTCCTCCTTGGCGGTTCCCGTGCCATGTACTCTATGGCAGAATCCTACATGATTCCTCCGTTTTTTGCAAAGCTTCATCCGAAGCACAAAACTCCGGTTAATTCTCTGTATCTGATCGGTGCCCTGACTATGCTGGCTCCTTTTGCAGGAAGAACAATGATGGTCTGGATCTGTGATGCAGGTAACTTCGGATGCTGCCTTGCATACTGTATGGTCTCTGTCTCTTTCCTGATCCTTCGTAAAAAGGAACCGGATATGGCAAGACCTTACAAAGTAGGCCACTACAAATTTGTAGGTTTTATGGCAGTAGTCATGTCAGGGCTGATGCTTCTGGTTTACTGTATTCCGGGTTCCGGTGGAAGTCTGGTATTTCAGGAATGGCTTATGGTAGGTAGCTGGAGTTTACTTGGAGTTGTATTTTATGCGATCTGTAAACGTAAATATAAAGAAGACTTTGGTAAACTTATTGAACTGATCTCTGATGAGGATGCAGCAAGTCTTATGCCGGAGGCTGATGATGAAGAACTTGATGTGGTAATCGATGCGGCTATTGACAGGGTGCTTTCCTCTATGGCATAACGCTATAAATGACATGACAATTATTTTGGGTAACAGAGTTTTGAATTTGTGCAGGGTAGATGCCCTGCGCATTGCAATATTGAAAAAATACAGGAAAAGAGGCAGAAATTAATGAATCCATTTGAATTTTTTATTCCTCAGAATATTACAGTCGGTGCAGGTACTCTGGCGAAGCTTCCGGAATGTGCCAAAAAGCTTGGAGGTTCTCATGCAATGCTGATCTCAGGACCAACTCTCCGGAAAATGGGAGTTGTGGATAAGGCGGCGGATTATCTGAAAGACGCCGGAATGGCAGTGGATATTTTTACAGATGTAGAAGCCAATCCGTCTGTCACCACAGTGGAAAAAGCGACAGAAGCGTATAAGGATTCCGGCGCAGATTTTATCGTTGCGCTGGGCGGTGGTTCTCCTATGGATGTGGCAAAAGCAGTGGGAGTTACGGCTAAATATGGCGGCAGTATTACAGAATATGAGGGGGCACATAAGGTTCCCGGAAAAATTGTTCCGCTGATCGCAATCCCGACTACTGCGGGAACTGGCTCAGAGGTTACGGCATTTTCTGTTATCACTGACCACAGCAGAGATTATAAGCTGACGGTATTCAGTTATGAACTTCTTCCTGCATATGCGATCCTGGATCCTGAGCTTCTCACCTCTGCTCCGGCATCTGTGGCAGCAGCATGCGGAATCGATGCATTTATCCATGCGGAGGAGGCTTATGTTTCCACAGCAGCATCTCCTTTTTCTGACGCAATGGCAGAGAAAGCAATGGAGCTGATCGGTGGAAATATCCGCCGTTTTGTGGCAAGACGTACAGATCTTGAGGCTGCAGAGGCAATGCTTACGGGATCTCTTTTTGCAGGAATCGCCTTTTCCTTTGCAAGACTTGGAAATGTCCATGCCATGAGTCATCCGGTAAGTGCTTTCTTTAATGTGGCACATGGAGTGGCAAATGCAGTTCTTCTCCCTGTGATTGCAGAATATAATGCGCTGGCAGATCATGGCAGATATTTGAAGATTTATAATTATATCAGTCCGATCCCTGCATATGAGGATGAATTCGAACCACTGATGCTGGTGGATGCCATCAGGGAATTAAACGAAGATATCGGAATCCCGGAAGACCTGACCATAGCCATCCGCCAGGCAAAGAAGGGAGAAGAGATTTCTGATGAGGAGATTGAAAGCAAGATTGATGCCATGGCAGATGATGCTATGAAGAGCGGAAATATTGCAGTAAATCCAAGATCCTCCAGAAAGCAGGATATTGTGAAACTGTATTATAAAGCTTTATAAGATAAAGAATAATGCAGTATTTTATGTGATTGCTACAGGTAGGATATTGATTAAAAATATCTGTTCTTATAAAAAACGTGCAGAAACATCGAAGTCGACAGATAACTTCAGGCTTGAAGGTTTATCTCGATTTCAAAATGTATCTGCACGTTATTTTTTTGAGAAATTTCCATTGTATAACTTGCCTGATAGAAAGAAAGATTATATAGTATTAACCAAAATATAGTAAAGTAATGTGAGTCAAAATATTGATTGTTCAGGAGGATTTTATGGCAAAGAAGAAAATATATGCAGTACGCAAGGGACATAAAACAGGACTTTTTGCTACATGGGCGGAGTGCCAGAAGGCAGTAAGCGGATATTCAGGAGCTGAGTTTCGGGGATTTACAGAGAAAGAGGAAGCATTGGCTTTTCTGAACATGGAGACAACAGGAAATGTATCCGGTGATAAAGCAAAAGAGGCGGCAGGAATCGTGGAAGTACCTGAAAATATGGTCATTGCTTATGTAGATGGAAGTTTCGAGAAAAGTATTGGCAGATATGCCTTTGGTTGTGTGATCCTTACACCGGACGGACAGGAAATCCGTAAATCCGGCAGCGGCAGTGATTCTGCAGGAGTCGCGATCCGAAATGTGGCAGGAGAGATGCTTGGTTCCATGACTGCAGTAAACTGGGCCATAGAAAACAAATATCCAGCTGTGGAAATCCGCTATGATTACGAAGGGGTAGAGAAATGGGTAACAGGTGTATGGAGAGCCAAAACACCTCTGACCAGCAAATATGCTGCTCATATGCAGGAAGCAGGAAAGAAAGTAAAGATTTCTTTTTGTAAAATAGCAGCTCATACGGGCAATCACTACAATGAAGAGGCAGATCAGCTGGCTAAGAGTGCATTGCTTAAGACAGATGAAGAAGTACGAATATAAAAGTTCATATTAAAGAAAGTAAGTATCTGAAAAGTAGAAAAATATGTGATAAAAACACCTGCTTGTTGATAGCTGATAAAATATATCAGCATCAATAGCAGGTGTTTTAGGGATAAGATTGAATAATTGTGAATCTGCCATCTGATGAGAATACAAATTCATCTTAACAGAGTTATTTCAAGTGTTTTATCCTGTTTTCACTGGTATTGGACCACATAGTATATTGTTTACAATTTCTAAAATGTTTATCACAGTAAGAATTGAAAGAAGCCTGGCTTACATTTTTCATATGCTGTTCATCTTTACCGGTTTGAAAACCAGCAACAGAACAGTATGCCCTTGATGTGCTGACAAGTTTAGAACCGGACAAAGTCCATAATGCAGAACCGGAACCACCTACTCCGTTGGTCCACCAGCTTATATGTATTCCATTGTAGTGAGTGTTATACTGTAAAATTTGATAATTCATCCCTTTTCCGGAACACTGACCGGCATAGATTACTTTGCCATTTTTTATGGTATATACAGAATAATCTACAATAACTCCACGGTTGCTTGATACAATCAGATCAGGGGTTCCATTTCTGTCAATATCCATTAGATAGAAACACTTTCCGCCAGACTGGAGCAGAACCTTTTCATATAAGGCTCTTTGATCTTTTATTTTAATCTGACATTTCAGTTTTTTAGAGCCGATTTTGGCTGTAATTGTTGCGGTACCTGTTTTCTTTGCTTTTACTTTTCCAGAAGAAACAGATGCAACTTTACTGTCAGTGCTGGACCAGGTAACTTTTTTGTTTGTCCCGCTTACCTTGAGGTGATAAACACCACCAACATTCATTGTTAGTTTAGTTTTATTCAGTTTTACGGAAGCTGCCTGAGCAGTACGTGGAATGATTATTAGAGAAATAACCATTAATACTGCGATAATAAATGAGAAGTGTTTTTTTAATAGTTTTTTCATTGACTTTCCTCCGAACAATGAGTTTTTTGAAGAAAATTTTTTATTTTACTGTCACTTTTAGTTTTTGAGTAATTCCATTACATTTTATCGAGACAGTAGCTGTTCCTTTTTGTCTGGCAGTGATTTTTCCTTTAGTGTTTACTGTTACGCATTTAGTATTTGAGCTTTTATATGTGATTTTACCTGTTGGAACTGCAGAACAGGAGATGGTATAGCTGCTTCCTTTTTTCAGTGTTATTGCTTTATTTTTCAGGTTGAGAACTGGCTTTTTTACAGTAATTTTACAGGAAGCACTTTTATTTCCCAGAGTTACTGTGACATAAGCGGTTCCTGCACCTTTGGCTGTTACTTTTCCAGTGGCGTTGACCTGAACTACTTTTGTATTTGAACTGTTCCAGGTTGGCGTTGATGTACTGCCAGAGATGACTGATTTTAATACAGCAGAATTTTTGCCTTTGACAGTATAAAGAGTAAGTTGCTTTTTATTTAGTTTGATTGAGTGATCTTTTACAGGAACAAAGTTGAGTCCGGCATTATTTGCAGCTATTTCTACCGGGCTGTTCTTAACACCGTAGATGGTATGAAGTGCTTCTGCACCTATAAACACCCGGCTATGCAGATTGGTAGTTGCAGGAATCTGCAAGGTTTCTAATTGTGTAGTGCCATCAAAAACACTGGAGCCGATGTAGGTTACTTCTGGACCGATGATTAGTTTTTTTAAGTTTGTACAGTTTGCGAAAGTAAATCCTTCTATAACTTTGCCGTGATACTCGGCTTCTTCCAGATTTTTACAATTCAGGAAGACACTTTGTTCCTCATGTGTTACAGAAGGGGGAACAATAATATGGACAAGTCCTGTATCCTTAAAGGAAGCACTTTTCAGGAATACAAGGGTTGAGGGAAAATCAATATGTCTTAGAGCTTTGCAACCTTCAAAGGCACTGTAACTGATTGTTTGTGTTCCGAGGGGCAGAGTTACATCTTTTAAATTGGTACAGTTTTTGAACGATGCAGAGCCAACATAGGTAAAACCCTTATGGAAGATAACTTCTGATAGTGACGTGCAGTTTGCAAAACTGTATTCGCCAATTTCTTTTACTTTAGGTAAATCCAGATATGTCAGAGAAGTGCATCCTGCAAAAGCACTGTCTTCTATAATTTTTATATTTGAAGAAATGTTTACCTTAGTAAGGTTGTGACAGCCTGCGAATGTACGATAATAAATTCGGTCAAGACCCTCTGGATAATGAATAGACTTAAGATTTTCGCACTGTGCAAATACACTGCTTCCCATGGATGTGATCGTATCAGGCAATATTACAGAACACAGGTTTTTGTTATTAGCAAATGCAGAGGATTCAATTTTAACAACAGGTTTTCCATTTAAGATAGAGGGGACTGTAAGATCTGTATCAGACCCAACATAGCTTATAATTGTTGCTTTTCCAAGGGAGAGTGTGTATTTATAGCCATCCTCATAATAATAGTTGGCGGCTTTTGCTGATACACAGCTAAAAAGACAAAGGATGAAAGCAAATAGCAGAACAAGATGTTTAAACCCTGTATTTTTATTTTTCATAGATGCCTCCTGTAAAATTTAATCGAATCAATGAATTTATCTGCTTTAATTATGAAAAGTAATAAACAGTGAGTAGATGTTTAATCGCAAGTTGGTGCACAGGCATATGTAAAGCCTGTTACAATGTTATTTTTTATAGTCAGGGTGATGCTTGCAGCATTTCCCCACCAGAATACAGTCGGATTGTTAAAGCTTCTTAGGCCATTTTTATTAAGAATAGCAGTAGCTTTGGAAAGTGTCATTCCAAGCTGCATTCCACCGATACCTACACCGTAATTTCCGCGATTGCAAATATAGACATATTTCTGATTCTTGGAATATTTTGCATTATAATTTACACCAATGATCATCTTGTTTCCGGCAGCATAGAAAGATGGATAACCAGAATTGCTTTTTTTATGCATTCCACCTATTTTGTTGATAATAGTAGAATATTTTCCGACATATGATGGGCTTAAAGGCGGAAGATTTTTCATAAGGTTAAGTACTTTGACCGTTGTTCCGCTATATCTGGAAAAGTTACTGTAAATAGTTTTTCCATTTACGGTTTTATAAGCACGTACTTTGTAATAGTAATGTCCTGCAGAAAGTTTTTTGTTTGCATAGCTGGTAGTATTTTTTGTTTTTATGGTTTTGATTTTACTATAATTTCCTTTTGCAGAATTGGCACGCCAGATTTCATACCCGGATGCATTAGAAACTTTAGACCATTTAATGGAAACACTTGCTTTTTTTGAAGCAGTAACTTTGATATTTGCAGGTGCTTTAATAGCAGCGGCCTGTATCTGAGTGCATGCAAGAAGCATCAACAGAATACTTGTGATTACGAGAAACCATTTCTTTTTCTTCATATTAGTTTTCCTCCTGAGAAAATAATTTTGTGAATAATATTTCACAAGTTTGTTTTATCATAGCATAAAAAATTAAAAAGAGTGTATTAGGCGTAGAAATTAGACGGAAAATTCAGAGAATTTTGTCTAACTTTTGTGCCTAATCAATCTCGAAAGCAGAAATATAGTAAAATATGTTATAAATCATTTGAACATGGAGGAAAAAACATGAGCGCAAAGTTAGTATTAACAGTAAAGGATTCAAGCAGAATGGCAAAGGATTATTCTATGAGTATGATGGATAAAATGTTTCATCCGTTAAAACATAATAAAATCTTGAATTCAAAGGCTAAAATTGGCATATTAATTGATGATGAGGAAGAAGGAACTTTATATGAAGCTTCCAAGACTCCTTATGAAATCAATCTGCAACCAGGTTTCCACCGCATTACTATGATAGATCCGGCGAAGGAGAATAAAAAAGGCAATGTTAATTTAATAGGATCAATAATAGGAGTTGTTGAAGGGAATGGGATCGCAGATACCATGGCAACCAGTAGATTTGCAAAATCAATGGCAGGAGCAATGTTTAAAACCGGAGATGGATATCTGGATCTGAATTTAAAGGATGGGGATATTATCAAGGTTCAATGTCAGGCCGGAATTGGCGGGAAAGTTTCAATAAAGATATTAAAATAGAAAACGTAGAGGGAAAATGATATGGAATTTCCTATTTATACTCCGTGGGAAAATCTTGATGCCCAAACAATACAAAAAGTAATAAATTCAGGAATTAATTACAGAACTTATTGTGACGAAAAGCCATGGGATGTTTCTTTTGAGATAGATTTTTTGCCAAAAGAAGAGCTTATAATAGTTGTTCTGATTGAACATGGACGTCGTAAAGGTGGAGTTAGTGTACAGAAAACAAGTGAACGAACAGAAATTTCGCCGTATAGTAAAGAAGAGCAGGCAGAAATGCTAAAAGCTTATAATGAGAAAATTGACAGATATGAAACGTGGAATGCATTGTTCACAGGACCTACGACAGGATTGTTTGGAAATAATGTGTATGAATCATACATGGATTACATGTATTCCTGGGAACACTGGAGTGACAGAATATTTTTGTCAGATTATTATGAAGAACAATTATATTCGGTGCAGTCAGATACCTATGTTACTGTAAAGAGCACTCAGGAAGGATATGATTGTATCTATGAACTGGCACAAGTGAAGGTGAAAGAGCATATTTTGGAAGGCATATGCTGGAAGTCATTTCCCAAGCTGATATTTTCCAGAGGAGATAAATCAGACGCTCCGTATAAAGATGTGTATAATCGTCTGGAAATACTGACAGGAGCAGAATATTTAATTGTACCGGCGCTGATTGAAATAAAAGAAAAATATGAAATTACAGCAGTTTCAGAAAAATTGGACTGTCCGCAGATGCGGTTTCGCGGAATGACTATGGAAGAAACTGTAAAACAGGCTGTTTTTGAAAATATATTTGGAGAATTTTTACAGGGAAGTAGATTTTGCAGAGAAAATACAAATAAGAAATGCCTCATTGCAGAGGAACAGAAAGAAATATTTGCTTCCGAGTTTCTTGAATCTCAGAAATATCCTGAATTATTGATGAATGCAGTAAAAAAAGCAGATTTTCATTGTATGGCTTTTAAAGTTCTTGGAATTTTGAATAGCCCATATATGCAGACATATGATAAAATAGAAATGTTAAGAAGCTGTATGGCTATTAGTAATAGTGCGGAAAAATCCAGGGAATGGAAGAATGCATATCAAAATCTGATATGGGTTATGATCAAAAAACTGGAAATGGATGATTCACAGGGGAACAATCTGGAAGTTGTCAGTGAATTACAGAAATTTGTGGAATACCAACAGGGAGATTTTGAAAAAGAACAGAAGGGAAAATCCAGAGAAGAAACAGCAGAAATTTTCTTGATGAATGAACTCATAAGAATGTTGGCATGTATTTCTATTGTAACAGTAAAGAAGATTCAGGGACAGGAATGTGCAGAATTGGCTGAGAAGAGTTGGTTTATGGCAGAAAGTATTGAATATATGTGGAATGCAGAAATTTTAAACCAACAAGTGAGAGAAAATGTGCAAAAAACATTCATCAGAATCTGCGTAGGATGCGGATCTATGTATCTGCAAAATGTTCAGGAAGAGAATGTAAACCCTGAACAGATAATAGAAACAGCAGAAAAAGTGCTGTTGTTATTGAATAATCATAGAGATTTGATATTGCAGGAAGAAATGCCAGTTTATCAGATACCGATTTATCAGATGCTTCAGGTGGCAAATATAAGACTAAACCATGATGAAAATGCATTATATTATGCAAGAAAAGGTGTTGAATTGTGCGATGGGATTAACGCTGATAATAATGCACAGTTAAACGGAATGATCAGAGATTCAAAGCGAATGTTCCAGGAATACATAAATCAGAATGCACAGAAAGTACCTGAGAAGGCAAAAAAGAAAGGATTTTTTTCAAGATTGTTTTCAAGGTAGCCTGCAAAAAGAAAATCCAACAAAAAGAAAATCCCCAGACATGATGTCATAAAATAACATCATGTCTGGGGATTTTGAATTTGAAAAGTAAGCGCTTATTTTTCAGGTGTCTTTGAAAATATTTATTATTAAAGAATCTGTTGTAGTCTGATAAACATAGATTACAACGTTCCGCCATATTCCAGAATCATATTTCTGATAATTTCCAAAGTTTCCTGTTCTGACCATGCCATATTACCCTTATCAAGGAACTGACAGAATTCATAAAGCTTTTGGGAAAACCCGGATTCTTTTAAGACATAGTATTGCAGACCACGGCTGGTGTTATTCCAGAAAGCAATGCCATTATTGACATTAGAACTGGATACAATGGAAATATGTCTGGGCAGATGGATGAAATTTTCCTTTACACAGATACAGGAGTGTGGTGTGTTAAGCATGTATTGATAATAACTTTTTAGAAGCCACAGACGTAAAGACGGATCAAATGGTTTGTAAAGCATGTCAGGATAACCAGCTATACGTCCTTCTTCCATGAATTGCCTTAGACCTGAAATACAGAAAATATGTACCATGTTTTCGTTTTCCATATGTCGGGTACGTTGAGAAAGAGAAACAAGTAATGGTTCCTTTTCGACTGTATCCAGTATAATCTGCTGTTCAAGTATATTTGCTGGAATCAGATGGAGAAGGCATGGAGAATATTCAATGTAATAGTTGTGTGTTACATAACCTTCGCTCATCATAGTGTTTACATCTTTTACATAAGAATCCAGATCAGAACGAAACAGCATTTTTCTGGCCAGCACTTTTTCGCGGATAAATTCATGTTTCAACAATTGTAGTTGCTGAGTATCTCTGATGATGATTCCTTTTGATGTCTGGAAATTTATTCCAAGGGCAATATTATCTGTGATCAGCCAGTTTGGAAGCAGACCGGATTTTTTTTCTTCGGATACAGAGGGGGTAATATAATAATAAAAAGGTTCATAGCTTTCACAAAACATAGCTGGTTTTAAGATGGATATTTTTTTCAGGTTATCTAATGTATTGTCGGCATTCTGATTCTGCAGCAAAGGAAAAAGATGTTCCAGCCTCTGATATGGTGCTTCATGTATGATCTGAATGAGATAATGTAAATGTTCTGAAGAAATTTCTGAAGTCCATAAATAAATTTCTGAATCTGATGTACTTATCATTATTTTTCGAATCCAGGAGTAAATGGCAAACTCGTTATCCAGGATAGAGATTGTATTTGGGGTGTCTGATATGCTGACAGAGGCAGAAACTGTCGGAAATTCAATTACATCCTGCTGGATGATATGGATCAGTTCTTCCATACATTGCCACTGGCTTTTTCCCATTTTTTCCTGTCGGTAGAGAAGCAGAAGATCAGATTTTGTGCCGGCGGTACATTCCATTGCGTCAAGAAGCCGTACCAGACGGTCTTCTTCTTTGGGAATGCGTTTTCCTTTATTCATTTTGGAGATATAGTCTAATTGCAGACCACTGGCTTCGGCAAGATAACATAATGTTTTGCCTGTATTTTGTATTTCTTTTTCAAGTCTTTGTGAAAAATCACTCATAGTAATAACAAAATCCTTCCTTAAAATGTAACATATATAAGTATAAGCGAGAAGGATGGAAAATGCAAAGCTTTTATAGAAATTTTGTCTAATATCAGTGCCTAAAACAGTAATAAGCGTTATCTGTGTTATTATCATAACTGCGAAAAAAAATATTGTAAGAAGGAGTAAAATGCTATGTTTTTGGTTGCTGTATTGGTGTTATTGTTCTTAATGTATCGTTTTTATACATTTCGAGCAGAAATGGTTTTTATAATGACATTGCTTACACCTGCGATGTTACTGATAGGAGCATATCATCTGACAGGAGAATATCGTGAAGCAGGAATATTTCTTTTGATAGTTGGAATCTTTTTGTTGGCAGTAGTTATGTTTATGTATCGAATTACAGCAAGGGGTGTAGAAAAGGAATTCAGATCTGCTTATTATAAGAATCTGTTTATTTATGGTGCACTCAGATTTCTTCAGACATTTTGCAGAATGACGATTGTTTTTTCATTTGTAGCCGCTATGCTTGGCGGTGTATCACTTGATTATAAGGAACGGCTGGATATAGCAGGAAGAAAAATTTATGTGGATGATAATCTGCGCGATGCAGAAGGAAATCAATATACAGAAGTAGAAAGATAAAAGAAAATAAAGATTATTTTAAAGAATTATTATAAAAACAGCTGCGATACTGTCTGAAAAGTATGCTCAGGGATAAAACTGTGAGCAGTACGTCAGATGACAGGTAGTGCAGCTGTTTTCTGTTATGGAAACAGAATTTTTATAGAAGGTAATGGATAAAACGAAGATTATGACAGTGTCATATCTCCATCTTTCACCCACCCAAGCTTACGGATAAACATATTGATGAGCGGACACAGAATTGCAGGGAGGATGAAGGAGATCATCAGGAGACCTGCCCAGTCCCAGCCTGTAACTGAGGTTTTAAGTCCATCTGCAATATCATTCATCCAGCCGGTATATACACCAATCTGTCCTACGAATCCGCAGGTACCCATACCGGAAGAAACAGGAGTACCGTTCATCTGAAGTTTGAACAGACAGGTTGCAAGAGGTCCGGTGATGGCTGAAGTAAGGATCGGTGCAATCCAGATGCGTGGATTTTTTACGATATTTCCCATCTGGAGCATGGATGTTCCGATTCCCTGAGAAACAAGTCCGCCCCATTTGTTTTCACGGAAGGACATTACTGCGAAACCTACCATCTGTGCGCAGCATCCTGCTACAGCAGCTCCTCCGGCAAGTCCGGTAAGGCCAAGCGCAGCACAGATGGCGGCAGATGAGATAGGAAGTGTCAGTGCAATACCCACGAATACAGAAACAAGGATTCCCATCAGGAACGGCTGCAGGTTGGTTGCCCACATAATAATATTTCCTACTTTCATTGCTGCGCTTCCAAGTGCCGGAGCCCACCATGCAGAAAGTGCAACGCCTACGCCGATCGTGACAAGTGGAGTAATCAGAATATCAATTTTGGTTTCCTTAGATACTGCTTTTCCGATTTCGGAAGCGAAGATGGCTACAAATAATACAGCCAGCGGTCCGCCTGCACCGCCTAATGCGTTAGATGCAAAGCCAACAGTGATCAATGAAAACAACACCAACGGCGGACAATGTAGCGCATAGCCGATGGCAACAGCCATGGCAGGACCACTCATTGCAGATGCCAGAGAGCCTACGGTATACTGGGTGTCGTTTACAGTTGCCACAGCAGTGGTCAGAAATGAAATATGAAACTGTGTTCCAAGTGTGTTGATGATCGTGCCGATCAGCAGGGAGCAGAAAAGACCCTGCGCCATTGCGCCGAGCGCATCGATGCCGTAGCGCTTGGCCGAAACTTCAATGTTTTTGCGTTTGCAGAACGCTTTGAATTTTTCCATGATATCCCCACAGCCTAAAAATAAAATAGTGTCATATGCAGGTGTCTTGACACATGCATATGACACTATAATCGCTTGTGTGAGGATTGTCAACCCTTAATTTCCGTTTTCCTCCAGCAGGACGCGCAGTGCGCGCAGCGCACTCTTCGTGCGCTCGAACGCCGCCTCGTCGGGACAGGAGAGCGTGTGCAGGTGGATGCCATCGGTCAGGCTCGATAAAGGCTCGGCCTTTTTGCAGCGCTCAATGAACTGGCTGACCTCGTAGCGGTTCGAAATTTGCAGCGGACCGGTGAGCTGGCCGTAGATGGGGTGGTCGACGATGACGTCGATGACCGTACAGCCGTTGTCGACGATGGCGTTGAGTTCGGCTTCCATCTCCTGCGGCGTGTGCTTCACGGCGACACGGCGGAGGATGCCGTGTGCCTCCTTCGGCGTCACATAGCCGCGCGGAGTGGCGAGAATTTCCTCGCCCGAGGAGCGCAGCAGCGCGATATCGCCCACGATGATCTGGCGCGAGACGGAGAATTTTTCCGCCAGCGCGGAGGCGCTGACCGGCGCGTCCGCCGCGCGCAGCACGTCGGCAATGGCCTTTCGCCGCTCGTCAGAATGCATTCGCTCTTCCTCCCCTTTTCGCGCAAAAGCGCCAAATTTCGATTACGTTTCGTATTATCAAAATCAGAAATTACAGTTCGTTGTCGGATTTTGCCGATTTAATACTCAAAGCAGCTGCCGCCGACGAACTCTCGCACGATGGAGTCGCGCGGGACATAGTCCGTGCGCAGCGACGGCACGGAGTTGACAACGTCCATCAGGTCGCTCAGCCCGTGCTCGGCGATAAACTGATCGTCGAGCTGGCTGTAAAACTCGGGGATCTCCTTCAAATACCGCGCGAGGATGCACGGCTCGTAGTCGTGGAACGTGTCGATGTGGATGCTCGCGTTCGGCTTGTTCGGCATGATGTAGTTGAGCTCGCCGCGGTCGACACTCTCGGCGCGCTCGACGGTCTGACGCAGCGAATGGCCGCGGCCCTGATAGTCGCGGATCATGCGGCGCGCCACGCGCAGCTGCTCGGGACGAACGATGCGGTCCTTGTGCGTGATGATACGCGTACGCGGGGCAACGTAAACGCCCGTAGCTTCGCTTCTGAGCTGGTCGAAAATCAGCGGGTTGAGCATGTGGATGCCCTCGGCGATGATGACGGCGGCCTTGTCGCCCTGCATGGGCTTGTAGCCGCCGACGCCGCCTGCCTTGAAGTCGTAGACCGGCAGCTCCACGAGCTCGCCGTCCATCAGGCGGTGGATATCCTCGATGAGTAAATCGCGGTTCACGCAGTAGGGCGACTCCCAGTCGCTCGCCTCGGGCGGGCGCTGATCAAGCGGCAGGAAAAAGTTATCCATGCTGAGCATGCAGACCTTGACGCCGAGGTTTTCGAGGTATTCGCGAAGGCGCATCGCCGTCGTCGTCTTGCCCGAGCCGCTCGGGCCCGTCAGGCAGACGATGGGCTTTTGCCCCTTGTTCATTAAAATGCTCGCCGCGGCGGAGCTGATCTTGTCGTGGAAGACCTCCTCGCAGCGCAGGACGAAGCGGGTGTCGTCCTTCATGTTGGTCACAATGTTTTCAATGTCGATCACGCGCATGGCATGATAATCTCCTTACTTTTTGGATTCTGCCGCCATCTTTACGGCTGTTTCGAGCGCGATTTTCATCATGGCGGTGAAGCTCGTCTGCCGCGCCTCGGGCGAAAGCTCCTCGCCGGTGAGGATATTGTCGGAGATCGAGCAGAGGGAAAGTCCGCGCTTTTTCGTATAGGCGGCGTTGCAGTAGAGGGCGGCGGCCTCCATCTCGATGGCGAGCACGCCCATCTTCTTCCACTGGTCCGGGCCGTCGCTGCCATCGTCGTAGAAGTTGTCGGCCGAGAGCACGTTGCCCACGTGCAGCGTGACGCCATTGGCGGCCGCCGCGGCGACGGCCTGGCTGAGCAGCGTGTAGTCCGCGATGGGCGCGAACGTGCCGTTGAGGCCGAACTGGTGCGCAAAGTTGGAGTCCGTGCACGCGCCCGCACCGGCGACGACGTCCATGAGGTTCAGGTCGTCCGCGAGCGCACCGGCCGAGCCGACGCGGATGATGTTGTCGACATCGTAGAAGTTGTACAGCTCCCAGCTGTAGATGCCGATCGACGGGATGCCCATGCCGGAGGCCATCACGGTCACGGGCACGCCCTTCCACGTGCCGGTGTAGCCCTGCACGCCGCGGACGTTGTTGACGAGCACAGGATTTTCCAGAAAGGTCTCGGCGATGAATTTCGAGCGCAGCGGGTCGCCGGGCATGAGCACGGTCTTGGCGATGTCTCCGGCTTTGGCTGCGATATGCGGCGTGGGAACAGGCATGATACTACCTCCGTTTTTCTCAATTTTTCAGTCTGGCCGCATGTGCGCGGCCGGTTTTATTTTAACCGCAAAAAATGCAAAAGTCAAATTGCAACGGCTCTGCGCCTGTGGTAGAATGTTGGGGAAAAAAGCGACACACGGGAGGCGGCACCATGAGCGACGTCATCACCATCGGCATCGCCGGCGGCACCGGCAGCGGCAAGACCACAGTGGCTGGATGGCTGCTGACCACGATCCCCGACAACAAGCGTGTGTTCACCATTGAGAATGGTTCCCGTGAGCTGGATCTGGTTCGTGAGAAGGACGGCAAGGTCTGTAACAGCGTCATCCACACCATCACCCGTGAGTCCGAGAACGCCAAACAGAACATCGATCAGGACATGCTGCTGGATATGGCGCTGCGTTACCACCCCGATATCATCTGCGTGGGCGAGATGCGATCCGCCGAGGCGTATGCGGCGCAAGAAGCTGCTCGTACTGGCCACGGTGTGTTGACCACCATTCACTCCAACTCCTCTCAGGCCACTTGGCGGCGCATGGTCACGCTGTGTAAGCGCAAGCATGAGATGTCCGATGATACCCTCATGGATCTGGTTACCGAGGCGTTTCCTGTGGTGGCCTTTGCCAAGCAACTGGAGGACAAGAGCCGTAAGATCATGGAGATCATGGAATGTGTGATCCAGCCGGATGGCTCACGCCAGTATAATACCCTCTACCATTTTGCGATTGAGGACAACCGGCTGGAGGACGGCAAGTATTATATCGATGGGCACCATGAGCCAGTCCATCCGATCTCCGCCAATCTTCAAAAACACTTCATCGACAACGGAATGCCCCAACAGGAGCTGGACAGGCTCCTGGCGGGATTCCATCAAAAATAAGGAGGTGAACCCGTGTGACGACCATACAGCTTATGGCCTGCATTGGCATGGTAGTTGGCTTTTTCGTGCTTCTGGGCATCACCCCCTCGGATTTTACCGAGGGGGTATTCCGGCAGATTACCAGCAAGCCCAAGAGCCTCCGGGACGAGATCAACGAGTCCACGCAGCGCAAGAAAAAATTTGTTTTGCGCCGGGAGATCGAGGAGAGCCAAAATATTCTTCGTATGACAGGGCGAGAGGCAAAGTTTCCGGCAATCTGCGCTATGTCTCTTCTGCTCTTTCTGGTGGGCGCATCTTTCGCTTTTCTCCTCGGCAACTTCTTCCTCGTTCCTGTCCTGGCCGCAGGCATGATGTTCATCCCATTTTGGTATATCAAGCTAACTGCAGCCTACTTCAAAAAGGCAATCTCCGCAGAACTGGAAACAGCACTTTCCATCATTACCACATCCTATCTCCGTAATGAGGACATCCAGACCGCAGTCGAGGAGAATCTGGAATACCTCAATCCACCGGTCAAAAACGCCTTTGCCGAGTTTCTGACCAGAATTAAGCTGGTCGATCCGGATGTAGATGCCGCCCTGCGGGATCTCAGCACCAAGATCGACAATGCAGTCTTCCGGGAATGGGTGGCCGCACTTTTGACATGCCGCTATGATCGTGGTATGAAGACTACTCTGACGCCTATTGTCGCCAAGCTGAGCGATATGCGGATCGTCAATGGCGATCTGGAAAACATGGTTTTTGAACCCCGCAAGGAGTTCATTGTTATGCAGATTCTCGTTCTCGGCAATATCCCACTGCTCTATTTTCTCAATCAGGAATGGTACGATATCCTGATGCACACGCCGATGGGACAGATCATCTTGGCTGTTTGTGCGGCTGTGTTGTTTGTCAGTACAGCCGCAGTCATCAAATTGACTCAGCCCATCGAATATAAGAGGTGACGCTATGGAGTTTTTATTGATTTTGTGCGGTGCCTCTCTGGCGCTTGGTCTCTTTTTTATCGCAGCAGATTTGTTCAAGCTGCCTCGTCTTGCTACACAAAAGGCGCTGCTTTCTGCCGGCCGCCAGGAAAAAAAGCAGGCACGCACCACGGATGTACTGCTCATGGGCTGGGCTGTCAAACTGGCCCCTCATATCCACATGGATGAGTACAAGCACAGCCGTCTGAAAAACACGCTGAATGCCGCTGGACTTGGCATGACACCGGAGGAATATACCGCTTTTGCCATTGTGAAAGCCGCAGCGGTGATGCTGGGCGTGATCCCTTGCTTATTTCTGTTCCCGCTGTTGGCCTTGGTCGTGATCCTTTTGGCGGTAATGGTCTATTTCAAAGAGATTCGCCGGGCAGATGAAAAACTGTCTGGCAAGCGGGATGAGATTGAGTCTGAACTGCCGCGATTTGTGGCCACGATTACACAAGAGCTGGCCAACAGCCGTGATGTGCTGAGCATGGTGGAACACTACAAGCAGAACGCAGGAGCCACTTTCGCTGCCGAGCTTGACATTCTCACCGCAGATATGCGCTCTGGTTCCTACGAGGCAGCACTGACCCGCTTTGAGGCCCGCTTCAATTCGCCGCTACTCTCCGATGTGGTTAGAGGACTCATTGGTGTGCTGCGAGGAGACGATGGCGTCCACTACTTCCAAATGCTCGCCCATGACATGAAACAACTGGAACTCCAGCGGCTAAAGGCGAAGGCGATGAAGATCCCGCCCAAGATTCGGGTTTTCTCCTTCATCCTGCTCATGTGCTTCCTGGTGACCTATCTGGCCATCATTATCTTCCAGATTCTGAACTCCCTTAGCGGAATGTTCTAAGAAAGGGGGCCATTTCATGAACTATAAAAATGAACTGAAGAAAAAAATCAGTGCAGATTATGAGCGGCGGGTCAAACAGTGGATGTCATCTGATCCGGCGCAGCTGGTGGATGCCGCCGAAACCATTGCCGCTGCGAGACTGATTCGTGACAATCTCGACGATTCTATTACTACGCAGGACGCAAAATTCCTGCTTGATCTGGACGATCCTCTGGGGTATGTCACCGACCGCTGGATCTCGGAAAACGGTGCGGACAACTCTCACAAAGAGGAACTTCAGCACTGCGTATGGACGCTTCAACAGGATTTTGGCGAAGGCCAAGCCCC
>ENA-OPTB01001261-OPTB01001261.1-human-gut-metagenome-genome-assembly--contig:-NODE-1261-length-20207-cov-2.843986_pt1 | contig 20207 bp, 18 predicted proteins | sample MGYA00241810_ERZ501911 | MGnify/ENA primary metagenome ERZ501911 (study PRJEB25962, sample SAMEA2042304) | human gut metagenome | biome: human gut; feature: human-associated habitat; material: faeces... | reverse complement strand
GAAAAAACATTCTGCGTTATTTAACTGAAAGTCAATGAGACAGCACACTAGTATTATTAACTGTTTGTCAGAGAAAAGTCAAGGGAAGGGTCAGGATTACAACGAATAATATGCTGTTCGATACAGAAAACGTGCTGTTCATGCAGAAATATTGAAAGAAAAACACGAATTTTGTAAAATTGTAGATATAAAAGCAAAAATCTATCCATTCATCTGACAAATGAAAATAAAAAAATCAGGAAAATATGCAGAAATAAAAAAACGGAACAAATATGTAAAGAGGTTATTATAAAATCGTAAGTGTAAGATCAATACAAGGTAAAGGAGAGAGAAAAATATGGAGATTAACGCAGGGAATATTTTAATTATTCTGGTGGGTATTGTGCTTTGCTTTTTCGGGATTTATCTCAAAAGAGTTACACAGATCATTATGGGATTTGCGTGGGGAGCAGTCATTGCATTTCTGCTTATCAGCGGACTTGCAGTAGGTGGAATGCTTGATGACAGTAATGAGGCAATAGCGATTTTAATCGTTCTGGCAGTTGGAATTTTGATGGCAGTTCTGGCAGTAAAACTGGAGCGGCTGCTGGTCATGGTCCAGGGTGTGCTGTTGAGTTTTCTGATCTGCATGGTTATTTTGGGAGCACTTCTGGGAAATGACGGTGCAGCAATTGCCATTATCCTGAGCCTGATTATTTCTGCTGTTATGGGATATCTGTTATGGATGTACTATCGATATGCATTTATCTGTGAGACTGCCGTTGTAGGATCCATTATGATCAATCATGTCTGGCTCATCCATGGTCCAGACGAACTCAATGTATTTTCTGTACTTCTTACAATCGCCGTTGCCGCTGCCGGAATCAAAGTCCAGTCAATGTGGCTCAGAAAAATGGAAGGCGGAACAACAGGAAGCCGCATTAATATTCCGAAAAGAAATCACAGATCTTCAGGTTCCTCATTGTTTTCAAGCGGGGATGTGCAGAAAGCGGGAATGGAGAGTCTTTGTACATATGAGAAATGTCTGGTGATCATACCGATTATGGCATTTTTCGTGCATAAAATAGTGACGATGTATCTGTATAATATTTCCGATGCAACCATAGATTTTTTCAACAGCACATGGATGTTGAGAAATGCTTTAATGATAATTCTGGAAGGCATGTTTGTCGGATGCGTGATTTATTTCATTATCTATTATGAATTTAAAGTTGCCGCAATTTACCAGATGCTTTATCTGCTCTGGCTGCCATTTCAGATTATTGTACTCATACAATACAGTTATGTTGGCATTGGACCTTTGCTGAGAAATATTCTTGCATATTATATTCCATGGCTTATTTTTGTAGGACTGGATCGTGTTTTACACAGTGAGATGCTGAAAATCACAGTAATAACAGTAGCATCAATTGTATGGTTTCCGTTAATAAGTGAGTTTGTAATTTCGGGTTATTGGGGATTCATAATTGATAAGAATACATTCCTCAGATGGATCGGAATTGCAGGCACAGTTCTGGGACTTGCATGGCTGCGAAAGAACAGAAGGTATTAAAAGCCCTTGAATTGTAGGGAGAGAATATTGTCAGAGCCAGGTAAGGAGGGGAAAATATGAATAGAAACATTAGATGGCAAACAGGTGCATTTGATGAGATGGAATTCGTATATGAAAAAGCCATGGAGAAAGAATCATTTGAAAAAGCACTTGAAGAACTGGAGAGACTTGCACTTTCCGAGGCAAAAAATAACTGTGGACTGTTAACAACTAAGGCAGGCGGTCACGTTACACCGGAGCAGTTTGACGGACTGAGCGATAATGATAGAGAAACTGTAATCAGGGCTTTGTCTGATATGGGTATAGGACAGGTAGATATGGATATTAAATCTGCAACGATATATGTCCGTTTCACCCCAAAGATCCAGAAGTTTCTGGGATGTACAATTTTTAATGTGTTGAACAGAATGGAAAAACTGGACGGATCAATTAATATGCTGCAGCCGAAATGGACACTGGAATTACAGGTCCCAATGGGCGGAAAAAAGGGACTTTTTCAATGGGAAATGCTGATTACACAGTTATATCCATGGCTCTCTGTAAGAGAAACATCAACAAATGAAGTTGCAGAAGAACTGACGCCAGAAGAAAATCCTTCAAAAACAGAAACAAAGGAACTGACGCCAGAAGAAACAGTAAAGCAAAAGGATTCCGTGCCAGAGAAAAAGTCATTCTGGAAACGGCTGTTTGGAAGGTAGAAGGAATATGCAGGAAAAGTTTTCTGTATGATTTTCATGTGAATACGTTGGAAGAAAGGAAAATATGACAGTTCTGTCATATAGATAAAAATTTTATGTTAAAGGAAAAACAATTAAATGATGATCTGACAAGTTACAAATGTTCAAACAATATTTATACAGCAGAGGAAGCAGTGAATATGATTGAGCAGGTTGCTGCACAGAATGAAATCCCGCTTAACATTGTAAAAGATACATTAAAGATAGGCGGACTTTTCAAATCAAGAGAAGCTGAATGTCTGGTTCTTTCACATCCTGGACATGAAAGAGATTATTACAAAATTGTTGTCATGTCCGGAGTGAACAATGACATTATGATGGCGACGACTGGTATGAGCAAACAAATGAAGAAATTTGCCATTGCTGAATCTGCAAAAGCAGAGAGAAGAGGAAAATCTATGTCTTATAAAATTGGACATATGGTCGGAACGTCTATCTGGCTGTTGGGAAAAAGCAAGAATAAGCTTGAAGCCGAACAGGACTATTATGATGCCGTGGTGCAGGTGGTAGCAAATGTTTTTTGCTTTGAATAATAAATTGCTATTTTGATTTTATAAAAATATTAGATATTAAAGGAGAGATTCGATGAGCTGTTCATATTATACATTTAGACAGGGCGATTATTATTGTACGAAAAAAAGTGATTATGTAAATGAAGATGTTTATTACAAATATTGCAGAAACTGGGATTATTCTGACTGTCCGGTTTATAAAGGCGATACTTCAGGCGGATGTTATCTGACTTCTGCCTGCATGTATTCAAAAGGTCTGCCGGATGACTGCTATGAATTAGAAACACTTCGCAATTTCCGCGATACATGGTTGAAGAATTCAGAGGAAGGACGGGAGATCATTAAAGAATATTATGAAGTTGCTCCTAAAATTGTTTCCGCCATTAATGAAACGAAAGAGAGCAAAAAAGTTTATGACATGTTGTATGAAAAGATGGTTCAACCCTGTGTTAAACTCATTGAACAGAAAAAATATAAAGAAACCGTGCACTTATATCGAAGTATGACAATGCAGTTAAAAGAAGAATATTGTTGAAGTAAATGGAGGACATAATGGGAGTAGCGTGTTTTCAACTTGAACAGATACCTGACCTGAGTCTGAATAAGTATCAGTCTCTGGCAGATACGGGAATAGAGGGAGTGTTGAAGCGGCATGAAAGCTTTTTGCGCCAATGGCATGGAATATGTACAGAGAGTTCATCAAGTTTTCATCTGCTTTATACATATCTGCCCACAGAACCAGTCGGGCAGCGACTGAAGGTGTTTTTTCTTATTCAGGGAGATAATAACGAACTGCATATGATTGAGCCTTTATTAAAAAAATCCCCATTGAGTGATTTCTTTGAATTTAAAAAGAGTACACTTCCAGCCTGTCATTTTAGCATGGGTGCGACCCTTACGAAGAAAGAGCGAGTGGCAGATATCTATAATCCAATGACAGGAAAAAGCAAGTCTGTTCATTATGTTCCAAAATGGAAAATGAATGAAGAGGCGAGATTGTATGATTTATTCAGAATCATGGAGATTGTAAGCCAGTCCTATTCACAGCAGGAACCGTGTGCGTTCAGAGTGGATCTGTATCCGGTGTCGGCAGCGATGGAAACAAGAAATAAATTCGGGCCCGTACTAAAAGCCCTCAGAGGCGGAAATGATATCAAGCTGATGAAGGAAACAGACAGTCTGAAAGAGGACAGCTATGCCAGAGATATCTGTAAAGAATATGAGGAATGGATCGACAATATTGAAACAACACCGCATTTTCGTGTAAATATTTATGGATTTGCAGACAGCATTTTTAAGGCAAAAGTATTACTGAATGCGGCAGGATCTGAAGCTTTGAGCGAAGGAGATTTTTCGATTGCTCCAATCAGGGCAGATGCAGATGGTTCCTTTACATTTTTGAGCCGAATGGGAACAACGGCAGACGATTACTGCTTTTATCCGAATCAGGCGGCACTGACAAGTTGGTCAACGACGTATTGCTTGTCAGAAGCAGTTCCTTTTTTCAGGTTCCCGACTTTATATGACGGTGAAACTATTGAAATTCCCAAAGAAACAGCACCGGTTCAAATCGCAGACGGAATCTATCTTGGAAAGGACCTGAACGGATATCCGGTAAATTTTGCGTTGAAAGATTTTCCACGACATGCATTTTTTACAGGAATGCCCGGTTCTGGAAAGACCAATACCATGCTTCATCTGGTTACACAGTTGAGAAAAAATGATATTCCATTTCTTGCGCTGGAACCGGCAAAGAAGGAATACAGAGCCTTGCTGGGATATGAAAAAATGCGGGATATATATTTGTTTTCACCACATTTGCAGAGTAAATTTCCGTTGCAGATGAATCCTATGGAATTTCCAAAAGGAGTTCGTCTTAACGATCATATTAATGCTTTACTTGAAGTTTTTGAAGGCTCTTTTACTCTGGAAGGACCAACATACAGGTTCCTGAGCAGAGCTATTCAACGTTCTTATACGGATCTTGGATGGGATATAGAGGATGAAAATACAGAAGAATGTGATCTGCCTTATCCATGCTTGCAGGATGTATATGATAATCTGCAGAAAGAGATTGACACATCTAAATATGATGCAGAGTTCAAGGGAAATGTCAGTGCCTTTCTGGAGGTACGTCTGAGTGGATTGATGGAACGTGATGCAGGGGAACTGTTTAATGTTGAAACTTCTACATTAAAACCTGAGGAATGGCTTAATGTATCTGCAATTGTTGAACTGGAGGTGTTAGGAGAGGGAGCGAAAAATTTCTTTGTATTACTGGTCTGCCACTATGTTCTGGAATCCCTGAGAGCCGATCCGAAAGGTGGCGTAGACAAAAATGGGAAACCGATGCCAGTCCGGCATGCCATTTTTATTGAAGAGGCACACAATGTTATCGCCCCGTCCACACAGCAGGAGGGAACAGATTCCGTTGATCCCAAAATATCAGCAACAGCATATATTGTAAAAATGCTCGCGGAAGTACGTGCATTACGGGAGGCAATTGTTATTGCGGATCAGTTACCAACCGCTTTGGCGAGTGAAGTTACCAAAAATACAGGATTTAAGCTTGTACATCGTCTGACTTCACAGGATGACCGTGAGCAGATAGGTACGGCAATATCAGCATCTCCATTGCAGCTGGAACGAATGGCATCATTTACGAGTGGAAGGGCATTTATCTACCATGAAAGAACGCAGAAGCCATTTGAAATGCAGGTTGCTGAATGGATCGCACCGAAAATCGCATTTGATTTTTCAAATGATGCTCAACTGTATTCTGAGATGTGGCGTCTGCCGACAATGGAAAAGGCGATTACGGTTGCCTTTAGAAACTGGCAGGAGAAATATCTGTTTACAACAGAAGACAGACTGATAGCATTACAGTCAAAATATATAAATTATATAAATGTGGAGAATGTAGCTGAGATTCAACGCTGTATGGCACAAAAAGCAGTGCTTCTGGCAGAATGCAGACAGCTTCTTACGAAATGCAGCAGGATCAGAAAACTCTGGATATTAACGGATGACAAAAAATATCCGCTGAATGAAGAATTTGAAGAGGCTACTTCATATATCAATGATATGATTGAAAGACTTAATTCTATAAAAGAAATTTAGGAGGAAGATACCATGGAAACGTTTTGTGGAATAGTTGTAGTGGGTATTGTAGTGTACATTGTGCTGCAGATAATGATGGCGGCGATTAAGGCGAGTGATGAAAAAGCAGAGAGAATTAAATCACAAAAAATTCTTTTAGACGGACAAAGAAAAACATTGCAGAATAAGGAAGATGCAATCATCAGTACAGTGAAAGATTTTTTTGCCAGAAAATATACAGATGCTCTTGATTATGAATCAGATTATGAACGGACTTATAATGAGTTAAATAATTCAATAGGAAGTATGCAGACAACAATTGCAGTAATGAAGGAAATTAATGGGAAACTTGTTAAAGAATCACGCAAAGAAGATCAGAGTGCAACAATAGCACAAGAAGAATCACGTGCTATTACACAGGCGAGACATATTGCAGAAGGTCTGAGAGAGTTTGGGCAGGAAGTATATACTTTGCCATCAAGCAAAATGATGGATGAAGGAACATATGGAAAAATCAATAAAAGATACTGGGATGGTGTAATCGGATTAAAAAGAACTTCAGTAGTGGCATATATTGAGCAATGTGAAAATTTGCTTAACAGTACAAATTTTGATGATATTTTTTCAATTGATCTGGAGGAAGTTCTGAGATGCGTCTGGTTTTTCGCAACCGAAAAGACATTTGCTGCTTTGGACTTTCAAAAAGCAGAGAAAGTATTTTCCAGAATTTATAAACGCAGCTATGCAGATGTTACTATCGCAGATTTATATGCAAAGAAAAAAATGGGCGGAGAGGATGTCCTTCGGGATCCAGTACGTGCCTTGTTAAAAAGCGAAGAAGATTCAAAGAAATTAACATTAATTGCATCCGGACTTATGTGGATGAATGCGTACCAGTCAGAAAGTACAGTTTTGCAGAGCATGCTTACAACAGGTAAAGAAATGACTGTAAAAACCCAGGAAAGATTACATTCCTTAACAAATGGCGGTGGAAAAGCACCGAGCGGTTTTTCAGTGAGATCTTCTGGGAATATGCTGTATTTCGACGTATCTGCTCTGGCATGGAAGGACGATGAATACAAAGGGCTGTTTGAGAACCTTGCTTTTCAGGATAAAAAATTAACCTATTCACTGGCAGTTCGGGATGAAAATAAAGACTTGGTTATTTCACAGAGAGTTAATGTGCCAGGCGTACAGGAGATTCTGAGAAAATTTAAAGCTACTTTCGATCGGGAATATGGATCAAATGTAACCGTTCAGGAGGCAGAATGTATTGCACTTTCCGGAAGCGGAGAAGAAAAGATGGAAGGTATTCTGGTTTCTTCTAATGAGTGTAAGCAGATGGGTATTGTAATTTACATTGCGAGAATTGGAAGAAAACTTACCATAAAATTTTATACATTGTTTATGCCAACTGCTATGGATTTGGCGACTCAGAAACAGGAGGCATTATCCCTGTATAACAAGCTGAGTCCGTCTGTAACGATGTGGGAAAGCAGTCTGAAAGATACAATGCTCATGGCGTTAGAACAGATGCTTAATGATAGTTCAACAGAAAGCAGAATGGATTCAGATAAACCTGTTTTTTAAATGGTAAGTGCACAAAGAAAAAGGAGGAGAGAATACAATGTCAATGTTACATGGAAGACAGCGTGGGAAAAATCGTAGCCTGGATGGAACCATTATACGAAATGAATCGGACAATAAGCTTCAGGAAGGAACAAAACTGCATGAACTTGGTAAGAGGTTTGAAGCTGATAAAGCAAAACTTGAGAAAGAGATAACAAAAGTTCAGAATGCAAAAATTTCAGAAGCCGACAAAAAAAATTTAATTGCTGAGTTGGAAGGCGGAATCGCACTCCTTCAGGAGCAATATGACAAAGAGGTTGCAGAGGAGGAAGCTAAGATCAAGGAAGAACTGGAAGACCAGATTGAATCTATGCAGGAAGCAGCAGATGAATTTGAAAAACAGGCAGATTCGTTGAAAAATGTCCAGATGGATGTCGCTTCAAAGGATACCTCTGCGGCTGCGGAGGCTGCCGAGGCCAAAAAAAAGGAATTTGAAACTATGAAAAGCAACTATGTAAAAAAATTAAAATTACAAATGGAGCAGGCTGAAACACAAAGAAGAAATATTCGAAACCGACGTTTAAGTGGAAAATGATTTATGTAAATCAACTAAAATCGCCCAATACATCTATGCCCGTATACAACAGGTAATTACGCAAAACAGAAAATACTACGATAAATATTAAAAGCGTAATATTAAGTATCAGACGAAATCTTGATGTAGAATATTTGCTATTCTTTTTTTCAATCAGTGACAGGATGGTTGTTACTAAAACATCTAAAAGAAATAAAAGTGTAACAGGATTATATTTCAGGGACTGACGGAGATTACCGTGCATAAGGGCAAATAATGCACGGGTACCTCCGCAGCCAGGGCAATATAATTTCCAATGTGTTCTGAAGTAGCATGGTGCCGAAAAATCAGAAAACAGTTTTTTCAAAAAATTGTGCAACAGCACTTTCACTCCAAGACTGCCATAGAACAGAGTGTTAAAAATAGTTGCTTTTTCGAACACAGAAATGCCTCCTTCAAAAGTTTGTAATACAGATACAGTATAACATAAAAATCTGGTATAATATTGTAGTTCTTAAAGTTAATACAAGTTCTTCAATAATCGCAAGACCGAATCCATAATCCCAGGAGTCGGTCTTGCTTATTTATTGGTTAGACTTATAAGCCAGCTCGACAGTTTCCTGAAATATAAATCTGATAAAAAAGAAAAAAATTGGACAAATATGTAGCAGAGTTGTGTTATTCTAATCTCATACAATAACAGTTAGCAAAAAGCAAAAGCCATGAAACATATTTATCGGCAGAGGGAGAAAAGGAATATGAGAAATACAATGAAAAAGACCTTACTAAAAGTATTATTAACGGCATCTGTTTTAAGTGTGAGCCCGGTTGTGGCAGCTGAAAGTAATGTGGTTTATGCGGCGGAAAATGATTATATTCTGCCTGACAGTGACAGCAGGGCGTATACATATGATGAGCTTTCGAATCTGTCTCAGGATGAACTCAGGCTTGCCATAAATGAGATATATGCAAGGCATGGAAGAATTTTTGATGCAGCGGACCTGCAGAATTATTTCAATTCAAAAAGCTGGTATAACGGAACTGTAAGTGCGGATGATTTTTCAGAAGATGTCTTTAATACTTATGAAAAAAGCAATGTAGACCTGCTCAGTTCAATAAGAGAGGGAACTGCGACCGGAACTACGACTGGATCCTCAGATGTGCATACAGCCATTGATGATGCAGCGGCAAAAAAGATGCTGAACGGAGAAATTGTAGAACTGGGACCTGACTATATGCTGGATCTGAATCAGGATGGAAATGAAGACGGGCTTCATATTACGGTGACTAAAACAGAATATCAGGATACCTATACATTAACTGTTGGTTCAGAATCACTGACAAACAAAGGCGAAAATGTAAAAGAAGACCTGTATGGAGTCAGCCTGAATGGAAAAGACATATTAGTTATGGTATATGAATACGGACCAAGTGATGATCCACTGACTACGTTTTTCAGATATGATGGCAATACACTGAAAAATATTGGACAGATTGCCACTTATCCGGAGAACATGAAAGTCGAAAATGGAGAGATAAAAACAAAAACCAGATGCAATATCATGGGGACAGCGGCTATCCAAACGAACTGGACAGTGAATGACTCTGGTTTTATGGGAGAAATACCTCAGAATATGTATGAATACAGTCTGGACTTTTCATATCCGGGAAAATCAGGGGATTATTCTGTATATCTTAAGGAATATATAAGCGTATATTCTGATATGGATGAAAATTCTGAAGAAACTGTGATGGAACCACAGAATGCATGTTTCACATATACAGATTCCGAAAACTGGGTTTATGTTCAGGGAGAAACAGGACAGGGTGGCTGGCTCTGTGTAGCAGGCTGGGATACAGACGACAGATTTGATACGTTTGATAACTTGCGCTATGCGGATTAAGAAGCTATAAAGTTATAAAAAGAAAGAGAATACAGCGATGAACGGGACGGATATAACAGAAGCAATTATTATAGGAATAATAGTGATAGCATTTGGGGCAGGGACATTTTTATGCTGGATTGCCGGATCATATTTTCGGAAAATATATTATATATGTGTGACCCTGTGGGAAGCTTTGGGCATATTGATATTATTTATAGGATCATCGGTGGACGATACTGGTATATTTGGAATTATGCTGATAATAGCAGTCATACTTCTGGTATGTATTCTTATTTTGTATGAACATCAAAGAAGATTGGCTGATGCACTTAATATTTTGATGCTCATATGGATTTCAATTGCAGAAAGTGGCATCCTGATTGCAAAGTCGCAGAATACCATGGCTTCAATTGCGGCGTTGGTCTGTCTGGCGTTGGCTGTAATAGCCGCTCTTATAGTATATCAGGCAGATGAATATTCAACAATTTTGCCGAGTTCGTTTCTGGGAGCAGCGGTATGTGGGTTGCTGTGTGGTTGGTTTTTTCTTTATAATCTGGATGATGATCCATCAAAGATGTTCTTTTTGATGCTGGGCATAGAGATTGTACTTACCGCTGTTGGCTGCCTGCTTCAGATTTTTATTCTTGAAAAGAAACAGATCATTAAAAAGAAGATTTTCAGTAAGAAATGGGTACTGATCGTTTTTATTATTACAGTTACAGTAACAATAACTGAGGTGGCTGGATTTTATAGTATGTCTTATGATAGCAAAAATATTGGAGCAAAAGCTGAAAAACCAGGTAAAACACACAAAAGTAAAAAAGATTCCAAACATTATTATGCAAAAGGAAAAATAAAAGTATATTCAGAGGCAGATACGAATGCAAAATGTCTGGGTGAACTGGCAGATGGACAGCAGGTTTCCTACGTTGATGACAGTGCAGATGACTGGGTGTGTGTAGAATATAAAGATGCCCAGGAAGCTTATGTAAAAAAATCAGAAGTGTCAAATGTAACACCAGATGATCGATATTTTCTGGATGTAACACTGGCATATGGAAGTGGATATTATGTGCCTGGTCAGAAGGTTGAGATAGAATATAATGGATATCTGGGGGACTATACATATTTTCACAAATGGAGCAGTAATGTTGAGGGAATTCTGGATGATCCTTATGCCACTACGACAGAAATTACAATGCCAGAGAAGGATGCCTGGATAGAAGCTGTCGGCTCTGACTGGAAACCAGTAAAAATTCAGACGGAGAACCTGAAAGAATTATTAACAGATTATACGATCAAGATAAATGGAGAATCCTGCACATTGCCGGTATTATGCTATGTATTTGAACAGGGAGACTGGAGCGTGAATCTGGATGATGTGGATGACGATGATGACATAGATGTTTATACTACGGAATCATTGGTAGATTTCAGTGCTTGGAGTAACGGGTCGGAAATGAAGTGTCAGCTCAGAGACGGGGCAGATGGAAATAAATATGTTGTTGGATTTTTTGGTGATAAAATTTGTAATGAAAAACTTCAGGCAGAATTTCCGGGAGGAATTGTTTTGGGACAGTCAACAAGAGAAGATGTTAAAAAAGCGTATGGAGAAGACTCTTATGACGTATATAGAGGCTTTGGAGGTAATAGCCTGGGATATTGGAAAGAATTTGGAGTCGGAGTTTCTTTTGGATTTGATCAGGATGGCAGGCTGACAGGATTTGCACTGGAAAATGATCCGCAACAATATAACTGAAAAGTAAGCGAAGGTAACAGGTGAAAGGATAAGTTTCCCTTTACTCCACCTCCACCATCACCACCGACTCAAACACATCCCCACCATCAATCCACTGACAGCTTCCATCGTACTTTGAAGCAATTTCTTCAATGATCGCAAGACCGAATCCATGAGCCCAGGAGTCGGTCTTGTTTGTTTTGTGGTTAAATTTATAAGACGGATCCTTGCTGTTGATCATATGGATGGTGAGGAAGTTTGCGTTCCGGCTTGCGGTAATCTGGATGAACGGATCAGAAGAATGCGAGTTCTGACAGGATTCGATGCCGTTATCCATCAGGTTGAAGAAGATGCTGCTGAGATCGTTGGTTCCAATCTTCATTTTTTCCGGGAGCAGAAGCTGAAAGGAAGTCCGGATATTGTACTGCGAAGCGGTCTGGCGCTTGCTGTCGAGAATAGCGTTGATCAGATTGTCACCGCAGATGGGATGGAAACGTTCCTTCTGGAAGGTAGAAGTTAATTTTTCAAGGCAGCGGGCTGCTTCTTCATACTGTCCGTTATCCATCAGTGTTTCATATGTATGGAGATCCCTCTGCACATTTTCCTGCAAAGAAAGTGTCTGCTGTCGGCGGCTGGCAAGAGTCTGGTTCTGCTGTTCCTTCAGTTTCTGCTGCTGGTTCAGTGCAAGAAGTTCGGCTTCCTGGCGTGCATCTTTCAGAGTATCGTTGGTGATTGAGTAAAGCAGATAAAAGAGCCCGGCGATAGACAGAACAGAAGCAAAGGAAATAAGAAGCGTAAAAACGGGAGTGACACCTGCGGACAATTCGTCGTGAAAAATACAGTAAAAACAGATCCATACAGTTACTGGAAGAAGAATAAAAATAGCTTTTCGGATAATTCTGTTGTTCATAAGATGCTCCTTATTTGGAAATACTGTCCAGATATTGTCTGGCTTCGTTATATTTTTCAGTTTTCATCAGATAGTTCATGGAAAGCAGATGATTTTCGATGTCATGATTCCATTTGCGCAGATCCTGATATTCCAGCTCCAGGCTGTTCATAAGTTCCAGTTGTTCCTTCTTAAGACTGACCTGCTTTTCCCGGAGAATACGATTTTTTTCCTGAATATAAAGATTCCTGATACCTGAAATAAAGATCGGAACGACCGGAACTGTTATAGCAGCAAAAAGAAACAGGAACGATCCGAAAGGAACATTGAAGGCGTAGATCATAGATAATACGATACAGAACCAGTAATAGGGAAAGATAATCTGTACTATAGGTACGATACTGGAAAATTTGCTGACGGCACCGGTGAAGTCTGCGATTATTTTGCAAATAGGGTTTCCGATGATAAGGAAGGTTATGGATATAATAATCAGGTCGGTAGAGGTCTGGACAGAAATCTCGCCAATCATAGAGGAAAGACGGTGATAGAGCAGTTTCTGAACAAAGGAAAAAAAAGACATGATCAGCAGTTCCAATAGCATTACCATGCCTGTGTAGAGGCAATAAGTGAGTAATTTCCTTTTTACAGATCCGTAATGCCAGAGAAATATGGACAGGATGCTGGCTGTATGAACAAGGATAAATGGTATACCGTTAGGAAAAAGCCGGCGTCCACCAAGGATAATGACTACATGGGTGAGAAGAATAATGACGGCTGTTTTAACTGGCGTGAATCGTTCTTTCAGAATCTGCCGGCTGAAGTAAAAACACCAGACAGAATAGACCAGGGTGTTAAGAATAATTAATTTTTCGTACACGAAAATGCCTCCTTCAAAAGTTTGTAACATAGCTACAGTATAACATAAGTAACCAGTATAATACAGACTTTCCCCAACCCCAAGAAAAGGATTGTTTTCCCCTCCCAAAGTGCGTATAATTATTAATAAAAAAACGGAGGAATTTCAATTATGGATCTTTCAACTTTAGTAAAAATGTCCAACACATACGGAAGTAATCCGGCTTATGTTCTAGCTGGTGGGGGAAATACTTCTGTCAAGGATGACACAACACTTTATGTTAAGGGCTCAGGCACACAGCTTGCCACAATCAAGGCAGAAGAATTTGTTGAGATGAGCAGAGCACGCCTGAATGAAATCATGAAAACAGAATATCCGGCAAATGATGTGGAACGTGAATCTGCATACCTTGCTGATGTCATGGCGGCGGTGACAGACGATGACAAGACCAAACGTCCAAGCGTAGAAGCACTGCTCCACAATTTATTTGCCTATACTTATGTACTGCATGTTCACCCGACTCTTGTCAACGGCCTGACCTGCGGAAAGGGCGCACAGGCACTTTGCGAGGAACTTCTGGGCAAAGATGTTCTCTGGATCGATATCTGCAAACCGGGATATACACTTGCACGCATCTGCTTCGAGAAAATGAATGCCTATAAAGAAGAAACAGGAAAAGACGTGCAGGTTCTTCTGCTTCAGAATCACGGCATTTTTGTTGCGGCAGATACTGTGGAGGAGATTGGCGTTTTATTTGACGGCGTCATCAGTAAGTTAGAGAAACAGGTTAAAAGAACCGCTGACGTAAGCGAAGCTGTCACACCGGAGAAAGAGCAGGCTGCGCAGAAACTTTCCGAATTACTGGGACATGCGGTGGAAGTTGTGCCGGCAGCAGAAATGGACAATTTCGTAAAGGACAAAGCATCAGCAGCACCGCTTCTGAAACCATTTACTCCGGATCATATTGTGTACTGCGGACCATATCCGTTATTTGTAGAGAATATCGATCAGGCAAAAGAAGCACTGGACGCATTTATGAAAGAGAATGACAAAGAACCACGCCTCATTCTGGTACAGGGCGTTGGCGGCTTTATCATGGAAGATGACAAGGGAAAAGCTGCAAAAGCACAGCTCCTGGTCAAAGATGCCACCAAACTTGCAGTATATGCAGAGAGCTTTGGCGGAGCACTGCAGATGACAGATGACATTACATATTTCATTACACACTGGGAAGCAGAAGCATACCGCAGTAAGAAATAGGAGGTAAAAAACATGAGTGACGTACTTGAAACGATCAAAAGCAGAAGAAGCATCCGCAAATACAAAAGCGACATGATCCCGCAGGACAAACTTGAGAAGATCATCGAAGCAGGAACCTACGCGGCAACAGGAATGGGTAAACAGTCCCCGATCATCATTGCTGTGACAAACAAGGAGCTCCGCGATAAACTTTCTGCCATGAATGCAAAGATCATGGGAGTTGAGATCGATCCGTTCTACGGCGCACCGGTCGTTCTGATCGTGCTGGCTGACAAGGCACGTCCGACATACATTTATGACGGAAGCCTCGTTATGGGAAATCTGATGCTGGAAGCAGAAGCACAGGGAATCGGAAGCTGCTGGATCCACAGAGCCAAAGAAGAATTCGAGAGTGAAGAAGGCAAAGAACTCCTCAGATCTCTTGGAATCGAGGGTGATTATGAAGGAATCGGACATTGCATCCTCGGTTATGCAGACGGTGATGCTCCGAAGGCCGCACCAAGAAAAGCTTCTTATGTTTATTACGTAGAATAACAAAGAAAATACAATACCTTACAGATCAGGTCGGTGGTAAGATAATTTACCATCGACCTCTTTTTGTCCATTGAAAAAGGAAAGAATCCGCGAATATAATATAAGAAATAAAAAATAACAAGCACCTGAGGGCTTTCTTCCATTTTGAGGAATGCGGATCCAGTAAATCGGATAAAGTAATAGGGAAGATGGAACAGAGGAGGAAATTGTAATGAATAAGCTTACACATGCAGCTGCCAAGACCGTTTTTTCAGGAGTAGTTGATTATGCACTTGGACAGGTAAACAAGAACCCGGAGGAAGCATACGAAAAGATCATTGACACTGCAGAGAAACATATGAAAGATTTTCAGACAGGAGTAAACTGGGATTATCTGAGACGAGTTGCCTGTAATCCGGAATACACACTGAACCGTTACGTGACATCGATCGTAAAGGATCTCCACCCGAATGTACTCAAGACCACACTGATGAATCTTGGATTTGAGGCTCTTTACAATGGAACCAAAACCATCCGTGAGATGAGAAAGATCCATAACTGCAACATTCCGTGGATCATCCTGATGGACCCGACCAGCGCATGTAACCTGCATTGTACAGGATGCTGGGCAGCAGAATACGGAAATAAACTGAATCTTTCTTTTGAGGATATGGATTCTATCGTAACACAGGGTAAAGAACTGGGCGTTTATTTCTACATGATGACAGGCGGAGAGCCGATGGTAAGAAAGAAAGATATCATCGAACTTTGCAGAAAACATAACGACTGTGTCTTCTTTGCATATACCAACGGTACACTGGTTGACGAAGCACTCTGCAAACAGATGCAGGAAGTCGGAAACCTGTTCCTGGGCTTAAGCGTAGAGGGTGAGCCGGACGTAAACGACATGCGTCGTGGAAACGGTGTATACAACAAAGTTATGCATGCGATGGACCTGCTCAAAGAGCACGGACTTGTATTTGGTACCTCTATCTGCTACACAAGCGCAAACTACAAGAGCGTTACCAGTGAAGAGTTCATCCAGATGCTCATCGACAAAGGATGCCGTTACGCTCTGTATTTCCACTATATGCCGGTTGGAAACGCAGCTTCCGTTGATCTGCTTCTGAATCCGGAACAGCGTGTTTATGTGAAGAATCGTGTAAGAGAGATCCGTAATATGGAACACGGCCCTGGAATCTTTACCATGGACTTCCAGAACGATGGTGAATTCGTAGGAGGATGTATCGCAGGTGGAAGAAACTACTTCCATATTAATGCAAACGGTGATGCAGAACCATGCGTATTTATTCATTACTCTAATGGAAATATTCACGAGAATACAATTCTCGAGATCCTGAAACAGCCGCTGTTCATGGCTTACCATGACAACCAGCCATTCAATGACAACATGCTCCGTCCATGCCCGATGCTGGAGAACCCGGAGATCCTGCAGCGTATCGTCAAGGAATCCGGCGCACATTCCACAGACCTCCAGTCCCAGGAAACACCGGAACATCTCTGCAGTAAATGCGTACATTATGCAGAAGAATGGGCTCCTGTAGCAGACAAACTGTGGGAGGAAGAAAAAGCAGCAAAGGCAGTGAAAGCCGCAGCAAAATAATCTGCACCTCGATAAAATAAAAATCCTCAAACCGTCTTCTTGTATTCCTGAGACCAGGGATGTGAGAAGGCGGTTTTTTACTTATAAATGTCAGGAGGAATGCTTTCTTTTTTGCGGGGATTGTATTAGAATATAGGATATCATACGCAAAACAGATAAAACGGATTGGAGAATAAATATGAAAGTTGTAATTTTAGCAGGCGGTTTTGGTACCCGTATCAGCGAGGAGAGCCATCTGAAGCCGAAGCCGATGATCGAGATCGGGGAGAAGCCGATCCTCTGGCATATTATGAAAATGTATTCTGCTTATGGATTTAATGAATTTGTTATCTGCTGTGGATACAAACAGCATGTGATCAAAGAATGGTTTGCAGACTATTATCTTCACAACAGCAACATCACTTTTGATTTTACCCAGGAAAATAAGATGATCGTGCACAACAATGTCCTGGAACCGTGGAAAGTCACCCTGGTCGATACAGGACTCAATACCATGACCGGCGGACGTATCAAACGTGTGAAGGAATATCTCGATGGAAATACGTTCATGCTGACCTACGGGGATGGCGTGGCTGATGTCAACATCAAAGAACTTCTCGAGTATCACCGCTCCCACGGCAAAATGGCGACGATCACAGCGGCACAGCCGGGAGGACGTTTCGGTATCCTTGATATTGAAAACGATGGAACGATCACCAACTTCAAAGAAAAGAAAAAAGAAGACGGCGGTTGGATCAATGCCGGATTCATGGTCCTGGAGCCTTCGATCATGGATCTGATCGAAGGGGATGATACTGTGTTTGAGAAATATCCTCTGGCAGAGGCTGCCCGCATGGGACAGTTAAATGCCTACCGCCACAAGGGCTTCTGGCAGTGCATGGACACCCTTCGTGAAAAAAATCTTCTGGAAAGTCTCTGGCAGAGCGGAAATGCACCGTGGAAGATCTGGGAATAGAAAAGAGGAAATAACAGATGAAAGCAACAAGCTGCGATTACTGCGCGAATTATGTATATGACGAAGAAAGTGAAAGTTATTACTGCGATGTAAATCTGGACGAGGACGAGTATTACCGTTTTATCAGCACAGAATATAAAGAATGCCCGTATTATCGCAATGGAGATGAATACAGAGTAGTTCGGCATCAGATGTAGGGGACGGAGAAAAATATGATTACAGTAGAGCTGGATAATTTCAGCCTGAAACAGATCTGTCAGTCCGGTCAGTGTTTCCGGATGAGAGAGACAGAAGAAAACACGTATGAACTGATCGCAGGAGATCAGTATCTCAAACTTACACAGGAAGGGACGATCGTAACTTTTCATTGCAGTGATGTGGAATTTCTCTGTTACTGGGTTCCGTACTTTGATATTGATGCGGATTATGCAGGCTATATCGAGAAGATCAATCCACGTGACCATTACCTGAGTGCGGCGGCAGAGTGCGGGAGCGGCATCCGGATCTTGCGTCAGGATCTGTGGGAGATGATCATTACGTTTCTGATCTCACAGCAGAATAATATTTCCAGGATCCGTGGATGCATTGACAGATTATGTAAACGATACGGTGAGCAGAAATATTCCGAGGAAGGCGTGGAATACTGGACTTTCCCGACAGCGGAACAGCTGGGAACGGCGACGGAGGAAGAACTCCGGGCACTCGGAATGGGCTATCGCGCGAAATATCTGGTGGAAACGACACGAAGTATTCTGAGCGGAGAGGTCTCGCTGGAGAAACTTTACCGCATGTGTTATTATCGCAGGGCAAGACAGGAATTGATGAAACTCAGCGGCGTGGGAGAGAAGGTTGCTGACTGCATCTGTCTGTTTGCACTTCACCACATGGATGCATTCCCGATCGACACACATATCCGCCAGGTTCTGGACATACACTACAAAAGAGGATTCCCGAACCGCAGATATCACGGACTTCGGGGAATCATGCAGCAGTATATTTTTTATTATGAACTGACTGGTGCGGCGGATATTCACCGCACGAAATGAGGAGACAGACTATGGAATATGTTGTAAAAATCATCGCAGATGTTCTGGCAGCACTCTACCAGACAGCGGGAGCATCCCTTCTGCTGGCGGCACTTGTCATGTGCGTCTATATGCTTGGCAGGAAACAGGGAGCCGGTCCAGTGGTTCGGGCATGGATCCGTCAGTTCCGCACAAGCGGCTGGTTCAGGAAACATTTTTTCCTGGTATTTTATGTAAGTATGATGCTGTTTCGGACACTTTTGTGCCGAACAATCTGGGGAAATCCTCTGGATCATGTGCTCGGCATCTGGAGTTTACATAATAATGGAGAGCTTTACACAGAGAATTTTGAAAACCTGATCCTGTTTCTTCCGTTCATCGTCCTTTTGTTCTGGGCACAGGAAGAAAGAGACCATTATAAGGAAAAAAGTATTCAGGATGTCCTGATCTTAAGTTTCAAGATCAGTTTCCTGTTTTCGCTCGGCATCGAGTTCTGTCAGTTGTTTTTCAAACTGGGAACCTTCCAGCTTGCAGACCTGTTCTTTAATACAGTGGGCGGACTTCTCGGTGGAATCTGGTACTGGGGATTTGACAGAAGCCGCAGAAAGATTGAGAGTGCGATTCGCAGATTTGGCGGCTGGGATGTGACACCATGGAGATCCGCGGATGAGGAGCAGAAATCTTCCGGCACATATGCAATGACGGAGAATCCATCCATGGACCGCTCTGTTTCAGAAGCAATGGGAGAAAATGCCACACCTGAGATCAAAGAAGATCCGAAGGAACGAATGGATTCCAGATACCGTGCGATCGAGCGTCTGATCCGCGAAGCCGGCAAAAAGATGGTCAAGGCCAGACCATCCGATGCAATGATCCATCAGAAAGAGGGGCTTGCGAACTTCTGCACCGATTACGATATGGAGATCCAGAGGTTCCTGATCAAAGGATTCAGCGAGATCCTTCCGGGAGCAGCTTTCTTCGGAGAAGAAGATACCGAGGGAAATGCCGGTGCACAGGCAGATGGCGAGTTTACCTTTTATATTGATCCAATCGATGGCACGACGAATTTTATGTTTGATTATCATCACAGCTGTATTTCTGTCGGGCTTGCACATAAGGATCAGATGGTCGCTGGTTTTGTCTATCATCCGTACATTAATGATATGTATATTGCGATCCGCGGCAAGGGAAGTTACCTTAATGGCAAACGAATCCAGCTTGCGGATAAATCCGTCACGGAGGGAATCGTGGAGTTCGGCTGTGCAAGATACAACGAAGCCGGAATCGACTGGCTGTTCCGTGTGGTCAAAGATATGTTCCAGAACAGCCTTTCCATCCGTTGTGGCGGTTCAGCGGCATTGGGACTCTGCCGTGCGGCATCTGGAAGCAATACGGTTTATCTGGAACTGAAACTCCAG
>ENA-OPTB01001197-OPTB01001197.1-human-gut-metagenome-genome-assembly--contig:-NODE-1197-length-21118-cov-4.317049_pt1 | contig 21118 bp, 21 predicted proteins | sample MGYA00241810_ERZ501911 | MGnify/ENA primary metagenome ERZ501911 (study PRJEB25962, sample SAMEA2042304) | human gut metagenome | biome: human gut; feature: human-associated habitat; material: faeces... | reverse complement strand
CGAGCCAGTTCTTTTTTTCCGCTCTCCAACGCCTCGCATAAAACATCTTCAAAATCTTCACCCTGACGCACAGCATGATACGCACCTTTGGCAATAGCACGCGCCACAGTAAGGATCGTTCCTTCAACAGGCTTTGATACCGCCCGATAAGCATACAAAATACCAAACTGAAAAGCTTTGCCCACCTCGTTGCTGGTAGCTCGTTTTTTACCGGCCAGGCCTTTTCCCAGGCCACGCAGCAACTGCGACAGGATCACGCCGGAATTACCGCGCGCCCCCATGATCGCACTGCGGGCTGCCATAGTCCCTACTTCGGAAACAGTCGCATTCTGCAGCTGACTGATCTCACGGGCCACTGCTGCCATCGTATGCATCATATTAGTGCCGGTATCGCCGTCCGGCACCGGGAAAACATTCAAATCATTAATATATTGATAGTTTTTTTCAAAACTTTTATAAGCGCCCAACAGCATATTTTTTATTTGTTCGCCGCTGATAATCGCCTCTTGTTTACTTGTCATATCAAGTCTGCACCTTTCTTCAGCGCTGCCGCCGCACAAAAAGGCCAATAACACCGGGTCCTAAATGTGCTGCCAGAACAGTTCCGATCCCGGTTACCAGAACAGGCAGTCCGGGAAACAATTCAAGCATTGCCTTGCGCAAAGTTTCAGCGTCTTCCTCTGCTTCAGCATTCGCCACATACACAGCTTCTATAGGAGCATTCGCAGCGGCAAGCTCGACCATGCGCTGCAATACTTTCTTACGGGTACGGCATTTATCGACAACGACCAATTCGCCGGCGGTATCGATGTGCACGATCGGACGTATGCCCAGAATATTACCTACTAAAGCGCCTACGGCGCCTATGCGGCCGCCTTTCTGCAGATAATCTAAAGTATTGACGGAAAAATACGTTTCCGTCCGCTCGATCAGGCCCTTCAGATACTCCTCCAGCTCGTCCATCGTTGCGCCGGTTTCAGCATAAGCGAGTACTTCCATTGCCATTCCGCTGATTGGACAGGCTGCTGTAAGACTGTCAAAGACACGGATATCAGACCCGGGAATTTCACTCATGACCTGCCGGGCTGCTAAGCGTGCTGTCTGAACAGTACCGCTCAAAACACCGTCTAACATGATCGCAATCACTTTTTTACCGTCTGCGGCTAATTCTGTAAATACATCAAGAAATCTGCCGATGGCCGGCTGCGAAGTTTTAGGCAGCTGCCCGCTTGCTTCCACCATGGCAAACATTTCCTGCAAGCTTTTTTCTCCGTCCACCCATTCGGTATCTCCATGTCTTACCAGCAGGGGGACCACATGGCAACGGGGATCGTCCCGCAAGGGTGTTTCTTCTGCAACAGCAATACTGTCCAAAACGATATGGATATCATTTCTCACTGCGCATCCTCCCTTAATCAAATTAACGTACATGCTCTTATTCCAGGCAGACGCCTTTACAATATGTATATATTTTATCATATTTCCAGCTCTATTTCCACTTATAGCACAATTAGCAGGCCTTTTTAGCCATTTTTGTAAAAAAACAAAGTATAATCCTGCTTTTTCCACCACTGCCTGCACTTTTGTTGAAGCTCAACTTCAAAACAGCATTGCAAATACTGTAAACGACTTCAATTTTTTAGCAGACTTAAAAAAGGGTAAAAAAAAAAGCCCTTACGAGAAGGGCCAAATGAGGGGCTGTTTTGATACTCCTAGTATAGCATTTTTGTATACAATATGCAATAGCAGTTTTCTGCCTTTTTCAGAAAATTTGTGCAAAGAGAATTTACCTGCATTGGACAAAGGTTTATTGATAATCTTTACCGATAAAAATCACCGCGTCATAAGACGCATCATCAGCCCGCAGAATCCTCAGAGTGTACGGGAACGGTACAGCCGACAGCCTGCTGACCACACGTCCGTTGCTGGTCGTAGATACTACCGTAGTCTGATCACGTTCAGGATCACTGCCGCCGTCGATAACCTCAAAGCCCATTGCTGCCAGTCTTGCTGCGGCATCACTGCCTGCTCCTTTGCCGCTGCAGTCAACGACCTTGACAGATACCGTATTGCGGCTGCTTTCCTTAGCAGGCGGTTTCACAGCCTTAGGCGGCTCTGTTAACTGCTGCCCGTCTTTCTCTGCCGGTCCCAGTTCTTCGCCTGACTTAGATTTTTTAGCCTTAGCTTTCTTTTCGGCATCAGCTTTTTCTTTATTCTTCTCTTTCGTATCCTCTTTTATTTTCTTTTCTGTTTGTTCATCTGCTTTGATTTTCTCTTCTGCAGCTTTCTGTTTTTCTTTTTCCTGAGCTGTAATCAGGTTGCGTTTATACTCTGCTTCCATTTTTTCAGCACCCTGACGATAACGTTCCGTCATCTGCGCGCCCTGCATATCTACCATCTGCTCGCGCAGGTCAGTAATATCGGGAATCCAGTAGCTGATCTCATCAATATATTCAGGCGTACCTGGAACTGTAGCCATCTGCAGACCGCCCTGTTCTTTCATCATTCCGTGTAAAGCGCCGCCCATCGCCAGCATATCTGAAACGGGCAGGTCAGTTTTGACCATTTTCATAATTTCCGAAACCAGCCCCGGCATCTTAGTTAAAATCTGTGCCGAAGCAATCTTTTCGTAAACCGCCATCATAAACTTCTGCTGACGCTTAATACGGCCAATATCGCCTTCCTCATCACGATAGCGCACATACTGGATCGCTTTTTTGCCATCCAGATGCTGTTGCCCTGCCGGAAGATCGATCAGAAAATCATCCCAGTCATCATAATAATACATATCCTTTTCCACATCAATATCAATGCCGCCGATCGCATCGACCAAACTTTCAAAACCACTGAAATCGACCATTACATAATTATTGACCTGAATGCCCAAAAGCTCTTCCGTTGTCTGCTGCGTCAGCTTGTGTCCGCCGAACGCATAAGCATGGTTGATTTTATCCCAGCCATGCCCGGGGATCCGCACCCTGGTATCACGCGGAATCGACAGCAGCGAAACATTTTTACTTTTAGGGTCGAACATTACGACAAATAACGTGTCGCTGCGACCAGGATCATCGTCCTTTTCCCTGCCGTCTACGCCTAATACTACGATATTGCGTTTAGAGCCCAGCCGTTCATTGCGCGGCAGGTCATCCATAGTTTTAGCCAGCGTCCCAAACATCGGATCGCCGTTCATATAAGCATATACCAAATAACTGGCGGCAGCGATTGCCGCTACGATCAGCAAAATTAATTTTTTCAATCCTTTTCTTCCTTTCCCACACCCAATTACAAAATATTAGCCTGCAGTTCTTTATGAAACCGTTTAATAAATCCATGCAGTATCCGAGCTGTAAGCCCCCAGATAACATGCCCCTGATATTCGTAAAAATAGATATTATACCCCTTCCGCTTATACCAGTCGTGCGGATGGCGCGGCAGCAGATCAAAAGGAAAATCTGCAGTTGCGCGGTTTGCCAGTTCCATATGAGCAACGCGCGGCTCAGAAACCAATAAAAAATTCAGCGGCACCGTAAAAATCTCAGCTACCTCATCGCTGTTGCAGTCCAGTTTTACTTCGTTGGCCAGCCTGCCAACAAAAGGATGAATAATAGGTCCCATATGTGTCACCAAGTAATCCAGTTCACCGCACAATTCTATTTTGTCTTCAGTAATACCCAGCTCTTCACAGGTTTCGCGCACAGCAGTTTTGGCAAAGCTGTCATCGCCGCACTCATAGCGTCCGCCCGGAAAACATACATCGCCCGGCTGCCACCCCAAACCGGCGGCCCGTACTTCAAAAAGAACTGCCGGCCCCTGCTTGGTGTCTATCAACGGCACTAAAACGGCAGCATCCCACAAACGGTCAGCTTTATCGATCCGGGCAGGACGGCGGTTGAGTCGTTCTGTGATCTGTTTTATAAGTTCAGCTGTTTTTTCCATACAATAACCCCATTTCTCCTATATCCCTTCTGCGTCCACAGCAAATTTCCTGCCGCCTGTTGTGAATTATTCTTGAAATATAAAAGACGGACGGGTCTAAACCCATCCGTCAAAGAGTCTTGTCTTATTTTAATAAAGCGGTTCTTCGATGTTCGACTTTTCGCTTTTATCAACCAGATAAGCAACGGTAGCGTCACCAGTAACATTAACGCAGGTCCGCGGCATATCAAGGATACGGTCGATACCTGCGATCAGAGCGGAACCCTCAAGCGGCAAGCCGATCGCTGTCAATATCATCGTCAGCATGATAAAGCCTGCCCCCGGAACACCGGCAGTGCCGATCGAAGCCAGCGTACCAGTAAGAACAATAGTCAGATACTGCCCGGTCGTAAGATCGACCCCATAGATCTGCGCAATGAAGAGTGCGCAGACGCCCTGATAAACAGCAGTGCCATCCATATTGATCGTAGCGCCCAAAGGCAGTACAAAACTGGAAATGTCTTTCGAAACACCCAGCTTTTGGATGCATTGCATGCTGACAGGCAATGTGCCGCCGGAGGAACAGCTGGTAAACGAAAGCACCTGTGCCGGTAAAATTGCTTTGAAGAACTTGACCGGGCTGATCTTGCCGACGAATTTAAGCAGACCGCCATAAACGATGACCGCATGCAGGAAGCAGCCGAGATAAACAGCGATAACAACCTTCAAAAGCGGCAGCAGTACAGCCGGGCCGTTAGCTGCAACGACCGGAGTGATCAAACCGAAAACACCGATCGGCGCCACATTCATGATAAAACCGACGATTTTATAGCTGACCTCTGCCAGACCGTCAAAAACATTGTACAGAGTCTTGGCCCGATCACCGACTGCAGTGATGCCGATACCCATGAACAGACTGAAAACGATGATCTGCAGCATGTTGGCTTTAAGCATCGCTTCCATCGCATTAGTCGGGAAAATGTCAATAATTACCTGCATGATAGGCGGCGCGGCTTTAGCCGCAGCTTTAACGCCTTCACCAGGCATATTCACGCCGGCGCCCGGTTCTAAAACCGTACCTAAAAATATACCAAGTACAATCGCAAATGCCGTAGTTCCCAAATAATAAGCCATAGTTTTGCCGCCGATACGGCCGATCTTTTTGATATCCCCCAAACTGCAGACACCAATGACGAGAGACGAGAAAACCAAAGGAACGATGATCATTTTGATCATATTCATAAAGATAGTACCAAAAGGTCCGATCCATGTTTTGGCGAAATCTACACCTTCCGCACCCAGTTCCAGACCGGCAATGATACCAAGACCAAGACCGATCAGAATTTTTGTTGACAAATTCATCAAAATATCCCCCTTGCGCATAATAAAATATTAAAATTACGTCTACAATAATTAGGCAAAAATAATAAAAATCCTGCCTTCTTTCTTCATGTATACAGTATTTCTGCAAAATCGTTGCCCAAACCGCAGTTTTTTCAAAAAAAATATGCTAAAGTTTTTAGTTTTATCCAAAAACTTTAGCATATCCTGAAATTATTTATTATTCTCCAAACGGTATGCACAATGGTTTGTCGCACCTGAATATTCATTCAGCTTGAAAGAACCGCGCAGTGCGGCCGCTACAAATTTTTTCGCCAGTTCCACAGCTTCGCGCACGCTCAGTCCATTGGCCAGTCCCGCTGTAATCGCTGCCGAATAAGTACAGCCAGCTCCATGATTATAGCAGGGCTCGATTTTAGGAGCGCTGGCAATTGTAAATTTCCTGCCGTCATAAAGCACGTCAACAGCTTCCCTGCTGTCATTGCGGGAACCGCTTTTGATTACGACATAGCCTGCTCCCAGCTCCTTGATCCGTCCGGCAGCTTCCTTGATCTCGTCCAGTGTTTCCACCTTTTCCATATCGGCAAGATAGGCTGCTTCGATCGTATTAGGCGTTACTACGTCAGCCCGCTGCATCAAAACAGTTTTGATAGCGGCGGCGGCTTCCGGTACCATGATCACATCCACACCCTTGCAGACCATGACCGGATCAATAACGACATTGCGCAGCTTGAAACGGTCTATAGTACGGGCCACCAGCTCAACCAGCTCGGCACTGCCCAGCATCCCCGTTTTCATAGCATCGATACCGATACCGGCGACAATCGTTTCGATCTGTTTTTCCACAACGTCCAAACCGATCGGGAAAATTTCGTGATCCCAGTCTTTATGAGGATTCTGGGCTACGATAACGGTCAGAGCCGTCATCCCGTAAACATCCAGCTCCTGGAATGTTTTTAAATCAGCCTCCATACCTGCACCGCCGCTGGCGTCGCTGCCGGCAATGGTCATGGCTTTATGCAGCATATTCATAACTTACCTCCTGCCTGAAGCTTTACCTGGCGTAAAGCTCCCATAAAATAACCGCCAAACAGCCAGGTATTCCAAAGAACCCCGCAATCAGCGCTTTGATAACGGTGATTTTGAGTCCGAAACCCAAAAATCCACCTATAAGATTGATAAACCACAAAGCTACCGCACCGCAGATACCATTCCAGATGAGACGAAACGGCAGTGAAAAACATTTTACGACGACGACTAAAATCAGGACGCCGATAATAAACGGCAGCGTTCCTTCCAGAGTACCCGAGTTGAGCCCTTTTACAGCATGGTCAATGCCCTGCATGGCCGAACCGCCCAGATCGCGGACAGCACTTTCTATTTCCTGCATGCTATAGCTCCTTCTTTCTTACATTCTATGCCTGTTTTCCAAAGCACGTGATAAAGTCAGCTCGTCAGCATATTCCAAATCGCCGCCAACAGGCAATCCATGGGCAATACGGCTGATAACGATACCGACAGGCTTCAGCAGCTGCGCCAGATAGGCAGCAGTAGCCTCGCCTTCCACGTCAGAATTGGTAGCGATGATAACTTCCCTGACCGTATCACCCTGCAGACGCCGCAGCAGCTCTTTTACACGCAGATTATCAGGACCGATACCGTCAAGCGGTGACAAAACGCCGTGCAGCACATGGTAAACACCGTTATAACCGCGGCTGCGTTCCATCGCCATTACATCCTGAGGCTGTTCCACAACGCAGACTACGCTGTGGTCGCGTCCTGCATTGCCGCAAACCTCACAGGTCTCGGCATCAGTAAGATTATAACAAATATCACACAAACTTATCTGCCGCTTGGCCTCCAGCAGTGTTTCTGCTAGACGGCGCACCTCTTCTTCCGGCATATCGATAATATGATACGCCAGACGCAGAGCGGTTTTGGAACCAATACCGGGCAGGCGCCGCAGCTGTTCATGCACATTGGCCAGCGGCCGGATCATTCTGGCCATTTTCAGAACATGCCCGGCATTTTCATCCCGCCGGTCAGTTTGCCCATTTCAGCTTCAGTCATTTCGTCGATCTTGCGCATCCCTTCGTTAACTGCCGCTACCAAAAGGTCTTCCAGCATTTCTACATCTTCCGGGTCTACTGCGCTGGGATCGATCTTAACGCTGACAACTTCTTTTTTACCGCTGACAACTACGGTGACAGCACCGCCGCCTACTGTAGTTTCGATTGTACGCAGCTTTAATTCTTCCTGCATTTTTGCCATATCAGCCTGTAATTTCTGTACTTTTTTCATCATGCCCTGCATATTTCCCATACCACCGTTAAACATTATTGTTCCTCCTCGTAATGATGCCTTGCGGCAGAAATTTGATTTATAATTTTTGTAGTGTGCCGCCAAAAGCGTCCAGCGCAGCCTTCACAGCCGGTTCAACATCTTCCGCCGGCGGCTGTTTTGGAGCAGCTTTAGGTTTGGCAGCGGCAGGCTTGGCGGCAGTGATGCATTCCAACCGTACACTTTGCCGTGCCAGCCTCAGCAGCACTTCTTCAAAAGCTTTCTTATAATCAGGATCGTTCATCCTGACGCACATGAATTTATTTTTGAAACCAACGGTCAAAACGCCGTTTTCATACCCTGTAACATAACCGCCGGCGGCACAGGCCACCATAGACTGTTTTTTCTCATTCTTAAGGATCTCCAAAGCCTGGTTCCACAGATCTTCGCCTTCGGTCCAGTCACCGCTGTATTCCAGTGTCGTCGCAGCAGCTGCTTCCTCAGAAACAGGTTTCGGCTCTGTTTCAGCTTCTGCCGCAGCAGCAGACTCGGGTTCCGCCGCTGGTGCCTGAACGGCACTTACTGCCGGCGCTTTTTTTACCCGGGACGCTGCAGGAGCAGCAACCGTCGCTGCCTGTTTTTCTTCGGGTTCAGGCTTAATCTGAGTCCTGCTGTTTGCAGCACCCAAAGGCACACCGCTGCGTACCTGATGCTCCAGCTGCTCTACGCGGGCCATCAGTGCGGCAATAGTACTGCCCTCAATACGGCACAGATCAAACAGACATAATTCCGCAGTAATCCTGCCCCGCGCACTGAACCGCAATTCACCCATGGCCTGATGCAGACGTTCTTCAGCCGCCATCAGGCGATCACTGCCAAATAACGGAGCCAGCTCGGAAATAGCTTCTTCCGTATCCGTCAAATAAATTTCGTGGTATCCGGGCGATGCTTTATAGAGCAGCACCGCCCGCAGATACTCGGCCAGCTCTGTCAGGATCTGACGCACATCCTTGCCCTGCTCAGCCAAACGGTTCAGCAGCTGCAAAGCAGCTGACAAGTCCTGCCTGCCGATCGCACGCACCAGCTCACGCAGCGCTTCACGCCCCACGATACCTAAAACGTTCCGTACCGTTTCGGCAGTTACAGTATCGGCCATCACGCCGCACTGATCCAACAGGCTCAGCGCATCACGCATACCTCCGTCCGACTGAATCGCAATCAGTTTCAAGGCTTCGTCATCCGCTCTGATTTCGCTGCCGTCAGCAACCTCGCGCAGACGTTTGGCAATATCCTCATTAGTCACACGTTTAAAATCAAAACGCTGACAGCGGGAATGGATCGTTGCCGGTATCTTATGCGGCTCTGTCGTCGCCAAAATAAACACGATATGCGCCGGCGGCTCTTCCAACGTTTTCAGCAGCGCGTTAAAAGCTTCTGTCGTCAGCATATGCACTTCATCTATAATATATACTTTATAACGCCCGTTGACAGGCGCAAACATGACTTTTTCACGCAGGTCACGGATCTCATCGATACCGCGGTTAGAGGCAGCGTCGATCTCAAACACATCCATACTGCTGCCGTCATTGATCCGCTGGCAGTTGGCGCACTCGTTACAGGGATTAGCAGTAGGCCCCTGCTCGCAATTCAGAGCTTTCGCCAGAATCTTCGCCGTACTGGTCTTGCCTGTACCTCTTGGACCGGCAAATAAATACGCATGCGCAATCCGTCCTGTCGTCAAAGCATTGCTCAATGCGATCCTCACTGCGTCCTGACCTACAAGGGCATCGAAGCCCTGCGGCCGCCAGCGCCTGTATAGTGCTACATAAGCCATTTTCTGCCTCCTTTCCCGTCATTAAGCCTCTGAGTTTCTTATCTACTTATTATATAAAATTTACGGATATAAGTACATATCCAATTTTGTGAAAAAATTAAGGGACACTTTTGCAGTTACTGCCTGCCGGCTTCGCCGGTAGCGGTAACCCGCGCAGCTCCTTTTTCCGTCGCTGCTTCTGGGTAAGTTCGCCCTTTATTTCCCATGCGGCGCTTCGCTTCTTTGGGCAATGGCTTCACTTATATCCAATTTTGTGAAAAATTTAAGGGACACTTTTGCATCAATAATATAAAAATGCAAAAAACCGGCTGTCATAAACAGCCGGTTTAATCTCAGTTGTTTCCCTGTAGGGCCACAGACGCAGGCACCCCTGCGGCACATAAGAGGATCCGCTTAGTGCTGCTTCCTTCCGGACCTGACACGGTTCACAGACTCCTATTGCGCAGGACCCGCCGCCTGCGGTCCTACAGAAAAACAAAAAGCCGCTGACCGCGGCAAACTTTTTTTAAGTGGCGGAGAGAGAGGGATTCGAACCCTCGGTACGGTTTCCCGTACACACGCTTTCCAGGCGTGCACCTTCAACCGCTCGGTCATCTCTCCAGGTTGAAAAAATCAGGGATTATGCTATTGTTTACCGCTTAAAAATAAACTTGCGGCTGGCTTAATCCAGCCGCAAGTAACAGTATACTGATTTCCGGAAGATATGTCAAGAGTTTCCATCAAGATTATGTAAAATTTTTTTCACTTCTCTATTAATCATTACTTACTTCATCAGCAGGCAGCAGCAGCAGTGAGCGCTCGGAATTAAGCGTAACGTTCTGAGCTGTTGCCCCCATTACCAGGCCTTTGACCAGTCCGGCACCGGTTTTAGTCATCGCGATCATCGACACATTTTCTTCTTCCGCCCAGCGGCAGATTTTTTTAGACGCCGCCCCTTTATCGACCAGATAAGAAGCCTTGATCCCAAAAAGTTTCATCTCGGCCACCAGTTCTTCCATCCGCGATTCGGCATTCAGCAGCTTGCTCTCAAGATCGCTCTGATTGCGGCTGCGTTCCACTACATGTACGAACACCACTTCCGCTACATGCTCACGCAGGCTGCGGATCAAATTGAGCGCCACTAAAGATTTCTTAGAAAAATCGGTCGGTATCATCAATTTACGCAACATATCATCATCGGCAATATTGTCGCTGTCACCGTCGGTTTTGGCAACAAACAATGGCCGCTTCGAAGATCTGGCAAGATCAAAGGTCGTACTGCCCAGCAAGGCACTTCTAAAAAAGCCCTTTCCATGCGAAGCCACTAAAGTCAGATCTACTTCTTTATCGTCGCCGACGCGGGTTATTTCTTCAAATACCTCGCCCCAGGGCATTTCGATACTTACTGCTTCATAACCGTTGCGCATCAGCTCGTTGGCATACCCCTGCAGCTTGCTGTAAACCTTTTTATAACTGCTACTGTAAGGATCTGCGTCCTCTTCTTCATCGAATACATAAGCTAGAATAATTTCTGTATTTGTATCGGGGCACAGACTGTACAGGCACGGCAGCAGTATTTCTGACTTAGGCGTAAGATCCATTGCTAACAAAACTCTTGTAAACATGTCGTTCATTGCTCCTCTTTATCTAAAAATAGCTTGCGTCGACAACGCCGGCAGTTCCTGCCGACAATCTTTTTTCATCCTATTTAAATAGTTATATTTCGCCATTTATAAAAAAAATCCTGCCTTATTATTGTAAGTTGACTTTGAACAGGTTAAAATATATACAGAAATTTGAATTTATACAAAAGGAGCTAATGCGATGTTAAAGCAAAAAATCGACACAGCCGCACTCTTTGCTCAGAAAAAAACAGAAGTTCAAAGCAGCGCGCGCACTTTGCTGATACTTGACGGCCAGGAAAACGCCTATATTTCTGCCGATGAACTTACAGAAGAGCTTTTAGCAATTCCGGAAGAAGGTGCTATCTGGCTTGATATGTCATTATTCGGCTCGCACGATCAGGTAATGACCGTCGCCCGCTCCTTCAAACTGAGTCCCGCTACTCAAAACATTTTAGAAAATAAAAAACAGCAGCCGCGTTTATTCCGCGACGGCAACAACAGAATCCTCGTCTGCCGCCACCTGCAGCTAAACGAAAGCGGCAATGCCGTTTATAATAATATTTGTTTCGCCGCCAGCGCCAACAGGCTGCTTTCTCTGCAGCATGGCCGCTGTGACCGTTTAAAAAATGCGCGTACGCTGGTAACAACCCTGCAGAAGCCGAATAATACGATCCCGCAGGCTTTGACCCTGATTTTAGGCAAGATCCTTGACGACAACTGCGATGTCATCAATTATCTGGAAGAACGGCTGCAGCTTCTGTCTGCAGCTTACAGCGAACAGGATGAACATCCGGATCCCAAAGAACTGCTGCGTCTGCGCCGCAGCCTGGTCACTGCCAAACAGGCGGTCTATCCGATGCGCCGCATCGTCAGCCGCGCCTTGCGTCAGGACCCGCCTTTAGTTATCGGCAGCGATAATGCCCCCGAACTTTTGACGATCAAACTGGAAGGTGCCGTACTTACCTTATCGGTCGCCGAAGAATTACTGACTTCTCTGGAGCGGCTCTGCGTCAATGCCGCTGCTGAACGCAGCGCTGATATTCAGGCTACGCTGACTACAGTGGCAGTCATTTTCCTGCCGCTGATTTGTATCAGCAGTATTTTTGCCATGAATTTTCAGTATATGCCGGAACTGAAATCCCAATGGGGCTATCCGCTCTGCCTTGGCGTTATGGCATTGATTGCTATCTTTACGCTTAAAAAATTACAACGTAAAAAATGGTATTAATATTTTAAAATTATATTGAACCTCAAATACGCAAAAACCATCTGTACTTTAAGTACAGATGGTTTTATTAGTTTTCAGGCGTTGAATACCTTACCCGGGTTAAGAATATTTTTAGGATCAAGCGCACGCTTGATTTCTTTCATCATTTTCATTTCTACCGGCTCCGTATATTTTTCCATGGCTTCGACCTTCTTAGCTCCGATGCCATGCTCGCCGGAAAGGCGACCGCCCAGACTGTAAACATAAGGATAAGCTTCAGCATGGAAACGGCTTACTTCATCTTCCCACTGCTCGTCGCTCATCTCGCCTTTCAAAATCTGGAAATGCAGATTGCCGTCGCCGGCATGAGCCAGCGTAAAGAGTTTAAAGCTGTAATTTTCCGCAACCCTGGTCAGATGGCGGATACAGTTAGCGATTTGATCGACCGGTACGACAAGATCATCAGAAGTGCTGACCAGACTCAAAACGCGCGTAGATTCCAGACAGTTGCGACGGAGCTTCCACACACGGTCATCAGCCTCTAAAACATCAGTAGCGCCGCTGGCACTGCAAATCTCGTCCAGCTGTTCCATTTTGCTTTCCAGCTCATCTTCATTAAAGGTCTCTACCGTCACAATAACATAAAAACCGTCTTCATAATGAGGCAGCTTCAATTCGCAGTAATCGCTGGAGCTGCGTACAAACGCATTATCCATAAACTCCACGCTCGTCGGATTCAACCCCGCTTTGATCAGGTTCGGCACTAAACCGACAGCTTTATCCAAATCGGTAAAGATCGCCAGCAGATCCAGTTTATACGGACACAAAGGCAGCAGCTTTAAAGTGGCTTTAGTAATAATGCCCAAAGTACCTTCACTGCCCATGATCAGCTGTTCCAGGCAATAGCCCGTCGATTTTTTCTTCAGCCGTGCGCCCACGTTAACGATATCGCCGGTAGGCGTAACTGCTTCAATCGCATAGACCTGATCGCGAGTAGTGCCGTAACGTACAGCCTTATTACCGCCTGCATTAGTGGCAATATTACCGCCGATCAGACAGCTGTCAGCGCTGCAGGGGTCGCCTGCATAGAGGAAGCCGGCCGCATTGGCTTTTTCCTGAATTTCTACTGTACGCGCGCCAGCCTCGACAACCATATACATACCTTCAGTATTCAGCTCTTCGATTTTGTCCATCCGTTCCAACAGCAGAACGATACCGCCATAAACAGGGATCGCCCCGCAGGAAACACTGGTTCCGGCACTGCGGGGTGTTACCGGCACATTATATTGATTGGCGATTTTCATGACCGCCGCAACTTCTTCTGTGCTGCCAGGCCAAATTACGACCTCCGGCAGATGATGATAACGGGGATCAGTTTCCTCGTCAGTTTTGTACTTCTCAAGGGTTTCGGCATCGGTCTTTACATACTCCGCGCCCAAAGCCGTTTGCAGAGCTGCTACCACTTCTGCGCTTACCGGTTCGTATTTACTCATAACTTCCATTCCTTTCTACTGTCCTACAAAATAAGATTTTATCTTTTCCGCAGCATACTGCCGCTGCAGTTCAATAACTTACAGATCAAAGATCTTGCCCGGGTTCAAAATCAGCTGCGGGTCCATTGCCGCCTTGATCGTGCGCATGATCGCCAGCTCGCCGGCCGGGGTATATGTTTCCATTTCTCTGAGTTTTTTTGCGCCGATACCATGCTCGCCGGCCAGACGCCCGCCGATGCTGTAAGCATAAGTATAAACCTCTTTATGGAAAGCTTCCACTTTGTTTTCCCATTCTTCGTCGCTCAATTCGCATTTGCATAAAACGATATGCAGATTCCCGTCGCCGATATGCGCGTTGATTTTGACCGGGAAAGGATATTTTTCGCCTATTTTCATAATAAACTTGATCGTACCGGCGATCTCATTAACAGGAACTACCACGTCGTCCGTCAGGGAAACCAGACTGATCAGACGTACAGACTCCTGACAGTTGCGGCGCATATCCCAAATACGTTCATCGGCTTCCAGCACATCGACAGCGCCGGCAGCACTGCACAACTCATCCAGCTGCTCCATTTTCAGATCCAGCTCGTCCTCGCTGAAAGTCTCCACTGTGATGATAACATAAATGCCGTTCTCATAATGAGGGGCTCCCTTAAACTCCAGATAGTCGGCCGTACCGCGCACATAGGAATTATCCATATACTCCACACTGGTCGGATTAATGCCGGCCTGCATGATTTTCGGCACTACGTCCAAGGCCTGCTCCGGATCGCTGAACACAGCCAGCAGATCAAATCTGTAAGGCGGGATCGGCTGCAGCTTAAGCGTCGCCTTAGTGATAATGCCCAGCGTGCCCTCACTGCCCATGATCAGCTGTTCCAGGCAGTACCCGGTCGATTTTTTCTTTAAACGTGCTCCCAGCTCTACGATCTCACCAGTTGGTGTTACAACCTCGACAGCGTAAACCTGGTCACGGGTCACACCGTAACGCACCGCTTTATTGCCGCCGGCATTAGTGGCAATGTTACCGCCGATCAGACAGCTTTCAGCGCTGCAGGGGTCGCCTGCATACAGAAAACCAGCCTCATTGGCATATTTTTGAATATCGACAGTACGCACACCGGCTTCAACCTCCATATACATGCCTTCGGCATTCAGCTCGATGATCTTGTTCAACCGTTCCATTAAAAGGACAATCCCGCCGCATACAGGAATAGCGCCGCCAGCCAGACTGGTGCCGCCGCTGCGGACAGTGACCGGCACATCATATGTATTGGCCAGCTTGATAACAGCCGCGATCTCCTGCGCGTCCTTAGGCAGAACAACCGCCTCCGGCAGATGGAACTTGCGCGGATCAGTTTCTTCGTCAGTCTGATACTGCTCTAATTTTTCAGGCTCGGTCAAAACGTATTCAGCGCCGACGATAGTCTTTAAAGCGTCCAGCACTGCTTCCGTTACGGGAGCGTAAGTTTTCATATTTCATCTTTCCTTTCCTTCTGTACTGCCAGCTCGGCAGGCGTAATCTCCGGGTGCTTATACCGAGTTTTCTGATCGGGTTTTAAACGTCCCAGGCTGATAGCATTCTGCGGACACCAGTGCGCACAGCCGAAGCAATGCACACACTCGCTGCCAAAAGCAGGCTTACCAGCTGCCATAGTTATATTGCCCGCGGGGCAGACCTCGGCACAAATGCCGCAGCCGACACATTTATCATCAGCGCAGCTCAGCTTACCGAACTGCTTGATCTTATCCAGCACCCACATACCGGCAGCTGTACCGCCATACTTCCACAAAAAACCTCGATCCAGATGCTGATAATTATCATATTTATTTTTGATATTACGGGCGATCAGTCCCAATTCAGCCGGAGCGTTACGCAGCAGCTTCTCCTGACGTGCCTGCGGCGAAGGAAAGACGATACTGTTATCAGGCAGCGCCACCTGAGCGCCATATGATAACCGCAGCTCACGCTGCTTTAAAAGCTCTTTCCCCTGACCCAGTGCCTGTCCGGACATCGCGCCCATAGTCACTACTAAAAAGATATACTGAGGCACCATTTTCACCTGCTGCAGAAAAGCCTCCACTACAGGCGGCAGCGCCATACAATAAACAGGGCAGACGATACCGACAACTTCGTCCTGCACCTCGTAAGGCGCTTTTAAATAACCGGTAATGCCTTCCAGCCGGCACTGCTCCAGTTCCTGCGCGATACTTTTAGCGGCATACAGGCTGTTACCTGTGCCACTCAAATAAAAAATCACTGCCATGAGGTTCGCCTCGCTTCTTTGATAATCCGTCAAACGGCAGATAAATAACCGCTTCCATTATATACCAAATGAAGTTGGATAGTCAAAAACGACATATGATCCAAATTTATCTGCTAATAAAAAAGACACCCGTAAGAGCGTCTTTTCATTCCTGCTATTATCATCAACTATCCGTACCAGCTCCATTAGCTATAAAGAGCAAATACACACCTTTATTCTAACGATTTGCAAAAACATCATATTCTGTTATCGTTATTTTATCACTCATAAATCTTTTTTCAGTATCTCTGTAAAATTCAACTTTTGTTTTCTCCCATTTACCCTTCTGATAGCCATAGTAAAAGCGCCAGTGCTGCATAGCATTAGAAAGATATGATTTCTCTGCTTTGGAGGCTTCTTCTTTAGTAGGATAACTGCCTGTAAATATTTCAGTGTATCGCTCAACATCAAGTATGCCTATATAAGGGTACATGACAGAATCATTTTTTTAACATCCAAAGAATAAACAGGTTCCAGATTCCGCACCTTGAACCAATGTCCTGAACCCTGCAGTCCATGTTTAGAGGGATCAAAATAACGTATGTGGACAGCATCTTTTTTATAGGTAGCGAGAACAGGCTGCATAATATCCTGCACATGCACTTTAAAAGAATCCACTACAACCTGTTCATCAGCTAAACAAGAAGCGCAGACCAAAAGCAATGCCATAATTAAAATCAGCAAACGTTTTGTCATTTCTCTCACCCTTTCAGCTTGATTATACAATGCTGAAATTTTACATTAAATCAAATTTACAATGCAACTTCTTTTATTTTCTGAACTGCTGTTACAAAAAGCTCTGTCAACGCAGAGGTTTTTGCTTAGCTGTTTATATCAGAAATTACGCTGATAGCTGATACCGACAACTTTAGCATAGTTATCATGGCTGCGGGCGGTATCATAAGTATCACCAGCTGCTACATGTCCTTTGATGCTCAACCCATCGATATCGATAAAGCCCAAGGTCATGGCAAGCGTCTGTTTTTTATCGTGGTACTGGAAGCCCAGGCTGTAGGTGCGGCGGGCACCGGTCGGCACGATAAAATCGGCGCCGTCAAAAGGTATTACCGATTCATCATAAGCATAACCGCCCATGATGGTATATTTGTCACTCAGTTTATGTTCTACGCCCAAAGCATAACGCCAGCCGTTGCTCCAGTTTTTCTGACTATAACTGCCTGGAATAGTCCCACCAGGTATACCCATAGGATCATCAAAACTGATATTCAAAGCATCATAGGTACTCCATTTGGTATAAGTACCGTTCAGTTCTACCCGGGTCCGATCATCGAATTTATGGTTGTAACCAATAGCCCAGCTGTCCGGCAAAGTAACTTTTCCATGCGCTTTGGTAAAATGATCACTTCCTGTAATGCCGCTGCTGTAACCTCTAAAATCTGCATCCATAGTATGGGTCACTTTGCTGCGGTAAACCAGTCCGATCTCATTTTTAGAATCAAAAGCATAATTGGCAGCCGCATTCCAGCCCAGGGCCCAGCTTTCTCCTTTTGTTTGTGTAGGAATAATGCCCAACGCATTTTTTTGCAGTTCCAGACCCACATAATTGACTTCCGCCCCCACGGCCGCACTCCACTTGTTGTCAAACTTGCGGGCATAGGTCGGCGTCAGGCTGGCGCCGTTCAAGCGAGAGAAAAAGGCATTAGATGCAACTTTAGAATCCCGTTCAAATTCTGAGATCATGCCGAAACGGCTGAACAACCCTACACCAATCCAGTCTTTGTCGTTGAGCTGTTTGACATAGTAATTGCCGGGAGCCCAACCGGCATGTACGACGTTTTTACCTTCGTCAATAGACTTTCCTGTAGCGTCATAAGCCGTATATTTGCCATGCGGGCTGATATAAACCGCACTCTGTTTAAAAGCTTCGCCCCGCACTTTGGTGATCGACGCCGGATTGTAGGCAATATTGGCGGCGTCATTCTCAGCAAACATTCGCGCTCCGCCCATAGCCACGCCTTCAGCTGACCACTCGTTGATCGCAAAGCCTTCGGCCCCCGCATCGACAGTCGGCACAGACAAAACACAGGCCAACCCTATTATCGTAAAATGTTTCTTTAAAAACAAAACAGACACCTCACAATTAACAAAATTTTCCAATATTAATAACAATATTTTAACAGCTTTTGCTTTTTATTGTGGAGAAAGTTTTAATCCAACAATTAAATTATTTTTTATAATATATTTAGCTTGCATTTTTCAACCTTTTACGTCATAATATTAGTTGAAAGTTCAACTAATATGGCGGTGAATATTATGACAAAACTGCATAATGACCTACTGCGTAACATCGGCACGCTGGCGCGCACGATCCACTATCTTCACGATCTGCATTTTAAGGAACTGGCGCTGCAACGGGGACAGTTTATTTTTCTGACCCGGATCTGCGAAAATACGGGTATCAATCAAAACGATTTATCGCTCTTATTAAAAGTCGATAAATCTACGACTGCCAAAGCTGTCCAAAAATTGACCGCTGCCGGTTATATAAACAGGCAGCGCAGCAGCGAAGACCAGCGGCACTGTCAGCTTTTCCCAACAGAAAAAGCTCTCCTGCTCTACGATCAAATCATCACTGAAGAAAACACCAGCCTGCAGTTGTGTCTGCAAAATTTTACAGCATCAGAACGCAAAGAATTGAACAGGCTGTTCAAAAAAATGTGTGCCAATCTGGAAACACACTGGCAAAAAACAAAGGGTCAAAAACAAAGAATTGAGGTGCAATGATGCTGCGTTTGGCAACTATGCAGGATTTAACACGGATCATGGCTATCGTGCAGGCTACGGTCAGGGAAATGCACGCTTACGGCAACTACCAGTGGGACGAGGTTTATCCAACTGAACAGGATTTTGCCGCAGACATCACCCAAGGCGATCTTTTTGTATCAGAAGCTGAAAGACAGATCTGCGGCCTGATCTGCATCAATCAGACCGAACCAGCTGTTTATGCTGATGCCAGCTGGACTTTGGCGGAAAAAGCCCTGGTCCTGCATCGCATGGCAGTTGACCCGGCCCTGCGCGGCCGCGGTACCGGCTCTGAATTGCTGCAGCAGGCTGAAACGCTCGCTCTCAGCCTGGGACTGCGTTATTTAAAAACAGATACCTACGCCCTGAACGAAAAAGCTCAACAGCTATTTCTAAAGCACGGCTATCATTTCTGCGGTGAAATCCAGTTCCGTAAAATGGAGCACCAGTTTTACTGTTATGAAAAAGTACTGTAAAATAAAAACACACCCTTTAAAAAGGGTGTGTTTTTACTTATAAAGCAGGGTCGTCCACGCCGTTGGCCTTAAAGGCATTGGCCCTGTCGATGCAGGTGCCGCATTCGCCGCACGGCCTGTCGCCGCCTTCATAGCACGACCAGGTATATTGATAAGGAGCACCCAAATTCAGTCCCAGCTCCACTATCTGCGCTTTATTTTTATTCAGCAGCGGTGCTTCCAGATGACACAATTTACCGCTGCCTTCATAAATGGCAGTATCCATAGCCGCATAAAACTCCGGCGTACAATCCGGATAAGCCCGTCCAGCCGCATCGTCAGCATGAGCGCCATAACAGATCGCATCAGCTCCCAATGAAATGGCAATAGCGGCAGCAGCGCTGATCAAAAGGCCATTGCGAAACGGTACATAAGTCGCTACCGTACCTTCGCCATGCTCAGCCAGCTGCTGCGCGTAGCTTTTATGTTCGATGGCTTCACTGCTGGCTGCCAGCAGTGAGCAATTACTATAGGACATGATGCCGGCAATATCCTGCTCCAGTAAACGTACACCATAATAAGCCGCAACCTTACGGGCTGCTGCCATTTCCCTGCTGTGCTTCTGCCCGTAAAAAACACACAGCGCCGTGACATTTTCCGCACCGCAGACCTGCACAGCCTGCGCCAGACAGGTGGTGCTGTCAATACCGCCGCTTAATAACACTACTTTTTTCATACTGCAACCTCCGTCACAGATCGCGCCTGATGATGGCAGGCGGTAATTCTTCCCAGGGCTTGTATTGAATCGTGCTGCAAAATACATAAGCCTTATAACGGTCGGCAGCTGTTTCAGCCGCTGCCGCTTTTGCCAGATCACGCTCACCGGCTTCACTGACCGGATAATACCTGAAAGCCTCCGCAAACAGCTGTGCCGCTTTTTCGTCATCACCATTATTATGTTCATGCTCAGCTAAAAATTTATAGGCAAAATAACGGTAAGGATTGATACCGTCGTTTCCAGCTTCCAGCTCCAGCATCTTTTCCGCTTCCTGTACAGCCTGCTCTTCTTTGCCTACCTCACGCAGGATCGCCAGCCGGCGATAAAACATATCGCCGCGGGAAGCGCTGCGGAAGGGATGTTTATAGGCCCGGCTCAATGCATAGGCCTGATCCAGATAATTCAAAGCGGCATCCTCATTATGGGCCAACTTCCAAACGATTTCAGCTATATCCCGCAGGCACAGCACTTTATGTTCAGCTTCGCTGAGGCCCATTTCCGGTGCATCCTCCATATCAGGCTCCACATCAAGTATCGTTGCCAGGACATGCATCGCGGCTTCTACCTCATCCATCCAATATAAAGCGCGCCCCACCGTCGAGCGGCAGCGCCAGTCGTTATAGTTGCTGATCATACCGCGGGGGACCGGATATTCACCACCGGCCACATGGTTCACACACGCCTGCCATTCCTGTTCGTTCATAGTCAAGTCACACTCCTTACTGATTCTTATATTATTATTGTAGCATATTGCCGCCGCAGCGGCCTAAATAAAAATAACGCCCTCCTGCTTTTACAGCCTTTGCAAATAAAAAAGCGGCTGCCCGGCCGAAGCCAAAAGCAGCCATAAATAAGGGAAAGCGTTTTTAAAGCAGACTCACTTTTCGTTGCGCACATAACGGCGCGGCATCCGCGGACTGACGCTGCAGACCAGCTCGTAGCAGATAGTACCTGCCCACTGCGCAACCAGTTCCATCGGCAAATCTTTGCCGCCGAAAACGGTGACTTCGTCGCCCACTTTGACCGGAGGCAGGTCTGTAACGTCAAGCATCACCTGATCCATACACACGCGGCCCACGATAGGAGCCCTGCCGCCGCCAACCAGCATATAGCCCACGTTGGAAAGACGTCTGTTGACG
>ENA-OPTB01001189-OPTB01001189.1-human-gut-metagenome-genome-assembly--contig:-NODE-1189-length-21159-cov-3.929208_pt1 | contig 21159 bp, 20 predicted proteins | sample MGYA00241810_ERZ501911 | MGnify/ENA primary metagenome ERZ501911 (study PRJEB25962, sample SAMEA2042304) | human gut metagenome | biome: human gut; feature: human-associated habitat; material: faeces... | reverse complement strand
ATCTTTTTCATCAATCTCTACATCCACTTCCTCTGCCTCCGGCATAACTGCAACCGTAATCGTTGAAGTGTGGATACGTCCACCGGACTCAGTCTCCGGTACACGCTGTACACGATGTACACCACTTTCATATTTCAGTCTGGAATAAGCACCTGCACCTGTAATCATAAATGTTACTTCCTTAAATCCGCCGATTCCGTTCTCATTGAGACTCATCATTTCTGTTTTCCAGCGGCGGGATTCTGCATATTTCACATACATACGGTAAATCTCTGCTGCAAAAAGGGCAGCTTCATCCCCACCTGCACCTGCACGGATCTCCACAATAACGTTCTTGTTATCATTAGGATCTTTCGGAAGAAGAAGGATCTTAAGTTCATGTTCCAGTTCCTCTACATTCTTCTTTGCCTCAGACAGTTCTTCCTTCAGCATTTCCCGCATATCTTCATCTTTCTCTTCCTCAAGCATGGAAAGACTGTCCTGTATCGTTTCTTTGTTTTTCTTATACTCCCGGTAAGCATCTACTATCGGCTGCAGATCGCTCTGCTCTTTCATCAGCTTCTGAAAATGTTCCTGATTATCGGTAACTCCCGGCTCTCCAAGCTCATTAAGCACCTCTTCAAAACGAATGAGCAGATCGTCTAACTTATCAAACATATTTATCCTCCTGTAATTTCTTTCGCCCCAGAACCACCCGGTCCAACCCGGCCAGATCCTGCCTTATCTCAATATCTTCAAATTTATATTTCCGCAAAAGAGCTGCCACATCTTCTCCCTGGCTGCATCCGATTTCATATAAAAGCCAGCCACCCGGAACAAGATGATCCTGTGCCTGTTTCGTGATAGCCCTGTAAAAATAAAGTCCATCTTCCATACCATCCAACGCCATACGCGGATCATGCAATTTTACTTCATCCATAAGATCTTCAATTTCCGCCGTAGGAATATATGGCGGATTTGATATAATCATATCATAAGCTCTGCTATAATTTCTATTACTATTTTCGCATTCTGTCATTTTTACAGTATCTTTTACAGCAGTCCTTTTCATATACTCTGTTCCGTACACAATGTTCTGCATTTCAGAAAACAGATTACTCTGCACGAATTCCGCATGCTCTGCCACTTCCAGTGTCCGTGCATTCCGCACAGCCACTTTCAGTGCCTCATCTGACAGATCCACGCCTGTTCCGTGTGCATCAGCTCTCTCCTTCAGAATACTGATAAGAATACAGCCGGATCCTGTACACATATCAAGAATATATGGATTTTTCACAGCTTTCATGCATTCAAGAGCGGACTCCACAAGTGTTTCCGTATCCTGTCTGGGTACCAGTACATTCTTATCCACATAAAATTCATGCCCCATAAAAAAAGCCTGATGCGTCAGATGCTGCAGCGGTATGTGTCCCGCACGTCTGCTGATCAGTTCCAGATATCTTTCAGCAACACTTTCTGTGACACTTTCTTCTCCGTATGCAAAATAATACGCCCGGCTTTTTCCTGTGACATATTCCAGGAGAAGCCAGGCATCCAGCCCGGCTTCCTTAATCCCCGCCTGTGCAAGGATCATCTGTCCTTTTTTTAATAATCCTGTCAGAGTTTCTCCGTTCATTGTTCTGCTTCAACTCCAAATTCTTCCTTCAGATATGCTTTCCAGTCAAAAACCGCCTCTACAGCCCTGATCGCAACCTCTGCCATATCTGCTGTCGGTTCCTTAGTTGTAAGTTTCTGCATTGCCAGACCCGGTTTACTGAAAAAGTCAGCAAGTTTGCTGTCTGATCTTCCAGCCCACTGAATAATCTCAAAAGATATTCCTGCTACAACCGGCACCATAAGAAGTCTTCCAAACAGTCTCACCCAGTAAAACGGAACCAATACAAAAATAAAATGCAGAAAAATGCTGACCAGCATAACCAAAAACAGAAAACTGGTTCCACATCTCTTATGCAGTCTGGAGCTTGCAAGAACATTATCCACCGTAAGCGGCAGTCCATGTTCCACGCAGTTAATGCACTTATGCTCTGCTCCATGATACATAAATGTTCTCTGAATATCCTTCATTCTGGAAATCAGAAGCATATATCCCATAAACAATGCAAGCTTTACAAATGCCTCAACTATTGTAACTGCAAATTCCGAAGCGCCAACCCTTCTGCAAAGACTTGCAAGGGCGTATGGCAGCAACATAAAGGCGGCAACTGATACCACGATCGAGACAGCAACTGTCACATATAACAGCCATTTGAACTGCTTATCTTCTTTTGCCTTTTTTGCAGCAAGCTCCTCTTCTGAAAGAGCAGCGTTCTTCTGCTTATCCTCTTCGTCCTCCTCATCCCCTGCGATCTCCGCTGAATACATCAGACATTTTGTGCCGACCACCAGAGAATCCACGAAGCTTACCACACCTCGGATCAGTGGATATTTGAGAAATTTTGCATTTCCGAATACACATTTGTAATCTTCTACTTTTAATTCAATCTCATTGTCCGGTCTGCGGACAGCAATGGAATATTTATCCTTATGGCGCATCATAATGCCTTCCATTACAGCCTGACCGCCGATGTTCGATGATTTCATTATATTTCTCCCAAAGAAACAAGAAAGGCTGAGATTTCCCAACCTCAACCTTCTCAATTCTTACTATATTCTGATTATTTGTTCAGGCCGTATTTCTTATTAAACTTATCGATACGTCCACGAGCCTGAGCTGCTTTCTGCTGACCTGTATAGAATGGATGACATTTAGAGCAGATTTCTACGTGGATGTCCTGTTTTGTAGATCCTGTTACGAATGTGTTACCACAGTTGCAGGTTACAGTTGCCTGATAATAATTAGGATGGATTCCTTCTCTCATGATTTTCACCTCTCTGTAAAGATTCTATTTTCTATTCGTATTCATTTGACGAATTTACTATTAAACAGCTTTATGAGTATAACATATCGTCCCATGGAATGCAAGTTATTTTAAAATTTATTTTAAAATTTATTTTAAAATTTATTTAATATTTTTGTTACTGAGAACGTAGCGAACAGTAACTGTTTTTTTACAACGTTTCAGATAAACTTCTGTTTTTTTACAGTCTGCACAAATTCAGCATTATTTTTCGTACGGGTAAACATATTCAGGATCTGTTCTACCGCATCTTCTGACTTCATTCCATTGAGGGCTTTTCGCATAATGTAAACCGCTTCCTGTTCTTCTTTACTCAGCAGCAGATCCTCTCTTCTTGTACCGGATTTCTGGATATCAATTGCAGGGAATACCCGCTTTTCCTGCAGTTTTCGGTCAAGCACCAGTTCCATATTACCGGTTCCCTTAAATTCTTCATAAATTACATCATCCATTTTACTTCCCGTATCCACAAGCGCTGTAGCAAGAATAGTAAGGCTTCCGCCCTCTCTCATATTTCTGGCCGCACCAAAGAAACGTTTCGGCATATGAAGAGCCGCCGGATCCAGACCACCGGAAAGAGTTCGTCCGCTGGGCGGTATGATCAGGTTGTATGCCCTTGCCAGTCTTGTAATAGAATCAAGAAGAATTGTAACGTCTTTTTTATGTTCCACCAGACGACGTGCACGTTCTATTACCATTTCAGACACACGTTTATGATGTTCCGGAAGCTCATCAAATGTAGAATAAATGACTTCCACATTATCGCCACAGATGGCCTCCCTGATATCTGTAACCTCCTCAGGACGCTCATCGATCAGAAGAATGATCAGATGCATGTCCGGATTGTTTCTCAGAATAGACTTTGCCACATCTTTCAGCAAAGTTGTCTTACCGGCTTTCGGAGGAGATACGATCATTCCTCTCTGTCCTTTACCGATAGGGCTGATCAGATCTACGATCCTCATGGCAACTGTGCCGCCCGGTCTTTCCATTATCAGTCTCTCATTTGGAAAAATCGGTGTCATATCTTCAAAATTATATCGTCTCTGCCCTTCACTGGGATGGAATCCGTTGATAGAGGTCACATATAGCAGGGCACTGAATTTCTCTCCCTGTGTTTTGATACGGATATTCCCCTTAATAATATCACCTGTTTTCAGGTTAAATCTGCGTATCTGAGAAGGTGATACATAAATATCATTTTCTCCCGGAAGATAATTCTCACATCGGATAAACCCATATCCATCCGGAAGTACCTCAAGGATTCCGTCTGCTCTCTCTCCACTGTCAAGCTGTACTGCCTCTGCCGGGGCATGATACTGTGTACGTTCCGGTGTTTTGTTATACTGGGGGATTCTCTCTCCGTTACCTTCCACTTCACTCTGCTGCGGTTTCTCCCGGACTGTTTCCTGTTTTTTTGTCTCACCTTCCAGTTCATCTTCGTGAAGCATTCTCTCGATCAATTCCGGTTTTCTCAATGCTGAAACCCCTTTTAATCCTCTGGCTTTTGCCAAATCCTTTAAAGTTGCCAGTGATAATGATTCATACTTTTCTCTCATAAAATAATCCTCTGCTTTTTGTTTTGATTGTTAATATTGATAATTATTTTTATTTTTGTTTTCCTGATTTCCTATGTATCTGAGCAATTTATTCTTTATTAACTTTTCCTGTAACAGTTAGTGGGATAATCTGTCTGAAGTGACACGAATATCAGATCTGCAGCAATGCATATCGCAGGAAAATTATACTCCTGCTCCTGTGTCGACAAGTTAATTCCTGTAGTAATCCTGTCTGCACACCGGTATCTTTATATTTATCTTAGCACATCTTCTTCATAATTGACAATACCATATTATTCCAAATCTTTATTATTGGCAAGCTGTTTTATACGTCATAAAACTGATATTATCGACATAAAAGCAGAAATCCGGAGACATAAAATATGTCCCCGGATTTCCGGTAATACTGTTATAAAATTGTTACTGTTCACTCCGTTCTCAGCAACACGCTTCGCGGGATATTACCAACGAACAGTAACATAAAATTTATCAAAAAATTCCATCAGTTACTTCCAGATCACACTGTAGGTTTTCTGTATTCTTGCAATACGGTCATCTGTAAACTTATCAACAGCATTCTTAACTGCTTCATAGGTTTTCGGTCTTGAAGATTTCAATACTGTCGGATTCAGTGTGTATTCTTTAAAAGACTCCGCAAAATACTCTGCACTGTTCTGTGTAACATAGGCTTTATTAAATGCTGTATACAGTGTCTTCTCCTGAGCAAAAATTGCTTTGAATTCGGCTGTCTGATCTGTATTACCGGAAATAAACGCTACAAAATGTCCTAATTCATGATAAATTGTATCATCCATCTTCCTGAGTGTGATCTTTCTGTTGCGGGTATCATAATACCCGGAATAGGAAACAGATGGATTCACCTCTGCTGTGAAGCCCAGGGTTCTGTATGCATTAAGTACGCGGCTGTCTGCCCTTGATGCATACTGTCCGACATCAATACTTCCCTTTACAGAATTATCGGAATTACCGGATACAGCAGGCATGTTTGTACCTGCCGATGTATTTGTTTTTGCTGTTGTAGTAGTCGTTACGGTTGTAGTAGATGCTGTTGTAACCACTTTCACTTTTGATTTCTTCGTATATTTTTCTGTAATCCTTTTTATAACAGTTGTCTGAGTTACCACAGTTGCATTTGAACTTTGAGATGTTTTCTTGGAAGTCACTGATGTAGCAGGAAGAGTTTTTGTATAAGTTTTTGTTGCAGCTTTTTTCATTTTAACCTTTTTGGTAGAAGTACTATTACTCGTCTGAGTATTTACCTTTGGCTGCGCTGCAAGAGGTGTCTCCTCTTCATCAATAGTGGTCTCCATCACAGGATCCGTATAGGACGGCAGTTCCGGAATCTGATTTTGCTGTACAACAGCTACACCGCCTACTGCAACAGCAAGCACTACCGCAGTAAGACCTGCTGCTATTTTTTTCTTCTTTAATAATTCGACTATTCTCTTCTTCATAATCTTTACACATCCTTTCTGACAATACCTCTATATGGATGCACTTCCGAAAATTATAAAAACCGCCTATATTTAAAATATAAACGGTTACCACAAAATCGACTGACAGCTGACAGCCTTCTTCTTATTTTCTGAAATCGCATCACAAAATCGGAATTAAATGCGGCAACCGGCTATCATAGTCTTCTTACGACCTTAGACCCCTGGCTTTGCGTCCCTGCCTTTCAACAGGTTTGCCTTTATTATAAGTATATACTTTTTTTCTTCATTTTGTCAATATTCTTAACCCGAATTTTAACATAAATATTAAATTTTGTACAATTTTCACGTAAAATCTGATATACTGTGAGCAGTAACCAGTAACGATATTTATGTGATATCCGGATCAAACATGACGTAATCACGATTTACACAGTAAATCTGCTGAATAGTCCAAAGATATCAAATTAAAATAAACAGTGAGGAAAATACACATGCGGATTTTTCATATCCGCCCCTTTATTGCATTCATACTGATTCTATTTCTTCTGACCGGTTGCGGCACTTCTTCCGGCCAAAAAGAAGAACCGCCTGTTTATTCCCCGCTTCAGGTTCTTGTACCGGAAGCACCTGGAAAGAAAACATTAGGAGCATCCCCGTTGACATTGGATATTTCCAATGCAGATCAGGGATACCTCACCGCAATTTCTGATTCTGACAGTCAGAAGATGAATGTCCAGCTCACCAGCGAAAATGAAGCGGTCTATTCATATTTTGTCAGTCCCGGGAAAAGCGCAGTCATTCCTTTTTCCAGTGGAAGCGGCACTTATCAGATATGCTGTTATCAACAGATTGACGGCTCCCGATATGCAGCATTATTTGCAGATACTCTGGAAGTCAGCTTAGAAAATGAATTCCTGCCTTTTCTTTATCCAAACCAGTATGTCAACTTTACACCCGACTCCGCTTCCAGCAAACTGGCACTTTCTATCATCTCTGAAGATGCCTCCGATGTGGATGCCCTTCAGGCTGTTTACAATTATGTAGTCCAGAATCTTACCTATGATTATGATCTGGCAGATACTGTAGACTCCGGTTATATTCCGGACGTGGATTCGACACTGAAATCAGGGAAAGGAATCTGTTTTGACTATGCAGCTCTCACCACTGCCATGCTTCGTGCGAGGGATATTCCCTGTAAGCTGCAGATCGGATATGCAGGCACAGTAAAACACGCCTGGATCAGCGTTTATATCCGTTCAAAAGGCTGGGTTGACAAAGCTGTAGAATTCAGTGGCGAATCCTGGTCACGTATGGATCCCACTTTCGATTCCAACAGCAAGGATAAAGAAAACATTCAGCAATACATAGGGGACGATGACAATTACAGCGTACAGTTCACACGTTAACCATAGCAACTCACGGATATCAGATCAGGAGCTGAATATCTGGCCCTGACCTGACCCAAACCTTCAGGAGGCAATTTATGCGTCAAAAAAACAAACTGACCAATGAAGAACTTTTTCACTTCTGTGAACAGTTTTCTATTCTTCTTCACTCCGGCATTTCCTGTGCCGAGGGGCTTGAACTAATGCTGGATGACAGCCGCACACAACGCGGAAAAGATTTCTTTCAGCTTTTACTGACAGATTTTGAGCAGAACGGCTCCTTTTCACAGACATTAAAAAATTCCGGATACTTTCCGGAATCTATGATTTCCTATATAGATATCGGAGAGGAAACCGGATGTCTGGATGAAGTTTTAAAAAGTTTGTCCGAACATTATAATCAGGAAATAGAAATATCTGAAAATATTCGCAGTGCGATCACATATCCGCTGATTATGCTTGCTATGATGGGGACAGTCATCATCATTCTTCTGGTAAAAGTCCTTCCTGTCTTTCAACAGGTTTTCCGGCAGATGGGGCTGGAAATGAATCATTTTTCCAACGGACTCTTAAACGCCGGAAATGTTATCAGCCGTTATTCTGCTGTTTTACTTATTTTGATTCTTATAATCACCGCCGGATTTTCTGCCCTTTTCTTTACAGAAAAAGGACGCTTTTATCTGCGCCGGCTCTCAGGCAGATTACCCTGCATAAAGGACATTCCCATTTCCGCTGACTATGCACGTCTGACTCAGGCAATTGCCATGGGAATCCACAGTGGTCTGGATCATGTTGTCACACTGGAAATGGCACAGAAGCTTCTTTCACATCCGAATATCAGAGAAAAAGCCGAAAAAGCACAGAAGCTTCTGGAAGATGGTGTCATTTTTGAAGATGCGCTTTCAGAGTCAGGCCTCTTTGAAGGACTGAATGCACGTCTGATCACAGTCGGATTACGTACAGGTACAGCAGATGAAGTCATGAGCAAACTTGCCATCCGGTATCGTGAGATGGCGCTCACAATAACAGGAAACATTCTTTCTATCGCAGAACCTTCCATCGTTATCATCTTTTCTCTCCTGGTCGGACTGGTTCTTCTCTCTGTTATGATGCCTTTGCTTGGAATTCTTTCAGAAATTGTTATGTGAGGTAATGGATATGGATATATTTGAAACAGGACATACACGTCTCAGAAGAACATTGCGAAACATTCTGCCTGTTATTATACCGGCTGTTCTCTGTCTGATCTTTTATCTGGGAATTTCCTGTGCAGGCAGGGAAACCATTTCCCGGGAACAAAGTTCTCTGCAACAGGCTTTGGAGCAAAGCGCAATACAAGCTTATGCACTTACAGGTCATTATCCCCTGAGCCTGGAAGAGCTACTGCACGATTACAATATTTCTTATGATACAGATAAATTTGTAGTTGAATATGTTCCGTCCGGCTCCAATCTTCTTCCTTCCATCAGCGTACTGGTTCTCTCTTCCGGAAAAGGAGGCAGTCTATGAATTTGAATCGCTCCAGCAGCCACAGTCATTCCGTTTGCAGACTTTTCACAGTTGTACTGCTTGGACTTTTCCTGATCTTTCTGCTCGTGATGCTTCTTTTTTCAGCTCAGGCCTACCGGACAGCGACAAAAGGAACTCAGCAGAACAACAACCTGTATACCGCTTCCTCCTACATATCTGTCAAATTTCACCAGCATGACAGTTCGCAGAGCATTTTCACAGACACTGTAGATGGTTCTCCGGCACTCTGTATGACTGATACAGTAAACGATCAACAGTATATTACTTATATTTATCTGAAGGAGCAGCACCTGAAAGAGCTTTTTACTGCTGCCAGAAATACACCATCCGCACAGATGGGTACAAATATTGCCAGTCTCAGTGATTTTCAGATTCAGCAGGAGACAGACGGATTCTACCGTATTACCCTTAAAGATCCAGACGGTAATACCAGCAGCCTGCTGCTGCACTCTGGTTTTGGCAACAACAGTTTCTGACATACTGGCATCATACAGGAGATTTCAAGCATGAAAAAATTAATCACACATTCAAAATCCAGCCTGTTTTTAATAGAAATGATTCTTTCCATTCTCATCCTTGCACTTACCTGCACTATCTGCGTCAGAATCTTTGCAGCAGCAAAAACGCAGCGAGAAGAAGCCAGAGAACTTAATCACATCCAGGAGCTGGTCACTTCTGCCGGCGAAACTCTGGAAGGGTGGAACGGTCAGCTTTCATCATTTATCAGTATATTCGGACAGCCCTCAAAAACTTCCGGCGCTCTGCTGCAATATTACTATGATGACAGCTGGAATCCCTGTACAGAAAATTCGGCTGAATATACCATGACCATACAGCCGGCTGCTTCTGAGACAGAAAAAACTGCAGATATAAATTTTTACAACTCGCAGCACGACAATTTATATCAGCTTTCTGTCACCTTCCCTTTTACATCAGAAAGGACGGTCAGCCATGAATAAAAACAGAACCTCGTTCCTCTCTGTGGGAATCCCATCCATGTGTACGATTTTCTCCGTACTCTGTCTGGTCATCCTTGCGTTGCTGACTCTTAATACTTCCGAACAGGATCTGCAGACCAGCCGGATTGCGCTTGAACAGACCACCGCCTATTATACCGCCTGCTCTGCTGCTTCCTCAAAATATCAGGAACTGACAGCCTACGCTCAACAGGCATTTACGGACGGTCAAAAACAACAGACTTATAATACCCTTATGTCGTCTGTCACACAACAATATCCGGATGCCAGATGGGATCCCAAAACACAGATTTTATCCTTCACTGTAGATTTTGCCGAGAAACAGGCAATATATGTAGAAATAAACATTCCATATTCTTCCGACCTGATACCGGAAATTCTCACATGGAAAACCATCAGCACCGCTGCCTGGAATCCAGACACAAGACAACCTGTTTACAAAGGAGATTCAAAATGACAGAACAGATAACACCTGAATATTTATCCTTCGCAACCGAACATCACGCATCCGATATTTTTATCATTGCCGGTCGTCCGCTTTCCTTTAAAATCAACGGCAAACTGTCAATATATGGCGAACGGTTAATGCCTGCTGATACAGAAATCCTGCTACGGCAGATTTATCAGATGTCCAACAACCGTAACTTTGACCGTTTTCTGGAAATCGGAGATGATGACTTTTCTTTTTCCATCCCCAGACTTTCCCGTTTTCGTGTTAATACCTACCGCCAAAGAGGTTCTCTTGCTGCAGTTATCAGGGTAATTGCTTTTGAACTTCCCGATCCCGGAATTCTCAATATTCCGGAAGATGTTATGTCTGTTTCTGATTTTACCAAAGGAATGGTACTTGTTACAGGACCTGCAGGAAGCGGTAAATCCACAACAATGGCATGTATTGTTGACCGTATCAATCATTCCCGGGAAGGTCACATCATCACCCTGGAAGACCCTTTGGAATATCTGCACAGGCATGACAAATGTATTGTCAGCCAGCGCGAAATATGCACAGATACGGAAAGCTATCTGGTGTCCCTCCGAGCCACTCTGAGACAGAGTCCGGATGTGATCCTTCTTGGCGAAATGCGAGATTATGAAACGATCCAAACCGCCATGACTGCCGCTGAAACCGGCCATCTGATCCTGTCCAGTCTTCATACCACAGGCGCCGCCAATACTATCGGGCGCATTGTAGATGTATTTGAACCGGCTCAGCAAAGGCAGATTTCCATTCAGTTATCCATGGTATTGCAGGCAGTAATTTCCCAACAGCTTATCCCTGATATAAACGGGCACACTATCCCTGTCTTTGAAGTTATGCGTTTGAATCCGGCAATACGAAACATGATCCGGGACAATAAAGTTCATCAGATTGATGGAGTTATCGCTTCTTCTGCGCATGAACATATGCGTTCCATGGATCAGAGCCTTCTGGAACTTTATAAACAGAACAAAATCACAAAAGAAACCGCATTAAAATTTGCGTCCAATGCAGATATGTTAAAACGGAAGCTATAACATAATGAGAATTGCTCCGCTGATTTTCCGGTATACAAAAACAGTTCAGAAATGAATTTATCCAAAATTTTGAATATATTTCATCTCTGAACTGCTCTTATTTTTCTGTTTTCTGTTCAAATATAGTCAAGCGGATAACTACTCCGCAGGGAACTTATCTGATCCGGTTAATGTACCAGATTTCCCACCAATCCATAAGAAACAATATACATAATCACAGTCGCCATGATAATCCCACAAAAAATTGCCAGGGAAGACTTCTTAATATCAATCTCCAGAAGAGAGGCGATCAGAGAACCTGTCCATGCCCCTGTTCCCGGAAGCGGAATTCCCACAAACAGCATCAATCCCCAAAACTCATATTTCTTTACCTGATCACTTTTTCTCATTGCCCTGTCTTCCAGTTTTATAACAAGCCCCCGAAAAAGTTTCGTCTTTTTTAAAACCTTGAAAATCTGTCTGATAAACAACAGAATAAACGGAATAGGAATGATATTTCCAACAATACACAGTGGAATTGCCTTTGCAGCCGATATCTTAAGTAAGGATGCTGCAAGCAATCCTCCCCTGAGTTCCAAAAGCGGAATCATTGAAATAATAAAAACTGCCCCTTCCGGTGAAATATATTGTGACAGATTCTGTGAAAACCAATGTACCAGCGCTTCCATAAAGCCTCCTAACTCTTACTTCAGATAATCTTTCAAAAAGTCAATAAATTTCTGCATTTCTTCCTTTGTTCCAACAGTGATACGAAGAAAATTGTCAATTCTGTCCTTCTGGAAGTAACGAACATAAATATGCTGCCCTCTTAATGCCTCAAAAAGTTCTTTCGCAGGGCAGGTTTTATGCGTAGCAAAAATAAAGTTAGACATAGAATCCTGAAAAGAGAATCCCAGTGCCTTCAATTCTTTCTTTGTCCATTCTCTTGTCTCTATGATTTTATTACATGTCTCATCAAAATATGCTTTATCTTCAACTGCCGCCACACCTGCAGCAATCGCTGTACGGTCCATAGTATAAGAATTAAAAGAATACTTCACATCATTCAGGAATCTGATCAGTTTCTCATTTCCACACGCAAAACCAATTCTCATCCCAGCCATAGAACGCGACTTGGAAAATGTCTGTACGACCAGAAGGTTGTCATATTTTTCAATCAATGGAAGCGCCGACTGACTACCAAAATCCACATAAGCCTCGTCCACGATCACAATCACATCAGGATTATGGCGGATAATATCCTCCACTTCCTCCAGCGGCATCTCCACACCTGTCGGTGCATTCGGATTCGGGAATACAATTCCTCCGTTTTCTCTGAAATAATCTTCCGTCCTTATATGAAAGTTCTCATCCAGTGCCGGTCTCTCATATGGAATGCGAAACAGGTCTGCCCATACATCATAAAAAGAATATGTGATATCCGGAAAAAGAACCGGCTTCTGTGAATTAAAGAATGTAAGGAAACTCATGGCAAGCACATCATCGGAACCTACTCCCACAAAAACCTGTTCATCCTTCAGCCCGTAATTCTTTGCAATGGCATGTACCAGTTCTCCTGCTGTAGGATCCGGATAAAGTCTCATAGTATCTGTATCCATCTCCCTCAACACCTTCTCCACTCCAGGTGCCGGCGGATACGGATTCTCGTTGGTATTCAGCTTGATCATATCCGGCTGATTGGGCTGCTCGCCTGGTGTATATGGTATTACTTTACGTATATTTTCTTCCCATCTGCTCATTTATCTGATTCCTTTCATGTTTTTTATTGTTTTTCACTTTCGTCAGTATAACATTAATCTCTATTTTCGTAAATCAACTTTTTGCATTTTACTGATTGACAAACCCACTTTGCAAGTTTATAATAAGCGGCAGAAAAGATAAGAAGGATTAAAACGTTGAAGAGAAGAGTACGCTGAGGAACGTTACAGAGAGAAATGTATACCGGTGCAAGCATTTCATCGCGAACCAGCCGAAGACCACCTCTGAGTGACTTTAATACAGTCCGGTGATTCCGTTACCATCGAATGAAGCGGTTCTGATCAGATGATTTATCCATCAGTAATGTATCAGAACAACCGGGGTGGAACCGCGAGTAATGTTATCTCGTCCCCTACAGTATTTAACCGTACTGTAGGGGATTTTTTTATTCTTTCTTTTACCCCTTCGCAGTACAAAAACCTGTTACTGTTCACTCCGTTCTCAGCAACACGCTCCGCGGGATATCAACAGTGAACAGCAACTATAACAAATCCATACTAACGTAAAGGAGATAATCATCATGATCGTAACATTAAAAGACGGCTCAAAAAAAGAATACGCTGAAGCAAAATCCGTAATCGACATTGCTTACGACATCAGCGAGGGACTTGCACGTGCTGCCTGTGCAGGAGAAGTAAACGGAGAAGTTGTAGACCTGAGAACAGTTATTGACAGTGACTGCGAATTAAACATCCTGACAGCAAAAGATGAAAAAGGACTTGCAGTTCTCCGCCATACAGCATCCCACGTACTTGCCCAGGCAGTACAGACCTTATTCCCGGATGCAAAGGTTGCTATCGGACCTTCTATTGATACAGGATTCTACTATGATTTCGACTGCCCTCCATTCTCCCGTGATGACCTGGATGCAATCGAAAAAGAAATGAAAAAGATCATCAAAAAAGGCGCTAAGATTGAACGCTTCACAAAATCAAGAGAAGATGCCATCGCATACTTCCAGGAGAAAAATGAACCATACAAGGTAGAACTTATCGAAGATCTTCCGGAAGGCTCCGAAATCTCTTTCTATTCCCAGGGAGACTGGACAGACCTCTGCGCAGGTCCTCACCTTATGAGTGTAAAGGGTGTAAAAGCATTCAAGCTTCTCTCCTCTTCCAGCGCTTACTGGAGAGGCAGCGAAAAGAACGCAATGCTCACACGTATCTACGGAACAGCTTATGCTTCCAAGGATGAGTTAAAAGAACATCTGGAACAGATGGAAGAAGCAAAAAAACGCGATCACAATAAACTTGGACGTGAAATGAAAATCTTCACAACTGTAGATGTAATCGGTCAGGGACTTCCACTTATCATGCCAAACGGTGTGATCATGATGCAGGAGCTTCAGCGCTGGATTGAAGACGAAGAAACAAAACGCGGATATATCAGAACAAAAACTCCGTTAATGGCAAAGAGCGACCTCTACAAGATTTCCGGACACTGGGATCATTACAAAGAGGGCATGTTCGTTCTCGGCGACGAAGAAACAGACAAAGAAGTATTTGCGCTTCGTCCTATGACATGCCCATTCCAGTACTATGTATACAAAGCAGAACAGCACAGCTATCGTGATCTGCCTCTTCGTTACGGTGAAACATCCACTCTGTTCCGTAATGAGGATTCCGGAGAAATGCATGGTCTGACACGTGTACGTCAGTTCACAATCTCCGAAGGTCATCTGATCGTAAGACCTGACCAGATGGTAAAAGAATTTAAAGACTGTATCGCACTTGCACAGTACTGCCTGCAGGTTCTTGGTGTAGAAGAGGACGTAACCTATCACCTTTCTAAATGGGATCCGAACAACAGAGAGAAATACATCGGTGATGCAGAAGTGTGGAATCAGACAGAAGCTCATATCCGCCAGATGCTTGAAGAACTGAACATTCCATTTACAGAGGATGTTGGAGAAGCTGCATTCTACGGACCTAAGGTTGATATCAATGCCAAAAATGTATACGGAAAAGAAGATACAATGATCACGATCCAGTGGGATGCTCTTCTTGCTGAACAGTTTGATATGTACTACATCGATGAAAATGGTGAGAAACAGCGTCCATACATCATCCACCGTACATCCATGGGATGCTATGAGAGAACACTGGCATGGCTGATTGAGAAATATGCAGGTATGTTCCCGACCTGGCTCTGCCCAGAACAGGTTCGTGTAATTCCGATCTCTGAGAAATTCCATGACTATGCCGCCAAAGTGGAAGCACAGTTAAAAGAAAACGGAATCCGTTGCTCCGTTGACCAGCGTTCCGAGAAAATGGGCTACAAGATTCGTGAAGCACGTCTTGCAAGAGTTCCATATATGCTCATCGTCGGTGCCAAAGAGGAAGAAGAAGGCAAGGTTTCCGTAAGAAGCCGTTACCTCGGTGATGAAGGAATGAAAGACCTCGGAGATTTCATGAGCGCGATCAAAGAAGAGATCAAGAACAAAACGATCCGCAAGATCGAAGTTCAGGAAGAGAAAAAATAATAAATAACAAATGTTTTATCGAAAGAGAGGATGCGAAGTCCTCTCTTTCTTTTTGTTTTTTCTACGAAAATTTCATTATGATGCAAAAACGTTTCTATTCTGTCGATAAGGCACGAGAAGTTCTGTGAATCTGTCTCCCTGTTTTGACAAAATCTGCGCCCTTTGTCCACTATAATTAGCTCACTTACCAAAGTGAAGGATTTATACAGGTTCAGAGGGCTTTTTTCTTTGGGGAGGTTTGGATTTATGTATCAGGAGATCTACATAGACGTTGTGTTTGCGGCAAATCTTTTGATGGATTATCTTCTCCTCCGTCTGGTGGGATGGTTCCTGCGGTGTCGTGCGGGGCGCAGACGATGCTTTGCGGCGGCTGCTCTGGGCGCATTTGGTTCCTGCCTGATCCTCTGTATTCCTTCGGAAAACACTCCTGTACTGACAGTGGCACTCCATGGATTCTGTGCACTGGTGATGCTTCGGATCGGGCTTAAGATCCAGAAGGGAGCATTGCTCCTCAAAGCATTTCTGATGTTGTACCTGACTGCGTTCTTATGTGGTGGATTCTGGGAAGCTGTTTCAAGAGAGAGAACACTTACGATCAAAGTTTTTCTGTTATGCGTGTTTGTGGTGTACACAGGCAGCAGTGCATTTCTTTTTGCAGCGGACTCGATCCGGGCGGGCAGACGGAATATTTATCCGGTGACGTTTGGCTATCAGGGCAGAGTACAGTCGGCTTACGGACTTTATGACAGTGGAAACCTGCTGGAAGATCCAATAAGCGGCAAGCCGGTATCGATCATGGAGGCAGAACTTCTTGCGAAGATTTTGCCGAAGGAACATGCAGAGGCACTGAAGAACCTCAATGGAGATCCGGAGAACCTGAAAAGCACAGAGATCGCAGGTCTGAAACCACACTATCTGTTACTTAAGACAGTGGGAAAAGACCCACAGACATTTCTTGCTGTGAGATTAGACGATCTGGGCATCCATACTCCCGGAGATGTGATTCATATAGCAGAACCGGTTTTTGCTCTGACATTTGAATCCTCCGCTTTGGGCAAGGAATATAAGCTATTGTTGAATTCCAGATTATTGCGTTAGGAGGGGCAGATTATGACAAGATCAGCAGCAGGCGTGGATTATAATCCGTTTCAGTTTTTTCAGAGACTGGTACTTACGAGACCGAGAGAAGTTTATTATATCGGAGGCAGCGATGTCCTCCCGGCACCATTGGAACCGAGGATTGTCACAAATTCTCCTTGTTTCAGGGACAGATTCAGATGATCCAGTGCCACCCTCTCTTTGTACCGTTTTACCAGATTTTTCACTTCTACCACATTTTCCATAACAATCCCTCATTTCTTCCTTTGATACCACCATTATATCAGAAGAGCTTCATCTGCAACAGAGACGAATGTCACTGACCGGGTGTGACAAATGTCATTTGACCTTTAAGGAGAATCTATATGACACTTTTGATCGTAGATGATGATACACTGGTGGCACAGTCTCTGCAGGCGATCCTGGAAGCATCCGGGGAAGTTACCGTCCTGGCTGTAGGAACCAGCGGAAAAGAGGCTCTTTCTCTGTATGAGCAGTACAAACCTGATATTCTCTTAATGGACATTCGAATGGACGGTATGTCCGGACTGGAAGCCGGGGAAACAATCTTAACCCAGCATCCGGAAGCACGGCTTTTGTTTCTCACCACTTTTTCGGATGACGAATATATCATAAAAGCACTTCATATCGGCGCAAAGGGATACCTTTTGAAACAGGATTTTAAGAGCATCCTGCCGGCACTGAAAGCAGTAATGGAAGGCCGTTTTCGTTTACAAGCGTGCCGGCGGAAATGTCGTAGGAAATATCCGTTTTCGGAGACAAAATAACAGAAAAACTGCCGGACCTGATCCAGCCTCATACCAGTCCCGACAGTTTTGCTTCTTATGGCCTTACCCCCAAAGAATATGCTTTGATCCAGCTGGTGGCAGATGGCCTGAACAACAAGGAGATCGCCCATGAACTGTTTCTCAGCGAAGGAACGGTGCGAAACTATCTTAGCGTGATCCTGGAAAAACTCTCTCTGAGAGACCGGACCCAACTGGCGATCTTCTATTATAAACATTTATGATCATTTACCGTAACTTTCGGCCAGTTTCTTGAAAGCCGGCAGTGAATCTTCAATCTGTTTTGTGCTGACACAGTAGGAAATGCGGACAAATCCCGGTGTTCCAAAACTGTCTGCCGGCACAAGCAGAAGTTCAAACTCTTTTGCTTTTTCTGAGAATGCGGCAGCATCCTTTTCCAGACTTTCTACAAACAGGTAAAAGGCACCATCCGGTTTAATGCATCGGTAACCGTACTCTGTCAGTGCATTGTAGAGAATGTCACGGTTTTTCTTATAAACAGAAACATCCGAAACCTGTCCCTGACATCTGGCGATCACTTTCTGGAACAAACTTGGCGCACAGACATATCCTAACACACGGCCGGCACCGCAGACAGCTGCATATACATTCTTCCAGTCCTTTATATGATCGGATACAGCGATATAACCAATACGCTCTCCCGGCAGGGACAAAGATTTGCTGTAAGAATAGCAAACCAGCGTATTGTCATAATAGTTCATAAGATATGGCACTTTTACATCTCCGTATACCAGTTCACGATATGGTTCATCTGCGATCAAAAAGATCTCTTTTCCATATTCTTTCTGCTTCTTTTCCAATACGGCACAAACTTCTTTGATGCACTCCTCGGTAAGAACAACGCCGGATGGGTTGTTTGGCGAGTTCAAAATAATTCCCTTTGTATGCTCTGTAATTGCATCTTCCAACAATTTGGTATCAATCTGAAAATCTTCTTTTCTGCTTGGTACAACAACGAGTTTTGAGCCTGTCATTTCAACAAACACACGGTATTCCGGGAAAAATGGAGCAAAGGTGATAAACTCATCGTCCGGTTCTGCCAGTGCTTTTAATGAAATCGTGAGCGATGCGGCTGCTCCAACGGTAACATAAAAATTGTCCGCCGTAAGATTTGTGCCATGCTGCTCATTTACGTAAGAAGCCAGTTTCTCACGAAGTGCTGCGTCTCCCTGTGCCGATGTGTAACCATGCAAGGCAACCGGGTCTCCGTTTGTGAGCAAATCAATAGCTGCTTCTTTTACACATTCCGGTGCCGGAACACTCGGATTTCCAATACTGAAATCAAATACATTTTCTGCTCCGATTTCTGCCTTTCTCTTATTTCCATACTCAAACAAATCACGGATTACCGAGCGATTTGTTCCTAACTGCACCATTTTTTCTGATAACATATCTATGTACTCCTTTCAATTTTTACTTGGGTTAAAGCGGAATGCATGGTTGAGCGGACCACTTCCCTGTCCTAAATCCATTCCATCCGCCAATGCGCCTGATATATATTCTTTGGCTTTTATAACGGCATCTGTTAATTCACAGTTCTGCGCCAGATAAGAGGCAATCGCACTGGAAAGCGTACAGCCGGTTCCATGCGTATTTTCATTATCAATGCGCTTACTCTCAAGCCAATTTCCACCATCCGCCCCATAGAGGTAATCGTTTGCATCCTCAATGCTGTGACCGCCTTTGCATAAAACTGCTGTCTCATATTTGTTATAAAGTACCTGTGCCGCCTGTTCCATTTTTTCTTTGGAATCAATCTTCGTTCCCGTAAGCACCTCAGTTTCCGGAATATTTGGTGTAATCACAGAAGCCATCGGCAAAAGTTCATTTTGCAGTGCCGCAACGGCATCCTCTTCAATCAGCCTTGAACCGCTGGTTGAAACCATAACCGGGTCGACCACAATAAACTTTGGCTTGTAAAAAGACAACCGTTCCGCAATCACATGAATTAATTCCGCAGAAGCCACCATGCCGATTTTCACAGCATCCGGTTTTATGTCAGTAAAAACTGCGTCCAACTGCTTTTTTAAGAATTCAGGTGTTACTTCCATAATACCGCTTACTCCCATCGTGTTCTGCGCCGTCAATGCGGTAATGACACTCATGGCATAAACACCATTCGCCATCATCGTCTTTAAATCTGCCTGTATTCCGGCTCCCCCACTACAATCACTTCCTGCTATCGTTAATGCCGTCCTCATCTGTCATTCCTCTCTTTCATTGCCTTTACTATTGTAGCGGAAAGGAAGGTTGTTTGTCAAATTTTTAGGGTTCCGTGTTTGTGTCAAGTGTTCGCTGGCACTTTTTTGTTTTCCGTAATTCCGTAGAAAAACTGGAATCCAAAGGAACTGACAACGAACATTTGTTACAAACACGGGAATCTAAAAAATTGGCATCAAACACTTCATATAAAGTTAAAGTAAGCCTTGCAATATAACTCTTCCAATGCGAGTAAGTGCCGTATGCAACCTTTTTCCTCTTAATAGCACATAACGTTGCATATGTTTTATGAAACAGCCACCCAAAAGCAACCAAACAGGGAAAACTCAATCAAAAGCGTTGCATTGCCGTGTGATTTTCTCTAATGATAGCCGAAAATATGACAAAAATGCAACCTTGTAAGGCAAAACAAGTAAATAACGTTGTTTTAGAAGGTGAGCGGTTATGATGGAGGGGATTAGCTTTGATATGCATTGGAACACGTGGGTAACTGGCATGCGTGCTATGCATGCCGTTACCCTTACGTGTTTCTCAGTGAGAACGGTGCATATCAAAGCTAATCCCCTCCATCATAACCGCATATCTTCTAAATCACTTTATCATTCTCTTCCTCTTAACAACAAGCGGAACAGAAAACAGCACTGCCTTACATACATTGTCTGCTATCATGCAATACCACACAGTTTCAAGACCAAAGTGCCAGATTTTGACGCAGAAAAAGGTAAACAAAATACGGATTCCCCACATACAGAAGGTTTCTACATAAAAAGCGTACTTTGTTTTTCCAAGCCCATAAAAGATTCCTTCGGTGACAATCATCAATCCATAAAATGGCTCGGAGAACGCGACAATACGCAGCATGCCGGCACCAATCTCAACCACACGGCTGCTCTCGGTAAGAAGTCCCATCAAGGGTCTTGCCACAAAAAACAAGATAACACCACTAACACACATTAGTATCATCGTCAATTTTACACTCACTGACGCAACGGCTTCCATTTGCTTCTCGTCTTCCTCACCAAGAGAAATGCCTATCAGGGTAGAGGTTGCCGTTCGGAGTCCGTAACCGGAAATATAAAAAATAGTTTCGGCGGTAACGGCAATCGAGTGGGCAGCAAAGATGGTTGTTCCCATCCCGGAAACAAGACCGGCAAACACAACATAACCAAAACAGGACGCAATACTGCTAAAAAGGACCGGCAGACCAATTCGCATACCCTCTTTCATCACTTTGCCATCCACAGCAAAATGTTCCCACTTCCAGTGGAGATATTCGTTTCTCCGGTACGCAGCAAACATCAGCAATCCGGCTGTCGTATAGGATATTGCAGACGCAATTGCCGCTCCTCTGACGCCCAAACCCATTCCATAAATAAAGACAATGTTTAAAAGGATATTGGTTCCGTTGGCTCCCAGATTGATTAACATCGGCGTTTTTGTATCTTTTGTTCCCC
>ENA-OPTB01001186-OPTB01001186.1-human-gut-metagenome-genome-assembly--contig:-NODE-1186-length-21187-cov-5.317197_pt1 | contig 21187 bp, 19 predicted proteins | sample MGYA00241810_ERZ501911 | MGnify/ENA primary metagenome ERZ501911 (study PRJEB25962, sample SAMEA2042304) | human gut metagenome | biome: human gut; feature: human-associated habitat; material: faeces... | reverse complement strand
CTGCCCCTCTCCAAAGAGCGAGCCTATGAGCTGATGGAGCGGGACCTGACCGTTTACATTATCCAGGAGGGCGAGAATCCGGCGATGGCTTTTGACACCGCTGACCTGGATGCCCATGACGGTATCTTCGCCGTGTCCCGTGAGGAATGGGAGGAAAGCTCGGAGTTTGATAAGTTGGTCAAGGACCGTATGAACCACCAGCAGGAACGGGAGCAGGCGTTTCTCTCTCATAAAGGAGACTGCTACGCCATTTATCAGGTGAAGCACACCAACGAGCTGCGGGACATCCGCTATGAGGGGCTGGAGTGGATCAAATCCATCGGACGGACAGTTCAGCGAGACAACTATGATCTGGTCTACACTGCGCCACTTGCTCCCGGCGACCTGAAAGGTAGTGTACTGGACAATCTCGAATACCGCTTTAATAATGAACATCCTGCCGACTACCGCCATCCGTCCATGAGCGTTAGCGACGTCATTGCCATTAAGCGTGATGGCAAGGTATCCTATCATTATTGCGATAGCTTCGGCTTTGAGCAGGTTCCCGGATTCCTGCCGGACAATCCGCTGAAAAATGCGGAAATGGCCGTGGAGGATGATTACGGCATGATCGACGGCATCATCAACAACGGCCCCAAGGAACCGACGGTAGTCCAGCTGGAGCAGCAGGCCCGCAGTGGTCAGCCCATTTCTCTCATGGATTTGGCGGCAGCCACCCACCGGGAGGACCGAGACAAGAAAAAATCCGTCATGGAGCAACTGAAAAGCCAGCCCAAGGTGGAACACAAAAAGACCACGCCCAAAAAGAGCGTGGAAAGGGAGATTTGATATGGGAACCTTCACTTTTGAGGAAACAAACCTACTGTGCATCTACAACACCGGCAGCCGCACCGGGTTGATCGAAACTCTGACCGAGATGCGCGGCGAGCTTTCGCCGGAGGAAGCCGAGCTGCGGGAGCTGACGGACAGCGCTCTGGGTAAGCTCCAGGCTATGAGCGACACCGAGTTTTCTGAACTGGCATTATATCCCGATTTTTTTTAATCCAAAGAAATATTGTAAATGTTTATCTCTATAGCGTCCTTACCGTCAGTGATACTGCTTCTGGAAAACAAAAAGCAGATTTCTTGAACCGAAGTGAAATCAGAAGAGTTTCGAGAAAACTCTTTAAGTGGAATGCAATAGTCATTTCTTCGGTTTGTGATTACAATTGGTGCCCTTTTTCTTCGTGCTAAAGCCAATTCTATCTCTGCATTCACGGGTGTAACACTAGAAGATGCAACACTGAAGCACAAGCACTTTTTACTTTCAGCAAACTGTGTCCAATCGTGAATACAGGTGGGAAACACAATACTACAAAGATCTGATTTCGTTAAAGAAAAATTTATGTCGGCAATAACCCTATCAGATTCCTTTTTCACAATATTACAGCCGTCATGTTCAAATTCACCAATACACAAACTTTCTGCTTCATCCATATAAACAGGAGGGCAAATTTCATCTGAATACTGCCTTACTCTTTGGTAAAAGATCTCACGTTCTCTTTCCCACAATCTACTTTCGATTGCGATTCCAAACTTTCTCTCAATGTCCTGTTTAAAATCATAAAGCCGTTCGGAAGTCATTCTGTTAATGGGTGCAAGAGATATTCCAACAGGTTCCTTTTCTTTGACTACGCCCTTGACCTTTTCAAATGAGAAACCAGGCAATATAAAAAACAAGCTTTCAAGGTCTTTTATCCAAGCAGCTCCCATCTCATTTAAGCAGACTGCGCTGGAATAGTAGTTATCAGACAACAGCATAAGAAAGAACACATTGTCCCGAGAAAGTGCTTGATGCAACATCGAGTATAGAGGAGTTCCTGTAAGAATATGTGTTCCAAATGCCGAACTACATGTAATCTGGGACGAAGGAATCCCTATATGGGTCATAAAATCAGAGAAAGCAGTTGCTACTAAAGCATCCTTAGATGAATGACTAATAAATAGAGTTGCCTTATCCATAACAGCGCCTCACAGTCAAAAAGTATTTTATAAAAATATGATATCACATTGATAGTTCTACTTCTATACTTTAGATTTACAAATTCAGAATATCGAATAATTTGATTTCTTTGATATTGTTGTATTCAACTAGTAATTCTTTTAGTCGGTTGCACTTTCGTAGCCCCTCGGCTCGCTCAGCACCTACTGTATACCAGAACTTTCCGACACGATTACTAAGCCTAAGCATGGGAATAGACGTCACGATACATACAAGCAAAATGAGCACATTATAGTTTGCAATCAAAATTGTAATGCCTATTAACTGCGTGGTTAACCTAACCGTGGAAAACAGTGTGGTTAACAAAGTCAAGCAGCGATTAGGTGTTTCCTCCAAAGCAAGATGAATTTTGTTATATAAATCGACGTTATCATATTCCTTCATGGAGAAGAAGGTTGTCTTTTCCAGAATTCGGTTTGTTATGTAGAGATTAAATTTGTCTGATACCAAACTATTTAAACAGGAAGATACATAAGTGCAACCTGACATTGCAACGGAAGCCAAGAAGATAGAAATAAGCCAGAACAATAGAGTTTCGATGGTTATATAGCCGGATAGAAACACTGTTAATGAATTCAAAAAATTTTGCGAAAGGAGTAGTTCGATCGAGGTTAAAATGCCAGAAAGAATATTGCAAATCGAGAGAGCAGCAATGTAAGTTGGCGCGACTTTCAGCAATAAGCGTACGGCATACACACCACGGGTCAGACCGGGTAGATAATTCTTTATGAAGTCCTTGTGATTCATGGTTACCCCTTCACAGCAGATAAATATAGTGTAAGATGTAGTATAGAGAAATGCAGGGGGACTGCATAAGCAATCTCCCTGCATCTCGCGGAGCTTAGCGCTTAGTCGTGGTTGATGGCGTTGCTCCAGTTGGTATTGTCGTTGACGGTGTTGCCGACACGGCAGTTGGCGTTACAGCCCGCGTAGTGATAACCCGAGTTGTAAATGCTGTCGTGGGTGTTGTCCGTGCTACGGCAGACACAACCGCAGCGACCAGCGCGAGTGGTACCTGCAAAAGTCTTGCTGATGACCTCCATTTCGTTCACCTCCTTTCTTTATTTATTACTAAAACAGCAATAGGAATTGTCCTGTCGCTGAGTCAGCCGTTAGGAGCTTCTGGTTGTTTCTTTCAAAGCATCCAAAGCAGACGGGTTCTCTTCCAAAAGTTCGTAAAACATGCTAAAGCACCTTTCTAATTGAGAGCGAACACCATTGCAGTTAGATGCTTTTTCTGCCGGGTCAATGCCGTCCTCTGTGTAGCAATTTGCATAGCAGATGGGGCAAAGATTAACAGCCCAACAATTTTTACACGCCGGAAGCGAACGTGCAACATATTCTGTGTCGTACTTTTCGGAAAGCAGTGTTTTGTCGATGCCGGTAAAAATGTTCCCAATGATAGGAGAGGAACCGATTCGCTCACAAATCAGAAGATCGCCATTTGCTTTGACGTACAGTTTTCTTGAGCCCGGAACGCAACAACCATTACAATGATAAAGATCATCCGGTGCATCAGTGACCATACGTCCATCAATGGTTTCCATCATTTTGAGCATCGTGTTGAAATAGATGTTTTGAGTGTGTTCCCAGCTCAGCCCATTTTGCTTGGCTTTCTCGAATTGCCACTTGAGAAGCGGATTTAAGGCAGCGCCGAATTCGTAGGTGGGGTTTCCAGACATCAGTTCGACAGCGTTTTCGACAGGGAAGGTGCCAGGAGATGGATACGTAATCATGCACTGCGTAAGCGGTGGTAAAAAGTCAAGCGATTCGAAGAAGCTATTAATTCGTTCGAGTTTTTCATAAGTGTAGGGCGGGATAAGGACGGAATTGATGGTTAAACTCTTTCCGTGTTTAATGAAAGCCTTCGATAGAGTGTTCAGACCACGCATTGCATCTGCGAAGGTCGGCTTGTTGGCGGAATAAACACGGGCTGCATTTTGGACTTCTTCTGGACCGTCCAAGCTGACCACAACACTAAAACCCGGTGTTCTTGCCAAAAAGTCGGCAATTTCATCTGTTACCAATGTCAGATTTGTGGTCAAATTGAATGTCGGATGTTTGTCTTTATAATGCTCAAGTGTATATTCTGTTGCCCAACGGACGAGAGGGAAATTCGCAAGCGGCTCCCGCCATAAAACGTAACGGCAAAGTGGGAGGAGCTGTGCTCTGCCAGATAATCAATGGCTTTCTGCGCAATTTCCTGAGGCATCTTTGCTGTACCGAAGTCCCGATTTCCTTCATAATCCTCGTTATAGATACAGTACTTACACCTGAAATTGCAAGCCTCAGTAACCTCCAGAACAAGCTGTTGGAGATCTGAGTCTAACGCTTCGAGCCAGTTGTCATCAGAAGCTAAATGCATCGCGGTGACCGGCGGAGCACACAATAATTTTTCCGAGTCGATCGTGGTCAGAAACTTTTCCAAACGATCACCCGCCATTTGATGGCACCGCTTTTCAAAAGCATCAAGAGAAATGGTGGGATCAAAGAAAGCCTGCAACGCCTTGAACTCGTAATCCCCGATATGTAACACTTTTCCGGTGCCCGTATCGTAGAAATAGTTTTTGAACTGTGTCGAAAAGAGTAGCCCATAACGTCCGGCGTTGCCGGACTTTTTCAAATCGCACAGTCGCTGATAGACTGGATGGGAACGTGCTCCGATTTTCGCGCTCATTCTTAATCATCTCCTGCAATTTGTTTTTCATCTTGCCTGATGTTGTCTATGTTTTACACCATCAGCCCGGTAAGCACAACAAAAAAGGCATAACTCAAAAAACGCTATCAAAAACAATATGAAACCAAAAAGCGATATATTTCGTAAAAAATAATAAAATAAAAAGAATCATATAGGAAATGTCACACACATTTGGTAGCGAAAACGATAAAACAAGTCATTACCTCCGGCAAAGTTGGGGGCTTGTGTAAGCCCTAGAAGGGCATCGTACCTGCAAGTTTCTCAAGAGGCACTGAAAATCTGCCACTTGCATCACTTGCCCCTCAGCCCGTAAACGGACATTGCTTCCTTCGCTCGATTCTTGAATCTAAAGCCTTTTTATTTTTTCCACCCCAGCAGCGCTGGGGGCTTATACTGCTAAAGCATACAAAAAAAGAAGGGGATGACCATCAGGCCATCCCCTTTTCCTTTGCCAACCGTCCATACACGGTAATTGCATCTTCGATGTGCAACAGATCTTCATCATTATTACTGGGCGCTCCAGCAGTGACCAATATATACTCTTCACCACCACACTCGGCCAGACTGGCAAGGCATTGTCCTGCTAGATCAGTAAAGCCGGTTTTTCCGCCCAACAGCGTCACTCCGGGAATAACCCGATCTCCAAGCATGGAAAACATCCTGCTATACAACTGGATACCACCCGGATGGGCATCAGTAGAAGTGGTAGTATAACTGCGAGTTGTGAATATTTCTCGGAAAGTTGGATTTTCCAGAGCAGTGTTTAGCAACATAGCAATATCCCGCACGGTAGAAACGTGTTCCGGGTCATGCAAGCCAGTGGGATTGGTAAAGTGGGTATGTTGCATACCGATTTCCGCAGCACGGTTATTCATCCGATCGGCAAAGGCTTCCACCCCACTATCCACAAGTTGGGCAATCGTCACACTACACTCTGCGCCAGAAGGCAACAGTGACCCATACAGGATATCCCGCACCGTTACTGTCTCGCCCGGTGCAAAACCGGCCATTGACGCATTTTCTGCCCATAGATCATTAAAAATATCCGGGTCCAATGTTACCTCGGCATCCAGATCCGGAATATTCTCCACCCCCAACAGTACTGTCATAATTTTGGTCATGGAGGCAGGATAAATTGATGCATCCGCACTCTCCTGGCCGAGTTCTGTGCCGTCTCTGCACATTAGCAACGCATAAGGGCTGTTAATTCCGCTCACGTCTACTGTCAATGGTTCAGGCGTTTGCGCGGGGGTGAGCAGCGGTGTTGAGGCCGAGTTTTCCTGGCGCGGTATTTCTTTAGATGGCCACCATCCCAGTAGTGCCGCACCGCTCAGCATAATGCCCACAGCAAGCACCAAAGTAAGGACAAATAAAGTCAGGAAACGCCCTACCACCTGCAGCGTCCTGTTACGGCGTTTTCTAATGCGCCACCTTCTACTACTGTGCGCTCTGGTGTTCCGAATATTCGCTGTGCAGTGGCGATTGCCCTGCTGCATGGTAGAAGCCCTCCTTTGTTTAGGAATATAGAATTTTCTTGTCTTTTTTGAAATGGAAAGAAGCCAGACTCTATCATCTTTGCTTTAACACCCGCACGCTTAATCCTAAAGCTCCCAAGCAAGCGAGTAACCACAACGTAAACTCTATTGCCTGCCTTTTGGCGAAAACATCCCGAGTGGTGGGAACGAGTGACAGGGTTTCGTTAAGCCTCTCATTTAAGATATTCACAAGATCCGGCCAAAAGCCAAGATTGCTCCACTGAGCCGGTAACAGCCAAGAAGGTATATGACCCAATAAATAAGGGAGAAGTAGTGCGAACACAAATAAGACGGCAAACCAGATGGTAATGCGGAGACATGATGGGAAACGCAGACTTATCCTAAACCCTACTAACAAAAGCCATAGTGCTGAGACTAAAAGAGGGATAGAACACAGTGCCACAAAAAAGTTGCCCCAGGTTTTTCCAGTACAAATTTGATCGGGAGTACCCAAGCCTGCAGCGGTGACGTAATCAACAGCCATTTCTCGTAAATCGCCACCTGGTGAGCCTACAAGCTCTACATTTTTCAACATATCAGATTCTTGTGCCGCTGTAATGGCGAGATTTGTCTGTCCCTGAAAAACTCCCCGAATCTGAACATTACGGTCTCCTATTTGCAAAGTTTGACCAACAATGTCTGTACTGCCAAACAAATCCAAGGCAATAGATTCACTGACAGCACAGCCATTCACATCGACAGCACCCGGTGCTGATCCCTGTATATAAACGGCAGGAAAAACAATTGCTGCATCGCCGGAATAAAAAACCACCTGCGCATCGATACTGTGCAAATCTGTTTTCAGCACTTCTTTTGTTTCATTCCAGAGAGTCATCGCATACTGTGTGCCATCCTCACCAGCTTGAAACCTATGGGCTGATTGAATTTGATCAGACGAAAATGCCTCCTTGTATCGAAAGCTATACGGCGCATACGCTGTCTGTATTTGATCTGCTGCTCGATAAGCACCTGTAAGGCAAAATAGTGCCACCGACAATAAGACGGCAAGCAACATGATTTTGTATACTTTACGCATTTTCATTTTTCACCCGCACTTTAGAACCTGCCTCAAGGGAACGAGTGCTTTGCACAACGATAGAGTCTTCTGGCGAAATGGCTCCTTCGATGGAAGTTTGTGATTGACCTACCTCCAAAACAGTGACTGGAATGCGAACCAAAACATTTTGGGTGCCTAAAACCGTATTTTTTTCTTCAACGGCGAAAACAAAATCTCCTTGATTGTCTTGATGGATTGCAGTGTTAGGCAGGCAAAGATCATAATCTTGTTCACTGAGAACAATTTCTGCATCCGCAGGACCAACTTTCCAATCGGTAGCGGTTAATTGAATGGTGATGTCTACTGTATCATTCTCTGCATTTTCAGAAATCGCGGTAATTGCAGCAGTCTCAGTCTGGTCCCCCTGTTTTATAACAGCAGATAATCCGGTTTGACAATCACTGGCCTGAGCAGCAGGGAGTTCGCAAGCAAAAAGATATCCCTTTGAAGTATCGTAAATAGTGCAGAATGTTTGAGTACTTTCCGTTCCAACTTCGGCCTCGACGTTTGAAATAACGCCTGAGAAGGGCGAGGAGATCACTCCTTGCTGATTCACAAGCTGTTCCAACTGTTCAATTTCCGCTTGTGTATCCTTAATGTCAAGGGCAACATCTTCGGCGGAAGCCTGATTCACCTGCGCAGAAAGATTGTTCTGTCTTTGCATCTCCTGATAGGAGGCTAAAGCACTGTTACGATCATACTCAGCCTGCTGTGCTGCCCAATGTGCATCATCGGCAGCTTGCTCAGCAGTGCTGATTGCTTCCGGGGCCGGATTTTCCGATGCTCGCAATTTTTCTAATTCCTCGTAGGCTTTCTGATCTGCTTCATAGGCACGGAGCAAAGCCTGCTGGGTTCGTGCAACACTCGTATCATCCAGCACTGCGTTTGATAAAAGTTGGTTATACTCCGCCTTACTTTTCTGCAAAGAAGCCTTGGCGCGATCCAGCTTTGTCGAAAGTTCATCCACGTCACAGGCTGCAAGTGTTTGCCCCTCTACGACAGACTGCCCTTCTTTTACCAAAATGTTGTCGAGCACGATGCCCTCAGGCAAGGATACCGAAAGCACACTGGATGCTGTGATAGAGCCGGACGACTGAACGCTTTGACTAATTGTTCCAGCTTTTGCCTGCTGTGTAGTTACAACTGGCCGAATTGCACTGCTGGTTCCCCTAGCAACCAAAGTCAGAATCAACATGACAGCAAAAAATACGACAATTCTTTTTAATGCTTGACGTTCATCGTTCTGTGAGTCAGTATCGGATTCCGAAATCGGAGTCTGACGCAGAGCGGGAAGGCGATTCCGAAGTGAAAGGTGGAACAATTGTTTGCGCTCGGACAGCTTGCCCTCACTGTAAATAGGATAATCCGTTTGTTTTGGACTTGATTTCAAATCCGGTTCACTCCTTTACTCCACTTGATTGGATTCCCAAAATCAAATATCTCTGCCCAAACAGAAAGATCAGAATTACGGGCAATAACATAAACACACTGGCCACCATAGCAATTCCAATGTCATCCTGTGTAATATTGGCGAGGAACAGGGACATGGGCCAAAGGTTTTGGCTCTTCAAAAACACCAGCGGTTGTTCAATTGCATTCCAGGCTTCAATAAAAGATAAAAGCAATGCAGACAGGATGCCAGGGATTCCAAGCGGAAGACCAATTCTTATATAGGTTGTAATGGCACCGGCACCATCCAGTTCGGCTGCTTCCAGAACGGAAACGGGAATACCGTCGAACCCCTTTTTCATAATAAAGACGGGAAAGGTGGAAACGGTACCGGGCAAGATGATGCTCCAAACTGTATCCATGAGTCCCAACCGATCCAAAACCAAATAATCAGGCACCATGAGAACTTGAAACGGAAGTAGCATCAGAATCGTATAAATAGTAAAAAGAAGATTTCGACCTCGAAAAGTAAAACGAGAAAACGCCCATGCAGCAGGACTGGCAAGCAGAAATTGCCCAATCAATTGCGGAAATGTGAGGATACAGGTATTCCAAAACATAACAAAGAATTCTGGTGTATCCAATAGGACTTCGATCAATGGCTGTAAGGTGGGCGAATTGGGAATCAACGGCCAATGCACCGCAGAAGTCCCATCGAAAATTCCGCCAAGGCTCTGCGTTGCTTCATCGGTACTCATAAGCGCACCAGAAAAGATCATCCAAATCACCAGGCACACAGATGCGGCAAAGGGTACCAATACCAGATAAGGAAGACGAACGGCCTTTTTACGCTTTTTCACTCGGAACCCTCCCGCAACATTTTCAAAAATGGCAGAATTACCAGAAGCAGCGCAAGGGCAACAACAACAGCCGCTGCCGACAATCGACCAAGATCCAAAGAAGAAAACCAGTTGTTAAACAAATGCTGCAAGAGATAAATACTGTCATCCGGGTAATTTCCTGCCACTAGGTAGGCTTCCCGATATACCTTGAACGTGTTCAAAATACTGAGGATTGTGATAAGCCCCATGGTAGACGGTAAATTTGGCAAGGTGATTTTCCAGAAAATTTGCCAGCTGTTTGCGCCGTCAACTTCGGCTGCTTCATACATGCTGGCAGGAATCGCATCCAAACCGGCCAGCCAAAGAATCATATCGTATCCGATGTTCCGCCAAAGGTAAGTACCTACAAGTACCCCGAAAGCCGCACTGCTATCAAGGAAAGAAATTTCCGGTACTCCCCAAAAGGACAAAAGATTGTTCAAAATACCGTTCTGTGTGAAAAGAGCTTTCCATAGTAAAGAGATGCTGGCAACCGGAATTGCCATAGGCAATAGGCAAGCTGTTTGCAGCTTTTCCCCTTTGGGCAGGATTTTTCGTATCAAAAGAGCGAAAATCAAGCTGGTTACGAGAAGTAGCGGAATGCAGACCAGGATAAATCTCACTGTGTTTGCTACTGCCAAACGAAAGGCATTATTTGAAAAAATGGATTGGTAATTTTTCATACCAAGGAATTTTGTTCCCAAAGGGTTTGTGAAGCTGCGCCGGATAGTTTCTCCAAACGGAACAAAGAGGAAAACACCAATTCCTATCAGTGAGGGAAGCAAAAACATCCATGCTTGGAACGCTTTTTTCCCCTTTCGGCGAAATGTATTCTTTTTGAAATGCAGCTTTTCGATGGGACGGGCAAACCGCTTGCGCTTAGATTTCATAGCGATATACCGTCTGCGTCTCGGAGTTCAGATCTGCTGCAACAGCGATAGCTTGGTGATCTGTAACGATCAATGTGACACAGCTGACATCATCCTGCAGAAAAGGTGCAAGGGTGTCTGTCAGAATCCGTGATTCGGAATTGTTGGTGGTATCGTAGGCAACGATGCCTTGATCGTCCACATAATAGAAAATGCCGTTTCGGCAGAAAGATGAGCCCTTAATAGTCGCTAAGACTCCGTAGCTATCGATTTGCCCTGCCCCATCCAAAGAACGGCACTCGTTGGTTTCAAAGTCGACATAGTACAGCTTTTCTCCATCTGACGCGTAATACCCCGCTTGGTCCGCAGCGATTCCTTCTCCCCACTGTGTTACCAACGAGCCATCATACTGCAACACCATATCCTCGAAGGGAAGGGGGTGAATAGTTTCCTGCTCTTGGCCATCCTCATTCACGAAAGTTTCCGTTCTTCCACCCGTTACGGTAAAGGTGTCACTATCAATAGGATAAACGGCAGAAATTCCGTCAATTGCTCCCAGCGCGGAAATATCCGCAGTTTTAAGGTCCTCGCCGCGGGCGGCATAAACAACCTGCTGTCCCTGCATGCCCAGCATGAAGCCATCCGGACGCAGTTTGATTCCCACAACAGTCTGGTCGGCCCAGGGCAGTTCTTCCTTTGTCCAGCTGTCCCCATCATCTGTAGAGACATAGGCACAGAAGCCATCGGCACCTTCACGCCCCACAAAATAAATAGAGCCATCCGAAAGAACTGTACCGGCTTCAATCGAAAAATTGTTGCCAATCGAAATTTCGTTGCCTGTTGCAGCGGAATCCGTTTGTGCCTGTGAAACGGAGCTCTGCGTTTTTTCTGATGGCGTACTTTCCCCAGGAGTAGAGCCGCAGGCGCACAGGGCGACAGCGAGGGAAAACGGCAAAATGGCCGATAAAAACAGATTTCGTTTCATTTGAGTTTCTCCTGTTCTTAATAAACAAGTTAAAATGTGTATGAAAAGCTCTGTTGAAGATTTGAATATGTCGGAACCGCTAATACAGGCAAAGAAGGTCTACTGCGATTACCCACGTTCTGCCAAGTAAAGGCGCAAATCTTTTTCTGCTGCCTGCGTAGCCGATTCAGCATCTTGCTGTCCTTTTGCCAACGCCTCGGCGTACGGCAACAATTTGTCTGCGATTACTTCATCAACAATCACAGGCGTTTTTACGCCTTTGAGGAAATCAGCCAGCATTTCGCGATCTGTACCGTATGTTTCAACAGCTGCGTCAATTCTTGCATCCAAACTGCTTTCAATAACGGGCAGGCCATCTCCAACAACCGTATTTTGGATATCCGAAGCAAAGAACGCTTTCAACAAATCCTTTGCAGCTTCCTGATTTGGGCTACTAGCATTTATTCCAAGTAAGACCTTCGGAGAATAAGCCCTTTCACAAAGGCCCGGTGCGGATTTTAATTCAGGTGCCTGACCTTCCCAATTTTTAGTGATCCAGCCCAGGAACGCAGGAGAATCAATCAGATTCCGTCCAATCCTTGCTCGTTTGTTAATGACTTCGCGTGAAGCACCGGAAATGGTGATGGAGTCTCCGCCGTCGGAATAGACAATCGAATCGTCCTCCTGCTCCGTGCGATAAGAAGCCATGTTGTAGTAAGCGCCGATAGATTCGATGGCTTGGAACAGTTGTTGCAGTTGCTCTTGATTCAGTGTGTTATCCGTAATCAATTCGGAAGCAGAGGTGCTCATCAAGAACTGGAGGATTTTCTGAGGCGTCATAAACGAAACCGCATATTTGTCTTCCTCTGGAAGGGCTGTATAATAAGCATTGTCGGACAAATTGTAGTCATCACGCGGAGGGCAGGATTTTACGAACTCTATAAAGGAAGATAGATCTGTAATTTGATCCATGTCTTCGGCGGTTCCCCAAATAGATGGAATGGCATACCGTGCAGCAGCAATATAAGTCTTCCCATCCACGGAGAAAGCATTTTTAATCGAATCCAAGATTGAAAATTCCTGCAGCGACTCGTTTAAATCAGCCAGAACGCCATTTTCGATATAAGGTGTAACATCTATGCCATCAAAGACGATTAGGTCAGGACCGCTCCCAGCAAGCAGTTCTGTATTTAATGCTTTCAGTACATCTTCGGTTGCCAGATCATCGCTGCCGGCGACTGTATACTGTATGGCGATATCGTTGTGTTGCTGCTGATATTCTGAAAGGACTCTTCGTACAGTGGGAGAATCGGACAGTGACCAGACAGTGAGCTCAATCTGCTCTGACGGTGTCGCGTCAGGATCAAATGTATACGAATAAAGTTGTGCGGAATCGTCAGACGTGTCTTTGACAACACAGAAAAAGCTGTCTTGAAAGTAAACGAGATTTGTGATTACTTTTCCCTGTACCGAAAATGCAAACCCGCTGGATGGAGTGATTTCTTCTTTTAAGGTTCCACCAGCAGCAACCCGGTAAATTCCCTCGTTGTCTGCATAATAGTAATTTCCCTGTGAATCACAATAGGCAGCAATGATGTTTTCGAGTCCCTCGACATTACCTTCTTGTATCTCACCATTTGCCTTCAGAGTCGATAGTTTGCCCGTTTCGGATATGAAGGCAAGTTCATCCCCGTGTTGGGCAAATCCCCCCCATTCCGTTCCGGCCCCAACTTTCGTAACCATACGGCCATCGCGAAGCGAAAAGATAGCTGCAACGGACTGGTTATTGGTATCCCGTCCGGCCATCAAAAAAGAATCCGAGTTGACAAATTGAATGTTGTTGATGTCAGTTACTTCAGAATCGGCAGGTTGGACTTGAGAACATTCTGTCTCTTTCGCTCCGTACCAAATCTGTTCTTCATCTTCAGTCCTGGTCAGAACAAGAACGCCACTTTCCGTCAGGATTGCTTCGATGCAAGTCCCCGGCACTTCCACCGAATAAACCGGCGTGGTGTCCCATGTGTAGCCATCCGAAGAAGAAAGCACATCAACCTTCTGGGATGCCTCTCCGTTTGACTGGACGGTCGCACAGAGGAGTTGGCCATCAGTGGTGGTTGTGAGGGCAAGGATATCACTCGGATCAGGCTCCAAAGCCACCTCTTTTTCAACCCACAACCCTGGATTGATTTCTGTTTTCTGCCCCAGTGAAGAATCCGTTACACCACACGCGCACAGAGAACATCCCATCAACACCGAAAGTCCCAGTGCCGTGTTCTTGATTAAGCGATTCATACAGTTGACTCCTTTCGCTTTTGGTTGTATATATCATAACAGATCAATGTTAAAACAAAATTTAAGATGAGCACCCTTATTTAAATATTGATTAAAGAATGGTTTGTTATAATAAACTAGGGAGATGAACATCGTGAGAATTTTGATAATAGAAGATGATAAAAATCTTTGCCAAATCATGCGTGCGGGCTTGCAAGATGCTGGAATTGATTCAGACTTTTGCCATGATGGCGAGACAGGCTTGGAACTTCTTCTTCATAACTGTTATGATGCTTGTTGCCTGGACCGGATGCTTCCTTCGATGGATGGCCTAACGATTTTGAAAAAGGCCCGGGCAGCCAAAGTATCAGCTCCGGTGCTGATGCTGACTGCTATGGGCGGCTTAGACGACAAAGTGGATGGGCTGGAAGCTGGTGCGGACGATTACTTGGCCAAGCCATTTGCCATGCGAGAACTTGTAGCTCGCCTCCACGCATTACTTCGCAGGCCCTCACAAGCGATGGCTGTGGAGGAAAGCAACCAAATTCATTACGAGGATGCAACATTAGACTGTAATCAGCTGGAACTATGTGGGCCAAAAGGACACTGTCAACTATCAAAAAAGGAAGCGGACCTCTTGGAAGTGTTTTTCCGATACCCGCATCAGTTGTTTGCAAGAGAGCGACTGCTTTCCCGGGTTTGGGGCGATGACACTGAGATTGAAGAAAGTAATCTGAACACCTATATCCACTTTGTACGCAAAAAGTTAAAAAAAGCTGGTATCTGCCTGACGATCACGACCATTCGGGGTGTCGGATACCGATTGGAGAACATCCATGATTAAAAAACTTTGGCTAAAACTGGTTCTCCTTTATACTGGCATCACGGGGCTGATCTTGGCATTGTGTTTAGGAATCACATTCTTTTTTTCCTGCAACAGATATGAAGCCTCATTGGACGCTCAGATTTGTGACCAGATAGAATCATACCAAATCAAACTACTTTCCTCCCGGCAGGTTGATCAGAGTACTTTGCAGGAACTGGAAGAAAATTTGGATGGCAACATATACATTTTTGAAAATGGAACGCCATTATTCCGTTTCGAACCGACTGGAGGACTTACACCGGACGTATTGGAAAATATATTCCGCTCGGAGCATAGCCTTTCTACGGATGAACTCTCCCAGGCTTCAAACGGGTGGACATCAAAAAAGGATGAAAGGAATACTGCTTTAGGGCGTTTCCATGTATTCTACTTTCGGCACGAGGATAAAACGCAAATTGAAATATTGGCTCTGCAAAGCCAGAGCGTTCGTCTGCCGTTTATTCAGCATCAGGCAGTTTTCTACGGAGTGTTATTGCTCTTAGGATGTATTATTTTGGCTGTCATCAATAGCTGGTTGATTCGGAGCCTTTTAAGACCGGTAGAGAATTCCGTTCGTCAGCAGAAAGAATTTGTTGCAGCAGCAGGGCACGAACTAAAGACGCCGCTAGCATCGATCCGTGCTGGGCTGGAGGTACTGCAAAAGCACATTCCTTCTTCTCCGGAAATTTCAGGAGTGTTTTATGCAACGCAAAGCGAGGCTCTGCGGATGAGTCACTTGGTACAAGATTTATTGCTTCTGGCAAATTCAGATAGACAAGAACGCAAGCTGGTTTTGACAGCAATTGAACCTGATACCTTTTGCTTGCAGCTTTATGAAAAATACCAGATCTATGCCAAACAGCAACGTCATCCGTTACGTCTCAAGATTGAAGAAGCGTCATACCCTGAAATCATGGCTAACGAAGAAGCACTTACCCAGATAGGCAGTATCTTTATCACCAATGCGATTGCCCACACGAAGGAAGATACCACCATCGAAATTTGTTGTAACCTCCTGAAAAATAATGTAGTGGAAATCGGGGTACATGATTACGGTCAGGGTATTGCCGAAAAGGATTTACCACGGATTTTTGAACGGTTTTATCGCGCAGATCCCAGCCGTACGACCAATGGCCACTATGGGCTTGGGCTTTCTGTTGCAAAAAGTCTGGCAGAGCAACAATCGTTGCATATTGGAGCCCGCAATACACCCGGTGGAGGGGCTATGTTTTATATTTGCACGCAATAACCGCAAAAATCTAATAACACACGGAAGAATTGTTTAGAGGTAAAACTTGCTTAATACAACTATTTGTCATGAGGACGATTCTTTGCGTTCCTATGTTGCGAAGTTTATCGAACAATATTTTAAGCGAAACCACATACAATACAAAATATCATGCTGCCCGTCATTGCATAATCTCACAACGCGGTTTCACCCAATCGATCTATTATTTACAGATATAATATTTAGCGATAAGACAGAGATGTCCACGTTGCTGAAAATCCGTAAGCAACACCCATCAATGATGATGGTGATCTTAACAAACAATAATGAGTATAGATGAATTTGTGGAGGCTGTTACCCCAGTCGAGAATCATCATTATCGCTGGAAAATGACCTTCGGAGAAATGAAGTCAGGACAAGAACGATATAACCTTATGGAGCCGGAAAATTCCCCTGTACTCTCATTTACGGTTGACTTTGAGACCGCCCGCCAGTATCGTATGTCGAATGGGTTGCCCGCCCAATTCCGTCAGCGTGGCTGGACTGATCTGAACGTGGAAGTGTATTTGTAACCCCCATGTGCATTGCAAACAAAAACAGGCGCACCGCCAAAAGCGGTGCGCCTGTTCAATTAGTTAAAAGTTTTCGTCGCTATAAAGCGATTAGTCCTTCATCGCACGGGGTGCTTTAATAGCAGCCTGAGCAGCGGCCAGACGTGCGATGGGAACGCGGTACGGAGAGCAGGAAACGTAATCCAGGCCAACGTTGTGGCAGAACTCAACGCTGGAGGGGTCGCCGCCGTGCTCGCCGCAGATGCCCAGACCCAAGTTGGGGTTGGTTGCGCGGCCGTCATGGGCAGCCATCTTAACCAGCTTGCCAACACCGATCTGGTCCAGATGCTGGAACGGATCGCTCTCGTAGATCTTGGTATCATAGTAAGCGGTCAGGAACTTAGCAGCATCGTCACGGCTGAAGCCGAAGGTCATCTGGGTCAGGTCGTTGGTACCGAAGCTGAAGAAGTCAGCTTCCTTAGCGATCTCACCTGCGGTCAGGGCGGCACGCGGGATCTCGATCATGGTGCCAACTTGGTACTTCATGTCAACGCCAGCGTCAGCGATCAGCTTGTCAGCAGTCTTGACGATGACGTCCTTGACGTACTTCAGCTCCTTCACTTCGCCAACCAGGGGCACCATGATGTGCGGGGTGATCATCTTGCCGGTCTCAGCAGAAACCTTGATGGCAGCCTTGATCACAGCATTGGTCTGCATCTCGGCAATTTCCGGATAGGTAACGGCCAGACGGCAGCCGCGATGGCCCATCATGGGGTTGAACTCATGCAGGCTGACAACAACGTTGTTCAGCTCTTCGGTGGTCATGCCCATATCCTTTGCCAGGGCTTCGATGTCCTCAGCCTTGGTGGGCAGGAACTCATGCAGAGGCGGGTCCAGATAACGGATGGTCATCGGACGATCGCCCATGATGCGGTACATAGCGGTAAAGTCAGCTTCCTGGAACGGCTCAACCTTAGCCAAGGCAACCTTGCGCTCTTCAACGGTACGTGCGCAGATCATCTCACGCACAGCAGCAATACGATCCTCAGCGAAGAACATATGCTCGGTACGGCACAGGCCAATGCCTTCAGCGCCCATATCGACAGCGTTCTGTGCATCGCGCGGGTTATCGGCGTTGGTCATAACCTTCATCTGGCGTGCTTCGTCAGCCCAGCTCATAAAGCGCTTGAAGTTAGCGTTCTCGGTAGAAGCGACGGTAGCGATCTGGCCTTCGTAGATGTTGCCGGTAGAGCCATCAATGCTCATCCAGTCACCCTCATGGAAGGTGTGGCCGTTAATGGTGATAACCTTTGCATCGTAATCGATAGCAACATCGTTATCATTGCCGCAGCCAGAAACACAGCAGGTACCCATGCCACGTGCAACAACAGCTGCGTGGCTGGTCATGCCGCCGCGGACGGTCAGGATGCCCTGAGAAACCTGCATGCCGACGATATCTTCGGGGCTGGTTTCCAGACGGACCAGAACGACCTTCTTCCAAGCTTCGTCCTTGACCTTCGCTTCAGCATCTTCAGCGCTGAAGACAACGCGACCGCAGGCAGATCCCGGAGAAGCGGCCAGGCCCTTGCCGATTGCTTCAGCAGCCTTCAGAGCAGCAGCGTCAAACTGCGGGTGCAGCAGGGTATCCAGCTGCTTGGGCTCAACGCGCAGTACAGCGGTGCGCTGATCGATAACGCCCTCATCAACGAGGTCGCAGGCGATCTGCAGAGCAGCCTGTGCGGTGCGCTTGCCGTTACGGGTCTGCAGCATAAAGAGCTTGCCATCTTCGATGGTGAACTCCATGTCCTGCATATCCTTGTAGTAGTTTTCCAGGCGGGTTGCGATCTCAACGAACTGATCGTAAACCTCAGGCATTTCCTCGTGCAGCTTGCTGATCGGGGAAGGAGTACGGATGCCGGCAACGACATCTTCGCCCTGAGCATTGATCAGGTACTCGCCCATCAGCTTCTTTTCGCCGGTAGCGGGGTTACGGGTGAAAGCAACACCGGTGCCGGAACGCATGCCGGAGTTACCGAAAGCCATCTGCTGTACGTTGACAGCAGTGCCCCACTCGTAGGGGATTTCGTTCATCTTGCGGTAAACGTTGGCGCGCGGGTTATCCCAAGAACGGAAGACGGCCTTGACAGCGCCGATCAGCTGTTCTTTCGGATCCTGCGGGAACTCTTCGCCCTGCTTCTCCAGGTAGATGGCCTTGAACTCCTTGACGAGTTCCTTCAGGTCCTCAGCGTCCAGCTCGATATCCTGCTTAACGCCCTTGCGCTCCTTCATAGCGTCGATACGCTCTTCAAAGAAGCTCTTGCCCAGCTCCATGACGACGTCAGAGTACATCTGGATGAAGCGGCGGTAGCAGTCATATGCAAAACGGGGGTTAGAAGTCTTCTTTGCCAGACCTTCAACAGCCTGGTCGTTCAGGCCCAGGTTCAGGATGGTATCCATCATGCCGGGCATGGAAGCACGCGCGCCGGAACGGACGGAGACGAGCAGGGGGTTCTTCAGATCGCCGAACTTCTTGCCGTTGATCTCTTCCATCTTCTTGACGCCTTCCATAGCCTGTGCCATGATCTCGTCGTTGATCTTGCGTCCGTCTTCGTAATACTGTGTACAAGCCTCAGTTGTGATAGTGAAGCCCTGCGGTACAGGAAGACCGATGCTGGTCATCTCAGCCAGGTTTGCACCCTTGCCGCCGAGCAGGTTGCGCATGGTCATGTCGCCTTCGCTAAACATGTAGACCCATTTGTTTGCCATTGGTAAATACCTCCATACTTTTTTGATGCCTTCCGGCATCTATTCCCCGGACCCATATGCATAGCACAGCTGTCCGGACTTATAATTATTATACCATACCCATTCCAAAAATGCTAGGGGTTTTCCGAAAAAATTTCCCCTCCCCCAAAAAAGCCGCAGGATTCGCCCTGCGGCTTCATCGGCAGCCCTCCGCAGTCTGTGCAGAGCGGCTTTTATCAAGCTGTTTCCCGCTCTGCCCGATCCAGCCATGCCTTTGCCAGATCCAGTGCATCGTACAGGCTCTCCCGTTCCCCGGTTTTTACAATAGCCTCCATAGGATTCAGTTTTTCATCCGTGCGCATCAGATAGATTTTGATCTTGGACGCCACGTCCAGATCCTGCAGCTTCCGGGTTTCCTGGATCTGCATCCAGACCACATACTCATCGTACATATTCCCGAAGTACAGCTCCTTGTCCTTGCGCACCAGCGGATAGCCCTTGTAGGTGAAAAAACTCATAACACTTGCCCCCTCGTTGTTTCAATGCCGGTCATGCGGCATCTTTCAGGATACCACAGCAGTGCTGCGAAATCTGTCGGATCCCTTACCAGTTGAGAATAAAATCTTGATCCGTATCGTACAGATCCATGTTCTTGAACAGTGTGTCCACAAAGCTCCGGCGGCACATAAAGGCGCACACCCCGTCCACCTCAATGTAGACCTTTCTGCCCTCCGCTTCGTAGAAGGAAACGGTCTGGGTCTTTTTCCCGTCCTGCCGCTCCAGGGTGATGGTCGCCAGAGGATCTCCCTGCACCGTTTCCCCGTTGAGGCAAAGATCCTCTGCGGCGGTTTTCAGCAGGAATACATAGAACTTCCGGAAACGCTCCGGATCTGCCTCCTTGCCGTTCAGCTGTACCTGGTAATCATCCTTGGAGGTACCGGAGCCGGTGAAGGTCATGGTTTCCCGATCCTTTGCCGTTACCGTCAGCTTGCCGATATCCCATACATAGGTGGTGAACACCAGCCCGGAGGAAATGTCCCGGGGCTGTACGGAAATACAGGGCGCAGTTTCTGCGGAAAAGCTGTATGCCACGTCCACCCCGTCATAATAACCGTAATAATATACGGTATCGTCCCCTTCAAGCTGAAAGGACTTGCCGATCTTCAGTGTCTGGATCACGCCGGCATCCGTGGTGACAGTCATGGTGCAGAAGGGATCCTCCAGCCCGTAAGCCTCCAGATCCGCCTGGGTGGGATGCACCTTCACCACGCCGCTGGCAGTCAGACCGTACATGCCCACGGTAATCTTGGAGCCTCTGTCCGGGTTCACGTTGCAGGGCACCGGCTGGGTCATAATGTGGGTGGCGGTGGTGCCGCCGTTTTCTACGTTTGCATAGAAGCTGTCGTATTTCAGCCGGATGTCATAGTCCAGATCCTTGCGCTGGATCAGAATCTCCTCCAGAATGGTGTTATCATCCTCCGCACGCTCCGGCACGATCTCCTTGCTCAGATACTCTCCCTCACCCTTCAGGAAGGGTGACAGCTTATCGCTTGCCACCGTATACACCGTATCCTCCCCCTTGAGGGCAAAATAGGTCTGACTGCTCAGGGGGGAGGCGTTGCCGATGGAGAATGCCTTCACCGTGCCGTCCTGCATGGTCAGCGTCACCGTGGCACGGGGCTTATCAAGCCCGTACTGGGCAAGATCGGAGGTATGCTCCTCCACCGTATTCACGGCAGTGACGGCAACCGCCCGGGACGCCACCGTCCGCAGCAGCACTGTGTCCACATTCAGTCCTGTGGTGTTTTCCAGGGTGTAGTTGTACACTGTATTCCCATCGTCGTCCTGGGTAGGAGCCTCAGGCAGGATCGTATAGCTGTCGGTGCCGAAGGTTACGGCAACGCTTTTGATATCCTTTTCGTCCAGCTCCCACAACAGGGTGGAATGATCCTCCTGGGAGCTAAGACTGCTGCCGGAAGCGGTACCGGAATCCGGCTCAGTCAGCTTCAGCGCAACCAATGCGCCGGACAGCAGCACCAGAACTCCGGCGCCGATGAGAATGCCCTTGGCAGTTTTGTTCATCGATTTCTTCT
>ENA-OPTB01001185-OPTB01001185.1-human-gut-metagenome-genome-assembly--contig:-NODE-1185-length-21207-cov-2.590582_pt1 | contig 21207 bp, 31 predicted proteins | sample MGYA00241810_ERZ501911 | MGnify/ENA primary metagenome ERZ501911 (study PRJEB25962, sample SAMEA2042304) | human gut metagenome | biome: human gut; feature: human-associated habitat; material: faeces... | reverse complement strand
ATCATGTACAGATCCTTATCAAATTCCATCAGCTTTTTCTCATCCTGTGCTGGCACAATGTCTCCATGCATGATGCGTCTGGCTACCGTCATGATTTTTCCCATTTCCTCACTGTAGTCTTTCGCAGCCTCGTCCTGCTGCTTTGCCGCAACACTGTTAAACTTGCTTTCCCACTGCTCCATAAGCTGATCTACATAATCCTGATATTCATCCTGTTTTTCTGCAACGGCATTATATTGCAAATCCAGAGTGGCTGCCTCATCGGCATACAACGTTTTACCGTCCGGTGTGCTTTCCATCCGTTCCTTTAGCTCATTTCGCTGCTTTGACAGTTTGAATTTCTGCTGATTGTATGATTTCAGAACAGAACTGTAGATTCCTCTTGCCTCTCCTACTTTCATAATGTCTCCTCCGTGAAATATATCCATTGTTTCCCTTATATTTCATATATCGGATAAATCACATGATTTTTTAATTCACTTTCAATTTCGTCTTAATATATTCGCTGACCGCACATAGACCAGCTTTCAGGATTTCGGCATCACAGGCATATCCAATCCTCATGCTGTGCGACTGTTCAAAACAGTCCCCTGGCGTGACAAAAGCACCTGTCTGCTTGTACATTTCTTCACAAAACGTATAAGAATCAATGGGCAGATCATTTTTGTTTCCGGTGTTGCCAGACGGCGAATCTCCTCAATATCAGGAAGATACCCATTTTCCTTTTTAAGATCAATCAACTGCACATCTGCACCATAGGATTCCGGAATAGAATACAATTGTTGATAGGTCGGTCTGATGCTAATGACTCTCTCTCCCGGCGAAATGAGAGAATAAAACACATGATGATTGGCACCCGTAGCACCATGCGTGGGGATAATCTCATCCAATTTAATAGTTTTATAAAGCTTGCAGACTCCTGCTTTAAATTCAGGATTTCCCTCAATGTTACCATAAGTTAATCTTTGTTTACAAAAATCTTCTAAGAATTTATTCTTATCCTCACCGGTAATCTCAAACAATTCATCCAGAGAAATCGAATCCACACAGGTTTCCGCAATATTATACCTGGCCTCTGCCTCCCATTCATTCATCCATTCTTCTACTGCAAACGGTTTAATCTTCACTATAAAATCTCCTTTCTTTCCCAATTGCCACCAAAAAGAAAAAAGTATCCAAGGCATCGCCTTATAGCACATTTTTAATGCGCTGTACCTACGGCGGTGTCCTGAACACCTTTCATTTAATCGCTGCCCGGTGGCAACGATAAGTGTTATATTTAATTCATATTTATTTTATGTTGTAAACTACATTTTGTCAACAGCGCATCACTATCACCGCCTACTCGGGAGTTTGACAGTTGAATAATAGAAAAAGTACTTGCAGGCCTTATAAAACCTGCTTTTTTTGCGTCAAATTTTATGTTTTTATATATGTTATTTTCTGTTATTGTATTGTATAATAAGAAGGTGTTGCATATGCATCTTCATATATCAAAATCCAAAAATGCAGAGTCCTTTTATATCTGCAAAGGGAAGGAATAAATTACTATACTTCAAAACAACGGCAAAAATCGCTGAACCCCAGTAAAATCAATGGATACAGCGATTTTTTCTTCTAATAACTGTCAAAGACAGGAATATATTCTTGTATGATTTCACAGTCAATAAGCATTATATAATAATTCCCTGCTTGGTTTTTTTGTTTTAATGAACTTTCGTTATTGCTCCGGCATCCATCTCGTACACCTCATCACAGAGAATTTCTATATCCAGTGGATTATGACTCGCTACGAGGATGGTTGTCCCTTCTTCTTTTAATTGAACCAGAAGCTTCCGCATATCCTCCACGCCATGTTTATCCAGACCGTTCATCGGCTCATCCAAAATGAGGATGTCCGGATTCTCCATAATTGCCTGTGCAATTCCAAGTCGCTGACGCATGCCGAGGGAAAATTTCCCCACCTTCTTCTTATCTTCCGGATCAAGCCCCACGAGCCGGATGCTCTCTTTTATCTTCTCATCTGTGATTTTTTTCTGCAGACGCGCAAGAAGCTTCAGGTTCTGAAAGCCTGAATAATCCCGCAGAAAACCCGGATGTTCAATAATAATTCCAATTCCCTGTGGGATATCCACATCCTTCCCCACCTGTTTGCCACGAACCAGGATTTTCCCCGCATCCGGCAGGACAAAACCACAGATGCTTTTAAAAAGAACTGTCTTGCCGCTTCCGTTCCTTCCGATGATTCCATATATTTTTCCGGGTGTGACAGAAAGGCTCACATGGTCCAGAACCGTCTGTTCCCCGAACCTTTTTACGACATCCTGTATTTCTATCAAATTTTCCATTCTCTAAATCCTTTCTGCCTTCAACAAATGGTCTAAAAACCTGACTCAATAGCGTCAAGTGTGTATGTCTTCGATTTTTTCATAATGATAAATCCGGTCACCAGAATAATTGCGATTTCAACCGCAAGAATATACCACAGCGGAACTGCATCATCGCTCCTTAAATAAGCATAGGTGGTCGTCCAGTGCAGTGGTGACAGAACTCTGAGCTTAGGCAGCCTCACCACATCAATCATATTGGAAAAAACAATCCAGCCAATGGCCACTGCTGATCCATATATTCTGCTCCCAAGCATGTTTCCAAGAAAGACAACAAGACCAAGCAGCGTACCCACAAGTACATTCAGTCCGTAGGTAATCAGACAGGCAGCAAGTGGCGTATAGGCTTCCACGATTTCCTTGTGCATCACCACTCCGGCCAGTCCGTTATTTTCTGCACACATCCGGATAATACCGCCCCAGTCCGTAGAAAATCCGACCTGCGGAATGAGTACCAGAACTGTCGTCAGTGCAGTCCACAGAAAATATACCAGATTCGCGGCAACAATGTAGGCAAGCTGTCCGGCAAACCAGCGCAGCCGCCCTGTCCTCACCAGAACAAACATCTGCTGGTCATCCATAAACGGGGCATTACAAAACAATAAAACCACCCCAAAATAAAAAGACATCCGCGTTATTCCGTCATCCATCTGAAAAGCGAAAAAATATGGTGTCACCGCTAGCCCCACATCCTGCGCATACTGCCTTAAATAATCTTCCCGGATAAATGTGAAAACCAAAACGGACAAAAAGACGATGAATACCCGGTAGCTGCTTTTCCACTTTCTGAAATTGTTACACATACTCCTAAGCATTTTCCATCCTCCTTATAATCTGCCTTGCCGCAATCTTCCACAAAACAAAGTAGATACAGCCTGTATACGCCAGAGCATAAAGCATCTGCCAGATTCCTCCCCCCAGAAACTCCGCATTGCCAAAGTATACCCATGCCGGCAGAATTGGTCCCAGCTCCAGCGGAGCATATTTATTGGACAGGCAGATGACCATGTAATAAATAAGAATGGGCATTGCCGTCCCGACAAATATATTGGGAATACATGCCGTCACCGTCATCGCCAATCCTGCGAGAACCGCACCCAGCAGGGACAGTAGCAGAGCATTCCAGATATTCTGGATAAAGTAAGCATGATTCTGCAAAAACATAGCATAAAACGAGCCTTTTATCGGCCAAAGCGTAAAAATCATGAGCAGTTCATACAATGCCATACCGCCAAGCATGCTTGCACAGCCGCCAAGGGCTGCAGAAAAAAGATGCCCCCTGATATACTTTTTTGCATCACCTCTTACGACTGCGTATCTGGTAAAACCACTGTTACAGTCCTCACAGTAACTGAGACCTCCGCCAATCACGCAGAGCAGATAAAACAGGATAATGAACCCAGAACTGGATACGACGGAAAAAGCATCCTGCAGATTCGCAGAATCCCCGTTTGTGCGGATAAAAGCAATTCCGCTCATATACAGTGTCAGTGCCATTCCAAGTGTGCAGATATATATTTTTCGATTCTGAAACATGCGAAGTACATTTGTTGTAAAATACCGGTTCATTTTTTCTCCCCCTCATTTGGTCTGCAGAACTTCACCTGTATAGGCATCATAAATAGCCATGTATGCCTCATCACTGTCATAACTTACTTCGCCCAAGTAGGTGACGACCTGCGAATAATAACATGCCCATACCGGACACATATGGTACAATTCCGTTTCTTTATCGTAAACCGGCAGATATTCCAGCGAAACCTCCGACAGCTTCATTTCACCGGTTCCCTCCTTTGACTTCATCATCTCCACCTGTTTTTCTATAATGTCTGCCGGACGAAGAATCTCCTGTTCGGTTCCCATTTTCTCCGACACGTAGGCAGGTGTTGTATCGAGCCACGCAATGCCATCCTTATCTATGTTTACCTCGCACTGGTTCGGCTCAAAATATTCATCATTTGTAATTTTCTCATCCGCTCCGCCTCTGATAACCGGAATACCAAAGTAATCCTGGTAAAATAAAAACAGATAGGAAAAATTCTTATTTTCCTCATCCTCCGGTGTGTGGTTTTCCTGTTTTTCCATATCATGATCCCACAACCAGCGCTTATTTTTCTCATCCAGTGTGTAACAGTCAGCCGTTTCACTCACCTGAAATCCCAGCTTTTTCAGAAAATCTGCTGCCTTTTTCTCACTTTCCTTTATTGTTCCAAATTCCAGTTCCCGGCCGGTCTTATAAAGCTCCCGGTCTACCACTGGTCCATAGCAGGGACTAAAGACTGACTGCCCCATTGAAATATATCCGCTCGCGTTTGTAGCAAAGACGGAATCCGGAATAATAGAAACTCTTTCATCTTTATCGGAAATTTCTACATCATATCGCTTTCCTCCTGAGCTGTACTCGGAGCATTCCACCCTCTTACTGTCATAGGTCCATCCCATGCCCTGCATAATCTCCTTTATTAACCGATTCGCTTCTTCTTCTGATTCTGTATAATTTTTTTCTGTCGCATACCAGTCGGAAAGCTTCCATTCCGAAAGCCCCCATAACCGGATGTCTGCATCTACCGTCAGCAGATCATCCACCTGATAAGTCAGATGGTCCGGAATTTTCTCAATATCATCTTTACCGAACTCTGCAAGCTCCTGTTCCACAAAACTCTCCATCCGGTCCTGGTTCTCTGTGCCATTCTGCTCGGGAAACTCCGTTGGCGCACAGGCTGTCAGAACAAGACAGGCACTTGTCAGCATAATAACTGCACAATTTTTTCTTCCCATCTTTCTTTCCCCCTCCAATAAGCAGATGCGGCAAATGCCGCATCTGCTTATTAAATAACATATTAAGGTGTGAAGTTACCCTTCACGGACACAGTAACAACTCCATTTGATGAAGGATTATATGCATATAGGCTTACCTTGTCATCGCTGGTCACTCGTTGGTTATATATAACCCGGATACTTCCTAATCCAATTTTTGATGTATAAGCTGATGTAAAACCTTTATCAGCAACTTGTGTCTGATATTTAATGGTTGCAGATGGATAATTCATATACTGAACATCCACCGCCGCATAGGCTGAACTGCCAGATTTTTGAACCGCCTCAGTATGGTCAACATTCTCAGGCATTAAACCGAAGCTATAGCTTTTTGTTGACGCCATTACTGCTGTTGTTGAAAACATGGTTAACACTAACCCTAAGCAAAGTGCTTTTTTTAATTTGTTTTTCATTGTTATTTCCTCCTGTAAAGTACGTTTTTCCACAAAAATTTTTACCAATTTCATTCTTTACTTCTTTTCATGTTTTATCAAATAGATTTTCCTCAGTCCTTCCGGCTCCTTAGTCTGATAATTATACCAATCTGAGCTTTCAGATACGGATGCAATTGCCACTGTTTTTACAAGTGACGCAAATACCTCTGCAAATTTCTTACCTTTCATCTGACATCCTCCTTCCCCCATATAATTAGTAGCGCTACTTCTATTAAAACTACCAGAATAGCAAATGATGCGTCCGGCAATTTTATCCTTATGCTTAACGATATAATGATAACCATCAATGTTATGATAAGTGTCTTTCTTTTATTTACAATTCTAACCCGTTCAAACAATGGCTTTCCTGGATTCTCTACTGGTGCAAAAAAGAACATAACCATGAAAACCATGCAACATATAATAAGTTCAATTCCAAATCTAGTGAACCCAAATTTTTGTTGCAGCCTCTGTAACACTATTACAACTGCCCAATTTGTGATAGTCAAAATATAACATTTTAATTTTGTCTTAGCATGATAACCACCCGAATATCGTCTTATACCGGCAAATACAGCAATAAAAATGAGTGTACTGATTTCTTTATTGAAAATAAAACCCAGACAAATCAAAAATATAGTTGTACCTATATTTTCAATTAATATATCTGAACCATATTTATAAATCTCATATTCCTCATGTTCAATTACATTTTCACGAACAAAAAAATCAGCTATCATTTTTGATAATCCAGACATAAACACACGTCCTTTCAATCTGATGATAACTGATTTCTTAATCTTTACAATTCGTTTGGCAAGTTTTACCTGTTTTTGGCAAAATTAGCAAGTGGAATTACCATATGTACAATCACATTATTTGCTTCTTCCGATATATTTAAAAATCCCTGATACTGATTGACAATCTCCCGAACTGTCGGGATTCCCAATCCATGTTCAGCCTTATTTTTTTTCGATGTGACAAGTTTAGGATTTACACAAAGAACAGAGTTTTGAATGTGATTCTCTACAATTAGATTAAACATTTCATCTACCACTTCCATGTTAAGATGAATTTCCTGCTCCTGCTCTTTCTGCTCAGCTTCAATCGCGTTATCCAAAAGATTCGACAAAGCAATTGCCAGTTCTATCGTATCTATATTCTCCGGAAGCTTCACATGAATCACAAATCGTATGTGGTTCTTTTCACATATCTCCTTCTTCTCATTGATAACAGCATTCAACATCAAATTAGGGGTATAAATCTGCTGTTTCTCTGACAGTTTCGTGGCAAAAGTCTTTTGCATTTCTTTTTTAACTAATTCTACCTTACCTTCTTCCAAAAGTTGGAGATAGTTCGAGAAATAACGTCGGATATCATGTCTTACTTCGCGGATTTTTTGGTTGCTTTCCTCTGATACTTTCATCAGTTTCTCCTGCTCCCTCAACTGAGTTCGCAAAATACTGTTCTCAAGCAGTTCTCGATTTTGATTTTGCAAGTGGTTCAAGAGCCACAACACAAGAAGAATGATTCCCAGAAACAAAAGCGTTATTACTGCAAAAGCTATCTGTAAGATTCGCGGTAACATAACCTGTTTTAACAGGATAATAAAAAACAGAGAGACAACAAAAAAACAAGCAAAAAAAATCCCGCTTATCAGCAATTCCTGTTGTACAAATTCTCTCTGTCTTTTTATAGTTCTTATATAAGCATATGCGATAAAAATGCAGAGACTCTTCATGACACAAACCTCGATAAGTCTCATCGAATTCCCATACATCGTCAGTTTTTCCATTGTCACTCCGCTGAATGCTGAAATAACATAAAGACATATGATACTTATCAGAATTGTCAATACATTAATCATAATAACAGAGATGACTTTTGAAGCAAACCGTCCTTCAAAATATCTCCGGGCAAAAAAAATACATATTCCCATTCCAATAAATGACGCAATCAGATTCGACCCCACTTCAAAATAAGTAACTGCTGTAAATGTGATTCCAAACACAAGATACTTCCACCATGACAATTCGTCTTTAGGTCTAAATTGCGCCCGAATTACCGCTGTGCAAATTCCAAAACTGATAATGCAGGCCGCAATCTCTATTATGAAACTAATCCATTTCATATATCCGACTCCTCATATAACCAAAATATTGTTTCTTTACCTCTTCCTTCTTATCTCTACTGACCGGAATATGCTGCCCTGTTTTTACAGTGATTTCCTTCAAATTAAAATTCTGTATCCACATGCTATTTACAAGATAACTTTTTCCCGGACGCAGGAAATGGAAAATAAGCATTTTTTCTGCATAATCAGATATTTTTCCTCTGCTTCGCACAACCTGTTCTTCACGCTCAGAATTCATTACATGAAATAGTAGGTAATGAGCCTGACTCTCTATATAAACGATTTCCTTTACCGGAAGCACAATCTGTTGCTCTTTTACATCTAATGTAATAAATCGCGCTCTCTTCTCCTTCTGTTTTTTCAAGCTTTGCAACGCTTCCGAAAGTTCCGCCTGTAAATACGCTTTTCTAATGAAACGAAATGGCTTATAGTGAATTGCCTCAAATACAGCCTCCTCATGATTGCTGATAAAAATAACAATTGCCTGCGGATTTTGTTCTTCCAACTTGGCAGCCAATTCCATACCCGTTACTTCCGGCATATCAATATCAAGAAAAAAAATTTCTGTCTGATGCAGTTTTGTCTCCAACAATTTCTCACTATCCGTGTATGATACAATTTCCCCCACTACATTTAGCTGCTGCAATTCTGCCCTTATTTGTTTCTCCAACCTCGAAAGAAATATTTCATCATCATCGCATATTGCAATAGTCCAATGCTCTATACCCATAAATGGCATAAACTCGTCTTTCCCCCTTCTTTTGTTTATATGACTATTTTCGCTTGTGCCCTTTGAGCAGCTACCATCTGCCTTTAAGGACTGGTTTTCTGATTCGATTAAATTTTCGTTGCTAGTTGCGCACCTTCGTCAAACAGAATACTGCAAGCTGGGTGCGGTCACGCAGAGAAAGCTTATCGAGAATGCTGCTGATATAATTGCGGACGGTTCCCTCACTCAGAAACAGTTCGTCTACAATCTCACGGTTGCTTTTTCCAACTCCGACAAGAGCAATAATATCCTGCTCCTTTTCTCCGATATCGTAGCGGCTGTAATGTCTGACAGATAAGAATCTTTTCGTTCAGGGAATATATCGCAGTAATCTTTTCTTGATATTGTACCTGTTCTCTGTCTGGCATTTAGATTATCATTCACATCCTCATTATAGGTTCCTTCCTTCATTTAAGCAATACATTTCTTAACTGCATCCTGCATCCATACAAATAGTTCTTCAACATTGTACTCATATGAAGAGTGAGCTTCCAGAATCCTGGACTGATAGATCAGCTCTCTTCCAAGAAATATTGCCCTGTAATCATCCCGTTCTATTGTCACAAGATGATACCAGCTTATTTCGTCTGGATATTCTTCATGCCACATTTTCTCAAACTCTTCATAATTCTCTACGACCTCTTCATCCTTTAGGCTTTCGTAGTCGTCATAATCGTCTATAGTTCCACGCTCCGCTTTCAGCCACAACTCTCTTCTGTTATCCTCTCCGCAAGGCTCAACAGCCTCTAATATTGCATATACCTTGTCAATAACTTCCAATGTCTTTTTATCAAATACAAATTTTCCGTCTTTTAACACAAAAATCCAATGATTCACCTTTGGTGCCTTGATTGCTGTTTCACTCATTCTTTCCTGTCTCCTTTCCAATGATCCTGCTTGTATCAGAAAAGTATTTTATGAAATCTGCTTTCCAGTATATTTCCAATACATTATTGCTATAAACCAATATCTTCTCTATCAATAATTCTTTCATTTCTTCAGTAAGCGTATCTGCATCACAAAATTTTTTATCTCTATTCGTCACCAATGAGTCTAAAGAAAATTTTGACCATGCGTCTTTTTGCATATCACATATACAATCCCAGGAAGTTCCATCCTGTCGATATCTTTCTTTGTTCTGCTCCCAAAGAATATAACACCCTATTTTTCTGGTATACAGCCAAAATAGCCAATTAAAAAAGTTAGTAGCAAAAATTTTAACAGGGGCGCTTGCTGTTGGAATGGTTGTTTTCCCTACCTCAGCACATGCGGACGAATCAGATAAATGAAAGCTTAACGGCCATAGTTGTTCCGAATAGCGTAACTTATATAGAACAGGGTGTGTTTGAATCTTGTAGTAATCTTATTAGTGTAACATTATCAAATAACCTTACAAATATACCCACAAATTTATTTGAAAACGCATTTTCTTTAACCACTATCTACTACAGTGGTACAGCCAAAGGTGCGCCATGGGGCGCAACCAATGCAACCATCGAGGCAAATAACACTATATAATCCCAAATCTTCCAAAAAATGGTCATATTCATGAGTAGATTCCCATTCCCGTTCTTCTTTCACATATTTTTCAAGCATTTCCTGATTATGTTCGTCCCAAAAAAGATCAGTGATAAGATCAGTGATGGAAGAATCACTACACCGATAAGTTGCTTTGGTGGTGCCTATATTTTTAACCAGTAGCTCCCAATTGTGGTTCGAACCATCAAAATTTCCAAACCAAAGCACCAGCATAAGTATAATTACACCAACAACCCCCAGATTAAATTTCCTTTTGTAGGCTTCATAACTATCATCGTTTCTCATATTTTTTCCTCCTTCGATTTTTATTCTTATTATTAATATGTGTTTCCCATTTTTATGATAGAGCACTTTTGTTTCACTATTAATATGTGTTTTTATTTGGAAAAAATGAAAAATCACGCTGTCGAATATTGTTGAAACCCTTATGTTGGTATGATACAATTTTCTTACGGAAAGCCCATGACAGGGGTGGTAGCCTCCCGAGCCGATGAACCGGTTTACCGGAATACATAGGAAGGGAGGTGGCGCCGATGACGGCTTATGAGATCATTTCGATCATCATTGGGATGTTGGCTTTGCTGATGTCCTTTGGCAGCTTGATATTAGCGTTGCTTGCCTTTCTCGATAAGAGAAACAAGCGCAAATAAAAATGCCTACTCTGTCGCAACCAGAGTAGGCGTCTCTTTATAGAGAAATAAGCTCGCTCGGGAAACTCCACCTTTGGAGTGGGGCTCCTGAGAGACATCCGTTCCTGCGGATGCCTTTCTTTATGTCTAATATATCACAATTAGTATGCGATTTCAACTTTATTTTCCTTGGCTGCTGCGAAACTGATTCAGTCGATCCGCAAGTTGCTGGTCCTTATCCGGATAAAGATGCGAATAAGTATCAAGTGTGGTTTTTACGGATTCATGACCGAGTCGCTCGGCGATCTCCAGAGGCGAAAACCCAAGATCAATCAGCATACTGGCGTGTGAATGCCGGAGACCGTGAACTCTGATCGGCTTAAGGCCGGCCCGTTTGGAGACTCTTTTCATTTCTTTTTCCAGAGCTGTCTTTTGGAAATAAAAAATTCTGTCATTATTTCCAATGCCATAGAGTTTTGAAATATACTCCTGGATATCATCATACAGAAAATCTGGGATGGATATACATCTCTTCGCCTTTGGCGTTTTTTGGCTCAAGAAATAGTTCCTCGACTTTGATTTTAGTGTAGTTTTTGTTAATGTCAATTCTCTTATTTGGCAGGATGTCTGTCGGTGTGAGTGCCAGCAGTTCTCCGGATCTCATGCCGGTATAGAACAAAATGTCAAATGCCAGCTTCATGGACGATTTACTGATGGCATGTGAAAACTATTCATACTCTGCCTGTGTCCATATGTTCATCTCGCTCGCCTTGTTCCGGCCCATGCTGCAGGCAGCCTTACATGGATTTGCCTGTAACCGGTAATGAGATACGGTGTAATTCATAATGGCAGACAACTGGTTGTTTACCGTTTTAAGATAAGTCTGTGAAAATGGTTTCCCGCTATCATCCCGGTAGGAGATAAGTTCATTTTGCCATTTTCGGATCTTGATCGTATTGATATCACATATTTTTTGATTGCCAAAGTAGGGGAGAATTTTGTTGTTACAATTAAATGGTTAAGAGTTAAAATGAAAAAAATATTGACGAAATGTTTAACTAATGATAAAATGATTAAAAATATAAAACGAAAGGTGATGCTGAAATGTCAATGGTTAAAGATGTTGCAAATATGATCTTAGATGTATTTGGGGATGACCATATGCATACGGTGAAAGAGATTCAGGAGGCTGCAATTGAGAGAAAAATAATTTCGCCGGATAACAATTCTGCGGTGCGTAATGCGTTGTTTAAAATAAAAAATCATCCAAGAGTTGAATTAATAGGGAGGGGACAGTATATTATCCACAGCGATCATCCCAGTCATGTGGAGAAAGAACCCACGGTAGATAGAATGTTTGCAAGGTTGAATAAGCGATTAAAAGAGATTAAAGAACTTGATGTCATCAATAATACGAGGGAGGAACTGGAAGAAGGCAAAAGGGAAGTTGAGATTTACAAAAGATATATGAGGGAGTTCTCAAAAATGTTAAATTCTTAAACAAAAAGTGGTATTGTTTTGAACTTGATTAAAAATATGGATGTAGATTTGGAGATGATACAATTTAATTATGGCTTGTGGATAGTATATAGCAGAGGAAAAGAAGGCTCCTATCTGAGGCATTATTGTGAGGGATTGGATGTATGTGATGGGAGATATGTTACTATGAATGTTACTCCATGAAGGAATTATTTTGTTGTTCGTTTGATTTTTTATGAAAGGGTGATTATTATGTCGATGTATGCATACAGAGATGTGAATAGAACAAAAAGAGTTTTAGCAAAAGAAACAACAGAAAGAGATAAAGGGGTTAGACATTATTGCCCTAATCTGAAATGTGGGGCAAGGATGTTCGTAAGAAGTTATGATGGGGAGAGTAAATCATTTTTTGCTGCTTCTGGAAATCCGGGACATATTGAGCATTGTCCATATGGTTCCGAGAATAGATATAATCCTGAGAAGACAAAAGAAGAAGGATTTGATTCGGATGATGCAATTCGTAATTTGATGGCGGTTACATCGCAAAAGAAAGTATGCAAGACTGATACCAAACGACTGGTAGGTGGTGTGTCGGAAGGGGGGGGTTATACCACACACCATTTTGCAGATTTATGATATGTGTAAAGCGCATCATTATAAAGATACTTTTAATGGTCAAACAATTGGCCATATTCTTTTAGATAGTAGAAGTGTCGATATGTATCAAAATGGTGTATTGGGCTACAGAGTAATTGAAGCAAAATGTAGAGCATATTTATATGATCATGAAAATATTTATCTTGAAACACCAATAGATAAAGTGAAGTATAATTTGAAGTTACATTTTGAAGACAGAGCATTATATAAGCGACTGGAGAACGTACTTTACAATAATAAAGAGCATGTTATTGTTATTGCTGGTAAGTGGAAAAGTACGGGAGATGTTTGGTTTGCAACAGAAGTTGTTTCTGACCGGCAGATAAAAGTATTAAAACAGAAATTATAAGGAAATTAAAAGGTATAGGGAAAAATATTGATAAGTACTATCTGGATGGTACAATAGAGAAAGGGGAAGCACAGAAAATGAAAAAAACTCCGAAAATTTTTATTAGTCATTCGTCTAAAGATAAACGACAAGTTGAACTGATTGTGAAGTTGTTAAAAGAAATGGGATTGAACTCCAATATGATTTTTTGCAGTTCTGTTCCGGGATATGACATCGGCTTGAATCAAGATATTTTTCAAACGTTGTTAAATATGTTTAATGAACATGATTTGTATATGATATTTGTACATTCAAATAATTATTATGAAAGTGCGGTAAGTTTAAATGAAATGGGGGCGGCTTGGGTATTAAAAACAAAGTATTGTTCTATTTTGCTGCCGAAATTTGAATTTTCAAATATGAGGGGTGTTGTAAATTCAAATAAGATATCAATAAAATTGGATGCGGACAGACGAGAGGTTCAAAATAGGCTCAATCAGTTGTATGATGATATTTCGGATTTTTTTGGCATAGAGAGAAACACCTCTGTATTGTGGGAAGATGAAAGAGACAAATTTATTGACAATATGAATGCTATTCAGGTTGTTAATGAAACTGAATTAAGTGAAATGGCGATAAAAATAATGAAAGAAGCAGACAAAGATGAGAGAGGCTGTGTTCTGGTAACTAATTCACTTGAAGGGACTCTCATCCAAGCAGGCTCCGTGATGATAAATAAAACAGGGATAAGAAGAGAAGAGACAAAAGCACATGATGCTGTCATGGAGCTTGTGAGGAGCGGATATTTATCGCAAGGAGATAGCAAAGGTGAGGTTTTTCAGTTGACTAATGCTGCATATGAATATATTGATCTCAATTTGAAATAATCATAAGATTAAATGTGTAAGAATAATCGATACTGTGAAATGACAGCGGAAAGGAGTGGCACCCGATGATAGACATATACACAGAAAAAAGCGATTCAAAGGATTGGATACTTCAAAATGACCTGTATTTTAACCTAAATACAGGGAATGAGGAAATGTCACAAAAGGAAATTGATTTAATCTGGCAGATTGATGAGGCAACGTTGACACCAGACAAGCATATAGAAACAAAATATGGCTTAGGCACGATTCGTAATTTGTCATCCGGATGTAAAACATTACTAAATATTGTGAAACATCCGGATAAGGTTGTTAATGTGGAGGAATGTGGCCCCAATGTGCTTAAAATTGTTTTTGCTATGGATAATGTAAAAGTTTATATGTCCAGACCAACGCTTTTTGATATTCCGGATAATGCTAAAATAAGATTCAACGATTCGGATATAGTGACCGGGGCAAGAGGGTATAACGCATGGTGGAGCAAGGAGTATGAAGGGAGAGAAGCAAATGATTTATAAGAATATAGCATTTAGGGCAGACCCATTTTCATATGATTTGGAATTTGATGATAGAATTACGCTTGTTGGAGGAGATAGTGGCACCGGTAAAACTGTGCTTTATCAAATGTTAGAAGATGTAAGACTTACAGATGAGTATAGGGCTATTAGATTATTTAATTATAAATCAGATAACTTTTCAGAAGCAATACAGCAATGCAGAGATAGTTTTATTGTTGTAGATAATGCAGATTATCTGATAAATGAGGATGTCAGAAGATTTATTAATTTTGAGTTATCAAATCAGTATATGCTCTTCTTGCGAAACTGTGATGGACTGAATGTATCGGATAAGAGTTTCAAGGTGTTGAACTTTGATAATAATAGGATAACACTGGAAGAGGAGTTGTGATATGAAATGTTTGTGGACGGAGGATACCGGTGCGGGGCTTCATTTCTGGAAATTAGTTAATCAACTTTTCTTTGAGGATGAGTTTGCTTATCTTCACAAATGATTTTGTGGTGCGTTTATTTAATGACAATATTGAGAGAAAGAATACACTTCACATTGTACTTACTCGTTTGTTGAATAGTTTTCTCATACTTAATTGTGTTTTTGAACTATATGAGGTATAATGTCTACATGGAAACAGTTATTAAGTAAGTTGAAATAATCATTTTAATTTATATGAAAACGAATTCCATAGTAGAATCAAAGAATAGCAAAATAAGCTAATAAGGACATGGGACAAAAAATTTGAACAAAGAGAAAATGTCGAGAGGCATTGTGAATATGATTTCCTCTTTTGTGTAATTACAAAATGCTTGTAGAAATAGGAGGGCTATATGAATAATTATAATGAAGCAATAAATCAAATATATGCCGAAAAGGAGCAACAGCTTATATTAGGATTAACTGGAAGAACGGGGGCTGGATGTAGTACGGCTGCAAGCATATTGAAAAAAGGTTTGAAAATTTAGAATTAGAGTTTTTGGGAGATGCTGATGTAAAAGAAAGGAAAACATTTGAAATAGTAAAAGAGTATATTGCGGCAGATGATCGATGGGTTCCGTTTGTTGTTATTGAGGGAAGTTGTGTGATTTTGTCTTATATATTTGAATTCCAAGAGGATGGGAAAAATGGATTTGAGTGTTTTGTTGATTATCTTAAATATCTTCAAAGTGAGAAAAATGTTAATTGTTTTAAGATAGATAATTTTAATGAGTTTGTGCAAGAAATACATGGTTTGTGTTATATATTTGAAGAAGTGGGAAAAATGCCACTTAATTCGGTGACGGAATGGGATCAATTTTCATATGAGGAAATATGCGCATACTATGAGTTATATGTTGAAAAAATGGTAGAATATAAAAATCGAATTAAACGGATTTTTTTGAAGTATTCATGTTATGAAGAAAAGAAAAGTAAATTGCAAGATTTTCCACCAGTTAAGTATCATTTATATACATATTTGTTACAGAAAATTGCAAATAACATAAGAGCTAGTGGAAATCCTTATGATAGTTCATTGTGTCAAGGGAAAATTTTAAATTTTGCAAAACGCATACAAATTGTGATTGAGTTAATAAAAAAATATAACTGCGGTAAAAAAATTAGAATATGTATTGATGCAATTAGAAATGCAAATGAGTCAAATTATTTAAAGGATGTGTATCGCTCATACTATTTAATTTCTATTAGTGTAGATGAGAAGATGCGACAGAGTAGATTGGGGGCGTTAGATCAGGAAGAGCAGAAAAGTTTGGATAGTGTAGAATATGAATCGAAATTAAATGGGGGAGAAGTTTTTTATCATCAAAACATTGCAAATTGTTTTGAAATGGCAGACATTCATCTTGTAAATATGGATGAAAAAAATAATAGAAGGTTGGCATTGACGAGACAGTTAATTAAATATATTGTGCTGATGATTCATCCCGGGTTGATTTTGCCTAGTGATGTTGAGAGATGCATGCAACTTGCATATAATGCAAAATATAATTCAGGGTGTTTATCAAGACAGGTAGGAGCAGTTGTAACGGGATCTGATTATGCAGTTAAATCAGTTGGGTGGAATGATGTGCCGAATAAACAATTAGAATGTATTTACAGAGATATAAGCGGTTATTGTAAGGGGAATCAAGAGGAATGCTTTAGTGAATTTGAATTTGAAGATGGTATTTTTAAACATACTATAGAATATATTGGGAGAAAAATGGAACAAGAGCGGGTAAAACTGCATGGAAGAAAGCTCTCATATTGCTTTAAAGATATATATAATGGTTTGAAGAATGATAAAAATCAAGTGTATACGAGAGCCTTGCATGCGGAGGAAAATGCATTTTTACAAATATCAAAATATGGAGGACAGGGAATTAAGGGAGGATATCTTTTTTGTACTGCAAGCCCGTGTGAGTTATGTTCTAAAAAAGCTTTTCAATTGGGCATAAGGAAAATATATTATATCGATCCGTATCCTGGTATAGCGCAGAAACATATTTTAAGTTTTGGAAAGAAAATGTATAATCCGGATATTCATTTGTTTAGTGGTGCTATAGGAGAAGCATATGTGAGATTATATAGACCGATAATTGCACCAAAAGATGAACTAGAATTAGTAAGTGGTATTAATTTTAAAGAAGAAGTACGCAAGAGTGTAAATCCTGTTTTGAAGCAACCATTAACAAAGGACTTGTTGTATCATAACATGGAGGTTACATTAGAATTTAAGAATAGAGAAGACATACAAAGTGTTAGAACAGTTGACATAGAAGTAGTTAATGGTGAATATAGTGGTATAGATCGAACTTTGACATGGACGGGAAGTTCATACGATAAGTCAGAATTAATTGATAATGACAATAAATACTTTTTAGTCGATTCGAAGGATCAAATGTCACCTTATCATTATCGGATTAATTTTAACAAAACAATTTCTCGCAATGAGCATATATCCTACAAGGTAAAATCTTGTGTTAAGGATGAGTCGCATTTGATGCATGCATATTTTGCGCAGATGATTAAATATCCTACAAAAAAACTCGTTTTAACAGTAATTATACCTGAAAACAATCCATTATTGGAAAATATTCGCTATGTCAGATATGCGGATTTGAAGATGGAGTGTGAATTCTTAGACGAATTGAACAATTTTCAGGAAGAAAGGAAAGATAATAAGATTGTATACTGTTTGGAGATAGATAATCCTAATTTGTTTTATACTTATAGTCTTGAATGGGATTTTATGAATGTCAAGTCTTGATTTTTGATTTAATATGTTTATACTTATTATTAGGAGGATGATGGTGCTATGGATGGAGATTGAAGAAGCAAACCCGACGTTATGTGACTAAAAAGGCATGAATTTTTGAATTCATGTCTTTTTATTAGATTTAGGGGGAGAATATTAAAACTTTCGGAAGTGATGTGAAAAAAGAAAATTTGTTCAGGAAAGTGTGTGGTTCCTGTTAAATTAAAGTTTTAATCACTATAGTTTTCAAATGAATTTTCTTGGAAATTGCACGGGTAAAAAGAAACAGATTCATCAACAAGATGAGAGATGAAATAATGTTGTGTCTCCTTATAACAATCTCCGAAATTATTTTTGAAAAAAAATGATAGAGATATCTTGGTTCCAATGAGCAAAGGTATTCTCTTTGAATTGATTAGTAATCCGATTTGGGGAGGGGTATCATTATGGTCTTTTGACAAGACTATGTGGTTAATATGGGTTCCAATGGTGTCAAAGCCATATGAGGCAACTAAATTTTGATTTTGAAATGTTGCAGAAACAAAGCGTAAACGAGCAAATGCTTCGGAAGTATTGATAAATTTTAGCACAATGAGTACGGAATTTTTGATATCAAGATCATCATTTTTATCAATATAAAACGGATAATCAAAATCTTTGATGGATTTGAATTCTTTTCCGGAATTTGAAAGTTCAGGTTCGATTGTTTTGATGTATATATTGTTTAATATAGCATGCGGCTCCATATATAGTTTATTTTGTCGCGCCTGCATAATATGAATTTTATGATTTAAAGTTATGGTGGAAAAACCTATGACAATATTTGCTATGGCGGAAACGGCATCCCAAAATGATGTGATGTTTGAGTTATGCCTAGCTGTAATAAATATTATTAATAAGATGACCAATAGTGGCCAATAGTTGCTTATAGAGTTCGGCACTCTTTTCATTTAAATTACCTTCCTTATTGCGTTATTTGATTTGACTTATTCATTTCTGAATGAGAGATGATGGAATGCTGAATTAGCGTAGTATCACCAAGGGAATAGCTTTATATATATTCTATTTTGCCCAACTTTGAGAAAATTATTAAAGTAAATTGGAAAAGAGACTAGTGTTGAGGGATGTATGGAGGATAAAAGATAGAATATTGTTGAATAATATCGATAAAATGTTGTTGATGCATGGTGTAATATATGAGAAAATAAAGTGCATTGGAGATACCTTCCAACTAAGGAAGGATTTGAGCCAGAGTGAGACATGCTCACGGAGCATTAGAAATGAGTTGGGTGTGACCCTGGACTGCATTTAGATAGTATTACATTTGCATATTGAATGGAAATAAGTAAAGGAGCAATAATATGTCTGAATTTATGCAAGGAAAAGCAATAAAAGAACTTTTGAAAAGTATTATAGATAGTAATACGAGTATTCCCTCAAAAGCTAAAATAGAACTAAAAACAATAATAGAATGTGAGGATGATCCCGAAAAACTGTTGCAAAAATGTTTGATGTATATGTTCTCATATGGTCAATAGTTTGAGGAAAAATGTCTATGAAGAATATGGAAATTCTATATATGGGATTCAAAGGAAAAAATAACGCTTCATTTCAACTATTAAACAAGATAGTTGGATCCAAAGCGTATTTAACCAACTCTTTTAATGGGCTTAAAAGTGACATTATGAAAATTGAACATGATTATGATATGGCTGTTATGTTTGGAGTGGATACACAATTAAAGGATACACTCAGGATAGAGAGTGTTGCTGAATATAAAGGAAAAAGAAGAGGCAGCAGAATAGACAGCAATGCGATAAGAGCCCATTTTGAGGTGGGTGGTATTCAGAGTAGTATATCGAAGATTCCTACAAGATATCTATGTAATGCTGCATACTATTATATGCTGGAAAAGACAGATGGAAGAGCTATTTTTATACATATTCCATCTGTAAAAAATATGTCTGAGTTGATGATGGAAAAGATTTCGGTATGCATGAAAAATATAGAATACGATTTGAGAATACACAATGGTGCATCGTAAAAACAACTCCTTGCATTATCCACAATAGGTGTGTATGATATAGAAAAAGGTGGGAATATACAGAAAACCGTCTTTTGATTTTAGGGAGGAGAGGATGTAGAAATGCAGGACAAGCCGGAAAAATGTATTGTTGACAGTCAGGGCAATGTGATTAAAAAGGACAAAAATATCAAGCAATTTCTGACAGACAACACAAAAAATATACTGACATTGTTATTGACCTCAGGAATTGCTGGCTTAGTGATAAAAATAGTTAAAGAGGCGGTTGCCTATAAATATGCTGGTTCATGTGCTGATTTTTATGGTGCAGACAGAAGATACTTCAGTGGGATAGAGGTATTAGAATATAAATGGTTTTATATCTGTTCACTGTTATTTCTGCTTGTATACATAACTGTTTGTTTATATGCAAGCAAAAAAACAACTAGCAAAGCGGGAGACATAGGGATGTTCATTGTCTTGGTTATCATGTTATGTTTTGCAAATATACTGTTCAATATTTGTACAGTATCATTCGCCCATTGGGACTGGATGAGACATTGGGCAGATCAGTATGCATGGGGGATCATGTTGTTGATTTCTAGTGCAATCCTTGCATATTTTTTATCATTGAGAAGTGTTATTTGTAGGTGGAAAGGGTATAAGTGGCCAGAAAAAATACTATTGGCAGTGGCGTCAATGATAGTTATCATAAACATTGCAGTTTCAATTAAATCTGTGTTGACAATCAACATAAGTGATAAGAAAAAGTATGAGGTAATTGAAGGCAATAGGGCTATTGTATCGTGCTACGAAGGAAAATTTGTAGTTATGGATTGCAAGATACAAGGTGAAACCCTTGTTTTGAACAAAGGTACATACAGATTGGAGGAAATGACGGGCAAATCAATTTGTTATCATCAATATGAAAAGGTAGTATGTGATTGAGCGGTAAAATGCCCTGCACCCAATAATGAATCATGAAAGGCGGTAAATACAATGTTATTTATTTGTTATCCAAAATGTTCAACTTGTCAGAAAGCCAGAAAATGGCTGGATGAGCACAACATACAATATACAGAGCGTCATATCGTGGAGGAGAATCCATCCTACGAGGAACTGAAACAATGGCACGAAAAAAGTGGTCTCCCATTGAAGCGTTTTTTTAACACCAGTGGTATGATCTATAGAAAGATGGATCTTAAAAACAAACTGCCGGAGATGGAGCAGGAAGAGCAGTTAAGGCTGCTTGCTACAGACGGTATGCTTGTGAAAAGACCATTAATGATTACGGAAGATAAGGTGTATGTGGGATTCCGTGAAAAGGAATGGCAGGAGTTGAAAATGGATTAAAATTTTAGGGTTGACAGTTCCGG
>ENA-OPTB01001182-OPTB01001182.1-human-gut-metagenome-genome-assembly--contig:-NODE-1182-length-21249-cov-10.188874_pt1 | contig 21249 bp, 12 predicted proteins | sample MGYA00241810_ERZ501911 | MGnify/ENA primary metagenome ERZ501911 (study PRJEB25962, sample SAMEA2042304) | human gut metagenome | biome: human gut; feature: human-associated habitat; material: faeces... | reverse complement strand
CATACCTGCCTGCAATGATAATATTATTTCTCAATAAATTTAAAACAGCTTCTTAGTTGACGGAAGCATGACGGTCGATGGTACAACCGTATTGAGCAGAGGAGAAATGCTTGTACAATTTTTGTTTATGCTGTTTCATGGAAAGGCGAGGTATATTGGGGTACGATAGAGAAGGGGTGATTTCAACCGTCTTTTATATTCCCTTTGAAGAAAAATAAAAAAATATTTTGGGGTTTCTTTGAAAACATCTATCTTTGCACACGCTTACGGAAATATCCGTGCCGGTCCTATAGCTCAGTTGGTTAGAGCATCTGACTCATAATCAGGGGGTCCTTGGTTCAAGCCCAAGTGGGACCACATAAAGCAGGTTGCGAGAAAATCGCAATCTGCTTTTTTGTTTGTCTCGATAGAAAAAATCTTATATTGAGCCAGTAGATTTTTAGGCTCTGTCGATAATTAATGGGGATTGCCCGTTTTATACTTCTAACTCCTCAATCAAAGATTATATAATATCTTCTCAACTCCTCCGTCACTTCGTGACACCTCCCCTATATGGCTAACGCCACACTACGGAGCACGGCAGAGGAGGAGGCCAAACACGATCCTTCTCATTGATAAATAGTGTGATAGAAGGGCATTAAACCTCCTCCTCTGTGTTTTGCAATGCAAAATATAGGGGAGGTGTCACGAAGTGACGGAGGGGTTAGAAAATACCCGCAGTGAAAATAATCAAGTTTCTCCTCCTCCTCTGCCGTGCTCCGTAGCATTACGAGGTGTTTCCGTTTTCATAAGGGAATATAGGGAGAATGCCTATGAGACGAGGGGATTAACCCTTACAGCTAAAAATCTTATGAAATCTTTTCAACCCTTCTCCTCAGAAACTATTGTTTCTTCGGTATCTCTTCTCTATATTGCGTCACAACGTCCTGTAAGGCTACGGTACACGGCAGAGGAGAAGAGTAGATACAATCCCCTCTCATTCGCTAACATTCAGGGCTATCCCCATGAATTTTCTACTGAACCCTTATATTCTTAAATGGTCTAATTATAATATTAAATAATTGTGATATTTCTCCAATTTAATTTATTATAATTAACTGTAATTGTGGGGATAACTGTAATTTTTTATAAGAATTTTTCATTAAGATTTTTTTAATTGGTGATTAGTTTTATAATATTATTATATCTTTGAGGAAAGAAATTCATCACCTAATTTAAAATAAAAAGTTGTATCTGAATAACTTTTGGTATTATCGGTTTTGAATATTCATTTTTAGAAGTTAAGTTATAAGACTATGAATCACAAAGAAATATATGATTTAAATATTTTATCGGAATCATTGATCTCGAATGACGAAACTTTTCAACAAGCATGTGACGATGATTTGATGCGGAGATTAGCTTTGGACGATGAAAGATCTTTTGATTCTATTTTTAAATTGTATTATAAGGACCTTCTTCTTTATGCGGGGAGCTATCTTCGCGAAAGACAAGTTTGTGAGGATATAGTTCAATCCTTATTCATGCATTTATGGTATGACCGGAAAACACTGTCTGTGGGGAGATCGTTAAAATCTTATCTGTTAATTTCCGTTCGGAATCGTTGTTTCGATTACATGAGGCATCAAAATGTCAGGAACGATTATTTTGATTACGTAAATGAAAACTCGGTATTATCGAGCTCCAATACCGAGGAATATATTTTATATTCCGAATTACAAGATCATATAAAAAAAGCGATAAATAAATTGCCGAAAGCTCAAAAAGAGGTTTTCGTATTGAGCCGGATAAAAGGTATAAAATATAAAGAAATCGCTAAAAAACTGAATGTCTCGGAACGTACGGTTGAAGTTCGTATAAGCCAGTCATTAAAAACATTGCGGACTCTTTTGAAAGATTTTTTCTTATTGATTGCTGTTTTATTTGTACGATAGATAAAAAAAATTCTGTTTTCATTGTGGATTTTTTGGGGATAAACGTCTTATTAATAGAAAGGGATAAAAATGGAATTATCGAACGAGAATATTGACCGTCTTATTGTAAGATATCTATCTGGAAATTTGGAATTACAGGATAAGCGTGTGCTTGAAACGTGGATTTCGAATAACCAAGATAATTATGATTACTTCTTAAAAATGAAAAATTTGTGGGAGGTGACGCATCCTGCTTTTGATGTACGGTCTATTTCGACGACTAAGGCTTTAAGTCGGATAAAGTTGAAGATGGGTTTACGAGAAAAACGTGTGATACGCATATATCGTTATTGGAGTAGAGTTGCCGCAGTTTTAATTATTCCTATTTTGTTTGCGTTGATATATATGGTTGCCGATAGGTTTGTAGAACAAGATTATTCTAAAATAAGTTATCAGAAAATATCGGCTCCTTATGGAACCCGTATACAAATGAATTTGCCTGATGGTTCTATCGTATGGTTGAATTCTGGTGGTGAATTGAAATATCCTACGAAATTTAAGGCCGGAGAGCGTAGCGTTTACTTGAATGGAGAAGCCTTTTTCGAAGTCCGTTCCGATAAGAAAAATCCTTTCATTGTATATACCGAGGACATGGAAGTTAAAGCCACAGGTACGGCTTTTAATGTAGAAGGTTATAGCAATGATACGATAAATGCTGTGACCATGGTTAATGGCGTTGTAGAGGTTGAGTTGGATAGGAGTAAAGAACGGTTGAATTTGAAACCGGGACAAAGAATAAATTATAATACGAAACGGCAAAATTATCGTGTAGAAGAGGTCGATACTTATAAATGGTGTGCATGGAAAGATGGCAAATTAATTTTTAGAGATGAACCTTTGGACGATGTATTCCGAAAGATAGGACAAGTTTACAATGCCGATATTGTGGTGATGGACAAAGATTTGGCGAAACATATGTATCGTGCGACCTTTCAGGGAGAAACGCTCGATGAGATTCTACGGTTAATGAAATTGACTGTTCCCATGAAATACATAGAAAAAACTTCCGAGAAAGCTATGCCTAATGGCGTTTATTCCAAGAGATATATCGAAGTAGTGAGATTATAGAAAATAATTATGAATAACCTTAAAAATTTTATATTATGAAGAGAAAGACGGATTAGATAGAATAGAAAGAATTATCCGCCATATAAAGAAGGGTGGAACCTTCCTCCATATCCACCCTTCATAAGTTAGCGGAAAGATAACACTTAGAGTTTATTATCCTTAAATACCAACTAAACTAACACAAATGTATGAACTTTATTTCTATTTTGAAAGGTAGGAAGCAACAATTTCTGCCTAAGAATCTTCTAATTATAAAAATTTGCTCGCTTTTGTTGGTTTGCTGTAATGTTATGGCTTTCGGTGCAGATAATCATACACGCGATCCATTAGTAAGCGTCAATATGAAAAATGCTACTCTCGAAAGCGTTTTGAATTATATAGAGGAAACAACCAGTTACTCTTTTTTGTACAATAAACAGCAAGTAGATGTCGGTCAGAGGATCGATATATCGCAGAAAGATCAACCTATCTCCGTAATTCTGGATATTTTGTTTAAAGGGAGCGATATTACGTATTCTATAAACGGAAAGCAGATAGTTCTCAGTAAAAGCCGGTCAAATGCTTCTTCGAAGGTCGATAAGCGCCTGCTTACGGGTACGGTTATCGATAGTAAGGGAGAAGCCGTTATCGGAGCTAATGTGATTGTAAAAGGCGAGAAATCGGGAAAGGCGACCGATATAGAAGGAAATTTTTCCATCGAAGTCCCCGACAAAGGTGTTCTGTTGGTGTCTTATATTGGGTTTCAACCGCAGGAGGTGAGTTATGGCACGAAAAAAAATGTGACTGTGGTTTTACAGGAAAATAATACATCTCTTGACGAAGTCGTTGTCGTGGGTTTCGGTAAACAGAAAAAAGAGAGTGTGATCGGTGCTATTCAATCGGTAAAAGCCAGTGAACTTCGTGTGCCCACTACCAACCTTACTAACACGTTTGCCGGTCGTATTGCCGGCGTAATATCGGTTCAGAAAACCGGGGAGCCGGGAGCCGACGGTGCGAATTTTTGGATACGAGGAGTCAGTACATTCGCTTCGGGTTCAGCTCAGAATGCCTTGATATTAATTGATGGAACAGAATCCAGCACGTATGATTTGAATGCCTTAGCACCGGAAACAATCGAGAGTTTTTCTGTCTTGAAAGATGCTACGGCAACGGCTCTTTATGGTTCGCGTGGGGCGAACGGCGTTCTTTTGGTTACGACCAAGTCGGGTCGAATGAATCAAAAACCTACGATAAATGTTCGTGTCGAAGGGCGAATGTCCATGCCTACACAGATTCCCGAACTGGCCGATGGTGTCACTTATATGAAAATGTTTAATGAAGCGATCGAAGCTCGTACTCCCGGAGCGAATCCTCAGTTTACCGACGATCAGATTCAAGGAACTATTGAGAACCGCAATCCTTACCTTTATCCAAATAACGATTGGTATGATATTATTTTTAAAGATGTCACGTTTAATCAGGCTGCGAACATAAACGTTTCCGGTGGGTCGAAAAACATGGATTATTTTGTCAGTGCGACATTTAATAACGATATGGGGTTGGTACAAGAAGCAAAAGAAAATCCGTTAAAGAATAATATTCAGAATTTGCGGTATTCGTTTCAAGCCAATGTAAATACTCATATTTCGTCCACTACCAAAATGGGGGTGAAATTAAATGTTCAAATACAAGATTACAAGGGCCCTTATAATAGTATCAATACGATCTTTAATCGGGTAATGTGGGCACAGCCTACCTATTTCCCGGTGAAATTTCCTCAAATCGAGGGTACGAATTATATCGCATGGGGTAATAAATCGGGTGGCGCCCAACTCAACCGTTATCCGAATCCGTATGCCGAACTGGCTTCCGGTATAAAGGAAATGTTCCGCATTACGACGATGGCGACGTTTAATATAGACCAAGATTTGAAGTTTATTACTAAGGGGTTGTCTGTTAAAGGTTTATTCTCTATGAAGCATTTCTCTTCTACGACTTTGAATCGTACTTATACTCCCTATTATTTCGAAATCGACCCGAACACGATTGTTACCGATCCTATTACGGGAAATCAATCTTGGAAGTTGAGAAATGTCAATAACGATGGAACCGATGCGTTTTCTTTTACCAAAGCCTATTCGGGTGATAGGTTATTCAATTTTAATGTTTCGTTAGATTATCAAAGAAAGTTTGCCGATCTTCATGATATTTCAGCGCAACTGATTTATTTGCAACGAGGGGTTTATAGTAGTAATCCGGCCAATTATAACTCTTCTCTCGGAGAGTTGAATCAAGGTATGGCCGGAAGATTTACGTATGACTTTGATAAACGTTATTTCTTTGAGTTTAATTTCGGATATAATGGGAGTGACAATTTCGCCAAAGGTAAGCGGTTCGGGTTCTTCCCTTCCTATGCACTCGGTTATATTATTTCGAACGAGGACTTTTTTGCCCCTTTGAATAAGACGATTAGTCTGCTGAAATTAAGAGGATCGTATGGAACGGTTGGAAATTCTAATTCTTCTGTTCGTTTTCCCGGATATACCAATGTCAATATGAATGGAGCCGGATATGCTTTCGGTGAGGATTTCAAAGCTACCGAGGCCGGAGCTATCATAACGACATATGGTAATGAAAATGCAACTTGGGAGGTTGCTAAAAAAGCAAATGTGGGTATAGAATTGGGTTTGTTCGATCAAAAATTCTTGTTGATTGCCGATTACTTTCATGAAAATAGGGACAAAATTTTAATGACTCGGCAAACTATTTCGCCTACGATAGGAATTGGTGATGCTAATCCGGTAGCCAATGTGGGAAAAGTGACGAATAGAGGAGTTGATATGTCTTTGGAATATAATCATGCGTTTTCCAAAGATATTGTTCTTTCGGTTAAAGGGAACTTTACTTATGCTGTAAATAAAATATTGGAGAAAGATGAACCCCATTATCCGTTTAGTTATCAATACGAGAGAGGCGGAGCCTTGAATCGTGTCGGTCCGGCTTATATAGCGCTGGGGTTATTTAAAGATGAGGAAGATATTAAAAATAGTCCCAGTCAAGAGGCTATCATGCCTAATATAAAACCGGGGGATATAAAATATCAAGATTTGAATGAAGATGGGGTGGTTAACGAATATGACCGTACCTATATCGGAAATCCTTATATCCCACAGATTGTATATGGTTTCGGAGCCTCTTTCCAATATAAGAATTGGGACTTCTCTGTATTCTTCCAGGGTGCGGGAAAAGTCTCTATTTATTTGGACGATATACATCCGTTCGATATCTATCATAAGAATGTTTTGAAATTTGTGGCAGATGACTATTGGTCGGCATCTAATCCCAATCCTAATGCGAAGTATCCGAGATTGGCGCACAATGTAGATAATACGAATACATACCAGAAGTCGACGTTCTGGTTGAGAGATGGTTCTTTCCTGAGATTGAAAAATGCCGAGATAGGATATTCCTACAAATTTATGAGAGCCTATATTGCCGGTAGTAATTTATTGACATTTACGGGCTTTAAGTATTGGGATCCTGAGATCGGAGGCGGATCTAACAGTGGCAATGGATTGGTATATCCTTTACAGAGAGTTTTCAATCTGGGTGTTCAATTTAATTTCTAAAACGATTATGAAAGCAATTAAAAATATATTCTTAGTATTAGGGATACTCGTTACTGTTTCCGGTTGTGATTATCTGGATTCTGAACCTGAGAAGAAAGGAACTTTGGAAGAGGCTTTTGCCAGCGTAAATTCGGCAAGGAATTTTTTGTACGCTTGTTATTCTTTTATGCCCGAGTCGAGTGATCATAACGGGGAGCCGCAATTTAATGGAGCCAGTGATGAAGTGTGCATAACTTCTCAGTGGGCTACGACATGGCATTACTCCAAAGTCGCGAATATTGGGTCTCAAACGGCAGCCGATCCCATATATAATTATTGGTCTTATTTCAAAAGTCCTACACAATCGAGCCGTTGTAAAGCGTACAATCTTTATGGCGCTATTCGTCAATGCTATACATTTTTGAATCGAGTAGAAAGTGTACCGGGAATATCCGCAGCAGAAATAACCGATTTTTCATCGCAAGCCAAATTTCTGATAGCTTATTATCATTATCTGTTGTTAAGATTGTATGGTCCGATTGTGTTGATAGACAGGGAAATTCCATTGGATGCTACCGGTGAGTTGGCCTTCCCGAAACGTCGTCCTTACGATGAGTGTGTAGAATGGATCGCCGATCGTTTAGACGAAGTGGCTCCTTTACTGCCGCCTATCCAAACTTCCGATAAATATGGAGCTCCCACGCGGGCTGCGGCAAAAGGAATAAAATCGCGTATGTTATTGTATGCCGCAAGTCCTTTGTTTAATGGGAATAGTGAATATTACAGCGACTTTAAGAATAAAGATGGAGAACAATTAATCAGTTTGCAGTATGATAAGGAAAAATGGAAAAAAGCCTTAGATGCAGCCGAGGACGCTATCAATGAAGCGCATGCAGCTGGACATGATTTGTATACCCATTTGCAGGCTCCGGTTGGAATAAGCGATGCTGAAAAAGGATATTTTAATCATCGTTGGTCGTTGGTGACTATGCCGAGTGCGGGAAATACAGATATTATTTGGGCTTACACAGGATCCCGAATGAATATTCAACAAATGATAGCACCTCGCGGATTGTCACAAGGATCTACCACTGTTCCTTATGGGGGCTTGGCTCCTTCAATGCAAATGGTGGAAACCTATTTAACAAAGAATGGATTGCCCATTGATAAAGACCCGTCTTTCCAATATGATAGAAGATTTGGAGTAACGACCGATCCTGAGACGGGAGAAAAGACCGTGAGATTACATTTGAATCGGGAACCTCGTTTCTATGCCGATATTGCATACGACCGGGCAACCAATTTCGAATTGGACGGCAGAGATGGAATAAAAGGAGGAAAAGGTTATACGTTGTATTTGAGAATGGGCGAAATTAATCCTGAAACCAATCAGACGAACGGGAATGATCCCTTGAAAGATAATATCACTCCTAATGGTTATTTGTGGAAAAAATATTTACATCCGAATACGAGTTTCGCTAATAATCAGGTGGCAGTGAGGGCTACGGCTTTTCCGTTGGTTCGTTTGACAGAGCTCTATCTCAATTATGTGGAGGCTTATTATGAATATTATGGAAGACTTGATGGGCAGGCTCTCATTTATTTGAATGATATTCGTTCCCATGCCGGTATCCCCAATGTCGAGACTTCTTGGCAGGGAATTGCAGGGAAAGACTATCGCGAGATTATACGACAAGAAAGAACGATTGAACTCATGTATGAAGGCCATCGATTCTTCGATGCTCGTCGTTGGAAAATTGCGCATCTGACTTTCAATAAGGTTCAGAAAAGATGGAATTGTTTTCCGGCAGGATTTACGACTCAATCTCCGCAGTCAGCAGAAAATTATCTGACATTGCGAAACAGTAATGAGCCGACGAAAACTTTTAATGTGCCACAACACTATCTCTATCCGCTGGATTCCAGAGATATAAATATCAATCCGAATTTAGTCCAAAATCCGGGGTGGTAGGCGGTCGAATATACAGACACACTTTTTAGATAGATTTGGAAAGGCCCGGTCTCGATGTGTTGAGAGACCGAGAGATCGGGCCTTATAAGTAGAATTCATGCATTAAACAAATAAATATGCTCAGGAAACTAATAAGAGTTTGGATTGTAGGAATAGTATTCCCGCTCTATGCCATAGCCGGGCAACCTTCGGTAAAAATTACCCACGGTCCCTATTTACAAAACTTGTCGGAGAACGAAGTGACAGTCGTGTGGACAACCGATAAGCCTTGTAAATCGTGGGTGGAATTCAGCAAAAAGGAAGACGGTAAGAACTTCTACTCCCAACTGCCGCGAAAAGCCTATGCCTCACAAGACGGGTTGTGTTGTGTCGACACATTGCATCGCGTAACGATTACGGGGCTTGAAAAAAACACGACCTATTTTTACCGAGTATTGTCACAAGAGGTAAAAGAGTTGCTGCCCTATCGTCCTGTTTTGGGTAACATCGTTTCTACCGATATCTGGGAAAAACCGTTGACTTTTACAACACTCGATGGCAGACAGGAAACATTGTCGATAGTTATGATAAACGATATACATGGGAAGAACGATTTGCAGAAAAAATTGTTGGAAATGGCTCCACCGCAAAATGTCGATATGGTAGTGTTTTGTGGGGATATGTGTAACTATATTAACAAGCAAAGTGATATTTTCACCGGTTTTTTAGATACATCGGTCGGCCTGTTCGCATCTAGAAAACCATTTGTATATGTAAGGGGTAATCATGAAACTCGTGGAGCATATGCCCGTAATTTCTTCCGATACCTTGCCGGTCCCGAAGGGAAGTTCTATTACGCTTTCACCTATGGCCCCATTCGGTTCATCGTGTTAGATAGCGGTGAAGATAAACCCGATACAGATGTGGAATATTCGGGTTTGGTAGATTTTGATAATTATATACTTGAACAAAAGGAGTGGTTGGCCCGTGAATTGGAAAGTCCGGAGTTTAGAGCTGCCTCTTTTCGGGTAGTCTTGTCTCATATTCCTTTTGGGAAAGGCAGTTGGTATGGCTCTGAACGACTACGCAAACAGTTGCTCCCCCTATTGGAGAGTGTTCGTATCGATTTGATGTTAAGTGGGCATAATCACGCATTCGGATTTATGGATAAGGGGAAAGTTACAGCTTTCCCTATAATAGTGAACTCCAATAACTCTGTGTTGACAATGTTTGGTTCGAAAGATCTGCTGAAAGTTCAAGTTAAGCAAATTGATGGAAAAGTATTATTAGAGAAAGAATTCAGTAAATAACGATAGGAATTATGCAAAATATACGAACAATACGATATTGTTTTATCTTGTTTTTATCCGTTTTAGTCTCTTGTAAAGGCCAAACCGATAAATTAAATGATAATTGCCCCCTTATACCCAAACCATTATCGGTAGACATGCAACCGGGCGAATTTACGTTTGGAGACAGTGTGGTAATTGAATTGAAAACAGATGATGAAGAAATAAAAAGAGCGGCAAACTTTCTTAAAACCTTTGTGGAACAGACAGGAAGTTGCAAAGCTCAGATAGGAACCGGTGAAGAAGCCCGGAACAAAATCGTTTTTACCGTTTGCGATACGATCGCTCATGATGAGGCTTATAGACTCGATGTGTCCCCTCGTACGGTAACTATCGCCTCGAAGGGTGGTGCTGGTGCTTTTTATGCAGTGCAAACATTGCGTCAATTGCTTCCGGCCGAATGCGAGAAAAAAATATGTGACGAAAATGTGATACTGCAAGTGCCCTGCGTGAATATCTACGATGAACCTCGTTTCAAACATCGAGGGTTTATGCTTGATGTGGCACGTCATTATTTCCCGTTGGATTTTATCAAGAAAAACATCGATATAATGACATTGTATAAATTGAATGTATTGCATCTGCATTTAACCGATGATCAGGGGTGGCGCATCGAGATAAAATCGCATCCGCGGCTTACTTCTGTGGGGGCTTGGCGCAAACAAAGTATTGCCGGACATAAAAATGATGTACCTCGTAAATACGATGGAAAACCTCATGGCGGATATTATACCCAAGATGAATTGCGGGAAATTGTCGAATATGCCCACGAGAGATTTATTGAGGTTATTCCTGAAATCGAAATGCCGGGACATACTCAATCGATTTTGGCCGCATATCCTCAGTTGGCCTGTTTCCATAAAAACTACGAAGTCTCGTGCGATTGGGGCGTTCATAAAGAAGTCCTATGTACAAAGGAAGGCAGTTTTAAACTTCTGGAAGATGTGCTATCCGAAGTTTTTGAAATTTTTCCTTCGAAATATATACATATAGGAGGAGATGAATGTCCGAAAGACCGTTGGTCCGAATGTCCGGTTTGTCAACGAAATATAAAACGATTGGGATTGAAAGATGAGCATGAACTCCAAAGCTATTTTATAAAACGAATGGAGGAGTTTGTCAATGCACATGACCGGCAAATTATTGGCTGGGACGAAATTTTAGAAGGTGGCATCGCGCCTAATGCCGTTGTCATGTCTTGGAGGGGAGAAGCAGGAGGTATAAAAGCGGCAAAAATGAACCATTCTGTTATCATGACTCCTCGGGATTTTTGCTATCTCGATTATTATCAATCGGAAGACCGGGATAATGAGCCTTTGGCTATTTATGGTTACCTACCGTTAGATTCGGTTTATTCCTATAATCCTACCGAAAAATTAACATCGGAACAGGGTCGATATATTTTAGGCATTCAGGGAAATCTTTGGACGGAATACATTGCTACTCCCGAGCATGCCGAATATATGGCTTATCCGAGGGCCATAGCGTTGGCCGAAGTTGGGTGGAGTCGGCAAGAACAAAAAGATTTTACAGATTTTATCTACCGTTTGACTATTCAATCGAAGAGGCTTGATTCATTGAATGTTAATTATGCGAAACACTTTCTTTTTTCAGTAAAAAATAAAAATGATAAACTATGAAAACAAATGCTATTTTTAGTAAGAAACAGCTTTTTGGGGTCTGCTGTGCATTATTGTTGTCCCCTATGGCTGTATTTGGACAACTTATTGTTGGAAAAAGTTTGGGAGCCGATCATACGGCCGATGAACAAAAGGCTTTGGCCGTAACGAAGAATGGGGATATGTATATATCGATCAATGCCAATTCTTTTCAGATAATGAAAGATGACGGAACTTTCGATGAAATTAAAAATCCCTATCAAGAGTCTACTACCCGTGCTGGTATTTTGACGAAAATATCGGCTGATGGAAAACTCCTTTGGAGCAATATGGTGTGTGTGCAGGAGTCTGCCAATAATAGTCAGGTGACATCGGTTTGTGAAGTCGGTGATTATCTCTATGTAGTCGGAGGTGTCAGAACCAATGTAAAGGGGGAACACCCGGTATCCGTGTTTGGAATTCCATTGGTCTCACAGGGGGAAATGGATTATTATATCGCTAAACTGAATGCTGCTACCGGTGAGGCTGTGTGGGCAAAGACATTCGGTGGTGTGCGTAATTGGGAGATGTTCAATTCGGTGGTTGCCGATGAGGCCGGGAACTTGTATGCCGTGGCTACTTTTGGCAATGTATCGAGTGCACCTTTGGAAATGCCTCTCAAAGACGGTTCTTCTACTTCTTTGGCCGTTACAAACAATTGGGGCGAAGATTATCTACTTGTGAAGTTCAATAAAGACGGTGAAATTTTATGGGCGACCAGTATCGGTTCTAAATTTCGTGAAAATGGAACTCCTGATGTAACCGTAGGAGAAGATGGGAATCCTGTCATTTGTGGTGTTTTCAATGCTGCGAATGGAAATCTAATGAATGAGTCGGAGGAAAAACGAGAGTTTTATATTGGAGAACAGAAATATCTGCTTTATCCCGAGCAGTCCAAAGAGTCGGCATTGGTAAAACTCAATTCGACCGATGGTTCTGTGATGTGGTCCCGTTATTTTACCGGTACTGGAAATCAAGAAGTGTTGAAGGTACAGGCCGTTTCGGGCTCGAATGCTGTGGCCGTAACGGGGAAAGCGAATAATCAGATAATCGTGGAAGGATCTGCCGGATTGTCTACCGAAACCGTCACGCATGTATCGGGAGCAGATCATTTATTTGTTATCTCTTTTGACGTTGATGGAAAGCTCCTGTGGAGCAAATCGGCTTCGGGAGATACATCGAGCGAAGGTAAAGAGATTTCGAGTGATGATTTGGGGAATATTTATGTAAGCGGATATTTCAACGGTTCGTTAAATTGGGGTGACAATATCGTTCTTCAAAAGACCGGGTCTAATGAAAAAGAGGGCTTCTTCGCTAAATTAAATGGTTCCGGTAAATGTCTGTATGCCGAAACGGTCAAAGGAACAGGTGCGGAGAGTATCAATCTTATAGCGGTAAACGGAGATAAGCTGGCTGTTGCCGGGGATAGAACGACAGATGTCACGTTGCCTTATGGCGACTCTGAAACTGGCGTCGCTCGATATACTGTCGGAGATCGTAATTATAAATGGTTTGCGGCATCCTATACGATGAAACCTTCTGTTTCGGGAATCTCGACGTTGAACGGAAAGAGATTCGTTCCTTTCTCGTATCAAATTGTTCCGGCTTTCTTCGAAATGCCGGCAGTGTTTGAATACTCTTTGGCTGGCAATTTACCCTCTGGCTGGATATTGGATCCTGCTACGGGTATTATTTCGGGAAAAGCTACCGAAGAAGCGAGCGGTTCATTCAGTGTGATGATTTCTAATGCCACAGACGGTGAAAGTGTAGAGAAAACCTATACCTATTCTATTGTACCTAAACCCTGCGATATCTTGTCTATACAACCCGAGAGTCTACCTTCACGGGCTGTGACCGGAGCTTTCTATCAACAATTCACGTTGGAAAATGGAGAGGGAAAAATTGTTTGGACTGCCGAAAATTTGCCCAAAGGTCTGTCTTTGGATCCTGATAAAGGATTATTGAACGGTATTTTACAACAAACAGGGGAACTTTCGTTCACGATTAAAGCGAGAGAAGAGAGTGGTTGTGAGACTTCCCGAAGCTATACGATTAATGCCGAAGAATTTAATTATTCTTTGGCTCCGAATCTGAAATGGATTAATCAAATTTATGGAAGTGAAGCGTTTGACCATGCCAAAGTGAATTCTATCGATAAAGATGGAAATATTTGGGTAGCAGCAAGTTATTTTTCGGCAACTTTCTCCGATGAAGTTTCATTCCCGAACATTGGGAATACCGATGCATTGGTCGCTAAATATAATGGAATCGATGGTAGTTTCATGTGGGCTCGTACGATCGGGGGCTCTCCTGTATCCGGTAGAAATGAGCAAGGACAGGCGATTGTAACAGATGTAATGACAGGCGATGGAGTATTTACCGGAATAATTACGCCCGATGCTCGTATAGGAACCCTGAATGAAACAGATAGCTTTCCTACAAATGGGGGACGGGATATAGGAGTTATTCGTTTTGATAAAGATGGTAACAAACAGGAAGTAAAGGTTCCTTCTGCTGCGGCTTTGATTACTTCTATCATATTAAAAGATTCTCAGACCAAATTTACTGTTAGTAAGGCTACCTTTAATATTGGTTCTAAAGAATGGAAAGGTGAAAGAGAATTACCGGCAGATAAATCTGTGATCTATTCTTCAAGTGAAATTGATGTACGTATTAATCCGGTTGATGCTCCTGCGACAGAAGCTAAATATTATCTGACCAATACTAAAAATAAGACCTTAAGTAATATTGTCTTGACAGCACTTCCGGAAAACGATGACGATGCTATTGACATGGAACATATTGGAAATCGTGCTGCAAATACAGGCAATGGTCTGTATACATTAGGCATGGAACAGTATATTTTAGCTAAAGATAATGCAGCTGCTTTTGACAAAGAGTTAAAAGAAACGGCAAAAGCAACAGATGATGCAAGTAACATTGACAAATGCATAGCATTTGCAGTCAATGCAAATAATAAAGCTCGTTCCGCTTATGGTGTCGCTATTATTACAGCTGAATCTGCTTCCATGACAGGTGTTCAGGTAAAGGAAATAGAAAATTCTAAAGCTCAATTTACAGATTCTGAGGTAAAGAAGATCACAGTAAAAGTAGGTAAAGAATATACCATTGATGAGTTAGACGAAGAAGCCGGCCTGATGTTTGATATGTTCTTTTCTTTATCTGAAAAAGACCAGAAAACTTATGGCGTAAAGGTTGACAACTTGAAGCATACCTTTACTGTTACCAACAATCCGGACGTTTCAACAGCTGCAACCGGTTTCAACTTAACAGTCAACACTTTGGATACTAAGGCAAATATTAACAAAGTTGTTTATGCTGTTGAATTGAGCACTGAAATTGAAACTCCGGCTGAATTTGAACCGGTTGTTTACAATATTGCTCAATTGAAGGATGCTGACACAACCAATGATGCATTTACTCTTGACATGGATATCATGAAAGAGGCATTGGGTGACAAATGGGCTCAATGGGCTAACAGTGTAGCTATGGATAAAGTTAAAGTTGCAATACATGCAAAAGCAGATTGCAGTGATAATGGAGTAGATGTTGGTACTGATGATACCAGTTTGAAGGTTAAACTTACAGAGGCTGACAAAGAAACAGCTCCAACTGAAAGTACTTTGAAGTATATCGTTTCTACAGTAAATTTGGTTAACCCACAAGGTCTTACTCTTGACAAACAGTACTACATGAAAGTTACCTTCTTGCATAAGAGTAATCAAAAAGAAGTCAATAGCATTGTTGTTCCTGTAACATTCACTGCTCCTTCCGTAGCGGAACAATTCACGAAGAAAGATGGCTACTTGAATCAGGAAACCGGTGTTATTGAAGCCAGATACTATGATGTTGATAAGAAGTATGTAGAATGGAAAAAATTCTTTGAAACTTATGATGCAAAAGCTACATTGGCTTTAAGCAAGGAAGATGAAGTTGCAAAGGTTGGTGATACTGAATATTCTTCTGATCAGTTGGCTATCTTTGATAAGACTAAAGCTGAAGATGCTTTACGCTTACGTATTGGTAACAATAGCACTCTTGTAGATCAAACTACCGGCTGTGAATTAGGTTATGGCAAGACTTTGACAGTTATCGCTACCAACAATAATTATGCAGACACTGGCTGGAAGTATGATTCTGAAAGCAAGAAGGGTGAATACAGCTTTACTATTGCTATTTCAAGTCCGATTTATGAAGGCATAATTCAATATGCAGAAGGCACAACTGTAAATATCAAAGCCAATGCAGAAAAAGGTTTTGCTGTCACTAAGAATATGATTTCATTGAAGGACTACAATAACAATAACTATAATGTGGTGCCTGATACAAAAGTTACAAATGGTAGTCTGACTAATAATGCCAATAATACAGTTGATGTTTGGAGTGCAGACCAAATTGAAAATGTATGGGTATCTAAAGCAGCAGACAATACTTATATCAAGAAAATTGAATTGCAAGCACCTAAAGATAAGACTGAAACAGAAGCTGCTGTTGAAGGTGCTATTGTAGTATATGCAGATCCTTTGCAGAACACTACACCGACTACAATGACAGTAAATGTAAAAGATGCTTGGGGCTATACTAAGGCTATGGAAGTATCTGTTACCATTGTAAAAGAGTAAACAAGAATAAGTCGTTTCTCTGGTGAGAGAAATGCTTAGATAATAGAAAAACTTTAAATTTATAGCTGAATCCCCCGCTTGTGAAAGTAGGGGATTCTTTATTTTATTAGTGGCTTTTCTTTGTTTTAATCTCTTTCAAATAATGTTATATATGCTTGCTTTTGTCAGGTTAAAATAGTGAATAACTCTACTCAATTCACACATGGTGTCCTTTTCCTTATATGGAAAATTTAAAGTCACCTGACCCACTTTTATAACCGAAACTGACCCACTTGGATTATAATAAAAATTGACCCTATAGAATTACCATATTTCAGTCTTGTTTTTGTACTTTACAAAGCATTTTAGCCCGGTATTATTAACCGAATAAAATTTTTAAAAGAATGAAAATAAGAATCAAGCACATACTGCGGTGTTACCAGTCAGGAATGAGTATCTGTAGTATCAGCTCTTCTCTTCTGATTTCACGTAATACAGTCAAACGATATATCCGTATATATGAAGATATGGGTATAGAACTTGAACGCCTGTTAAAAATGGACGAGCAGCATCTGCATGAGCTTTTCGGTGCGGAGACTGACAATGAACCATCAGGATCTGCAGAGTATAAATATCTTCAAGAACGTATATCTGAGTACATAAAACGACTTAAAGCCCGTGGAACAACAAGAAGGTCCTTGCATGAGGAATATCTGAGAGATCGTCCCCAAGGTTACAGCTACTGTTCATTCTGCCTGTATCTCAGACGTGAAAAGGAAATAAAAGTACCGGTTGGGCGCATAGATCATATAGCCGGTGATCAGATGTATGTGGATTTTGCCGGTGACAAACTTTATATTGCAGACAGGAATACAGGCGATAAGGTTCCCGTGGAAGTCTTTGCCGTTATACTTCCTTGCAGCCAGATTACTTATTACGAGCTGTACCATCGCAAAAGAAAGAATATCTTATCCAGGCATGTGAAAATGCCTTCCATTATTTTGGAGGTGTACCCAATGCCATAGTTCCCGACAACCTCAAATCTGCCGTAACAAAGCCCGGAGGAACAGAGCCGGTAATTAATGATGACTTTGCTGCTTTTGCAGACCATTACGGTTGTGTTGTCTTTCCGACAAGAGTGCGCAAGCCAAAAGACAAGGCTCCGGTTGAAAATGCCGTAAGACTGCTTTACAGGGAGGTATATTCAAAGATGACAGGATTGAAATTCAATGATCTTGAAGCCTTGAACATAGAGATTAGGAAGCATTGAACATCCGAAAGATGTACAATCGCAGCTACAGCCGTAGGGAACGTTTCCTTGAAGTCGAAAAAGACAGGCTGCATACATTGCCGACAACAAAGTTTATATCAAAAAGTCGGAAAACGGCAACTGTCATGAGAAACAGTTATGTGTCGCTCGACAACCACTATTACAGTGTTCCTAAAGAGTATATCGGCGATACTGTAGAATTGCTGTATGATGGGGATACAGTGGAGATATATCATAAATTCAGACACATAACGACACATCGCAGGGATGATACGCCTTTCACCTATTCAGAAAAACCGTCCCATAAACTTCCCGGAGTACTACATGAATGCAGAATCAGAATGGATGATATATACCGAAAGGCACGTGAAATCGATCCGGTAGTGGAAGAATACATAAAACTTGTGGCCGTTGCCAAAAAATATCCGGTTCAAGCCGTACGTTCATCCGATGGTATATTAAGTCTTGTGGAACGTTTCGGACACGACAGAGTGGTTCTTTCATGCCGGATAGCAATAGAATTTGGCATGTTCGGATACAACGAGCTTGAAAGTATTCCGGCAAACAGGGAAAATGAAAAGTATCATGTCCAAATGGAAGGGCCGGCTCCAGAACTCACCCCTAAACACAGAAATCTCAGAGGCAAGGATTATTTTAACTCTAAAAACATTAATGAAAATGATAAGTAATAATAAAACAAACAGAACTTTTGGGAAAAATATAGATAGAATAATGGAACTACTCTCCAAATTACGTTTTTACGGTATGCTTGAAACATACAGAAATGACTGCAGGACTACATCCTCTGATGGTATGACAAACGATGAATTCCTTAAATGGCTTCAGAAAGCAAGTATGATTACAGACGCAATGTAAGCATTGAGCGACTGATAAGGTCTGCATACTTCAGATATAAGGCATATATCGAGGAAATAGACTATACAATAAAACGGAATCTTAACCGTAACCGGCTTGAAAGACTTGCATCTCTTGATTTTATAAGAGACGGACAGAATATTTTCATCACAGGAAGTTCCGGAACAGGTAAAAGCTATATAGCTTCGGCGATAGGATATGAAGCATGCAAAAATGGAATAAAGACTTTGTACTCAAATGCGTCAAAACTTATGGGCAGCTTAAAATTGCCAAAAATAAGGGCACTATAGAATCCGAGATGAAAAAATAGAAAAGTGCCAACTGCTGATTCTTGACGATCTGTTTCTTATAGGACCGGATGCCGGGGAAAGGTCAATCCTTATGGAAATAATAGAGGACAGACACGGATTAAAATCAATCATAATAACATCACAACTTCCAGTTGAAAGCTGGTATGATGCAATTGGAGATCCTACTGTAGCTGATGCAATCCTGGACAGAATTGTACATACTGCACACAAAATTGAACTAACGGGAGATTCTGTAAGAAAGATTAATGCTAAAAAGAAGTAGTATCTACTGTAAAGAATTATAATTGAAACTGACCCGGGTTAAAATGCATTTTTCTCTACTTAATTCTAAGATATTTTTGATGGGTCAATTAAGGGTATAATAATGGGTCAATCGACTTTATATTTTCCAATTTGTTAAGATACTCGCATCTTTTTTTAGCTTGATTTTTTTAGCTCTTTTATATTAATTTCTTAATTAAAGTTAAACAATTAATGTATTACTTCTTAACAGTTTTGATTGTCTGTGATTTTACTTTTATATTCTATATTAGCTATATTAGTTCTTTTATATAGGTTACTTCAATATCACAACTACAGGGTTATCATCTTCGTTGGCACTCTCATTATATTCCGTTGCAGGAATAAGGCCGAGGAAAGTTCCGTCTTCAGTTACAGTCTGCAACTTATTGATGCTGATATTTTTATTGTTATCAAGAATAGATTCTGTATCCGAAATCTTCACTTCATGAGTTTGCTTGTCAAATACGCCATAAAAGTTTTTGGTTTTTCCTATATTGTAATAATTTGTTTGAAATACGAAATAAAGACATTTCTTGCCTTCCAGCACGTAGTCTATAGAAATACGGTTTTCACAGCCATCCACATCAAAACGCTTTTCGTAAGGACAATGCCAACTGCCTAAGTCGAAAATCAATCTGGATTCCAGCTTGTTTTCGGATGCCACATAAATCGTATCATTAAATCTTTCTTTTAAATAAGTATTCCCTTCAAAGTTCCATATTACTGGATCTTCTCTATAGCTGAAAGATAACCGGTCATTTTTTAATTGACGAATAATACAGGATGGACATGTTACCACATTTCCATATCCACAGTAAGTAATAGGAATGCCCTGATAATCATCTTGTGTGGCTTTTTCTTCTGCATAACCGGATATCGTCTTGCTTATCTGTCCTGTTTTCCAATCATAAACTGATATTTTACTTGTCTCTGTTGGAAAATAGAAGTAGAGTTTTCCTCCTGATGAAATCTGTGAGGCCATTTGAAGAATAATTTCATTGGGTATCGTTAAGTTCTCTATGAAATTACCGTTGGAACCAAAGCAAAGAATTTTTTGTCCTGAAGCCTTAATCATAATCCTTTCTGCCTTTTCATCCACCCAGAATACGGGCATATCATCTATCAGATTATATTCACCTTTCCCTTGCCCTATCATTCCTACTGTGGATATAAATTTACCAGTCTGGGCATCAAACATTTTCAAAGGTTGACCTTGAGAGGATACCAGGATTTTATCTTTCAACAATCTCACATAAGGACGGTCGCCGATTAATGAACTATCCGTTGTTTCCAACAGAACGTAACTAACCTCCTTACTTTGTATATCTTCTAAACATAATTGACTCAGATGCTGCATAGGGGTTGCAACGTTTATTGTACCATCTTTTTCAATATTACCTGAGCAGGCTACAGCAAGGGAAGTTAAACCCATCAACAATAGAATATCAAATATTTTCATAATATACTAATGAAATTAAAACAAAAAAAATCATATATAAAAATATTTGCGTATTATTAACTTTACAATTTAAAGTGGAATAACTATCTGTATGCTAATATAATGCGCATAATAAGTTTTGCAATATTAATTGAATTTCTGAATATATGCAAGTAAATCGTAAATAAATCACTCAATTTAACTACGTATATTTTATTAAAAGCAGTCTCAATAAACCTTGATTTCCAGATAAACTATTTTATTTGTACAATGTTGAAGGCATTACTTTTGATGTTTTTTCTTTATCATTTATTATAAATGTAATGTCTATATAACGTAGGAAAAACTTGGGAAGAATTTAGTAGACTAGTATAGTTCTTACCTTATCAACAAAATGGAATATCAGAAATGTATTTCAAATACTGTCGTATGTGATGCATTTTTCTCAAAGATAATTCTCATTAAATATTTGTTTGACTATGGCTTCCACATAATAAGTCGTTTCAGTAACGATATGGTATTATTTTATCCTATCATTATAAACGAGAACAGGAAAATAAGATTGTCTAAAGTTATATGCCTGAATGATTGAATTTTAAAATATGAGCATGAATACAATGTGAATAAGGTAAGACTTTAGGGACTGACAATATGGTCATAAACACTTAGACGATTTGTGAGCATGGTAAAGGATCTATTTGTTCTTAGTGATATTTGATGACATTTGAAGCCGTCTGATGACAAGCTTATATCACATCGGTTTAAGCCTTATATATTTGCAGTCGAATTCAAAATTTATGTCAAACCCAAAAATGATTCGACAATGAGAAAAAGAATCCTTTTATCAGTATTGTGTGTGCTGGC
>ENA-OPTB01001180-OPTB01001180.1-human-gut-metagenome-genome-assembly--contig:-NODE-1180-length-21329-cov-5.057018_pt1 | contig 21329 bp, 18 predicted proteins | sample MGYA00241810_ERZ501911 | MGnify/ENA primary metagenome ERZ501911 (study PRJEB25962, sample SAMEA2042304) | human gut metagenome | biome: human gut; feature: human-associated habitat; material: faeces... | reverse complement strand
GTCGCCGATTTGCACAGCGTTCCCTCATTGACTAAACCTCTTTTTAGTTCCGAAACCGGATACAAAGATAGGAGATTATATCATAGCTTGGTTAGCTTTTAACATTAAATTTCGGGAAACTTTTCTTTCTCGCTGATACAGAAAGTTTTCCAAAACGGAAAACTTTTTTTTGAATTTAACTTGTGAAGTATTTGTTTTTCGTCTGCCTCTTTTCTCGAAATCAGACATGGTTTTGTGTACTTTCCTTTATTCCGGCTGCAAAGGTGCGAAAATATTTTCTTATGTTCCGTACAAAAGCAAAGAAAAGAATCAATCATTAATGCTCTTTTTTCATGCATTGTTACCAATGTTACAGGAGAGGGCGAATCATACATGTCTTTCCGACTCGACTTTAGAACCTTTATACAGAGAAATAGATACTGTGTAATTTAATTTTAATATGTCTGTTATGGAAAAAGACTACGTAGTTTGTCCGTTGATCGGACGTTCCCTTAGTAAAGGGGGGGCGCTTGCGCCGTTTATCAAATGTAGAAGAAATGCTGGCAAGTACTTATGGACATTTCTTCCGTCAGGTGGAACAACCTTATTCGTGTGTGGAACAGGAGATTCTCACGCGGATTATAAAATCATTGTCTTCTTTGCTTCAAGGTGATTTGCCCCGCCCTTGCTCTTCTTGCAAGTTTGCAAAGGGTGACCTTGTATTTTGGGGACGGGTGGAATTCTTCAGATTGGAACTTCCGGCAAAAAATCCTTTTAGCGTTTCTTCCCGTTTGTGTTGTTTGCGTGAGTTGGAAAACAAGTTGAATTGTTATTTCGTGAATGAAGGAAGAGGCAAACCTTATTCGTGTAGTGAAATGCTAGTGATTCGGCGCATGAAGAAGATGTTTGTCCATGAACTAAGAAACTCGTCAAAGTATAATTTATTCAAGGGTACTCATGTTCGTCGTGTTTCTGAAGAGGAACAATTGGAATTGCAACGTCAAAAGACAGATGAAATTCGTTTGAATCATGTGTCTATCTGTCATTACAATCCGCTTTCGGATAAATTCAAGAAGAAGAAAGAGGAATATCTGAAGGAGATTGAAGCGAAGTTTGGGAAATCATGAATTTCTGCTGTGCATGTATTTGGAGATGTATTTCGAGTAGGTTAATTTGCTGGAAATAAAAAGAAATTACCCTGATATAAATTGATTGATGGCAACTTATATCAGGGTAAAATGCATTAAGCTATTAAAATGTAGGGTAGGCTTAACGCTGTTAAAATGGGTTTAATTTGATTATTAGATAACTCCACTTTTTTTAAGATAGAAATAACAGCTTCGATATCTTTTTTCTCAACCGCTTTATAGAACTCATCTATCAAGCCACTAACATAAAGACGTTCATTGACAGTCATACCTTCATATTTATTCATATTATTATGGTTTTAATACGGTAAAATTCGTAATATTTACATGTTCTGGATTAATAATGTATTCTGGAAGTCCCCCTTTATTGCCATCTAGAGGAAGAGCAGCCCTTTTCTTTATTACATTTTGAGTTTTAACTTCACCTTTTATCATAAAATCAGCAGTATTATTAAAACCACTTTCACCTCCAGAAGGTAATCCGGCCTTATTCCTATAATTTGATACTTTTTGGGGATTTATAGGTGTCCAGGAAAATCCTTGAGCTCTTGAATCTCCTCCAAACACTCTATAAACAGTTTTCGTTCCGCCGTTAGTTACTGCAGAAACAGTCTGTGTCGCACCAACCGTTCCGCTTCCTTTCATCGGGCTCAACATAAGAGCAGCCGTAGCTGTAGCGTTTTCCCAGTTTTGCGGGTCTTTCATCGCTTGCCAAGTATCCGCAGCCTGTTGGGATATAGGTGTATTTACTCGATATGACAGCTCTGAACTGACAGCATCTCCTATATTTTTAGTACCTGAAGAAAGATAAGAACCAACCCCATTATTATAAATGTATCCCGTTTCATCCGCCAATTGGTTTATAATATTAATAGGAGTATTGACCACAGCAGCAACTGTATTATGGATAAACTTAAAAGAGTTTACTGCCATATTGTCCCCATAGTGATATCGTCCAAAAGGCTGCAATAAAGGATCATCCGGCCACATTCCATTGGGATCAATGAGCTTGAACGGATTATTCAAACAATAGTTATATGGGCTTACTCCATAATACTTCTCCGCCATCGGATCCACCGCATGCCATCTACCCAGTGCTGCATCATAATGCCTTGCCCCATAATCATACCAGTCCAATCCTCCTTTTCTATCCAGCTCTTTCCCGTTGTACTTGTAAGGTTGAACAGATGAAGTCGAAGCAAACGTACCGCCAAACGGATAATACTGATTCACTTCCTCAACTGTCCCATTTTGAGACACCACGACCCGATTATTCCCTTGATGATCCTGCAAATAATAGTGATACCTACTATCACTTAAAGATACAAACCCGGCATCCGTCAATAAAGTCTTGGGAATTCCATTTTCATAGATCACGTTACCGCAATAATCAGTAGTAGTTGTATTTCCTGCGATACAATGAACAACACGCAGTTTGGAGCCTGCCGCATCATAAAGGTAAGAAATAGAGCTGCCATCCTCGAACTCTATACGGTCCGGTAAATTTAAGTAATTATATTCAATATCAGCAATCTTTTTGTTTAAATCTTTAATTAAATTGCCATTTGCGTCATAAAAGTACTCTACATCCTGTTTTGCTCCGTCCTTGAATTCGAAACCATCGGCGTAAACAGGGTTGATGGCGTTGTCATTTACTGCCTTCAATTGATTACCGTTATAAGAAAGATTCAAGTCGTCAATCAAGCCATAACCATCTGCAGAGGTCTGCCCGTATCGTTTCAGAGCAAGAATATTTCCCATCTTGTCATACGATGTCACATGCTCGCTAAAACGGTTCGGATTCTCATTCAAAGGACATCCTTCTGCGTAGACCGCATCCGTCAGGCGTGAAAATCCATCGTAGAAGAAACGATATCCCCGTAAGTCTGAAGAATCGGCAGACCACGTCATACTGCTGATATTACCGTCATAACAGGGGACTCCCGCACCGTCCGTATAATGAAGGTTCTGATGGAACAAGGGATTTTCAATTTGAGACAACCAGCCCCGCACATTATATTCATAAGCAGTGTGAAGCAAGCCATTGTGAAGGGATTGTGTGCATAGTTGTCCCAATTCATTATACTCATTGCCCGATAATAAAACTTCCGGTTTGTTATTCAGCTTATGAGATACCCCCGTCAGCCGTTCACTGGAATCATAGGTATAAGTGTACAATTCACTCAAAACAGGAGCAGCGGAACGTGTATGTTCATGCAGATGGCTTATTAAGTTTCCAGTAAAGGGATTATAGTTATAAAAATCACGGTCGCTTCCGTTCAAATGATGATCCGATACAGTCTGAATCTTCTGCCCATGTTCATCATAGTATATCACTGACTTTCGCCAGGTGGGACTGGTAACTTCACCGGATGAAGTTTTACCGGGTGTACCGGATGTACTAGGTGTACCGGATGCACCGGACGAAGAAAGGTGCAGGCTCAACGTTTCGGTCAGAAACCCTCGGGGATTAGTGTGCTTCTCGCGAAAACCAGTTCGGGCAACACAGGCAAACAGGGAATCCGGTCCAAACGTCCCGTCATTCATAAAATTATAATTATCATAATAATTCACCGTTCGAATCTCCGGATTGTTAAGAATCAGTTGCGCCGGACCGCTATGGAGTAACGTATAGCCTGCACACTCCGGCATACCCGAAAACTTGCAGGTAATCCTGCTGTCCAGATATTTCCCCTCGAATGGATTTACTTTATTTCTGCAAACACCTTGCAGGCACACACGCCCGAAAGAGTCGGAAATATAAAATTCACATTCGCCTTTTGCTCTTTCCACACCGGTCTGACTGAGAATCATTCTGCTATTCCGGTCATAAACGTAATACGTCCAGTCAATACCCGGCAATTTCTTGGCAGAAAGATTGCCCGCAGCATCGTACTTGTATAAATAGGCATATTGTCGGAGTAAACGAGGTTCAACCGCACCTACGGAAAGATGTCCGGACAATGCAGGGGGAAGAACAGCCCTGAGTTGCCCCAAATCATCATATACGTAATAAGTGTCGAGTACCTGTTTACTGCCAATATCGGAGTCCGCTTGCCGAAGCAATACCACCCTCAAAAAAGAAGAAAGAAGAGTATCTCAAGGAGATTGAAAAGAAATTTGGGAAATCATAAATTTTGTAATGTATGTATTTGGAGATGTATTTCGAGTAGGTTGATTTGTTGGAAATAAAAGAATTACCCTGATATGAATTGATGATTAGTCAACTTATACCAGGGTAAGATATGTTTAAGAAACTCACAGATGATTATTATCCGATAGATTATAATCTGGGAGCATGAAAAGTACCTGTTTGCATTGATGCAACTTGCAGAAACGTTTTAGAAATACCTCCAAATTTGTATAAAAAGGTAATTGGGAAACAATCCGTTCATTACTGCAATAATAACGAAGAGTTTTTCCAAAATTATATTCCAACATAGAAAATATGGGAACCGTATCATTCTCATATATATAATATTTATATGGTACAGAACCGACGGTAAGTTTGAGATACTTATGTTGAACGTCCAAAACTCCTCGCTTAAAATTTGTATAAACACTGTCGGGATATAAAATTATTTTATTACTTGACGAGTAACAACGTGGCACACGAAACCTTTCATAATAGTGATAATAATCATTAGGTCTTTCTCCTATAAAAAACGAATTGTTGCAGGGAGAGAACGGCCAGAATGTAGGTGGCACATACAACAAAGTATCGCATCCCATTCGCATGGTATAAGTGCACTCTTCCTCTTCTTCTATTGATATACGTTTCTTATTCTTCTTCAAATAGGGGAGAATATTTATTTCAACATTACTCTTGGTGGTGTTATCCACATCCGGATAAGTCTTTAAGAAACATTCCGTAAAACGAATCAAGTCCTCCACTGAATTGGGAAATTTGAAATAGCAATTGTAGTAGTTGGCAACAATTACATCCAAGTGTGGATAAAACATATTATCCCTCTTCAAATATTGTGCATTGCATAGAAATGTACAAAATAGAACATTGAACAAGAACATTGTATTTCTTCTCATTTAAATCTACCTTTAAATAGTTTATTATATCTATTATAAAAATTATAAGCTGTCTTTTTATCGTAAAACACTATCTGTGCTGCATTTACAATTTTATCGCCTTTTGTATTCATACGTTCAAAATAAATAGGAATGCCGGATTTTAATGCCCCTGCACCTCTATTTCCTTGTCCACGTACAATACCTTTCCTTACATATTCCAATCCACCAACTTTTGCTCGATTTTTTACGCCTTTATCTGTTTTAAAATAGGCTACGGAGCCTCCTTCAATTTCAAATTGAAAATATGTAGATTCTCTCAATCCCAAGGCACTTACTCTGTTATATTCACCTATATCAAAATCGGTAGACTCATCTCCGCTCAATTTGTTTCCAAACCTGTCATTCACTTCTGGAACTTCATACTTTATTAAAGCCTCATCTATCTTTTGCATAACCTTTCCTTCCTTGGATGTTGATGAGTAAGTACTTCCCATTAGACTATAATAAATGTCATTTTCAGTATGTGTCATTCCTAAATATACTCCGTTTTTCATGACTTTGTCAAGTTCTTCTTGCGAACGAATGTCTTCACTATAAGAATATTGCCATATTCCCTCATTGTTTTTTATCTTATACCAATCTCTTCCATCAGGATCCATAATATTAGTAGGGTTATTGTTGCAATAAACATACGGACTAATCGAATGATATTTCTCACTCAACGGGTCTGTGACACACCAACGTCCTATTGCCGCATCATAATGCCTTGCCCCATAATCATACCAATCCAGTCCTCCTTTCCTATCCAGCTCTTTCCCGTTGTACTTGTAAGGTTGAACAGATGAAGTCGAAGCAAACGTACCGCCAAACGGATAATACTGATTCACTTCCTCAACTGTCCCATTTTGAGACACCACGACCCGATTATTCCCTTGATGATCCTGCAAATAATAGTGATACCTACTATCACTTAAAGATACAAACCCGGCATCCGTCAATAAAGTCTTGGGAATTCCATTTTCATAGATCACGTTACCGCAATAATCAGTAGTAGTTGTATTTCCTGCGATACAATGAACAACACGCAGTTTGGAGCCTGCCGCATCATAAAGGTAAGAAATAGAGCTGCCATCCTCGAACTCTATACGGTCCGGTAAATTTAAGTAATTATATTCAATATCAGCAATCTTTTTGTTTAAATCTTTAATTAAATTGCCATTTGCGTCATAAAAGTACTCTACATCCTGTTTTGCTCCGTCCTTGAATTCGAAACCATCGGCGTAAACAGGGTTGATGGCGTTGTCATTTACTGCCTTCAATTGATTACCGTTATAAGAAAGATTCAAGTCGTCAATCAAGCCATAACCATCTGCAGAGGTCTGCCCGTATCGTTTCAGAGCAAGAATATTTCCCATCTTGTCATACGATGTCACATGCTCGCTAAAACGGTTCGGATTCTCATTCAAAGGACATCCTTCTGCGTAGACCGCATCCGTCAGGCGTGAAAATCCATCGTAGAAGAAACGATATCCCCGTAAGTCTGAAGAATCGGCAGACCACGTCATACTGCTGATATTACCGTCATAACAGGGGACTCCCGCACCGTCCGTATAATGAAGGTTCTGATGGAACAAGGGATTTTCAATTTGAGACAACCAGCCCCGCACATTATATTCATAAGCAGTGTGAAGCAAGCCATTGTGAAGGGATTGTGTGCATAGTTGTCCCAATTCATTATACTCATTGCCCGATAATAAAACTTCCGGTTTGTTATTCAGCTTATGAGATACCCCCGTCAGCCGTTCACTGGAATCATAGGTATAAGTGTACAATTCACTCAAAACAGGAGCAGCGGAACGTGTATGTTCATGCAGATGGCTTATTAAGTTTCCAGTAAAGGGATTATAGTTATAAAAATCACGGTCGCTTCCGTTCAAATGATGATCCGATACAGTCTGAATCTTCTGCCCATGTTCATCATAGTATATCACTGACTTTCGCCAGGTGGGACTGGTAACTTCACCGGATGAAGTTTTACCGGGTGTACCGGATGTACTAGGTGTACCGGATGCACCGGACGAAGAAAGGTGCAGGCTCAACGTTTCGGTCAGAAACCCTCGGGGATTAGTGTGCTTCTCGCGAAAACCAGTTCGGGCAACACAGGCAAACAGGGAATCCGGTCCAAACGTCCCGTCATTCATAAAATTATAATTATCATAATAATTCACCGTTCGAATCTCCGGATTGTTAAGAATCAGTTGCGCCGGACCGCTATGGAGTAACGTATAGCCTGCACACTCCGGCATACCCGAAAACTTGCAGGTAATCCTGCTGTCCAGATATTTCCCCTCGAATGGATTTACTTTATTTCTGCAAACACCTTGCAGGCACACACGCCCGAAAGAGTCGGAAATATAAAATTCACATTCGCCTTTTGCTCTTTCCACACCGGTCTGACTGAGAATCATTCTGCTATTCCGGTCATAAACGTAATACGTCCAGTCAATACCCGGCAATTTCTTGGCAGAAAGATTGCCCGCAGCATCGTACTTGTATAAATAGGCATATTGTCCGAGTAAACGAGGTTCAACCGCACCCACGGAAAGATGTCCGGACAATGCAGGGGGAAGAACAGCCTTGAGTTGCCCCAAATCATCATATACATAATAAGTATCGAGCACCTGTTTACTGCCAGTAGCGGAGTCCGCTTGCCGCAGCAATACCACCCTGCCGGATTTATCCTTAAACTCAAACGTGAGTTTACCACCTTCATCTTCAGTCCGGGTGACGAACAAACTACCATCCGGATAATCTCCGTCCGCCAAAATCGACAAAGCATCTCCAGCGCCTTCCACAAACCGGAAACTATAACAATCCAATATATCATTTCCCGTCACATTCGTAAATTCCGCAGTCTTCACCGTGCGTCCGTGTTCATGCCACGCACGACCGGGACCACACTGCCCGACCACCTTTTCTAATGGGGAAGCCTCATACTTGTATGACGTATACGTGCGAGTATCTCCTTCGTAAGTTTTCAACGCCTGCTTCTTATACACGTCGCCCGACACGTACATTCCGCTGTCTTGCATAACGGGAACCGGTAGCCACGTGTTACTCTTACGCCCCCATGAATCATACTCCTGCCATGTGACGAGGTCTTTCATTTGAGAGGTAAATTTCTGCCGGACCGTCTGCTCCAAACGCCCTATATCATCATAATAGCTTATACTCAACGAACCATCGGATTCGCTCCCGTCTCGGCTTTTAAAGATACTCACCGTGTTTTTCTCCGGAAAGGAATTCAAGGTATGTAAAGGTTGAAAGTCAGGATGGGGGATACCGGGATATTCTTCCTGAGGAAATAGATGTTTATGCGCGCACAAGTCAACGGACAATGTGTGTTGATGAACCATAAGCGTAAGTTCGTCGGATGATAACGCCACAGCCGGAGAAGCTTTCACAGAAGGAAACGCTTCCATTCCGTCTTCCGGAAGAACGGGATATGAAATTGACATAGAATCCGATACTCTAATTGCTTTTTCGACAGACAGCCGGAGTTTGTACACTCCGGGTGAAAGGAAAATACTGTCATTATGCGAAAAAGAGGACAATGAGTCTATGGAAACCGTTTCCGTACATATATTCCTCGGTTCGAACCAATCAAGGTCTTGCGAAACCAGCGATATGTTTATCGTCCAATATGGATAATACTCTCCTACACCTTGAAGTGTCATGTCCGAAAAGCGCATGGACACTTTCATTGTTTCACACAGACTAAAATCAAGTCCTTTCCGGGGATAGAATCCCGCATTCGGCTGACCGTCTATATCAGACAGTTTTGCATGTACGGGATTATTGTCTGAAAGCAGATACATTAACGCATCTGGCAATTGATGGTCGTCCGGATTAACTGATTGGGCAGAAAGGTTCAAAGCCACTCCCGCTATCAGAAATAAAAAGGCAAATAATCTGTTTCTTTTCATCATGCACCTCCATTTATAACTGTTTCACTTCCATTGCTACCAGTCTCCTTATCACTGTTGAAAAAGTGATAATCATATATATTCAATATCTTTTTATTATTATTTTCCATGAAATAGCTCTCCCTGAGTTTACCCAAATAGTCATATTTATAGAAGGTGGTCAATCCGTTCGGAGAAGTTTCGGATTCCAGCCGCATGTCCGGAGTATACTTATAAATATAGCAATGGGCTTCCGGGAGCAAGTGCCTGATATTTTCTAAAGTTTTGTAATTGATTTTATCCAAACCGATTGAAGAGTAGTTCTCGGGCAAAATATCCATCTTACTCTCCACGTCATGATAAGTGGCGTTCTCTATACGTGCAATGATTCGTTGCCCTCTGCTTCCCCAAATCAGGATGACCGGTATACCCTGTTCTTCTATCTCTATCGGATTGCCGTATGCATCAACACGGTGAGCCTGGTACATCGTTTGTTTATGATAATTGTTCGTTTTATACATCATTCGCACATAAGGAATGCCGTTTCCCGATTGTCCGTATACATATTCTTCACCTTGCGACAGCGTTCCCGTCCGCACCGTTTTGCGTGAAACAGGGTTCAGGATATGATTCGCCTTCATCCAGTTATTCTCCGGCTCATCAGCCGCATAAGAATAATCCGTACTGACATCCTTCCCATCACTGGTCCGGCTCAACACTCTGCCCAATAATTTATGGTTGCCGTACTCGTGTGCCTGATATTTGATGATTTTCCCGCCGCCAGTATCCACATACGTGGTTTCCGTAATCGAATCGACCAAGCAGGCATGGGTATACGTCCTGGTAAGTGTTCCTACTTTCGCGCAAGTGAAGTCATAAGCATCTGCACAGAAGACAAGAAAGTTCTGATGCGCGGTGACAAATGAGCCCGGCATCACTTCCTTATATTTATAGTTCGCCTTTCTCTTCAACTGATTGTTTTCATCATAATATTCCTCAGAGAGAAGCCTTCCCCTTTCCATCGACCGGCTTGTGAACGGTTTTGTACTCCCTTCTCCCACCAGCATGGAATAAAAAGCCGGTTCATCATAATGATTCATACCGTATATATCCGTACCATAATTGGAGAAGCGACGTTTGACATACCCCTGCGACTGCCCCTGTCCGTCAATATCCTCCTCAATTACGCACGAATATCCCACGTCAGGTGAGTTCAGGTTGGTGACTTCCGCAAAAAAACCTCCTTCGGATTGCAATATAAGATACACGTCTTTACTCGTATGATAGGTGACTTCATGCAACGGCTTTGCTTTCGCAATCCCGCTGCTTTCTCCCGTCGGCTTTCTCTGTTCCGAATAATAAAAGCGTTTTGTCCCGAGCAGGCTGTCCGTCTGATTGAAAAGGTTCATTTGTTTTATGCGCAAACCACCCGAATCCCCGCTCCGCATGTCCAAAGAAGTATGTGACGGATTTACCACTTTAGAATAACGGTTCAACTCATATTCAAAACGGCTCTTACCACCGGTGGGATAGACAATCTCCTCCAGCACTTCGGCTTGGGTATAAGTCAGCGAAGGCGACTTCTCCGCAAACGAAGGCGTGGATGAGAAACTGACCGTTCCTCCGGAATAATACCCCCATGAATCCGTCTTTGCCTTCACAAAGCCGGAAGGCATGGGATGTGCCGTATGATAGCTGAAACGATATTCCTGCACACTTCCTTCCTTAGGAGTTTGAGGCACCTCATAATGCGATAGAAAAAAATACCCATGCGGATGATGTACATATATGGGAATGATTGCCGGATTGCCGGGACGTTCGGTTATCAGCGATAATTTTCTTCTTTCGTTGTAGACATAGTCAAAATAAACGGTTTTCAAGGGACGGCCCGCGTTTCCTTTTATGTAAATAGAGTGCAATACCTGATTCCCCAGTTTCGATTTAATCGCTTCCCGCAACGTATAATCGGAAGACGTGTCGATGCCGCCCAGGAACAAATGAAACTGATTGGCCGGATCTTCCATGAGGGAATAAATATCATTCCGTCCATAAACGTTTTTTCGCCCCCACGCCAGATAGCTGTCGACAAAAGAATCGGAATAACCATAATCGTTATAGTAATTAAACTCCAAAGTCTCATCGGGAGTTTTTATTGTTTTAAGGGTTGCCGGGAAAATCAAATACCCCGTCATACCTGCCTGCCCGATTTGAGGATTTTGCGGAGTACATGGTACACCTGTCACCTTTTTACATTGGGGGACATATTTTAAGTCACACATGACCTGGGAGATATCATAGCTGAACTCTACAATCCGTTTGTCCGTAGTCGTTATTTTTACCAGCTTCCAGGAAGTAGGAATCAATTCGCCATCATTCCGGGCGTAGTAGGGCGCACTATATTCGGTCGCTTGCAGACCACCGAATTCATATCTGCATCCATCAGGGGTTACTAAGGTAAATTTGTTGAAGAAACGATTGTTACGCTCCCGGGCGTTCCATCCACTAAGCGGAATCCTGCTGTCCAACTGCGCAGCGTTTATGAAACCTTCGCCATTGGCAGGATTAAACTCCACTTTGATATCCTGTTCCGAAACGACATGCCACTGCCCGTTTCCTTTGTAATAAAAGTTGCCGGAGTAACCGCAGAAACTAAATGAGAATTCATCGGCGGACAATTCGTAAAAATCACCGCTTTCACCTTGAATATGCTTTGTAGCCTCCGCGAATTGCTCATTATTCATGCTCTGAAGTTGGGTAGCATGAGCATAGTAACCGGAAGCGTATCCGTTAGATTCGCATTTTTCATCGTAGAGTCCGTGAACAGTACGAGTGATATATCCCCCGGCTTGCAGACTCCACCCTAAACCCAAACATCCCGGCTGTGCGTTCGGCTTTACGGATGCCAAGTGGTAACTGGCTGAGAGTGGCAGTGTGAAGTTGCCTGCCTTCAACTCATAAAGTGGTACTGATATGTCAGGAATACCGGTATATAGACTGACCGGTACTTTCCCGTATTCGCCCAGACCCGCAATTTCCGGACTGGGAACGTTCTTAATGGGCAGCAATTGTGCCATGCTGCCGAGATTAATACTTACCAAAAGAACAAACGCTAAAAGAAGTCTTTTATTCATATAGTTAATAATATTTGAATTTGAAATAAACCAATAATATTCCCACCATTAAGGATAGCGCGCATATCCACACGGTGAGAATATTACTTTTATTAATCTGTTACATGTTTACTTTTTACAGATTCATTGCATTAGCGCCCAAAACGCCTGCTACTGCCGAAGCCACTGCGATGACTACTTTCAGGATCATGTCCCAAAGTCCTTTTTTCATTGCCATAATTTTTACACCTCCTTTCCGATACGTTAAATGGTTGATTACTTTTTTTCTGAAAACTCATCTTTCACCTCAAAGCACGGGCACGCCTTGATCCACTCTTCCGGTTCTATCTCTCCGTTTCCGTTGCGGTCGGGCGATAGGTCGCGGTGTCCGCACACCCGGCAGCCGGGAAACTTTTCTTGCAACTGGTTTACCAATTGCCATAGTGAAGACCATTGTGCCGGTGTCCGTGTGTCTGCCGGGCGTCCCCGGCAGTCCAGACCGCCTTCATAGCAGATTCCGATACTCGACGCATTGAATCCTTTTGCATGTGCCCCGATGCGTTCGATGGGACGGGTGAGAAGTGTTGTCCCGTCTTTGCGGATATAGTAGTGATAACCTGTTCCGTTGAATCCCCGTCGCCGATGCAGCGTCTCCAGATCAAAGGCCGTCAGTGTCCGGTCCACCCGTGTTGCGGAACAGTGGATCACGATTAAATCGATCTTTCTCATGATTCGTCAGATTTGATAAATACCCGGTTTATGATTGCCTTATACGGTTGGGTCCGGAGCTTCTTCGTCACCGTCATCGGGGTCCGGTTTGGGTTTGGGGTTTTCCGGATCGGTCTTGTCTCCTTCGCTGTTTTCCGGTTTGTACTTGCTGAAGTCCAGCGTTTTCAGTGCGTCTTTAATCTCCTTTCCGGGGCGGAAGCGGACACGGGCACCTTTGATCAATCCTTCTTTCACGTCCTTCTGGACGAGTACGCCGTTGCTGCGCAAAGTGACATAAAACGAACCGATATTCCCCAGGCGGACGATCTCTCCTTTCTTGAAACTGTCGATCATTTCTGTCTGCAGGGCACGCAGCACACACACTACGTCTGCCCAGTTTACGGTACTCGAACGCTGGATGCGTTCCGCCATTTCATCTATATCGATCTCTCCGCTCGATTTGGCGAGAGCGTAATATAGGTCCGGTTTGTCTTTTTCCATCATGTTCTTGCGGAGCACGCTGGTGAATGAAAATACTTTTGCCATTTCTTTACTGGTTTTAAGTTCTTGAATAAATGATAATAAAGTGTTGCGTCACAGGTGGTTCCTTGCTTGTGACATGACAAAAGTACGGTAGTGGGGATGGGCGATGTCTGTATTTGTCCGCAGGTGTCCGCAGATGTCTTTTTTTATCTGGAAATGTCTGCGGATGTCTGTTCTTGTGGTGGTTTGAGGCCGGGATTAAAAAGAAATTCCCTGATGCGAGCTGAATAATACTGTTCAGTTCACATCAGGGAATGGAACGATTCGTTCCTGATTGGGGTTTAGGACTATGTTATGCTATGTCTTATTCTTTATTGTCTATGTCTTGTAGGTCCCGGCTAAGTTTGTTTTCCAACTCTTCGATACTGGGAAGTCCGGATTTGATATCTTTCGGCAGGGCTTGACCAAGTTCATAATCGGAGATTCCTATAGGTTTATGTACATCCCGTAAGGCATATTCCGCCATAATCTGGTCTTTGTTTTGACAGAGTAGCAGTCCGATGGTCGGATTGTCTCCCTCCCGGCAAAGGATATCGTCTACAGCCGAGCAATAGAAATTGAGTTTGCCGATATATTCGGGTTGAAATTCTCCTCTCTTAAGTTCTACGACCAGATATCTATGCATGAAGGCATTGTACATAAGAATGTCAATGTAGAAATCTTTTTCTGATACTTCGATATGGTATTGCCTGCCCATAAAGGCGAAGCCTGCACCCATTTCGACGAGAAACTTCTCGATATGTTTTATAAGGCCCAGTTCAATATCTCTTTCGTCGTACTCTTCGGTGAACGTAAGCATATCAAAAATATAGGGGTCTTTTAATGTCTCTTTTACTTGCTTGGCTTGTATTTCGGGAAGAGTGGTGTCGAAGTTACTAGCCAATGCTCCGTGAGAATGGTAATAGTCTTGCTTGATTGCCTCGATAAGGAAATCCCGGCTCCAACCGTTTTTCAGGCATTGGATCATGTACCAGTAGCGGGCTTTTATGTCTTTAGTGCGTTGCATTAAGGTTATATTATGTGACCAGCCTAATTTGCTGATAGGTAGGACTATTTCATTATTGTTCAAATACGAAACGGCCCGTTTCGTATTTGTAAGTTGCTGATTATATTCATTATAGAACTGTATCATGAACTGGCAGTTCCTGACAGAGAATCCTTTCATCTCCGGATAATCATTCTTCAAGTCATTGGCGAGTTTCTCCAGGGCATTGTTTCCCCAACCTATTTGTTTTTGACTCTCGGACAGTAGTTTGCCAATATCCCAATACATTGAAAGCATTTCTTCATTGGCTGTGTAAATCGCCTTTTTTTGTGCTAGTAGTACTCTTGCTTTTACTTGTTTGAGTAGATATGCATAGTTGAATGCATGGTTTTGATTTTCCATTTTGATTTCGTTTGTTCCGCTAAAGATACTACTTATTATTGGTTAATCGCTCCCCCTGTTCTAATTATTTTCTTTGCTTGTCTGTATTTGTCCGCAGGTGTCCGCCGATATCCTTTTTTATCCGGAAAAGTCTGTATTCATCCCAATAAAATCTGCTTATTATTTTACAAAGTGAACTTTTATTAGTACCTTTATACCATTATAAAATGCTAATAAAATGAGATTATGAAAGAATTAATTGAAGAGAAAAAGTTTGAAATGAGAGCCTATGACAAAGTAGAGCTGGCTCTGCTTTATTGTCCGGGACGTTCGGCAGAGTCAGCTCTTAAAACACTGATGAGATGGATCAAGCAATGCCAGCCGTTGATGCAGGCGTTGGGCGGCATCGGATATAATGTGCGGCGGCATCGTTTCCTGCGTCAGGAGGTGGAACAGATTGTCCGTCATTTGGGCGAGCCTTGAAAAAAGAGAGAATGAAGTTCTTTATCTCTGCTGCTGTTCATACGTCTACTTCCGGTTTCCAGTATATCATTCAGCAGATTGTTGTACTTCTCTTTCTCTCTTCATGTATATGTCTTTCTTCTTTCCAGTACTTGATGGAGGCAGTTTCAGTACTTCTTTTCCCTGATTCAAGTACTTGTACTTCTCGGTTCTTGTACAACCTTTGCTTCTTTCTTGTACTTGTTTCCGGTACGTTTCTGAACTCTGTCGTTACTTCGATGTACGTTTTCTATACCAATTTATCGGGCGTTTTCCGTTACTGCCACTGCCAACTGCCACTTAGCGCTTATTTGTCAGTGAATTCTTTTATTCTGATATATTTATCTGTTTGTTTCTCAATGTATTTTAGCTCGATGAGGCTTTTTAGATATCTACAGGTACTTCGTTCGCTGATACCTTCTGTCAGTGCTTTCTCTTTAATCTGTTTGTAAGTAAAAATCCTAGGTAGGCTCTCTACGACCGACCGGATTCGGAAGTATGACTGCATAGGCTGAGGTTTCATTTTCTCTCCCGGCAGTGAGGAGGCGACCAGCAGACTGTGGTTGAGGATGGTTTGTACGATCTGCATGGAGGCATGAAAATCCTCGTCTGTACAGATGTATTCCTTCATCTGCATGGCACCTTCATACTTGCGCAGGGCGGTGAAGATGGAAGCTATGCGTGCCACCATCAGTGCGCCACGGAGTACGATAGAGCCCGGCGCGTCCGCTTGTTCGCTGGCCACTTCGTTGAGCAGACAGTCGAAGTAGGCGGTATGTTCCTCCCATTGTCTGTCGCTCAGCGTGACTTCCGTAGGAGATTGTTGGAAGAAGAAGTACATCTCCAATACTTCCTTGCCGAATCCCTTGTAGAGTGTGATATAATCTTCCTGTCCTTTGATGGGGGCCGCCGAACGGTATTTCCATCGTGCTCCGCAGGTGTAGATACCGAAACGGCAGTAAAGTCCGTTTTCCAAAGAGCGGATAAAGTTGGCCAGTTGGCTGGGGGTGCCGGACAGGCAGAGTGCCAGGCGCGGTACTTCTGCGCAGATGAGTTCGCCGTCTACCTTATAGTCCGTGGCTACCGGTTCATGATGGTAGGCGGCACGGAACACATCGTCGTGCTTGCCGTAATCCTGCTTGATGGCGCCGGAGATCATGTCCAATTCGGTAGCACAGATAATGAGTCCGAGGTCTCCGTTGATTTTCAGCCGGCGGATAATTTGGTTTCTGGAAGTGCTGGGGGCACCGCAGAGGTGGTAATATTCCGGTGGTTCGGGCATGGGAGCAGGGGAGGCTGCTGTAGATTTCGTCCCTTTTTTGATTTGTTGGTTGGTTCGTTCCCATTCCGTGAGTTCACGGTCGTAGGCATCCTTTTTCCGTTTGTTTTCTCCTTTCAGATAATTCTCGATTTCTCGTGGGAGCATGTTTGCCAGTGTGAGAAGTCCTTTACCGGTGGCGGGGGGAGCAATGATCAGGGTGTAGAGCTGCGGACTGTAAGGACGCTGGTCGAAACTGATGCGGACTTGTGGCAGGCATCCGCTCAGGTTGGCGATCAGTCCTAGAAGCAGTATATCGCGTTCGCGTTTGCTGCGTGCCGGTTTCATGGCTCTTTTCAGAAAGTCGGGAAGATGGTCGTATACTTGGTTAGGAATGCAGGGAGTAGATCCTCGTAATTCTTCATTTTTTATGGACAACTCTTCTTCTTTCCCCGATTCATTTCCCACAGAAACAGGCCTAAAGGTGTCAGTTGTCAGTGTTGGCAGTGAATTGTGGGTCTCTTGGGGTGCATAAGATAGATCAACGTATTGATATCCAGCTGATAAGTCTTTTCTGAGTTCTTGCAGCGTGTAGCCGTTTCTCACGATCTCTACTGACATAACAGATGTTAATTTTTCAAGGTCTTCTTTTGAAAATCCCTTACGTCGTGCGCTTCTTCCCATTGCTAGCATAGACTCGTGGCGGTTGCCTTTCTGCCAGGGGTGGTAATGGGTGAAGTTACGGGCGAAGGTTTCGATGTATCCGCAGGCTTCGGTAGCGGGAGGGAAGGGGGAGGAGGAGCCGTTACTGGTGGCATAAGGGTTGCCGTTGCTGCCCGGAAGGTTTCTTTTATCCTTGATCAGGTTGGTCAACGAAGGGTCGGTGTCGAGTTCTTCCCTCCACGGATAAGGTTCGGGAGTGGGATTGTAGTAGGCATCGGCATCCCATACGCAAGAACAGGGCTGGGTGATGCGGGTGCATTGTTCGTCGCACGGATGCCCGGCGATGCGTTCCAGTGTCTGCTGGCAGATGGCGTAGGCGAGAGGATACTCTTCCGGGGTGCGGGCATCGAGAAATACGACGACTTTGAGGCCTCTGTCGGAGATACTGGTCTGCGTGTAGGCCACGTAGGGGAGAGCACGGAAAAGGGCTTTGACGGCAGATGTCCGTTCGTTCAGGTGGTCGAGGTCGTACATGGCTAGTCGGCTCATCTTTTCCAGATTGGCTGCGGCATGGCTGCAATGCGGGCGGCAGATGCCCTCGATGATGACGACAGGCATGGCGTCTTTTACCATTTTGGCTTCATTGCTGCGGTCGGGACGGTCTTGTAGTTTGCGGTAGCATTCGGTCTGTGCTTTCCAAAGTGTTCCGATGGTTTGCAGATAAAGGTTGTGCAGGGTGATTATGGTAGACTCCTTGCTCCAAGTATTTCTAAAAAAAGAAAATTGAAATTGTAAATTTTCGGTTTGTGGTAAGCTTTGCTTTTCCATACTATGTTTTTTTGTTTTTATTGATAAATGATAGTATGAGATAAAGAAGGGAGAATAGTGCTTTCACTATTTTATTGAGTGCAGAATAGTCGGTTCCTTAAGTCGGCTGCAAAGATAGACCGGGTGTAAGGAAGGGTGAAATGTTAAAAAGGTGATTTTCCTATGTGCTATGCTTGGTTTTTATCTGGTTACAACTACTTCAATGTCGTAATTGATGAAAAGTCCGCTTTCAATAACGCCCGTGATTGTTTTCAGCTGTTCTTCCAGCGAAGCGTCAATATAATGGAAACGGGTATCAAGGATAAAGTTTCCGTTTTCTGTCAAAATAGGACCGTCTTTTCCGTGGGCGGGGCGTAGTGATATTTCGGAGGCACCCAGTCGGCGCAGTTCTTTTTCGACGTATGACAGTGCATGCGGGAACACCTCTACCGGTATGGGGAATTTGCTTCCCAAGATATTGACAAGTTTGCTGGGATCGACGATAATGAAGGTTTTTCCGCTGCTTCTGATCAGCAGCTTTTCTTTGAACATGGCTCCGCCACGTCCTTTTATCAGGTTGCGGTCGGGGTCTACCTCATCCGCTCCGTCGAATGTCCAGTCGGGGCGTTTGTCCCAAAGGGTGGTCTGCGGGATGCCCAGTTGTATGCAAGTCATGGAGATTTCCTGAGAGGCGGGAATCACTTCCAGATATAGGTGCTCTTCGTGAATCCGCTTTGCCAGCTCAAACAAAGTGAGGTAGACGGTGGAACCGGAGCCGGCCCCTATCACATCGCCTGTTTTGGCTGTGGCGGCGATCTCACGTGCTACACGTTCTTTCGCTTCTCTGTTGATAATCTCATTGGACCATTGGAGGTCTTTGATCAGGTGATTTTCCCAGTTCATGGTTCTTGCAGTTTTAGAGTCTCTATTTATATAACGAATGAAAGGGAGTGTTTGGTTCAACAAAAACGGAAGAATTAAAAAATAGATGGATGATTGGTTGGAATATAGTTTTTAATATCTATATTTGTAACCTAAAGGTTTCTTTTTGGAACCTATGGGTGAAACTTAAAAATAAGAATATGGACTAAATTCTATGGTTATGGAAAATATTACGATTGAGAAAATGGAGATTAAAAGGTTTAATGCTCTTTTGATGCGGACGATTGTCGGTATGTTGTTTATGGGAGTATTAATGTGGGAGACATTTTGTCTTGATACTGGCAGAAAGGGATTTTTGGGAGAGACATGGTATATATTTGCATTTGCAGTTTTGCTGTATGTCGTTGTAGCGATAAGAGCTTCCGATATTTTGGAGAGAATAAAGAAAGATAAGAAATTAATGGGAGCATTAGATAGTGAAATATATTCGGACTATAATTCTAAGGCTTTGACAGCAGGCTTTTATGCAGCTATGCAAATGGGATTATTAGTTTATTGCTTTGGAGATTTTTTTAATCTCTCGGTACGTATGGGTGCTCTGGTTATAGTGGTGGTAGCTATGCTTTTCTCAGAAATAAGAAGATTGCTTCTGTATAATCCCTATAAAGATGGAAAATAAAGAACTGCTCAATAAAATAAAGGTCTACAGGGCGATGAAGAATATCAGCCAGGAAGAACTGGCTGTAGCCATTGGAGTAACCCGAAAGACAATCAATACGGTAGAGACCGGAAAGTTTATTCCCTCTACTGTCCTTGCGCTGAGGATAGCACGTTATTTCGGGGTTCCGGTGGAAGAAATTTTTGTGTTGAATGATGAAGCATCGTATTGAAATGATGAACTCTGCCTGACGGCTTTCTTTTACTTACAATATCAGCCAGATCGCTATGATATGCCCTATGCTTCCTCCCAAACAGAACAGATGGAACGTAGCGTGCATATATGGCTTGTTGCGCAGCGAATAGAACACTGCCCCGATGATATACGAAACTCCTCCGCCTATCAGCCACCAAAAAGCCGGACCGGCTCCCATCTCTGCTAAATGATCCATCAAAGGCTTCATAGCCACGAGGATGCAGGCTCCCATAGCTATATAACAAGCGGTTTCCAGATTACTGTGTTCTTTCAGTTTCTTGAAACTCAGTATAAAACCGACGATAGCCGACAGCCAGACAAAAGAGAAAATTCCCCATCCCCAACCGCCTGCGTGCCTCATGACGAGCAGTGTAAACGGAGTGTACGTCCCCGCAATGTGCAGATAGATAGCCCCGTGATCGAATTTGCGAAGCAATTCCTTCAGCTTACCCGGACGGCTGCCGTGATACCAGGTGGAGCTGACATAAGAAGACAGCATGCCAAACAGGTAGACGGTTACACAAGCTACCGCCCACTTCGGTTCGGCACCCGCCGCCGCTTTCGCGAGCAGGAAATAGCCGGCTATGACTCCAAGCAGTATACCTGCTCCGTGACTGAGCGTGTTTGCCCATTCTTCGACGTTATTGTATCTTTTATTTTCCAATGTTTCCTTTCGGCTTTGGTTAGAGCCGCAAAGGTACACTTTTATTTTTTCTTGAAAGCCAGAGTGATTTTCTTTTTAATAGGTTGGGTTTTCTTTCTAAACCAGTTTTCCTTCGATGAAGGTGGAGCTGATTCGCGTTCAGCTTTGATTGATTTTATCAAAAACTCTTTCATCTGATTGGCTGGTGGGTATATCCATACAAATTCAGAGTCTCTATAACTTTGGTCAGCTTCCGAAAGAAAACTCCAATCTTCCGTGTCAAAGTTATAAAACCCAAGATTGGTTTCTCCGTGTTCGTCACAAGTCAGTACTATGACTGAAAACTCTTCTTCCTCATGTCTGGGAAGTTCTTTCTTTTTGTATATCTTCATATTCTCTTTATTATAATTTTGTTATTAAATTGTTTTGCTACTTGTTTTCGGAAATCAAGGAATAACGCAAGCTGGCTGACGTTTTCTTTCAGTGTCGGATTGCGTCCGTTGGAGTAATAAGGTATCTGGATGTCGGCATACGCCGTTGCGGTGGTGTCGGGAGCAAAGCTGGTCATGGTGAGCTCTTCCTTGGAGGGTTTTCCGTACTTCAGATTCGGTTTGATCGTGTTATCGGACTGCTGTGAAAAGGTAGTCGATAGCAAGCATAACAGAAATGTTGAGAATATGAATAGTCTTTTCATATCGAGTGTGTTTTGTCTTCTCCGACAAAGATAAAAAAAATAGAGAAAGGTGTGTCTCCTTTCTCTATTTTTAGTTCGCCCAGCACGAACATATTCTAACGGGTGTAAGTCCCTAAAGCGCCC
>ENA-OPTB01001175-OPTB01001175.1-human-gut-metagenome-genome-assembly--contig:-NODE-1175-length-21399-cov-27.742223_pt1 | contig 21399 bp, 20 predicted proteins | sample MGYA00241810_ERZ501911 | MGnify/ENA primary metagenome ERZ501911 (study PRJEB25962, sample SAMEA2042304) | human gut metagenome | biome: human gut; feature: human-associated habitat; material: faeces... | reverse complement strand
GCCTCGCCGCCGCAACGAGCGCAGGTAGCGGTGAAGAACTCACGGGGGCCACGGGTAGCGTTCTTGCGAGCGTCACGGCAGGCCTTGCAGCGCTGGGGCTCGTTCTGGAAGCCGCGCTCCGCGTAGAACTCCTGCTCACCGGCAGTGAACACGAACTCTTTGCCGCACTCTTTGCAAACTAAAGTCTTGTCTTCGTACATGATTTTACCCTCTCTTTGAATCAGAAAAAAATATATGCGTTCAGCGTTTGCTGATATCGCCGGAAAAAATGTGCTGCGCAGCCTTGCGGCGAACGCGCTGCACGGCGTTGTCCACCGACTTCGGAGACTTGCCCACGGCCTTTGCGATCTCGTGACAGGAAAGGCCTTCCAAATAGTACCCTAAGATCTTCGCCTCGAACTCGGACAAGTGCTTGCGGGTACTTTCGAGTAGACTCTCCACGTGGTCCCGCTCAGCGATGAGGAGCTCGGGGTCTGTGTGGCTGGGGTCTAAAGTACCGGCGGTGTAAGAAGAACTGTCAAAGGAAGGGGTATCAAGGGATATGGATTCGTTCAGCGGATAATGCTTGCCGCGGGAGGCGGCACGGAGCGCGGAGAACAGGCGGTTGCGAATGCAGATCTCTGCATAGGTGTGAAACGACGCCGCCTTGTCAGCGTCATACTCCCGTATCGCCTGAATGAGACCGAACATGCCCTCCTGAATCAGATCCTCCCCGTCGCCGCCGGCGAGGAAAAGCGGACGCGCACACGCGCGCACCATTCCGTAATAGCGCGTGACAAGAAGCTCTTCTGCTTCCCTGTCGCCCGTGGCGGCCATGGCGCACAGCTGCTCATCCGTGCAGGCTGCAAGCTCTTTATGATGGCTCTCACTCTGATGATACTGCATGTATTATACCTTCTGTGCTCAGGTTTTGTCAAGTATTTACGAAAATTCAGTATTAGCGCTAACGATTTTACAGCATTTTTATCACATTGACCAAATTCTCGGCCGCAAGAAGGGCAATTTGTTCTGTTTTTGCCTCAACCATGACGCGGATGAGCGCTTCCGTGCCGCTCGGGCGGACGAGCACGCGTCCCTCGCCGGAGAGCTTTCCCTCCTCCTCCGCGATGGCCGCGGAGAGTGCATCGGACGCCATGATGGCATCCTTGACGCCGCGCTCATGCGAAACGGCGACGTTGAGCAACACCTGCGGATACTGCGGGCAGACGGACGCAAGCTCAGAGGCCTTCTTCCCGCTGCGCGCGAGCACATCGAGGAACTGAAAGCGCGTTGCGACGCTTTATATAATAAGGTGAAAAAGCAGGCTGCCGTCCTCACCAAGGCGCGTACTGCCGCTGCCCGTGAAGTGGAGAAGCAGATGGCTGCGCGGCTGGTTCCGTTGGGCATGCCCAATGTCCGTTTCCAGGTAGAGATAGGTGCCCGCAAAGAGCCGGGCATACACGGGGCGGATACTGTGAACTTCTTGTTTTCCGCGAATAAGAACGGGGCATTGCAAAGCGTCTCCTCCGTAGCTTCGGGTGGTGAAATAGCCCGCGTCATGCTCTCCATCAAAGCAATGATAGCCGGTGCCGTCAAGCTTCCTACCATTGTATTCGACGAAATAGATACCGGAGTCTCCGGCGAGATAGCCGACCGCATGGCGGATATCATGCAGGAGATGGGCGAGCAGGACCGCCAGGTAATCAGTATCACCCATCTGCCCCAGATTGCTGCCCGCGGACGCGCCCATTATAAGGTGTACAAGCAGGACAACGAGACGGAAACAAACAGTCACATCCGTCGTCTGACCGACGATGAACGTGTGGAAGAAATAGCCCATATGCTGAGTGGCGCTAAGCTGACCGAAGCCGCACTGAACAATGCCAGAGCATTGCTGGAAGTATCAAATAGTAAATAGTAAATCGTCAAATAGTAAATACCCATATATGGTTGATAACAGTGAAATGATTTTCGGCGTCCGTGCCGTGATAGAAGCCATTCAGGCAGGAAAAGAGATAGACAAGATATTGGTAAAGAAGGACATTCAGAGTGATTTGTCAAAAGAGCTGTTCGCTGTCTTGAAAGGGACTTTGATACCGGTACAGCGCGTTCCGGTGGAACGCATCAACCGCGTGACGCGTAAGAATCACCAGGGAGTGATTGCCTTCATCTCTTCAGTCACTTACCAGAAGACGGAGGACTTGGTACCTTTCCTTTTCGAGCAGGGCAAGAATCCTCTGTTTGTGATGCTTGACGGCATCACGGATGTCCGCAATTTCGGCGCCATTGCCCGTACTTGCGAGTGTGCGGCGGTAGATGCCGTGATTATCCCTGCACGGAACAGTGTATCAGTCAACGCAGATGCCATGAAAACTTCGGCAGGAGCCTTGCACACTTTGCCCGTTTGCCGCGAACACAGCCTGAAAGAGACCCTGCAATTCCTCAAGAATAGTGGTTTCCATATCGTGGCAGCCACGGAGAAAGGCGATTACGACTATACCAAAGCCGACTATACCGGTCCGATGTGCATCATTATGGGTGCCGAAGACAAGGGGGTGTCCTATGACAATCTGGCGTTGTGTGACGAGTGGGTGAAAATTCCCATGTTGGGAACCATCGAGTCCCTCAATGTTTCCGTTGCAGCCGGCATTTTGATTTATGAAGCGGTAAAACAAAGAACCAACTAAGATATGAAAAAGAAATTGCTGTTGATGCTCACTCTCTGTTTATTGGCTCAGTGGAGTGTGGCACAAGCCCCGAAGTGGGTAGACAAAGCCAAACGTGCCGTTTTTTCGGTGGTGACCTACGACCAGGACGATAAGATACTGAATACTGGAAACGGCTTTTTTGTCACTGAAGATGGCGTTGCGCTTTCTGACTACACCTTGTTCAAAGGTGCCCGGCGCGCCGTTGTGATGAGCTCGGACGGGGCACAGATGCCGGTGGAGGCCATTATGGGAGCTGATGACATGTACGATGTTGTCAAGTTCCGTGTCGGCATCCCCGGAAAGAAAGTCACGGCACTCACTTTGGCTGCTGTGGCTCCGGCCGTCGGTGCGGATGTATATCTGCTGCCTTATTCCACCCAGAAGGACCGTTCCTTCACTGCCGGGAAAGTAAAGGAAGCTGATAAGATTTCCGGCAACTATTCCTATTATACGCTCGATATGCGTCTGAAGGACAAGATGGTGAGTTGTCCGCTGATGACTGTGGACGGGCAGGTCTTCGGCCTTGCGCAGAAGTCCTCCGGACAAGACACGGCTACCATCTGCTATGCCATTGATGCCAATTTCGCCATGTCGCAGAATATCTCCGCATTGTCTTATGGAGATATGTCATTGAAGGGCATCGGTATCAAGAAGGCATTGCCCGATACCGAAGAGCAGGCTTTGGTGTTCCTCTACATGGCTTCTTCCCAACTGTCTCCGGAGAAGTATATGGAGACTCTGAACGATTTCATTGCACAATATCCTGCCAGTGCCGACGGTTATCTGCGCCGCGCTTCCCAGCATCTGTTCATGTCCCGTGAAGATGCTTCCATGGATAAGGTCGCCGCAGATATGGATAAGGCTTTGGAGGTTGCGGCAAAGAAAGATGATGTGTATTACAACCGGGCCAAGATAATCTATAATTATGCATTGGGCAAGCCCGAGAAAGTTTATAAGGATTGGTCGCTCGACAAGGCTCTGGACGAGGTACGGAAAGCGATAGCCATTGACGAGCTTCCGGTTTATGTCCAGTTGGAGGGTGACATCCAGTTTGCCAAGCAGGACTATCCGTCGGCATTTACCAGCTATGATAAAGTGAATAAGACCATTCTGGCCTCTCCGGCTACCTTCTTCAGTGCCGCCAAGACCAAGGAATTGATGCAGGTGCCTGCCGAGGAGGTACTGGCTCTGATGGACAGTTGTGTGGCCCGCTTTACCCAGCCCTATACGGAGGAAGCCGCCCCTTACTTGCTGGAGCGTGCCCAAGCCCGTATGAATGCAGACCAGGCGCGTAATGCCATGCTGGATTATGACGCCTATTACAATGCCGTGAACGGTAAAGTGAACGACATGTTCTACTATTACCGTGAGCAGGCTGCTTTGAAGGCCAAGCAGTACCAGCGTGCGCTGGACGATATGGCGAAAGCCATCGAACTGAATCCGGAGGATTTGACTTACCGTGCCGAACTGGCAGTGGTGAATCTTCGCGTGGGACGTTACGAAGAGGCGTTGAATGTGCTGAAGGCTGCTCTGGAGAAAGACCCTAAGTATGCCGAGGCCTACCGTCTGATGGGTATCGCCCAGCTGCAGATGAAGAAGGACAAGGAAGCTTGTGCCAGCTTTGCCAAGGCAAAGGAATTGGGTGACCCCAATGTGGATGCTTTGATTGAGAAGCATTGCAAGTAAAGGGATGGGATAGAATAAAGGCTCTGCTTTCGCAAGCAGAGCCTCTGTTTTGGGGAACTCCCCCGTGTTAAATGAGTTAAGTCTAGGTATAACAGGTTATGAGTGAAATTACGTTGTTTTATTTATAAAATGCGTGGATTTCCGGAATACTGCATATACTTCGGATTTTTTTTATTTCAAAAAAGAAAATAGACTCGATTATTAATAAAAACAAACTTTGACAATCATGAAGAAAGTGATTTGCAGCCAGAAGGCACCGGGCGCCATAGGCCCTTATAGCCAGGCTATCGAAGCCAGTGGAATGGTATTTGTATCAGGTCAGTTGCCTATTGATGCAGCTACCGGAGTGATGGCTGAAGGTGCGGAAGCGCAAGCCTGCCAGTCCTTGGAGAATATAAAGCATATCCTGGAAGAGGCAGGGCTGGGTATGGCGAATATTGTGAAGACAACTGTTTTCCTGGCAGACATGTCCTTGTTCGCTGATATGAACAAGGTATATGCCACCTATTTTGACGGTGCTTTCCCGGCACGTTCGGCTGTGGCAGTGAAGGCGTTGCCCAAAGATGCCTTAGTAGAAATTGAGTGCATCGCGGTTCGCTAACAAGTCGGCCACAATGAAACTGCTGCCTCCCACGAAGATGAAATCTTCCGGGAGGCTTTTTTCTTGTGCGGCCCGCACGGCGGCAGGTACATCAGGATAGCAATGTCCTTCCAGACCTGCTGCTTCGGCAAGCTCCTGTAGTTCGCTTTCGGGCAATGCTCGCTTCACGCTGGCTTTGGTGAAGTAGTAGGTCGCTTCCCGGGGCAGCAGGGCCAGTACCCCCCGTATATCCTTGTCATTCACCATGCCTATGATGATGTGTAGCTGGCGGTAAGCCTGCTGTTTCAGTTGTTCTGTAATGTAGGTGATGCCTCCCACATTGTGGCCGGTGTCACAAATCAGGGTGGGCGAGTCCTGCAGTTTTTGCCAGCGTCCCATCAAGCCCGTCAGTTCCACCACACGGGCAAAGCCACTGCGCACTGCTTGTCCGTCCAGCCGGTAGCCGGCTTCTTTCAGTAGCGGGAGGGCGGTGAGGATGGTCCGGGCATTTTTCTGCTGGTAGAGCCCTTTCAGTTCGTATTCTATTCCGGGATAGTCTTCACGGTCATTCTCCTCGGCAAAGTAGATGGGAGCACCCGTTGTCTGTGCTTTTTCCAGAAATACCGGTTTCGTTTCGGGAGTGGTCTCGCCGATTATAACGGGGATACCGCTTTTAATGATTCCTGCCTTCTCTCCTGCGATTTTTGCCAAGGTGTCCCCCAGGAATTGGGTATGGTCAAAACTGATGTTGGTGATGATGCATACATCCGGACGGATGATATTGGTACAGTCCAGGCGTCCGCCTAGTCCCACCTCGATTACGGCTACATCCACCTTTTCATCGGCAAAGTAGCGGAAGGCCATGGCGGTGGTCAGCTCAAAGAAAGAGGGATGGAGGGGTTCGAAGAAGCCACGTTCCTGCTCTACAAAACGGATGACGTATTCCTCGGGTATAGGCTGTCCGTTAATCCGGATGCGCTCCCGGAAATCCACCAGATGGGGCGAGGTATAGAGCCCGACCCTGTATCCTGCCTCTTGCAGTATGGCGGCAAGCGTATGCGAGCAGGAACCCTTTCCATTGGTACCAGCCACATGAATGCTGCGGAAACTACGGTGGGGATGTCCGAAATGTTCGTCCAGGGTCAGAGTATTTTCCAACCCTTCCTTGTATGCTGAGCCGCCCACTTGCTGAAACATGGGCACACTGTTATATAAGTAAGTTAAAGTGTCCTGATAATCCATCTTTTATAATATTTAACGGAGAAGCAATCCTTTCTCCCTATTAATTTGTTATCTTTAAAAGCGACAAAGATAATGCAGACCGAACGCAATCAAGCTTGCTTGAAATTGCTTGCAGTGTAGCTTATCTTAAGCTTATGCAAAGGTATTAACAATTTAAATCTAACGTGTATGGGAGCTAAGAAAAATTTTGTGATTGATACGAATGTGATTCTTCACGATTATAACTGTTTGAAGAATTTTCAAGAGAATGACATTTATCTTCCCATCGTAGTCCTTGAAGAACTGGACAAATTCAAGAAAGGTAATGAGCAGATTAATTTCAATGCGCGTGAGTTTGTCCGTGAGCTAGATTTGATTACCGATGACAATCTGTTCACCAAAGGGGCGCCATTGGGAGAGGGCTTGGGTCGTCTGTTTGTGGTGGCAGGCATGGTGGACTCTCCCCGAGTACGTGATTCCTTTCCCGAACGCATCCCCGACCATCAGATTCTGTCGGTAGTGGACTGGCTTTCCACCAAAAAGCCTAAAATGAAAACCATCCTTGTCACGAAAGACGTGAATCTGCGCATGAAGGCGCGTTCCATCGGTCTGCTGTGCGAAGACTATATCAATGATAAGGTAATCAATGTGGATATATTCGAAAAGTCGAATGAAGTGTTCGAGGGTATTGACCCTGTGCTGATAGACCGCATTTATTCTTCCAAAGAAGGACTGGACATCAACGAGTTCGATTTTAAGGACATCATTCGCCCCAACGAATGCTTTGTGCTGAAGAGTGACCGCAGCAGTGTGCTTGCACGTTATAATCCCTTTACCCATTCGATTTGTCGGGTCAACAAGACAAGGAATTATGGCATTGAACCGCGTAATGCCGAGCAGAGCTTTGCTTTTGAGGTGCTGAACGACCCGAATATCAAGCTGGTTGCCCTGACCGGTAAGGCGGGAACCGGTAAGACCCTGCTGGCACTGGCCGCCGCATTGGGAAAACTTACCGACTACAAGCAGATTCTTCTGGCACGTCCCATCGTGGCCTTATCCAATAAAGACCTTGGATTCCTTCCTGGTGATGCCAATGAGAAAGTGGCTCCTTACATGCAGCCTTTGTTCGATAATTTGAATGTAATCAAGCATCAGTTCGCTGCCAATTCCTCTGAAGTGAAACGCTTGGAGGATATGCAAAAAAGTGAACAATTGGTCATCGAGGCATTAGCCTTTATCCGTGGGCGCAGCTTGAGCGAAACCTACTGTATTATCGATGAAGCCCAGAACCTGACCCCACATGAGATTAAGACCATCATCACCCGTGCCGGCGAAGGTACAAAAATGGTGTTTACCGGTGATATTCAGCAGATAGACCAACCCTATCTGGACAGTCAGTCCAACGGGCTTGTCTATATGATAGACCGCATGAGAGACCAGAATTTGTTTGCCCATGTCAATCTGGTGAAAGGGGAGCGCAGCCAGTTGAGCGAGTTGGCAAGTAATCTGATGTAGCGGATACCGCATTTTCCGGGGCAAAACTATTTCTATCCCGCTTTCTGACTGTTAAAACGGGGGAGGTGGGATGGTTTCTTTATAGACGATAAATAATTGTTATAACATTTTTTTATCGATTTATTGTCTGTTTTGACTAAAATAGTGTATCTTTGCCTCGCCTAAAACAAAACTGTCAAGCGAAATGAAGCGAAATTTTTTTCATCGGTATCTTTCCGCGAAAGTGCTTCCGATATGGACTATTCTGTTAATTGATGTATTTATCATCGTCATATCCAGTCTGTTGGCCTATGCTCTCCGATATGATTTCAGAAGCATTTTTCTGGAATCATCTACCATTGACAAGACCATTTTATGGACGGTTGCTGTCAACCTGATTTTCTTCCGTGTTTTCCGTACGTATTCCAATGTACTGCGCTTTTCCTCCTTTGTGGATATCATGCGCATTTTTGTGTCATTGACGGTGTCGTATGCACTGCTGATGATAACGAGCGTCCTGACGGAAAGCTATTTGGAGTTTAACCTGGCTCCGGTCAGCGTGCTGTTCATGTCCTATATCATCAGCTTTGCCATGATGGCATGCTCCCGTGTGATTGTCAAGACTTTCTTCGAGGCGCTGAACTTCGACGGCACCCATAGTGCCAATGTGTTCATTTACGGTGCCAAGGAAGCCGGGGTCAACATTGCCAAGGCATTGCGTGTCAATCTGCGCAACCACTACCGTCTGCGCGGATTCATTGCGGACGAACCTGAACTTATCAATAAGGTGATGATGGGTGTCAAGGTGTTCCCTAACGACGATACGCTGATTGATGTGCTGAACGACCGGGATGTGCAGACCATCATCATTTCTCCCGCCAAGATGGAGGAACTGAAGAAGTCCGACATGGCTGACCGCCTGCTGGTGCACAACATCAAACTGATGACCGCACCCCCCTTGAGTGAGTGGAACGGTCAGGCGCTGAGCCGTACGCAGCTGAAGGAAATTCAGATTGAGGACTTGCTTCAGCGCAATCCCATCGAGATAGATATCCATAAGGTTGCCTCTCATCTGGAAGGCAAGCGTGTGATGATTACGGGCGCCGCCGGTTCTATCGGCAGCGAAATCATGCGCCAGGTGGCTTCGTTCAATCCCTACAAGCTTATTTTAGTGGACCAAGCCGAGACTCCTCTGCATGACATCCGTCTGGAACTTCAGGACCGTTGGCGCGACATCGATGCCGAGACCATCATAGCCGACATCTCCAATGCCACGCGCATGGAGGATATCTTCAGGGAGTTCAAGCCCCAGTATATTTTCCATGCGGCCGCCTACAAGCATGTGCCGATGATGGAGGACAACGTTTCCGAGTCCATCCAGGTGAACGTATTCGGTACGCGCACCGTTGCCGATCTTGCCGTGAAATACGGTGCCGAGAAGTTTGTGATGATTTCTACGGACAAGGCTGTTAACCCTACAAACGTGATGGGCTGTTCCAAGCGTATTTGCGAGATTTATGTGCAGTCTCTTGCGAAGAAGTTGCAGAAGGAGGGAGGCCATGTCACTCAGTTCATCACTACGCGTTTCGGCAATGTGCTGGGTTCCAACGGTTCTGTCATTCCCCGTTTCCGCGACCAGATTCAGCGTGGCGGCCCGGTAACAGTGACCCATCCTGAGATAATCCGTTACTTCATGACCATTCCCGAAGCTTGCCGCCTTGTTCTTGAGGCCGGCAGTATGGGCAACGGCGGTGAAATCTACATCTTCGACATGGGTAAGCCGGTGAAGATTGTGGATCTTGCCAAGCGTATGATCAGCCTTTCCGGACGTACGGATGTGAAGATTGAATTTACCGGTCTCCGTCATGGCGAGAAGCTCTACGAGGAACTCTTGAATGTGAAGGAGCTTACAAAACCCACCTACCATGAGAAGATTATGATTGCCACGGTGCGTGAGTATGACTATGACGAGGTGAAGGAGCGTATCCAGAAGCTGATTGATGTAAGTTACACCTATGACCAGATGAAAATTGTTGCTGCCATGAAGGATATTGTTCCGGAATTCGTGAGCAAGAATTCCTGCTTTGAGGCGCTGGATAAGAAGAAATAAAAAGATAGCGGTATAGTATAAAATGAAAGGGTGATAACGTCGTTGTAGTGTTATCACCCTTTCAATTTTATTGTCTTCTTGTCAGCCTTTTGTCTCATTCATGTGAAGAGAAGTATTTCAAGAACTGTGTACGTTCGAAAGTATTGACTCCCTTCGGGTCGTTTACGTTCAGAATACCTTTGAACTGGCTGATGGTTTCCATACCTTTGCGGTCCATCCACAAGTTGAGGAAGCGGATGTATTCTTCAATGATGGTAGCTGAATTCTGATAAAGCACACTGCATATCTCTACGGCCGAAGCACCTGCTAATATTGCCTTGACAACGCCTTCGGGCGAGTGGATACCACCGGAAGCGGCATAGTCCAGCTTGTTTACGGCTGCCGAAGCGATGCCTATCCAGCGCAGGGCTTTAGACAAATCGGCTTCGTTGCTGAATACGTTGCCGGATACTTGTATCATTTTCTCAATGTTGATGTCCGGCTGGTAGAAGCGGTTGAACAGCACTACTGCGGCGGCGCCGTTGGCGTACAGTTGGTCTATCAGAGCTATCGGGTTGGTCAGGTTGTCACCCAGCTTCATGATGACGGGTATCTTGACCGTCTTCTTGATGTGGCTCAGAATGTCGATGTGGCGTTGCTCGAAACTGCCGTAAGCATATTGTACATCCGTCTGCAGTGCAAGGATATTGATTTCCAGTGCGTCTGCACCGGCTTCTTCTATTTTGGCGGCAAATTCCACCCAGTCGGCATTCTGATAGCAGTTGATGCTGGCTATGATGGGGATATTGCAAACCTTTTTGCTTTCCTTAATCAGGTTCAGATATTCACCCAGCTTATGTTCGCGGATATATCCTACAAGGTAGTCACTGCCTTCGGGGTACATGTTCGGGTCTCCCATCCAGTCAGCCTCCATCATGATTTGCTCTTCAAAAAGTGATTTTAGCACAATGGCACCTGCGCCGGCCTCAGATAGTTTCTGGTTCTTGGCGGCACTGTCTGTCAGTCCGGAGCTGCTGACGATAATGGGGTTTCTGAGTTTCAGCCCTGCAAAAGTAGTTTCTAATGTTGCCATGATAATGATTTTTTATGGTTAATAGTTTCTTTCTCCAAAAATCTTGCTTCCTACACGTATCAAGGTGCTCCCGGCTGCAATGGCCTCGTGATAGTCGTGAGACATCCCCATGGACAGTTCCCGGAATGACTCTGCATCGGCAAACCACTTGGCTTTCACTTCATTGAAGAAGCTACTTAAAGAACAAAACTCAATTTTGATTTGTTCGTCATTGTCCGTATTTGTGGCCATGCCCATCAATCCGCATATCCGGATATGATTGAGCTTTCTCCATTCACCGGCTGCCAGCATTTCCCGGCATTCGTCAAAGCTGAATCCAAACTTGGTCTCTTCCCGGGCAATGTGCAGCTGCAGCAGGCAGTTGACGGTTTTTCCGGCTTTGGCAGCCTGCTTGTTCACTTCGGCCAACAGCTTGTAGGAGTCTATGCCATGAATCAGCGCTACGTAAGGAACGATATATTTTATTTTGTTTGTTTGCAGATGCCCGATGAAATGCCATTCTATGTCTTTGGGCAGACTTTCGTATTTGGCAGTCATTTCCTGCACCTTACTTTCTCCGAACACACGCTGGCCGGCACGATACGCTTCTTCTATCGCCTCGTTGGGGTGAAATTTGGAAACAGCCACCAGCCGTACCTTTTCAGGCAGTTCGCTCAGTACTTGTTTTAAATTCTCTGCAATCATCGTTTTTTTGAGTTATGAGTTATGAGTTATAAGTTATGGGTCGCAATAATAATTCATAACTTATAACTCATCACTTAAATTAAACTTCCGGTTTGTCGTCGGGCTCTGCACTGTACGGATATACATCCATAATGGCGGTTTCCGCTACAGATGCTATCTGGTAGTCGGCCATTGTGCCTTTCATGCCCTCATCCAGTTTCTTCACTGCATCACGCAGGTCGGCAGCCTGCACCAATACCTGGGTAGAGGTTTTCTTTTCCGCACCGCTTTTCTCGTCCAGTGTGATGAAAACCAGTTTACATTTAAACCAGCGGTCGGCAGCTTCCTCTTCGCTGGGGAACAATTCGCTATAGTTGGCACGTTTGATGTCCGATACGGTGAACTCTCCCGAAATGAACGGCGTCATCTCTTCGATGATGCGTGCTTCCGCTTCCGTAAAACTGAGGGCATCCACCAGGTACGGTTCGGTCACCTTCTTGTTCATTCCATTTTCCATTGTTTTCTCGTAACGGATCTTACATTCAAACCATGTATGCATTGCCATAATTTTCTGTTTTTAATTATTGATTTATTGTTAGTTAAGTTGCTTTATGCGTGCCTATGCCCGCCGAAAGCAGTGCAAAGATAGCCAAAAACTAAATGGATATAAAAAGTTGCCTTGCATTTTACGTGAAAATTTTATTGGAGAACCGGGACGGTACGTATGAGCATAAAAAAAGGAGTACCGCTGTACTCCAACCTTTGTTAACCTTAAATCTAATACTATGAAAAACACATTGCAAATGTACGGACTTTTTCGACATTTGCAAGAGTGTCGGGGCATAAAGTGTGTATTTGTAACACTTATTATATTTTATGCCTTTGTACTACATCTTTTTTAAAACTTGAGGCGTGTTGCTGAAACATAAATTTGCATCTGTTTTGCTTCCACACTTCCACCCACCTCCTGCATCTCCCTATCCATCGGCATTTACTCTGCGGTGGAAGCAACCTGAAAAGGTGGAAGCAAAATTTGCTTCCACCTGCCGAAAACGCCTGAGTTTTGTCTAACTTATTATCCTCTACCATAATACCGTGCGTGGGTTACATAAATCGGTCGGTGTAGTTTTCCTGCATTTTCGAGTTTGCCTGACTATGAATAGTGGAGTCTAATGTCTTTTAAGTTGCTGTACAATACGTTTGCACCTTGTGCGCAATAGGCGCGGGCTACGTACTTCATCTGTAAAAGCCTTGGAGTTAGTGACGCCTAACGGCCATGAACAACCCTGCTTATGGCCATGAAGCAATCGTTTGACGGTCATAAGCAGAGCTGTTCATGGCCGTTAGGCGTTATTAATTCCCTATGCAACAGTAGACATACTTACTTACGCAACTTCAATAATGCATTTATGAGGGTAAGATATTGGAATGTAGAATGATATATTGGAAATGATGAGGTGTTTTTTAAACGTTCGTTTAATGGACGCAAAGATAAGCTGTATTTTTTGAAGTAACAAAATGTTTAATAAAAATATTTCCAAAGCGTTTCCTATTTTATCTTAATATATTGAATAACAGTAGTATATATCTAATATTTGACATCTTAAAGTTCTGTTCCTTTTTAACTTTTATGCCTCTACTTATTTTCTTAAAAATAGACGTTTATTAAACGAACGTTTATTGGACACTTCTATGAGTCTAATATCTTCTTTAATAGCTTATTATTATTGCAAAAGTGTACAATACGGTTTGAGTGGGAAAATGTCTCGTTCAAACCGCGAAGCGCACCCGGAACTGAGCTGATTCATTCGAAAGAAAATTCCTAAGTGACTGAACAACAGAAATATTGGTTTGCAGCCCGCACCCGTGACAAGCAGGAATTCACAGTCCGGAAATCTCTGGACCGACTCAAATCGGAAGAGCATTTGGGTTTTGACTATTATCTTCCCACGCGTTTTGTCATTTCTCAATTGAAGTATCGTCGTAAGCGTAGCGAAGTTCCAGTAATCCGCAATCTGGTATTTGTTCATTCCACCAAGCAGACAGCCTGCGATATTTCCAACATCTATAATGTCCCCCTTTTTTATATGAAGGACCTTTCCACGCATTCCATGCTAGTGGTACCGGATAAGCAAATGGAGGACTTTATGTTCGTAATGGATTTGAATCCTGACGGTGTCAGCCTTGATAGCGAAATTCTGACTGTTGGGCATAAAGTAAAAGTTATCAAAGGCGAACTCAGCGGTATTGAAGGTGAGGTTGCCATCGAAGCCAATAAAACATACGTCGTTATCCGTATTAAAGATCTTTTGACGGCAAGTGTCAAAGTCCCCAAATCCTATCTGAAAATAATCGGGTGACTTCTAAATAAGTATAATCTTATATTTTAATCATATATCATAATAATGAATGATTTAACTTCCCGTGCTCTTGAGCTTCAGCATGCAGCTCATGAGCTGATGTATCTTGGTATGGACGGTGAGCCGGTTTATTCCGACACTTTTTGCTGGTTGAATAAGGAAGTGCTTGTTAAGTCCGATTCTCTTTTTTTTGCTCAAAGTTCCGATGTTGAAGAGGAGGCGAATTTGTGTCTGGCTCTTTTGATGGGGTATAATGCTACCATTTATGATGATGGGGATAAGGAGCAAAAGAAACAAATGGTATTGAATCGGATTTGTCATGTTTTGGAACATCTGCCGGTTTCTTTGCTTAAAGTTCGTTTGTTAACTTATTGTTATGGGGAAATTTATGAGGAAGTTTTGCTTCAAGAAGCCTATGCAATTATTGAAGGTTGGAACAAAGATAATTTGACTTCGGGACAAACTGAAATCATCGAAGAATTGAAAAATATCGAAGAGAATCCATACCCGTTTGAGGAAGTAGAATAGGATTTGAGTGTGATAAGGAAATCATAAAAAATAGATAACTTTTATTGATATGAAAGCATGTTTTATGGGGTTGGGTTATATTGGCCTGCCTACTGCGATTATTGCTGCTAAACACGGAATTCAGATTATCGGGGTTGATATTAATCCCAAAGTTGTAGAAATGACTAATCAGGGTAAATTGCATATCATTGAACCTGGTATGCAGGAGCTTCTTCAAGAAGTTGTTACTACCGGTCAGTTGAAGGCTTCTACAACTCCGGAAGTGAGTGATGCCTATTTTATGGTGGTGCCTACTCCTTTTAAGGGAAATCATGAGCCTGATATTTCTTACGTGGAAGCTGCTACCCGTGCCGTAATACCTTTGTTGAAAGAGGGGGATTTGTATGTCATAGAATCTACATCACCAGTAGGTACTACTGATAAAATGTGTGATTTGATATTTGGATTACGTCCGGAATTGAGTGATAAAATTTATATTGCTTATTGTCCGGAGCGTGTTCTTCCTGGGAACGTCATTTATGAGTTAGTTCATAATGATCGAGTTATTGGAGGTCTGAATGAATCCTCTACAGATAAGGCCATTGAGTTTTATAGTAAGTTTGTACAAGGAACGCTCCATCGCACTAATTGTAAAACGGCAGAAATGTGTAAACTGACAGAAAACTCCTCCCGTGATGTACAGATAGCTTTTGCCAATGAACTCTCTCTGATTTGTGACAAAGCAGGAATCAATGTCTGGGAATTGATAAACTTGGCGAACAAACATCCTCGTGTGAATATCCTTCAACCAGGTTGTGGTGTTGGAGGACATTGTATAGCGGTTGATCCTTATTTCATTACGGCAGAATTTCCCATGGAATCTAAAATCATATCTACTGCCCGTGAAATCAATAACTATAAAGCATTCTGGTGTGCAGAGAAAGTACAGAATGCTATGTTGAAGTTTGAATTGGAATATCATCGTAAACCTACCATTGCCATGATGGGACTGGCCTTTAAACCCGATATTGATGATTTGCGTGAGGCTCCTGCCAAATATATTACTACCAAAGTGATGCAAAGCTGTAATAATGCGGATATCTTAGTAGTGGAACCTAATGTGCAGGAACACAATGTGTTTAAACTTACAGACTATAAAGAAGCCTATGAGAAGGCTGATATCGTCGTTTTTCTGGTTGCTCATTCTGTATTTAAATCTTTGCCACATAATGACCGGAAAGTAATTCTTGACTTTTGCGGAATCTATAAGAAATAATTAATCCCCTATAGTATGAAGAAAATTATGCTGGTTTTCGGGACTCGCCCCGAAGCCATAAAGATGGCTCCTTTGGTGAAAGAATTTCAAAAATCTCCAGAGAAGTTCAAGACAATAGTATGCGTTACCGGTCAACATCGCGAAATGCTTGATCAAGTGTTACATATATTTGATATTACTCCTGACTATGATTTGAATATTATGAAACAAGGGCAGGATTTATATGATGTGACAGCCCGTGTTTTGACGGGGATGCGGGATGTCTTGAAAGAGGCACAGCCGGATGTTGTTTTGGTTCATGGTGATACAACCACTTCTACGGCTTCGGCATTGGCTACTTTTTATCAGCAGATTCCGGTGGGGCATGTAGAGGCGGGACTTCGTACTCATAATATTTATAGTCCTTGGCCAGAGGAGATGAATCGGCTGATAACAGGACGCATTACTACTTATCATTTTTCTCCCACACCGTTAAGCCGACAGAATCTGTTGGATGAAGGGGTAGAGGAATCTTCTATTATTGTGACTGGAAATACGGTAATAGATGCACTCTATATGGTTATAAATAAAATAAAGAGCGATAAAAGGCTTGATGAAGAATTGAAAGGTGTTTTAAGAGCTTCCGGTTATGATATCAACCGTTTGCAGGAGGGAAAGAATTTGGTTTTGATAACAGGTCATCGTCGTGAAAATTTCGGTGACGGATTCATGTCTATGTGTAAGGCTATTCAGGCTCTTACAAAACGATATCCCGATGTTGACTTTGTTTATCCGATGCATTTGAATCCCAATGTTCGCAAACCCATTCATGAAGTATTTGGTGAGGATTTATCCAATTTAGGAAATATGTTTTTTATAGAGCCTTTGGAGTATCTCTCTTTTGTTTATTTGATGGAGAAATCTACTATTGTTCTGACAGACAGTGGTGGTATTCAGGAAGAAGCTCCCGGACTTGGTAAACCAGTACTCGTGATGCGTGATACGACGGAACGCCCGGAGGCTTTGGAAGCTGGTACGGTGAAGTTGGTGGGAACAAATTATGATAAGATTGTAAATGAGGTCTCTGCTTTGCTGGATGATGAGGCGCATTATGAGGAAATGAGTAAGGCGGTAAATCCTTATGGGGATGGGAAGGCTTGTGCCCGTATTGTAAATATGTTTATACTGAAATGATATATGTTGTAGCCTTTATCCTGATTCTCTATAGTTGGATACTCGTTGATTTGAAACATTATAGAAAGCTTTCTTCTGTATGTATATGTGTAATAATCGTATTTTTGATCTTAATTGCCGGATTAAGATATAGAGTTGGAGGTGATTCTTTACATTATATAGATACATATACTTCAATGCCTACATGGAAAAATTGGGAATTCTTTAGTTTTGATGAAGGATATGGTCCATTATGGTATTTATTTTGTGCGATATCTAAAACGTTAGGTGCTGATTTTGTATACCTTCAATTATTACATGCTATAATAGTAAATCTTACTTTTTTGTATGTATTTAAGAAGCGAAGTGTAAATGTAATATCTTGTTTTCTGATATATTTTCTAATATATTATATTTATTATAATATGGAGATATTACGTGAGGCATTAGCTGTTTGTATTTTTTGTTTTAATATTTCTAATCTTATGGAAAAAAGATATTTTAGATACTATTTAGGATGTCTTTTTTCTATAGGTTTTCATTTTTCAGCATTGGTGTTGTTAGTTTTTCCTTTGCTGAATTACTTATTAAAGGCAAAATATGCCAACTGGTTATTAGGAATAGGGGGAGGAATTGTTCTGCTCGTTTTTTTTTATATCCTACCTAATCACTATATGATTTTTATGGATTTTATGCCTATTATAGGATTGAAATTGAAATCTTATTCTACATTGGAAATGAATAATGTATTGGGTATTATGTATTATGCAATTTCTTTTGTGGCATTTTTGGGTTTTTATTTGATTGCAAATAAAAATAGATTTATGAGTAAGCAGGATAATTGTATAATGAAGATGTTACTTCTGTTTTTGTTTTTAGGAGCAATGAATCAAGGATTAATGAGAATCGCAAATTATTTGATTCCATTTGCAATTCCATATGTAGTAAATGTTGGCTATTCTTTGATTACAATGGAAAAATTTGCTTATAATAAAATATTATTTATAGGGTGTTTCGCTTTTTTGATATTTCAAAAAAGTTATTATTATTTGGCTGATACTTCTCATTTAGCAGTTCATACAAGGCAATATGAGTTATGGTATCCTTATGAATCAGTCTTTAAGCCTATTAAACATACTCATAGAGAGTTGATTTTCTATAATGCGATGTATAATCAATCTGTAATAAGAACAAGTGGAGAATAATAGTATTAAAAAAAATATTATTTATAGTGCTATCTTGACAACAAGTAATTATGTAATACAGTTAGTTACTTTTCCGTATTTATCTCGTATATTGGGGGTAGAAAATATTGGAATAGTAAATTTTGTAGATGGAGTTGTAAATTATTTCATAATGATTTCAATGTTGGGATTGAATATATTAGGTATTCGTGAAGTGGCTAAAGCCTCTAATGATATTAGTAAAAGGAATAGTATATTCTCCGTTTTGTTTTCTATAAATTTGTGTTTCACTATTATTGTAACTTTAATATATATTAGTTTGATATATTTGGTACCACAATTTTATGAAAAACGTGATTTGTTGTTATTAGGTATATTTAAATTGTTGTTCAACTTGTTTTTAATAGAATGGTTTTACAAAGGAATTGAAAACTTTAAATATATAACTGCACGCACTTTAGTATTGAGGATTATTTATCTTTTTTCGTTGTTTATTTTTGTGAAAAATCGTAATGATATATATGTTTATTATATCATAACAGTTTTGCTCGTTGTTTTTAATGCTGTTGTGAACTGGATTTATTCGCAAAGATTTGTATTATATAGTTGGGCACATGTTAGAACATTTAAATTATATATAAAACCCTATATCTATCTAGGTTTTTATTTGATATTAACCTCTGCTTATACTACATTTAATGTTATATATTTGGGATTCGTTTCTTCTGAAAGGGAGGTTGGTTATTATGTGACAGCACTAAAGATATATATAATAATATTGGGATTATTTACTTCTTTGACAAATGTGATGATGCCTCGTATGTCAGCTTTGTTGTCTAATGGTAGTGTAATCGAATTTAGAAAGAAAATAAATGCTACATATTGGTTGTTTTTTTCGGTTAGCATACCTCTTGTATTTGCAATCATACCATTGTCTGATGCTATTATAGCTATTATTGCAGGAAATGGATATGAAGGGGCTGTATTACCTATGCAATTGATTGTTCCTTTGATACTGATAGTTGGAATAGCTCAAGTGTTCGTGTCTCAAATTCTTATACCTCTTAAAAGAGATGCTGTTATTTTAAAAATAGCTGTAGTTGGGGCAGTTGTAGGATTATCATTTAATTTGACTTTAGTAAGTAATTTAGCTTCTGTAGGTACGGCAATTACATTATTGTGCTCTGAACTTTCGGTTACTATTTTTCTTTTTTGCTATATGTTCCGGCATAGATTGTTATTTATACCTATTAATAGTATAAAATTGAATGTGTTTTATTCAATTCCATATTGGATTATTGTTGTTCTTCTGAAGGGAATATTGACTGATAATTGGCAAATATTATTATTATCTTTTGTTCTTTGCTGTATGTATTTTTTGTTGTCTCAGCTTTTCTTTATTAAGAATCCATGGATTGTATCTTTTGTTCAAAATTATATTAAGTATAAAAATAGTAAGTGATGACAAATAGAACTCATGTTATTGCATTTTATTTACCACAATTTCATCCGACAAAAGACAATGATAGATGGTGGGGGAAAGGATTTACCGAGTGGACTAATGTAGGAAAAGCTCGTTCGTTATATCCAGGACATTATCAACCTAGAGTGCCAGCTGATTTGGGATATTATGATTTGAGATTGCCTGAAGTTAGAAAAGAACAAGCAGTTCTTGCTCGAAAAGCTGGAATTGAAGCTTTTTGCTATTATCATTATTGGTTTGGAGAAGGAAAGCAAGAACTTGATTATCCATTTAAGGAGGTTCTAAGGCTTAATGAGCCAGATTTTCCTTTTTGCTTGTGTTGGGCTAATGAATCATGGCATGCAAAATTTTGGAATAAAGATGGAACTTGTCAGAAGAATTTGCTAATAGAACAGCGGTATCTAGGGGTAGAGGATTATATACTTCATTTTAAATCTTTGTTGCCTGCTTTTAAAGATAAACGTTACTTTAAGATAGATGGTAAGCCGGTATTTATGATATATAGGCCTTTTGAGTTTCTTGATGTAGCCAATTTTATATCTGTGTGGAAAGATTTTGCAAAAAAAAATGATATAGGTGATATTTATTTTATTGCCCAAGCAACAATACGCTCAGATATAGATAAAATGCTTTCATTAGGTTTCAATGCTGTTAATTATGTGGGACTATGGGAATGGAAGACTGATAATCTTTTTTTGAATAAACTTAAAAGACGTTTCTGCTCTGATATATTAAAAATTCCATATATCCATAAATATTCGGATATGGTAAGAAAAATGTCTTTGATGAATCGTGAATATGAAGATGTAAAGGTCTTTCCAACAATAATACCTAATTGGGATCATACTCCAAGAAGTGGTACTGGTGGATATATTTTGCATGGTTCAACTCCAGATTTATTTCGAAAGCATGTTAATTCGATTTTATATAATATGAAAAATAAGCCTCAAGAACAGAAATATGTTTTTTTGAAGTCTTGGAATGAATGGGGAGAAGGAAATTATATGGAGCCTGATTTGAAGTATGGTTTAGAATACATAAATGTTTTATCGCAAGAGTTGAAAAATGAAAAGTAAAGTGATATTGACAATGATATATGATATCAAGTTATTTCCACCAGTGATATCTATATGTAATATATTGTCGGAGTTAAATTATGAAATCGTGTATATTGGTGGTTGTTCGGACATGAATACAGAAAAAGTATTGATGGAAAGAAATCATGTACGATTTTACAAAACACCGTTATATGGTGGAAATGGAATGCAACGGATAATTCAACAGTGGAAATATCGTAGATATGTATTAGAAATGCTGAAAAATGAATATGTAAAAGAGACTACATATTTGTGGCTTTTGCATTCTGAAACAGTTAGCTTATTTTCAGCTTATTTGGATAAGTATGATGTGATATCTCATTTATTTGAATTTAAGAACCCCACTCAAAAAATAGCATATAGATTATTGAATCCTTGTTATCCGTTTGAGAAAAATTTGAAAAAATCAAAGAAAGTTATTTGCTGTGAATATAATAGAGCGCATATAACGAAATCTATTTATGATTTGGATAAAGTCCCTTATATTCTGCCTAATAAACCATATAATGGCAATGTTCAAATAGCCCAATCTTTACCATTTTCAATTCAAGAAATAATATCTAAATATAGAAATAAAAAGATAATATTGTATCAAGGGGTATTTATTCCTGAGAGAAGAGTTGATTATTTTGTTAGAGCAGTTAATTCTCTACCTGATGATTATATTTTGTTTTTGATGGGAGGTGAAAATCCTTTTTATAATGAACTTAGAGATAAATGTCAAAGCGAGAGAATTGTTTTTCTTCCTTTCTTACCTCCTCCTTTTAAATCGGTATTTACAACCGATTATTACTCAATATTTTATAGATAATAAGTCAGAAATATGG
>ENA-OPTB01001173-OPTB01001173.1-human-gut-metagenome-genome-assembly--contig:-NODE-1173-length-21417-cov-4.665808_pt1 | contig 21417 bp, 38 predicted proteins | sample MGYA00241810_ERZ501911 | MGnify/ENA primary metagenome ERZ501911 (study PRJEB25962, sample SAMEA2042304) | human gut metagenome | biome: human gut; feature: human-associated habitat; material: faeces... | reverse complement strand
TCCATCGCCTTGAACTGATCACGGATGAAATAGACCGTCTCCGGCGCATCTGCGGTGGTGTGACTGTTGACCACCTCGAAGTTGATTCCTGCGCGTTCAGCCAGAGCCACAAGCACCTGCGAATCCTTACCGCCAGAGTATGTGACCATGAGCGGTTTCTTGTACCGATGCTCGGATAGCCGTGCAGCGTCCTGCAATCGTGCGATAGCAAGCTGCTCCTTATCCATCAACTCCACCTTTCTCTCAGCTCTTTTTCGACCTGCTCTGACTTTGCAGTGATGTAATCCGCAAACTCGTCAGGGGTCATGTCCTCTTCTTTGAACTTGCCGACCATCTCCCAGTACCTGTCACCAATGCGGATGATTTTCTGCACCTGTTCATCGGTCAGGTCAGCATCGCACCGAAGGTTCTGAATCAATGCGCCCCATGTGGCAGAGATGCCATCCAGAGCCATGTGGAATCCGTACAACTGGTTTTGTCGTGCGATTTTGCGGAGGTTGGTCGGCTTGACCTGTTTGCCACACAGAGGGCAGTTTCCAAATTTATTCATCAGACTGCTCACTTCTGCTCTCCTTTCAGCCATTTGTTCAGCTTTGCCATACAATGTTGGCAAAGGCAAATCGGCGGGTAGCCCTCAAACGATGGGTAAACCAAATTTTTGTTTTCGTTTACAAGCGTCTTTTGAATAGAATTTCCGCAAAGGGAATTGTCGTAGTATTCAAACGCTTCTCCGCATCTATCGCATTTCATGTTCTTTCTCCAATCTCTTTAGCAGCCCGTCCACGTCATACCGCCAATGGACACGTAGCCTTTTTGCTTTGATCTCTATTCCCTCTTGTTCTGCCCACTGCCAAGGAATGCTCTTCCGGCTCTCGTTGTAACGGAACGCCAGAACCTTGCTGGCAGGGATTGCAAAGGTGCGGTTGACCGCCCTGTAATTGACTATCACATGAGCGGTCTGACCGCTGTACCCCATTGCATCCACCATGTCAGTGATATGCTTTTCCTTGCGGTATTTACACTTTGCCTTGTCGTACTTGCCGAACACCTTTTCCAGAGGGATAGAGGGCGTTTCGATGGTTTTCAACTCGAACAGGTGGTTCATCGGGTATCGGTATACAAGGAAGTCGCAGATGTTGTCGATGGAAAAGGACAGGTTTTCGTTGCCGCCGTAGTAAGTGGCGGCACTGTCTTTTAGACGGTAGCACCACGCATCGGATGGAACGGATGCTTTGAAGTCTGCTTCAAACTGCTTGCCGGTATTCATTCGCCATACTCCGCATCGTACTCGGCTTGCATTTTTGTAAGCTGTTCTTTTGCTCGAACAATCCCACGTTCGCAGTTTCGCTTCATTTTTTCATCTTCTTTGCTATATGATGCGCCACCCACGATAGCTTTTCGGATTCTTTCACATCGTTCAATGTATTCGAGCTTACGGTCGATTGCTTCTTTCTTTTCTCCCTGTTCAAACAAGGGTCTGAGATATTCATAAGTAATTTTCGCTCGCACGTCACCCTCTGATGCTTTTGTGAAAACATAATCGAGTAACCTATTACTACTTATCATCATCCTCATTCACCTCTAAATTCACTTCCGAGGAACCGCTTCTTGCCACGTTCCCGGTGCTTGTCCTCGTAGTCTCTGCGGTATACGCTCTGGCTGTGGTTCAGCTCATACACGAATGCCTTGCGTTCCTCGAAGTCTTTCTTCTCTGCCTTGTACTTCTCGCAAGTGTCGTGACAGGCTTGGTGGCGTGATGTGCAGTTGAGACAACAGGTAATCATTCTTCGCCAAATCTCCTTTTTGTTACAGCCATCGGGAACTCTTCGATTTCCGATGCCCACCGTGCGGTTCCCTCGCCGTATGCTCTTTGCCAGACCAGAGGGAAACCGCCCAGACCATCGAATAGACTACCCAGCGTAGGCTTTTCTTTCAGGTAAGGGCGCATTCTCTGCACCAGCCAAAACCACTGCGGCAGAGCTATGGAGTTGCCCAGAGCTCTTAATGTTCCAAAATAGTGAACTTCGCCAGTCGGAGAAACAAGCGCGACATCTTTACAGCACTTTTCAAAAAGCCCTTCTCGGAAGCCTTTTTTTACGTTTTCTGCAATGGTTACCCATTCCAAATTTTCTGGTGTGTTGTTTGATGGGTTTCCATCAATATGATTTACAGTCAATTCAGGCTTGTAACCATCAACCCAAGCCATTGCGACAAGCCTTGAAACCAACATGGTTTTGTGTGCCCCATTTTTCCAAAGTTCAACTCGTTCATCCATTTTGCCTTTTGAATTTCGGCATCTTCTTTCTGTCTTTGCCTTAATAATTCTTACTTTCCAAACTCTGACTTTATACCTTGCAGAAGACGTTGTTTTGCCCGGAGCACTTCTGATTCTTCCGAGATTTGATGCTTGATAAAGCCCTTCATATCCCGGAATGTCTTTCCAAAGTTCTTCCATCAGTTCCTTTCTCGCCTTTTGTCCCGGTAGCGTAACCGTTAGTCAAAAGGGAGTGAACCGTCGTCCTCAATTACGGAAAAGTCATCGTTCCCGCCCTGCGAGTAGCCAGAGCCAGACCCACCAGCCAACGTTTTCTTCGGTCTGACCTCATAGTCGCCGGAACGAATCTTGTCCACGCTGGTAAAGCGGTCAACGACCAGTTTCATCTTGATGTTGCCATCGTTGCCCATGTACTCTTCCTCACGGAGAACCACGCCGACCAGCTTGCCACGCAGGGTCTTTTCATCGTTGTTGAACTTGTAGCCGGGATTGGACTGCTCCACAGCTGTGATGAAGCCCTTGAAGAAGGGTAGCGCCTTCTCTTTGTAGCTCTTGATGGTCTTGCCGCCCCATGCCCATTCGCCCGGATTGAGCTTGCCGCGCTCGATAAGGGAAGCGGTCTGCTCACGCCAGTAACCCTTGAACTCGCCCTCTGCGACTTCCCACTCGATGTTCAGGCGCTCCTTTGCGGGTTCGTCCGTTGCCTTGCAGATACCGGCAACATAGCCGCCAACAGGCAGGTCACGGCGTTCTGTGGCTTCCTGCACGTCATTCCAGTTGATGTTCTTCATCTGTTACTCTCCTTTGCTGTCCGGCTGAACCGGGATGTTGTAATACTCACGGATGGTCTTGTCTACGGCGGCGAGGTCGTTCTCGATCAGTGCATCATTGAACATCCCAAGTGGGGTTTTCACGGTGTCCATCCCATCATTGCGGGTGCTGAACAGGTATCGCCCATCCTGTATAACGGTTTTCAGGACGATGGTGAAGTAACCTTCCACGCAGACCTTCTCGTCCAGCAGCTTGCCGATGGTCTTGAACTTCTCGCCACCGTCTCCGTCACGCTCGCTGTGACCGAAAAAGTAGACCACTACATCGTCCGGCAGTTCCTTCGCCCGCATTAGCAGAGCATTGAAGTTGGCTGCCATGTCGGTAAACTTCTGGTATCCAGCGACCTTTGCGTTCCGCATGAACTCGCCGGTCATAAGATAGGTGGCATCGTCAATGACGATGGACTTGCGCTTGGTGCTGTGGATTGCAGCATCAATCTTGCCGTAGTCGTTGGTGATATAGGTTTTCATGTTGCTACGGAACGGTAGCGGCTTGCCAAGCACGTTGATAACCGCAACCTGTTCCGGGTCAAAGTTCCGAAGCGAAGCGGACTTACCGCTGCCGGAGTGACCGTAGACCATTACTAATACTGCCATTTTTCTTTCCTTTCTTCAGCTTCATTAGGCTTCATTGTTCTTACTTTGGCTTAACTTGGCTGCACAAAATCAACCAGCCATCAGTTCTGCCAGCTGCGCACGGAGGTCTTTCAACTCCGCTTCCCTGTCCTCGATTTCAGACTGCAAGTCCTCAATCTCAGCCATACGGTCAGCTTCTTTGGCTTCTGCCATCTGTTCGTTGGTCATAAAGCACATGCCGTCCTCCGGCTCGATCATGCCACCGAATCTGTCAAGGTTAATCATCTTTTGGTCTCCCTCTCTTACGTTCCTCTTTGATTTGCAAAGCACTGTACCACTGGTCTTTGTCAATTTCGATGGTAGACCACCGGTGGTTACAGGCAATGCACTTCTTGCGGCGAACAATGCTGTCATGGTCTGACCGGCTGTCAATCGTTGCGATGTCGCCGCTACCGCACACTGGGCATTTCACTGTGCATCCCTCCACTTGTTAGTATGATCGGGAATGCGGTTTAACTTCCCCATCCGTTCGTTATCTTCATGCTCTTTTTCCACGCTCACTCCAAGCGCACACAAAACCAGAGCGGTAGCTAACAGCATCAGTGAAACAAATGCCCATCCAAGCATCTGTACTGTGCTCTCGCACCCATTTATTGTGTCTCCACAGCTAACGGCTACGATTGCGGAGATGATACCAAGTATGGTAAACACGTTTCCTCTTACGGTTTTCATTTTGTCCCTTCTTTCAGAATGATATCGAATAAAAATGGTTTGCTTGCATCGATCACGACTATTGCATTTAGCGCTTCGGCTATTTTTGCAAGCGTATCAGCCTTAACGCCCGTTTTGTACGGTGCTTTATTCGGGCTTGTAATGTTGTATATCGTTGGAGCCGAAACACCACTTCTGCGGATAAGCTCCGACGCCTTCATATCGCGTTCTTCAAGAGCGGCTTCCAGCGTCATGCCTTTTCCTCTGTGTTCTTTGGCTCTCTGCGTCTGAAAATCCAACCGGTTGTCATCAAAGCGCCAATGCCTATGATGTACCATGTTGCCTTAGCTCCGACCAAAAGCTCGATCTGATGCACCAGCCAGAAGTTCAGCAGAAACACTGCGAGAATAAACGCTAAGACAATGCCCCAGATCAGGGCGATTTCCACTAATACTTTCATCTTTATCCTTTCTTCGAATGCGTTCCAGCCGTTCCTTCTCACGGCTGTGCCAGCGGATTTCCCGCTTGCCATAATATTTACCATTCATAAGTCAGTTCCCCTGTTGCAAGCATCCTCGATACCTCACCGTAATGCTTGCCCATTTTATCAGCAAGTGCTTGAACTTGCCCTACGGATGGAATCTTTTTTTCTTCCAATGCTTTCTCGTTTAAGGCTCGTTCTCTTCGTATGCTCTGATGTTCCGCAATACTTGCAAAGGCTGCATCTTTCGCGCAATCTTTGTGGTACTTTTGTGCCGCAGACATTTTAATCATTGGCTTACCGCACCATTGGCACACGGTTTTTACTGGAGTGAACCCACGTCCTGAACTCAATGCTTTACGTCTCGCGCGCTTTTGCTCGCACGAGACATCTCTTTTACATTGTGTGCAATATTTTTTGCGTGGGTTTACCATACCTAGAAAAACTCCACATCGCTCACAATATTTAATTTCCATCTTCATTCGGTTTACCCGCTTTTTTTGGCTTCTCGATTGTGCCGTTCAAAGCACTGGTTCAGCATTTTCTCCATCCACAGCACGTTGTTTGCTTCGTTCCGGGACACGCCCGCTGCCATCGCAAGCTTCAACCTGCGCTTCCGGCTCGGTGCTTTGTAAAAATACGTCACCAACACTCACCAGCCTTTTTGATGATGAAAGCGGGCACGTCCCTTCCGGTAGCCCGGCACAGGCAGACACACTTGGCAACCCAAGTATCAAAAGAAGCAGAAGGGATGCAGCACGTTGCATTTCGCTTAAAGCTTTCATCATCTGGCTTACTAAGCCAAACAGAAACCGCCTTGTAGCAGTACGCTTCCGTGACTCTGCACCATTCGATGCTATACCCATCCAAACACAGTCGGTTCATAATACGCATTGCCATAAGCTTTGCTTCGATGAGCTCTGCTTCCGTCCACTTGAGCTTGTCCGCTTCGTAGGTCTTGACCGCCTCGTCAATGGCGTGGTGCGCTTCTTCTGGGTATTCAAGGTCTACCTTTAAGGTGATAATCTGCTCCATGTTCAGCCCTCCGCTTTTCTGCTCTTCTCCGTCTTTAAGAAGAGATTAACGAAATAGACCTGACCGATACCAGTCACTTTAGGGGTCTTATTGATAGAAGTGTGCCCATCGGAATGTGCAATGGACGTTTCCTTGATTTCAAACAAGCGAAGTTCCATAGACTTCTGGGTCGGCATATTGTAGTCTGTCCGCTTTCTGTCCTTAATCAGGTATCCGTTCTCACGCATCCATGCAAACAAGCGGTTCTGCCCCATTTGGATGCCGTTCTGTGACAGCAACTTTGCCATTTCACCAACAAGAATGCTCTGGCCGCTTGCGCTCACTGCGTCAGCAAAAACGCCCTTCGGCGTAAGCTCTGCAATCCGCTTGTCCTTCTCCTCCAGTTCCTCATGCGCTGCGATCAGCGCGGTTGCGAGAAGCTGCGAACGAGTGAGCTGCGGTGCGTTGTAGCTTCCAGTCTTACGAATTGCAGGAAGCACATCGTTCGTGACCCATCTGCGGAACGGAGCCGCTTCCGGTTTGTCGCTACGGAGGATGACGTGGTACAAACCGCTTTCGTTGACAATCACCATTTCCTGTTTGCCACCAAGGGTGTCAATCAGGCTGACACCCTTTTCGTCATCATCTAATCGGTCAGCAGCCATGCGGTTATTGCTAATACCAAGCACAGCGCACACGTCTTTCAGAACGAACCATGCTTCGCCTTCCACATCGACTGTGCGAACCTTGTTGTTCTGATATTCAAAAACTTGGATGTTTGCCATTTTCGCCTTCCTTTCTCTGCTCAATCAATTTGTTTACCGCATCTTCAACTTTTTCTCTAATACCAGTAGGCTCTCGTTTGCCGTTGAGGATGACGCTTAGGTATTCATGCGAGTACCCCATGCTCTCAGCAAGTTCTTTAATAGACAGCCCATGAACATGAAGTTTTCCAATAACATCCCCCGTCCACTCTGGACGCAAATTTTCTCTCCCCTTTCTTTGTACAAATACTTGAACAAAGACTAAAAGTGTGATAATATAATGTTGTCAGCAAAGTTCAAACATTTAATCATTGCTCTTGTATTCGATTGGAATTGTGCTCAATTTCTTGAACCTGATAGCACTATTAAAGCACAATTCTTTGAACATTATAAGGGCTTATGCTCAATTTGTTGAACTTCGGCAATTTGCACAAGAACAGAAGGTTGAGTATATGTTTTTTGACAACTTCCTCGCACTATGCGATTCAAAGAATGTTGCCCCGACAAAAGCCGTTATTGATGCTGGACTGCCGAAATCGTCTTGGTCTTACTGGAAAAAGAAATATGAACAAGGCGAAGACCCAAAGCCGTCTTCCGATAATGCTTCAAGATTAGCACAATACTTTGGTGTTACGGTTGACTACCTTCTTACTGGCGACCAAAAAGAAAACCCGCCCCAGCAGCCGCAAAGTGAAGTCGATGCAGCAGTGGAGCGGATTAGAAGAAAGCTTGAATCTATGCCGAAGGAACAGCGTGAAGCTCTGATGAACCTGATCGAAAAGATGTAACGTTCATGCCCGGTAAAATAAAACCCCCTTGTGCCGGGCTGGTGTAGCTCTGCGCAAGGGGGTTTCTGTTACTCTAGGTCTAGTGCTTGTTCCGCTGCCGGAATCTTTTCAGGATGTTCCAGCAGCCATGCAATAAATCGGTCAATCTTGGCTCTTTCCTGTTCACTCATTGTGGCATATCCTCCCGATCGGTAAGTACGGACGTTCATTTGTTATGATTATACACCTTTCAGTTGTCAAGTCAATGTGTTTTTTAACAACTTCGTAAAAATCGAACGTTTTCTTTACATCCATTACTTCACATCAGGGAAGCCAAAAATTGCGATGACAATGATTAAGAGCCACATTAAGTTTAAGTTACCCTTTGCTTTGTAACATTCCGTTGAGCATGGAACGAAAGGGGTTTTCGGGCAACTTGTCAATCACATCTGCTTTGACGAGCGCATTTGTGCTGATACTGTGCGAAACATTGTTTAGCTGCACAATGGCATCGTCCAAGTCTTTTACGGTTGCTCCACGCCTTTCCATTGACTGAAGGAAAGTTTTCACTTCTTCAAGAACGACAGGGTTTTCGGTTTTATAGAATCCGTTCGTAAAGTCCATCTTCTTCTCCTTTCACAGTTCCACAAGCTGTCCGTCAATGCGTTCGATGCTATCTGCCGGGTCGCGCCCATCGTCTAAGGCGGCTATGGCGCGTTCAAGAACGTTTTTTGCTTCTTCATAAGCAAACTTATCAGCATCGTTGTTCGCGAGGTTGTAGACCAGCTTTAAAGCGGTCTGGCGGGCATAGGGAATGAGCATGGTGTCAATCTGGTTCATACACTAACCCTTCCACGGTTTCGGCGTTTTGTTTTCGTTCGGTTCAGATGCGGGCATTCCGTCAATGATAATCATGTTGTTACCTCCTGTTTTGATTGTTTTTTCGACGGTACAGTTATAACACAGGCTGCTGTTGGTTCTCCATAGCAGCTTTTTCCATTTTTTGGCTTGTCGAATCCGGCAGTTTTGCTGGATTTTGTTGAAAAGGTGAGAATTTATGGATGAATATTTAGTGAGAACAGCCAAAGCATTGGAGATAGCTCGAATGCGTTCCGGCTTGAGCCAGCAGAAGTTGGCAGCAAAAATGGGCGTGAATCGTGGCACGATAGCAAATTGGGAGCAAGGTCTGGCAGCCATCTCCCTGCCGATGGCTATGCGCTGGTTCACCTGCTGCGGCGTATCGTCGGCTCGATACATAGACGCTTGTATTCATCCAGGACTGCTGGAACACCTTGAGGACGGCCTTTCCGATCTAGAGAAACGGCGGATTCTTATAGATGCCATGATGGAATGTTCTTCCTATGAGATAGATGCCTTACTGTACATCCGGTACGGAGATCACGGTTCAGACCATATCGGTGTGCTGACGGAGATTCTGGCAAACCTCCACACGCCGCTGAAGGACAGGGTTTCCGTCTGCCGGATGGTATCGGGCAACTACGAGATAGCACAGGCTACCGGAACTGACTCAGACCCGAATGGAACCGCCCCAAAGATGGAGATTCTCTATCAGGCGCAGGATGCCGGAACAGAAGCAGCCATGAAGTCCAACGATTCCTATACTGTGAATCCCAATAATATAACTGGCTGATTGTCGAATTATCGCAGTTTTTGAAGAACATTTTGTCCACGTTCATCCACTTTTTGTACACCTATCGAGCAAATTTACCTTGTCAATCTGTCCCCCATAGGCTGTAAATCGACAACATTCGCGCGGAATAAATAACGAATTATCGTCAATCTATTGCTTGTGATTGGTCGGCTTGTCAATCCGTCCCCCATAACACTGGCTTAAAAGGTTTTCATCCACTTTTTGTACACCTATCCACAATCCGTCCATGTTTGGTATGGCTAATGGAAGGTCGCTTCACCACCGGTACAGTCTTATTCAGCAAGTGACGACTTGAGTTATCAACAAACCGGAATGGAAAATAAAGAAATTGTTGAAAATTATCGTCATCGACTATTTAACGATGATATTTAACCTCTTGTTTATTTCTTGTTTAATATATAATATGTAGACGGGGGACAAAATGACAAAGCACGGGGGACGTTTTGACAAGTCATGGGGGACGAAATGACGAGGACGCGGGGGACAAAAAGACAAGCCATGGGGGACAAAAGGCGTTGACATGTCCCCCTATTTGTGATATACTGTTTTCAGACCATTAAAGGAAGTGAGCAGATGCCAAAAATATCAGATAATAACCTTGTCGAGAAAAGCAAATCCCTTGTTTGGGCGAAGTTCAGGGACTACACCGCAGGAGAACTTCGGTTGTTGGAGGTTTACCTATCAAGAATAAATCCGAGAGACCCAAGTAGCAGCCGTGTGGAGTTCACTTTGGCGGAATACAGGGAGCTTCTTGGACTGAAAAGCCTTGATGCAAGAAGGGTTGAGCCACAGATTAAGCACTTTTTAGGCAATACGGTTTCAATTCCTATTGACAAGGAGAAAGGAACCTTTGAAAGTTTTGTCTTATTCACAAGGGCAAAACTGGACTATGTGCCCGAAACAAGATCTTACGTTGTAGCAATCACCTGCAACCCAGACCTTCGCTCCATCTTTTTTGATATTGCTGAAAGCGGATATGTTCGGTATCGGCTACGTTACACGTCACGAATGAAGTCACAGTACAGCATCTTGCTTTACTCAATTCTTCGGGACTGGTTGAATATGGACAGCAAACCGCATGAAATCAGTCTGAAGAAGTTGAGGGAGCAGCTCGGAGCAATGGAAGCCAGCTACGATGTTTATAAGAACCTTCGCAAGCGAGTGCTTGACGTTGCGGTGGACGAAATCAATGCCGTGTCAGATATTGTCGTGACTTACGAGCCAGTTCTTGTGGCACGAAAGGCTGTGGCAGTCAAGTTTAAGCCCAAAATTAAAGTGTCTGAGACGTTGATTGAAGCACAGGCAAGCGAAGTGTTGACCGAACCTCAAAAAGCCGTCAGAAAGCCCCGCAGAAGCGGATATGAGGATTTCGACTGGTCTGTGTGTGACGAACTGGAAAAGCAGGACTGCATTGACGTGGCAAAGGTAGTTGAGAAGTGGATGAAGAAAGAACATCCTGAAATCAAGCTGCCAAGACGCAGAGAAGCAGTTTATGACACGGTGAAAGCTGCATACAACGACATCTTGTCTTTGGACAGGTCTCCGTTCCCGGACAGACCTGTTGGCTATCTGATTAGAAGCGTGGACAAGGCTGGCGTTGTGGACAAGTATATGCCCGCTTTTTATTCCATTGAAGCGATGCAAAAGTAGTCAGATGTAGCACATACGGCAGAATGAACGTACTGAGTAAAGAAAATAAATCAGAAAAGAGCAAAATTTGAAAGACAAATACAAAGAACTTGCTGAAACCTGTGTGTTCGATGAAGCATATAGCAAAGACGATGCTTTTAACATCGGGTGGTGTGGAAGATGCGAATGTGACAGGAACTGCATTTGCAAAATGATAGTAAACGGAAAATTAAAATATCCGTATTAAGAAAGAGTGATAAAATGGCAAAAATCATAGCTATAGCCAACCAGAAGGGCGGCACAGGAAAGACTACCACAAGCACCTGTCTGGCTGGTGCGTTGCAGTTGCTTGGCAAGAAAGTTTTGCTGGTGGATTGCGATGCCCAGTGCAACGCAACGGACACTTACGGCGCACAAACAGAGGACGTATGCACCCTGTTCGATGTGATGACCCGGCAAGGAACAGCAGAGGAAGGAATCCAGCACTGTGAAGCCGGTGATATTCTCCCATCAGATAACGCATTGAAGGACATTGACGAACAGCTTGTCCGGGACATGGGCAAGAACTTCCGGCTGCGAGAAGCCCTTGAAAGCGTGTCTTGGCAGTATGATTACATCGTGCTTGACACTCCCCCGCAGCTTGGTCTTGCGCTTGTGAACGCGCTGATCGCCGCCAACAGCATTATCGTTCCCATCACAGCAGACCGATACGCGCTGGCTGGCTTGAGCCAGCTTTCGCAGACCATCGGTGATGTTCGCAGATACTTCAATCCGATTTTGAAGATTGAAGGTCTGCTTCTGAACCAGTACAAGAGCCGTGAGAACCTGTCCAAAGAGGTTGTGGAGCAGCTTCCTGTGATTGCACAGAGCATGGGAACAACCCTGCTGGACGTGAAGATTAGACCGTCTATGGGCGTTCGCAAGGCTCAGGCAGAACGGCACAGCCTGTTTAGTGGCGACACGGCAAAGAGTACCAGCGCAGAGGACTTCAAAGAGCTGGCAAAGAAGATTGTAGGAGGAGAAGAAAAATGAAATTGATTGACGCAGAACCGCTTGAAAAAAAATTCAAAGGATGGATAGAACAAATCAAGAAAGAATATCCGTTCGGGAAAATAGAAGATATTGATGGAGTGGAATCGTGCCTTGCTGAGCTGGAAGATGCGCCAGCTATTAGCTTAGATGAGCTTACGGATAGCGATAGGTGGATCAGTGTTTCAGATAGACTTCCAGAAAGGCGCAAGACCCTATGCCCTCGTGGAAACAATCCTGATTTTAGCAATGTAAGCGAAACCGTATGGATTTGCACGCAGGAAGGGTATACGATGGAAGGTACGTTGGAGGGTGATTCTTGGTTTGATGATATGGGGCAGTGCCTTTCAGACTATTTTGAGGATATGGCAGGTCATCATGTCACGCATTGGATGCCCCTGCCTAAGCCGCCAAAGGGGGATGTAGAATGAAATCAACCAGCAAAAAATCAACAGGCTTGCTTGGCGGATTTGATTTCCAGCCTATTTTTTCGGAGCAGACATTAAGCCGAAGTGAGCCAAAGGAAGAAGAAGTAAGCCAAGCAAAGCCGAACGAAGCCGAGCAAGCACTGATTAAGCCCAGTGAAGCCACAGACAGCCATACACAGCCCAGTGAAGCACAGTTAAGCGGTATTAAGCCGAAGCAAGCCAAAGACATCGAAACACAGCCAAACAATGCCGTAGTAAGCGAAAGTAAGCCAAAGAAACTGAAACAGGCGAAGGAAGTTCAACGTCTTATCGAACAGGGCGATGTATCTGGCGCACTAGCCGAAGCTGGTTTGACAAAGAAAAAAATCCCGATGCCGGAATCGCATCAGGGCGTTGCAAGCGGCGATGGTAAGCGTTCAAAGCGCATTACCATCCTTATGAGCGAGGAAGAACGCAAGTATATCAATCGTGAAGCCAGACGGCACGGAATGACGATTGGACAGTTCGTTTACGCTCTGGCGGTTGCGGCGGCAGATGGGAAGATCGAATTGGAAGATTTCTTGGAGGATTGACGTATGATGAGGTCAAAGGAATTTTACGAAGGAAGTATTAGCCGTTTACAGAAAATGGTCAAACACGGAGTTTACGTTCTTTTGTTTGACGCCTTTGCTGTAGCAGTTCAGATTCCGTTTATCTTAGCTGGTAAATGGGTTGCAACGCACTTGATTTTGTCTATCGCGGTATCTTTTACGGCGGGAATTAGTTTTAACACGCTTGTGGATAGCAAAAGACAGCTTGATATGCACAAGGCAGATATGGAATTGTACTACACAAAATAAAACAACCCCTGTGTAGCCGCAACAACCGCGCAGGGGAGAAAGGAAGAATATGATGAAAGTAGAACACTCTAGCGAAACAGATTCATTGGCGTATGAAGAATGGGCTAAAGAACGGTCGGATGTCAAAAATGTCAATTATGTTGAAACGGGGTGTATAGTTTGGCACTCTATCGAGAAAGAAGGATTCCCACCAGAACAAACTGGCGAAAAATATCTTATTTCTGTTGAGGATGGACATACAGGGAAAAGTTACGTAAATGCGGCATATTTTATTGGGGAGGGGTGGTTCGACAGCGTGTATACGGAAGAAGGGGAAATAATACCAGAATGCGATATTGTAACACACTGGGCGAATTTGCCAAAACCGGCGCAACTTCCACAAAAGCCGAGATTCCCATTGGACATTCAAACGCCAGAAGAAAAAGAAGCTGAAGCAAAAGAAAAAGCAAAGCAACTGCAAGAAAAAATAATGAAAGCGTTTGGTTATAACGTATAGAAAAATCCCCTGTGTAGCCGTTAAAAACTACACAGGGGTTCTGTTTTACTTATCAGCAATGCAATCCCAGTAGAGATACGCCTTGCCATCTGCGGCATCCGTGTCATCAAGGAACGCCTTTGCCATGTCAGCGTAGAAGCCCGGAGTGTCAACGGACTGGCGCTTTGCAACCTGACAATAATCCGAGTACATCATGTTCATAACAGCCCAGAAATCGTTCGGGTCACAGGTGATATTGCGCTGTTTGGCAACGTCTTGCGTCTGTTCCAGCGTCCAGTGACAGCCCTTGGTGCCGTCAGCATTCACCATGCTGTCGCACCATTCCTCTGCTTCATCGTGAGTGAGGTGATGGCGTGGCATCTTGATGGAGCGGCTGTCAGCACCGCCACGCTCATACTGACCAGAGTGCTTGCCCCAGTCACCATTCTGCGAGAAACCGATTTGCGGCATTCTGCGCCCATTCTCTACGTCAGGGTAGCGGGGGATAGGGTAGGGGTCGATGTAGCGGTTCTCCTCCTGCGGATAGTAGGGATAACGGTCGTTGCCATCTTCCAGCTTACGCAGACGGCGTTCCAGCTCACGCTCCCTGCGGTCACGCTCTTCCTCAAGGCGGTCACGTTCCGGCTCACGGTTTTTGTCGCGGTCACGGAGCATCATCATGCGGCGAAAATTAGTCTTGACCATAATCTACACCTCCTCAAGAAATAGACGCAGGCGCACCGGCGTGGGAGCGGCAGAAGCAGCCAAGATACTTGAACGTGCCGGTGCCGGTCGCAGACGTTGCAACGCGGGTAGCATAGCGAGTGCGAGTGTGGATGCTTTCAGCGGTTGCCTGAGCGCAGTTGCAGTCGGTCAGAGGGTAACGAGTTGCCCCGTCACCGACTGTGATAACGACTGCTGCGTTGATAGTAGTGCTTTCAGGGATAGACTGTGAAACCACAATGCACACTTTAGAGCCGTCAAGATACGCACCAGCGGGGATAGCGATAATCAGCTGGTTGTTTTCGCTGTCAAAGTTGACAGCCGTTGAAATTACTAAGTTTTTGCAGAGTTTGCAGCTTGTTTTGCAAGCCATAGTGTTTTCCTCCTAAAAAATCAGGGGCAGAGGTGTCTTACCCCTGCCCCGATGGTTCACCCGGTGTTATCGGGGAGTGTGTTGGTTAGCAGCAGCCGCAGCAGTTCACGCCCATGTTGGGGTTCGCCACCTGATAAGCGGGAATCGGACGAGGATTGACCCGGTTCAGAATGGTATCGGTCTGGGCGCTCATCGCGGAGGTCAGAAGCGCGTTCTGCCGATCCTGAGAAGCCGCGAACTTGAGGCTCTGGTTCTCAGCGGTCAGAGTGGCAATCTTATCCTGCGTGAAGTAGTCCATCATAGCGCGGTAGTTTGCGTTGCAGTTGTCGATAACTGCACGGGCGTTGTCTGCGATAGCCTGACGGGTAGCGCAGTCCTCCGTTGCGATAGTGTACTTCAGGTCGCCGATGAGCTGTTTGTTCTCGCAGCAGCAAGATGCCAGCTGCGTGGCAAGTGCGGTCTGACCAGCCTGCCGAGCGTTGCCCTCCTGCATGATGGCAAGGTTGATGGCGTTGTCACCGTTGGACACGCTGCGTTCCAGACCGTTCACGAGCTGTGCGTTCTGGTAGCCAAGCTGACAGATAGCGCTATTCACGCCTGCAAAGCCGTTCGCAATGTTGGTGTTGACGCCGTTGATCTGTGCCAGCTGGTCATAGCCCAGAGAGCAGATGCCGCTCTGGATGCCCGCCAGAGAACGGGAGGTATCCTGCTGGTAGAAGCCCTCAGACAGAGCCGCACGAGTGTCGTTACCGCCCTGACCGGTTGCGCCAGTGCCGACCAGATAGGGGATGTAGGCGTTCATGCCGTTGTCACCACCGTTCCGGCCATAGCCGTTCGTTCCCCAGCCGAAGATGATAGCGAGGATGATAACCGCCCACAGACCTTCGTTGCCGAAGAATCCGCCGTTGTTATTGCCGCCGTCCTGCCCAGCCAGATAGCCAGTTGCAAAATCGTCCATAACAAAACTCCTTTCAGTTTTGCGTATGCTATCCCACCGCCGTATGCGATGGGCGAAGCCAAACAAAAGCGGTTTTTGTCAAGTCCGCAAAACTGAGAAGCGTTTCGCTTAGAGGGATGCGTTATCGGGGCAGCGTCAAATTCAGGACGCTTGCCAGCTGGTTCAGGTCGATGCCACGTTCTTTGGCGAGGTTTTGCGCCATCGTTCGGAGCTGTGCTTCGTTTTTGCCCTGAATCAGGTTCAAGCCCTGCATGATGGGTGCGCTCTGCCCACCCAACTGCTGGATAAGCCCCATCGGGTTCTGCCCTGCACGAGCCAGATTTGCAAGCTGCATGATAGGGCTGTGAGTAATCATGTCAAACGGAGATGGCATCGCTTATTCTCCTTTCTTCGCTGTGGCAGTGGTCTTAGAAAAGCTCTTCTGCCACTTTTCCAGTTCATCCAGACGGTGGACGAGGGCGTTGTACTGCTCAATAGGCACATACTGCTGTGTCGGTGCAGCGGTCTGCTGTGCCTGTTGTGCTTGCATTTGCCTCCATGCTTCCGGGCTGTAAAACTCCTGCACATAGGATTCGCAGGTGTCCGGGTTGAGCCGCTTGCAGTAGATCACGCCGCTGCGCAAGTTCGGGCAATAGGTCGGTCTGCCGTACAGGTCAGACGGTATTGCCAGAAATTCCTCCCTGCTGGAAACAGGTCTGCCAAGCAGCCAACCGCCATCCTGCGCCGACTGCTGAACAGGCTGTTGCCCATTCATCGGTTGCGGACGCTGCGGTTGTGCCTGTTGCATCTGCGTGTTGGGCAGGGGATTGGTAAGACCAACAGTACCCATGCCGCCGTAAGGATTGACAGGCTGCTGCGGAACGTATGTCACTCCGGGTGTCGGATAATAGCTCATAAAGCATCCCTCCTGATGCTCCCAGTGTACCGCATCGGCAAAAAACGAAGGACAACGAAGGTACAACGAAGGACAAAAAAAGAAAAGCGCCCACACGGAAAAATCCGCATGAGCGCTTAACTATTAAAGGACTTCGCATTGGAAGCAAAACTAAAATATCACGTTTCGGCTTGCAAGGCAAGGGTTTCGACAAAAATAGTGCGAATAAGACAAAAAATCAAGAGCGAAACCGCCCACAGGCAATGCCGCTCTCTACAAAGGCTATAACCTTTCAATCTGGGTCTCCTAAGTGCATAGGAATGTAAAACGGAATGAACCGCTTCCAACTATGGAAGTGTTTAGGATAGCGCCTAACAAGATACCAATCGCCAAACAGGTGAAAAGTGGTGTAGTATTTTGCGATTCTTGCCACTCGTTCTTCTTTTGTATTGCACATAAGCATCACCATATAAAATCGTCTCCCGCATGGTACGCACTGTAAGTAGGCGGGCAGGAGACTGTATCAACAAAAATGCCTACTTCTGCTATCGCAATTTTGACGTATGCGCACTATTCAAAACCGTTCAAGCATTTTCGGGCTTGCTATGGCTGGACTTGAACCAGCGACAATAGGCGGGTCGCGCCCTGCTCTACCAACTGAGCTACATAGCCTTTTCAAATATTCACCCTAATGCGCTTCTTCGAGAGGACGGGTGGATTTGTTGATGTTATTATACCACAAATCGTGCAAAAAGAAAAGCGGCAGACCCGAAAGTCTGCCGCTTCAATGCGATTTCGTGAAAAATCGCACCCAATTAAGATTATGGTATCACACATCCAGCATTTTATCAATAATTTTCAGCCTATTGCCGATTGATGTCCGACAATACGGCACACGCGCTGCAATATCAACTTGGCATAGCCGCTCAACGTACCGCAGTAAGGCTATCTTACGGTCTACCCTCCCAAGCGGTGCGTTCTTGATAGCGGCGGTCATCTGCTGTCGGTCAAGTCCTTGCAGCGCAGCGGGCAGCACTACACGAGCCGCCGCCACAGGCAGCACCGAGCCAGAAAGGCTGCGGCAGCTGTCCAGCGTTGCGCACCATAGTTCCAATGCTGGCAAAACGGTGACAAAACGTCACCAGTTTGTTGGCATTGCCGAGATGGGATGTTTTCGTGAGGCCACGAAGACGTGCGCAGACCATTTTCGTGACGTGCCGAAATTGCTCTTGTGCGGCGTACATTTTGTTAGCGTCAACAAAATGCTCGTATGTAGTGCTTGCCATGATATCACTCCTTATTGTGAACAATGAGATAACGAATTGCGGAAATTTTGACGATAACGCTATCGTCTGGGTTGTTTTGTTGCACACCGCTGAGCGCAACGTATTCGCCATTTAGCCACAAAATATTTCCTTCCAACCGCATGAGCCATTTTCCGCTACCATCGAAATCAGCGGCATGATTATCCAAGTCGATTTCGAGGTAAAAACCATCGTTCTGTTTTGCAAAGTATTTTTGCAGAACAGAAGTGATTTCTTTCGTACTCATGTTTTTGGAATCAGCAATGACTTTGATGTAGTGATAATAAAACATTTTTTGTCTCCTTACTGCGTGATTTCCTCAGCGTTCGCCTTGTCCTTAGCGTCCAGTGCATCGTAGTACGCCTGTGCCAGAGTCTCCACCTCTGCGATGTCGTCCTCCGTCAGCAGGCCGCTGTCCAGATGGGTGTACGCCTTGTCCAGCCAGTATGCCACATCGCGTCCTGCGGCGATTTCCCGCTTGATGGAGCGCAGGGTCAGGTCATGGCGAGCTTTGGATTTAATTGCCATAAGTACCTCCTTATGTGGTAGTCATGGACGCGATTGCGTCCTCAAGATTTTTGACGACGAGATTTACATCCCGCTGGTAGTCCAGCTTGACCCCTGCACCGTCACCCGCCTGCACCACCGTGTCAGGGCCGTAAGCGGTGAGGGCTTTGTATGCGGCAATTTCGGCAGGGGTGAGTGGGGTTTCGATGGGAGTATTGAGTATTGCATTTTGCTCAGCCAACGGCTTGGTGCTGTCGAAAGCCGCTTTATCCACCCTCTGCACCTTCACCCCTCTCTCCAAGTCCACCTCGTCGCACACCCACTGCTGACCCTGCGGGTCAGTGTAGCTACCGCCAGAGGTGACAGGGATGCCGGGTAAACCGTTGGGAGTGGGGAGCGTGAGGAGCTGTTCACGGTAGGGTTCATACTGCAACGCCTTTGTCCCAACATAAACAGCCGGGTAAACGATATCGTTGTAGGTTTTGCCCTTTATGAAAATTTCGTTCCTCACGCCTGTAATATATATATCTTGCACGGGTACAAAGTTTTCACCTAGTGCGTGTAATATGTCACCAGTGGGAGAAATGGCGAATAAAACGCAATCTTTGATACTGTACTTTACGCCCTTTAATAGAACGCAGAAAACGTTAGACAGGTTGGTGTTAGGTTTTACATTGTACCTACCCGCTATCCACACGTTGCCGATAGCGTCTGTCGCAGTTCCAGTTCTAGTAAAAGAATAATCTGCATTACGAGTGTATGTCACACCACCGTTTGTGTCAGATTTTTTACTATTTCGCATATCAAGGATGTTTGCTCCCGTCACCTTCACCGCCACGTTCCCGCCGTCGCCAGCGCTCACGATAGGCACGGGTGCATCCGGCGTGGGGGTCCCGTCCTGCGTGCTCCGACCGTACACGGTCAGGCCGCACAAGGGTGCAGGAAAAGCGTCGTCAACGCTGATGGGGTTGCCTGTCTCACTGCCAGCAAGGACGTTCTGCCGCGCCTTTACTGCGCTGATCGCGTCACCTGTGGCTTTTGCGTCAGCGGCTTCGCCCTCGTGGGTGAGGGTGGTGTCCAGTGCTACGGTAGGGCCTTGAGGCCCGGGTTGCAGCCTCAGGTTAAGCACCGGATTTTCAGGCGTGCCGGTAATGTCGGCGGAAGGCTTGTCTCCGCTGGACACCGTACCAATCGTCAGAACAGGCGTTGTGCCGGTTTTGCCGGTTTGACCATTTAATACATCGATTGTTTTTGTACCGTCTTTGTCAATGATGCTGACACGATGGCCATTTTCGATGTCAGTTACAGTCACGACTGGGGACTTACCGTCATTGCCGGGCTCGCCTTTGAAGTCGCCAGCGGCAATGCCGTCCTTGAGGGCTTGCAGGCTGCCAGCGGCCTTCTGAGCGCTCTGGTCTGCATTGCCTGCACTGGTTGCGGCTTCACGGGCGGCGGTCTTGGCGGCTTTGGTGGAGGCTTCCACCTGCTGGAGAGCCTTGTCCCGGGCCGTGTCCACAGCCTGCGTGGCAGAGGTCTGCTTGTCACCGATGGCTTTCAGTGCGTCCTCTTTGGCGGAGATGGTGTCAGAGAGGGCTTTCCCGGCCTTTTTGGCAGATGCCTCAGATTGCTGCGCTGCGGTCTGTGCATCGGTCTTGGCCTGCTCTGTGGCGGTGGCATCGGCGTGGACGGCATCCACCAACTGCTGCCAAGCAGGGGTGCCCGGTTCCGGCATAGTGCCGTCCTCCGTGCCGCTGTTGGCGCTGACACGATACCGCAGGTCTGCGCTGGTCATCACCTTTGCGCCGTCGCTGCCCTCAAAGGTGATGCACCCGCTTCCGGGCTGTGCGGTCACGCTGGCGGGCACGTCCACATAGCCGTCCACCAGCGAGGATGCCGGGTCTTTACCGTCCGGCACGTGCCAGAAGCAGCGGATAGTCAGGCCCTCCCACTCGCCGGCTGCATCGACGTGCAGGCGGTACACGCCCCGGTTCTTGGTGTAGCCAAAGCGCACCAGCTGCTCATAGCCCGGCACTTTGACGACGCCATTGGATGCGAGAGATACGCTTTGCTCGATCATAAATTACTCCTTGTTGATGGTAGGCTTCTTTTCTGCCAGTGCCTTTTTCATCATGCTGACGGCCTTTTCAATCACACTGTCCAGCACTTCATCGGTAATAAAAGGCTTCAGCCAGTCCGGCAGTGCGCCGCGCAGCGCGGCAAAGACCTGTGCCTTTTTCTTGGCGCCCTGACCGCTGCCCATGATGCTGTCCTCGGCGATGGTCACAAGCTCCAGCGCCCAGTCCTTGACGTACTGCTTGTACCCCAGCCGGATGGCACCAACGGCCAGAGAAATAAAGCCCAGGGCCATCAGAACCAGGGCGACGGGTGTAGGGATAAAATTAAAGATTGCTTCCATGGTTTGTTACTCCTTTCAGCAGGTAGTTGTTGATATCGGATTTACTTTTTTGCATACCTTCGCGGTTGTTGCCGGACAGCTGCGAATCCAAAAGATTTTGTACTCCAACGAGTACGAGACGCATTTCTTCATCGAGGCCGTCAAATCGCGTCATGTCGCGTCTAAGGGCTGCGGCGTGCTGCGTGGAAACGGCTTCTACCGCATCCAGTCGCTTTTCAATGGCGTCAATGCGTTTGTTCTGCGCATCGTCGGGGGCCTGCGCCTTTTTGATGTATTTGTGGATGATGTCCAGCACCTTGTCGATGGTGATGGCCGCAGCGCACAGGCTACCCAGGATGCCCAGCACCCACAGTAAAGCTTCTTTTTCGGTCATTTACCCTCCCGGAGACGGGTCAGACCCTTCTTGCTGATGATGCCTGCATAGTCCTTGTATGCGTGGCTCATGTCCACGTTGGTGGCTTTGCCCGGAATGGCATCCACAACGCCCGGGATATGTGCCGTGCTGGTATACTGCCACATGCCAAAGGCAAACGCCGTTTTGGGCTTATCCTCAGGCTTGGTCTTGCGCTGGTCTTTGGGGTATCTCGCCAGCCACACGTCGTAGGGTTTCAGGGCAGCGCCGCCCATGTAGAGGAAGGTACTGCCGAACCATAGGCCGGTGTAAAGCAGAGCGTACACGCCCCAGCTTTCCACCGTGCTCAGCATGTAAGCTGTCAGGTCGGTCAGTGCGGCCTTGCCCAGCGGCTTCTGCACCTCGTCCTCCATGTCCCCC
>ENA-OPTB01001167-OPTB01001167.1-human-gut-metagenome-genome-assembly--contig:-NODE-1167-length-21515-cov-4.755219_pt1 | contig 21515 bp, 10 predicted proteins | sample MGYA00241810_ERZ501911 | MGnify/ENA primary metagenome ERZ501911 (study PRJEB25962, sample SAMEA2042304) | human gut metagenome | biome: human gut; feature: human-associated habitat; material: faeces... | reverse complement strand
ATTTAAGTTATTTAATTGTATTTAGAAATTTCTTCCCATCTATGGTTATTATTATGCAAAGGTATGCTAAATCCCCATATCACGCAAACGATTAAAGAAATATTTCATCAATCAGAACGCAGCTTGCCGGCAGGTTTTATTTTCATCTGATATCACGAATGAATTGTGTGAAACGAAAAAAATTCGTTTTTTTGTAGCCGATACGGGCAGGTCCTGCCGGATAACTGATTATTATTTAATTGTCATATTATGAAAACTGCTATTTTTTCTATTGGTGTTTTTTTGATTTCTCTGTTCTTAGGCTCTTGCCAGCCTTCCGAAACATCCTGTTCCGTTGTCGACACGGGGAAAGCCCTGGACTATAAGATGGGAGAAAAACTGTTGTTCTCTTACAACTATGCTACGGTTTACCCGGTCTCAGGTGTCGATTCGGTCTATAAACGCAGCGGTTTCATCCATCCTTTGAAGACATTGGGTGGCGAAGTGATGACCAATTGTTCTCCCGCCGACCATTACCATCATTTCGGTTTATGGTATGCCTGGACGAAAACCACGTTCGAAGGAAACGAGATCGACTTCTGGAACCTCCACAAAAAACAAGGGACAGTCCGCTTCCGCAACTTCGAACGCGTATCCGACAACGGTTTTGTCGCCACACTGGATCATGTGGTCTACCCTGATTCTCCCGCAGAAAAAGTAGCGATGAACGAACGCCTGGAAATCAACATCGGGACGACATCTTTACCGGGCTATTATATCGACTATCATACCACTGTCCGTCTCGCCGGCCCCAGCCCGATCACCATGGAAGCCTACCGTTATGGCGGCATATGTATCCGTACGCGCGAGGACTGGAACGACCAGACGGCCGAGATGCTCACCTCAGAAGGACTTTCCCGCGACGAAGCTGACGGTTCGAGAGCCCGCTGGTGCTATTACCAGGGAAACGCCGAAAATGAAAAAGCTTGCATCCTGATCGTTGCCGATCCTTCCAACCTAAACTATCCTGAACCTTTGCGCGTATGGGACAAGACCGTCAACAAACCGGCCGGTGATGTCATGTGGAATTTTTCGCCGACCAAACAACAGGCATTCACCTTGGAACCCGGCAAAGAACTGAGCCTGTCTTACCGCATTTATGTATTGGACAAGAAAATCAACGCCACTACGGCAGAAGTGCTGTCTGATTTCGATCGTGATTGAGCCGCAGGCAAACATACAAACGGCTCATTTCTTATTGTCTTATTGTCTATTTTTCCAAAATACCCATTGGTCTAAATCGAAATACTACCCCATAAAAACAAGATTTCTACCCCATATTTTTTGATTTCCCATAGCGGGTAATATTTATTAATAATCTTATACATACTATAACATTGATTGCCAGCAATATACAAAACACTCCCTTTTAGGGAGGTTATTGTATGTTTTCCTCAGATGAATAAAGACGATGAGGCAGCCAGACAATATGCCGGAAATGCCTTTACCGTCCCGTTTCTTGTTCGCAAATATGGGATAATTGATGTTAGATAATTTAACACAGATATAGGATTTCATTACTTATGTTTTTTGTACTTGTCAAAAAACAGGTACAAAAATCATATTTTATGCAGATTGAGAATAGCATAACCACAAAATAGTCAGATAAATATGCAATATTATAAAATAAGATTATTTTTTAATGGTTAATACCAAGAAATAAGGTATGAGTTCTATCAGAACTCATGCATTTGTAAAGAATTATATGTAGTAGATGTGATTTTTTTACAATCGATGCGATTAACAGATGAGCTACAAGTTGGTTTTCGTAGAAAAATAAACTCTAATGTTTGATACTGCCTGATAGTATGTTAGGGATCTGTAAATTGGAATTGTTAAAATTGAGGCCGATGTGATTTTTTTTAAATAAAAAACACACAACGAAATGAAAAATTCATATCTTTGACCCGGATATGAGATGTCCAAAAACCATAGTTCTGATAGAACTCATACCTTATTTCTTGGTATTAACCATTAAGAACTAATTTAAAAACACAGAAAACGCAATAAAAGTATGCCAAATCTAATGAGCCTGATCTAACAAGACACTCAACGGATGAAAGCCATTTTCGTAGGATGTATTATTTCTTTTAAATATATACTCTATGTTGAAAAAAACTAAATTTATCAGTTTAATTTTGCTTTCGGGAGCCTTAGCTGTCCCCGTTGGTGCTTTTGCCGAAACTGCACCGTTTAAGCAAGAAACGAACATTTCCCAGCAAAATGGGAAAGTGTCCGGTATTGTAGAAGATGCCTTAGGTCCTGTAGCCGGCGCATCTGTGGTAGTAAAAGGGACTACTAACGGTAGCGTTACCGATATGAACGGTAACTTTACATTAGAAGGTGTAAACAAAGGAGCTATTATCCAAATTTCTTTTATTGGATATGTTACTCAGGAGATCAAGTACACCGGACAATCATCTTTAAAAGTCAATTTGAAGGAAGATTCACAAGCTCTTGAAGAAGTTGTCGTTGTAGGTTATGGTACACAAAAGAAAGCCAACCTGACCGGTGCGGTTGCACAAGTAGCGGGTGATGTTTTGGAAAACCGTCCTATCGCTAATATCGGACAAGGTCTGCAGGGTGTCGTTCCAAACTTAAATGTAACCATCAAATCCGGTGCTCCGGGTAAAGGATCTGATTTCAATGTTCGTGGTACAACATCTATCAATGGTGGTAGTCCGTTAGTATTGGTCGATAACGTACAGATGGATGCAAACTTAGTTAATCCGGACGATATTGCCTCCATCTCCGTATTGAAAGACGCAGCATCTGCTGCTATTTATGGTGCGCGTGCCGCCTATGGTGTGGTATTGGTAACAACAAAAAGTGGAAAGCAGGATAAGGCAAGAGTGACATATCGCGGTTCCGTCGGTCTGAGTTCTCCGATTAATATGCCCGAAATGATGAACTCCGTGGAGTTTGCCAATTACAAAAACTCTTATCGGGCGGCTATCGGTGAGTCTCCTTATTTCTCACAGGAAACCATCGGGCTGATGCAGCAGTTTATGCAGAACCCTTACGGCGAAGGGCTTCCCGGCATAACGGCGAACCAGGAGAATACCGGCTGGCGTGGCGGTGAATCACAATATGCCAATACCGACTGGTTCGACTATTTCTATAAAGACACTTCCCTGCGCCATTCGCATAACCTGAGCATTTCCGGCGGTTCGGAGAAAGTTACTTATTATGTTGGTTTGGGATATACCTACCAGGGTGGTTTGCTGGATCGTGTGGAAGATTCACTGGACAAATACAACGTGAACACCAAATTCCAAATCAAACCGAATGACTGGTTGAAGTTCAACTTCAATAATAATATCACGTTGAACCTGATTTCGCGTCCGCTTCCGAACATGTCTATCCTGTATCATCAGATTTCACGGTCGCAACCCAACATGGTAACAGAAGTTCCCATTTCCGGGCAATATAACCTGCCGTCATGGAACGAAGCCTTGTATCTGGATAATGTGAACTACTCCCAAAACCGTATTTCGGATGCCATGACTTTTGCCGCTACGGTTACTCCTCTGCAGGGATGGGACATTATTGGAGAAATGAAAGTCCGTTTCGATGTGCAGAACGATGAGTTCCTGCAGAAACAACCCAGGACTACACGCCCCGACGGAACTGTCGAGAATGTGACTGCGCCCCGACAGGGATATTCCTATCCGGGCATTGAATATTCAAACTCGTTGTGGGGTTCGATGACCCGCGGCAACCAGTTCAATTATTACCTGTCTCCCAGCGTATCTTCTTCTTATACAAATCAGTGGGGAGAGCATTTCTTTAAGGCTATGGCAGGTTTCCAAATGGAGGTGCAGAACAACTCGAGTATGTATGCCTACAAAGACGGCGTGATGAGCGACGGCACATTCTCTTTCGACAATGCGAACGGTAAGGCCTATAACAGCGAAGCACGCGACCATTGGGCTACAATGGGATTCTATACCCGTTTGAACTGGAACTATCAGAATGTCTATTTCCTAGAGTTCAGCGGACGTTATGACGGTTCTTCCCGTTTCGCCCGCGGCAATCGTTGGGGATTCTTCCCTTCGGCTTCTGCCGGTTACGATATTGCACGCACCGACTATTTCAAGCAATTGAACTTACCTGTTTCGCAGTTGAAGGTGCGTCTTTCCTACGGACGTCTGGGCAATCAGAACGGTGCCGGACTCTATGACTACCTGAACTTCATGACTCTAAGACCTGATTACTCAAATGCCTGGTTGCTTTCCGGGATAACTTCCGCCACACCGGTGCGCGGAACAGTAGCTTTGACTCCCTCTATGGTAAGCCCCTACATCACTTGGGAAAAGGTGGATAATGCCAATCTGGGTTTCGATTTGAGCCTGTTTAATAATCGCCTGACCGTTACTGCGGATATTTACCAGCGTACGACGAAAGATATGATTGGGCCGGCTGAGGCTATCCCCGATATTGGCGGTATTGCTGTCGACCAGCGTGCGAAAGTGAACAACGCTACTTTACGGAATCGTGGCTGGGAATTATCCATTAATTGGGCAGACCAGTTGAAGAACGGTTTCAGCTATGGAATAGGTTTCAACATCTTCGACTATAAAGCGGTGGTAACCAAATATAATAATCCCGAAGGTTTGATTTACAATAACCATACCGGTCTGGAGCGTAACAGAGGTTATTATGAAGGAATGAATTTGGGAGAAATATGGGGATATGAGGCTAATGACCTTTTCCTGACCAACCAAGAAGTTGACGAATACCTGAAAGGAGTGGATATGTCCTTCTTCAAACCGAATAAGGACTGGCAACGCGGTGACTTGAAATATATTGATTCGAATGGCGACGGTAAAATAGACCCGGGGTCAGGCACACTGAAAGACCATGGTGACTTGAAAGTGATTGGTAACACCACTCCGCGTTATTCATTCGGCGTGAACCTGCATGCGGGTTATAAAGGCTTCGAAGTGTCGGCTTTGTTCCAGGGCGTGATGAAACGCGACTTCCCGATGGCCGCCAGTACCTACCTCTTTAGCGGCGACTCCAACTTCTTCAAGGAACATCTGGATTATTACAACGTATATAATCCGGGCGCTTACCTGCCTCGCTTGACTAAGCCTGACAGCCCGGAATATAACGCCAATGCAGGTTACAATACAACGCGTTATTTGTTGAATGCCGCTTATATGCGCTTGAAGAACCTGATGGTTTCTTATAACTTCCAGCCGAAACTTATAAAGAAGATAGGTTTGGAGAACCTGAAAGTTTACTTCACTTGCGATAACCTGTTCACGATTGATAATCTGCCGGATGTATTCGACCCGGAAACTCTGAACCAGGTAAATACATGGGCAGGTGGTAGCAACGAGACTGCTCCGGGCTTGACTTCCCCGATGAAGCAGAATGGTAACGGAAAGGTATATCCGTTGAATAAGAACTATGTATTTGGTGTTGAGTTTACTTTTTAAACTGTAGAGAATCATGAAAAAGATATATATACTGGCTCTTGCAGCCGCTTCAATACTACCGTTTTCATCCTGTTCTGATTTTCTGGACAGGGAACCGATAACCAAGCCGGAAGCTGGCACATTCCTGTCCGGTGCGATACAGGTTGAGAATTATATAAACGGACTTTACATGACACTGCCGTCTTTCAGCAAGTTCGGCCTTGGGGTTCGTAGTGAGGAAAAGAATAGCGATAATATCATTGCCGAGAAATACGACCAGCGTCTGCATGGTCAGAACAATCAGTTCAGCGGGGCTTCCGAATGGCAGACCGGCTATCAGAACTTGCGTAAAGTGAACTACTTCTTCCACAATTACAAAGTGCCGGAAGCACAGGAAAACGAAGATGTGCTTTCATTGAAGGGAGAAGCCTATTTCTTCCGGGCTTACTGGCACTTCTACCTGTTGAAGAAATTCGGCTCTATTCCGGTGATGGATACTTTCTGGGATGAAAATGCGACAGTGGAGGGATTGCAGATTCCTGCGAAGTCGCGCAATGAAGTGGCCAGGTTTATCCTGAAAGACTTGAATGACGCCAAGCTGTTGTTACACTCGCGTAGTAAATATTCCGGTATCCGTGTAAATAAGGAAGCAGCTATGACATTGGCTATGAATGTTGCCTTATACGAAGGGACTTGGGAAAAGTACCACGCAAAAGACGGTTTTGCCGCACTGGTCAATGAATCGGATTATTTTCTTGGTGAGGTAATGAAATGGGGGGATGAGTTATTTGAATGTGGCATCAGCTTATATAAGGAAGGAAAGAATCCGGGAGATGCTTTTGCCGCCTTGTTCAATAGTAAGGACTTGTCGGGTATGAGCGAAGTGCTGCTGTGGAGAAAGTATTCGAGTGACGAGGGCGTTTTCCATGATGTAAACGGCAATTTGAAAGCAGGTGTGGTTGATTCGGAAGGGGCTGCGGGAATTACGCAGAGCTTGGTGGACAATTATCTGAATCAGGATGGAACGCCTATTAATCCGGCGGATGAAAAGTTTATGAGTTTCAAACAGACTTTTGAAGGACGTGACCCCAGATTACTTCAGACGGTAATGAATGAAGGTGCCAAATTTGCTTCTGCTACTACGGCGACGCCCATGCATCTGGAAGAATACAGTGATGAAAATAAAAACAGGATTAGTCCGCCCAAATTGGCGGGAGACGGCAATTCACGTTCTTTGACAGGCTATCATATCCGCCTGGGGATAGATACTACTTTCGTGAGTGGCAATGGTGAGACTGCCTTGTCGGTTATCCGTTACGCGGAAGCTCTGTTGGCTTATGCCGAAGCTGCCGAAGAATTGGGAAAATGGAGCGACATTGTAGCGACTAAAACGTTGAAAGAACTGCGTGCACGTGCCGGAATACAATATGTAACGCCTGTGAAAGATAATAACTTTACAGACTTCGGCTATGAACTGACTCCGGTTTTACAGGAAGTTCGTCGTGAACGTCGTTCCGAACTTGCCTTGCAAGGCTTCCGTTTGGATGATTTGATGCGTTGGAAAGGCGATAAGCTGATTGTTGGCAAGCGTGGCAAAGGTGCTTACGTAGGTAAACCCGGCGATGTGGAGTCGCTCTTGTTCAAGTCGTTCAGCCCGGACAATCAGATGAGAATCAGGGAAAGACTGACACTTGACGATAATGGCTGGGCAGACCCGCTGGCAGGAACATTGCCGAGCGGCTATCAGTTTCATGTCGATAGGGATTATCTGTTGCCTATCCCGCCATCCGAACTGGAACTGAATAAGACTTTGAATCAAAATCCGAAGTGGTAATATAATAATGATATAATAGAATACACTATGAAGAAGTTTTTCTATGGGTTATTGCCCGTTTGCCTGTTGGCTTTGCTGATGACAGGCTGTGATGACACGGAGACGGTAATCTCTATTGGGGAGAGTCGCAATCTGGTGGCCGAGATTAGTACCCAGAGTGCTGCCATCGGTGATGAAGTGACATTTTCCGTGAAGATAGACCAGCAGGATAACAGCCTGGCTTTGGAAGAAGATATAGATGTTGTCCTGACTTTTACCGGCAAGAATGTGGAAGGAAAAGAGGTTGCCGCATCTGATGTCTTTGATAATTTTAGCGGTCATATATATATGAAGAAGGGGGAAAAACAGGGATTCACTGAGTTCAAGGTGAAGAATAACCTGGCTAAGTATCCAGTTTCCGGTGCAATAACCGCTTATGTAAGAGGATACAAGATGAATGCCGCCGAACGTCCGATTGTGCTTTCGGATAAACATTATACGATAATGTCTTTGAAGAACAATTCGGATAATACGGTCAAGGAATATGGCTATTTTGTTCTTTTGGCTACGGTGGGGGCACCGGCCAAGGAAGATGTGACGATTACCATAAATGCAGGTGACGATGCGGATAAGTATGAGAACCTGCCGGATAAACTGATTGTGAAAGCCGGTTATAAAACGGCGGAATCCGGCTTTATACGGATAAAGGGTGAGCAGGGGCCGAACTCCTTTACGTCTGTCTCCATGTCTTTCTCATCCGACTCGGAAAATCATCCGGTATATGGAAATGAAATGGAGATTAAGGTGACGGATACAGATGCCGGTCTGGTGGCAGGAACAGAGCTTACCAATGAGCAATGGGTTTACACAGACCCCGACCAGATATTCATATCCCCCGATAATAAGAAATCTGTAGAAAAGTGGGACGAGATTAGAGCGGCATCCGCATTGGAAATAAAAGAAGGCGACCCGCATCCTAATGAGGCTTTGGCTGCCGAAGGCTGGTCGTTCCTGAATTCCTATGAGTTCCATCCGATTGATGCGTTGACACAGGGTGGCAAGGGTGTGAATGAATATGGTAACCGCCCGCCGCGTTTTATGGCGGCGCAGAATGTAGCCAATACGCAGAAAGTACAGGCTGTTGTCAATGACAAGTATGCGACAATGACCCAAGAAGGCTATCTGAAGATGTGGTGTGCTTACGATCCGGGAATTAGTGTGACCGGTGAAATAACCGGAACAAGAGACTTTGGCGTTTCTGCTCTTTATGCCAGCAAGTTTGACGGTGTTCCTACCGGAGCAGACTCTTGGGAATCAAGCAATGTACGCATCTTACCGGGCACCCGCGTGGAAGTCAGAATCCGTGTACGTGGAAAGAAACATTCTTTCAACTCGGCTGTCTGGTTCCAGGGAAATATCAGAGGCGTGCAATGGTCTACTTACGGTGAGGTCGACCTGCTGGAGAATCCGGCGACTAACAGTAACCCGAACGGTGCCTGGCAGACTTTCCACTGGAACGATGTGTCTACCTCATCGGGCGACAAGTATAAACCGTCTTCCGGACAAAAGGTAATATCTGATATGGATGAGTTTGATATCTATTGGATGGAATGGAGAGATAATAATGAAATAGCCTTAGGTATCAATGGTGTGGAGACAGTGTGCGCCAAGCGTGACGGTAATTATACGGGAGTAGCAAATGGTACCGCTGCATGGAATAGTTCTACACATTGGCCGTTCACCGATGAGTATAATCAGGAAGGCTTACATCTGTTATTCACATTTGCGGGTTGTAATGAGTGGTCATTAGGCGAGGCTGCGGCAGAACAGGCTGCGAAAGATGGTAGTTGGGCTAACGACTTCAAGCATATTTCTTATCAGGACAGTAAGACCAGCAATGATACTCCGCGTATGGAAATAGACTGGATACGTTTCTACAAGAAATCGACTTACAAGTATTATGGAAGCGGTACGCCTACCCGTAATAAACCAATGTATTAATGGTGGTTGAAACAAGGAAATTTAATAGAGTAAACTTTTATATAGTTATGAAAAAGGTTTATCACTTATTGGGCATTGCACTATTGGGTGCGATAGCGCTGACCTCTTGCGAAGAGGACAAGATAGTGAATGAGAATACCGGCGGAGGAAACGAGGCCGACAAGAATCTGGCGGATTATACATTTACGGCTTCCATCAAGCAGGCCGAACCGCCGGTTCGCGCAAATATGCAGAATGGAGTGTATGCATGGAATAAAGGGGATGCGGTAACGCTATGGAACCGTAATCTTGGTGCCGGATACAATTTCACCGTCACTTCCGCACAGCCGGGCAAGGATGCGGAATTTGCGGGTAAGGCAGCCATAGAAAACGGATATAAACTGATTGCGGTATTTCCTCAAAAAGAAGCGAAGGTCTTTAATGACTTGACTACGTTCTCCATGCCGGATACTTATGTTCAGAGCGGTGAAACTGCGGAACTGGCAGCTACCACTTATATGGTAGCCACTGGTGAAGTGGTGGATAACAAAATACCTGCATTGACTTTTTCACCGTTGACGGCACTTCTTCAGTTCGGTCTGAAAAACACTTCCGACCGTGAGTTGAAGATTCTTTCTGTTACCTTGGAAAGTGATGATGAAGTATTTCCGTCTGAACTGAGAATTGATGAAAACGGAGTGGTGCAAAGCGTATCGGGAACACGCAATAAACTGACGCTTGATATGGGTGGGCAGGCACTTGCGCAGAACGCTACACTGAATGGTTACATGAACATACTTCCTACCACTTATGGCGACACCCGCTTGATGAAGGCTACCACTGAATTGAATCTTACCTTGCGTGTGGTGAATGGTGAATCGGAACAGGATATTATTTTGTTGAAAACAGTGCAGGTACAGGAGTTGAAGGATAAAGTCGGGATTGATATGGATGCTTCTGCCAATCAATTTGCGGCAGGCAAACTTTATAAGATGGACTTCGACGTCGATTATCGGTTCAAGATTCCGGAAGAAGGCTACATGATTGATGATGACGGCAATGTTCATATTTATAATAAGAAAGGTCTGCTGGGATGGAATGAAATAGCGAATCAATACCGGTTGGCAACTATCACTTTGGAGAAAGAATACATTGACGAACCGGACGGTGACGGAAGAAAAGTGATTGATATGGAGAATGAACTTTGGAAACCGATTGCTGCATTCGGAGGAGTATTTGAGGGTAACGGTGTTATTATCCGTAATCTCAATATCGAGAAGAAAGGCTTTATAGACGCAAATACGGGAACCATCCGTAATTTGACACTTGAAAACGTAAACTTTGCCAATGACATTACTGACGGTGCGGGCGCATTGGCTGCGACAAGTTCAACCAGTGTCATTCAGAACTGTACAGTCAAGAATCTGACGGCAAATGTGAAACAAACGGTTGTCTTTGGCGGATTGGTCGGCAGAAACTCTGAAGGTAAGATTGATGGTTGTAAGCTGTTGAGCGGGACAATCACTATCGACTTGTCCGGTAAGGCCGGTAATTCGAACTACGGTGGACTGGTAGGCGAGCATTTCAATGGAACTGCATTAATAGTCAATTCTTATGTCGGAGCAGATGTTACGATTAAACACCCGACAAATGCGGCAGGCGCGTCATGTGTCGGCGGACTGGTAGGCTGGAATAACTCAGGTAAGATAAAAGGTTGTTATTCATTGGCAGCGCTTGAAATTAACTGTTCCGCTCAAACCGGCGGACTGGTCGGTGCGAATAGTAACGGTACTGTTTTAGCTTGTTATGCGGCAGGTGGGATAAGCGGAAGAGTAGTGAATAATACGGGCGGTCTGATAGCACAGAACACGATAAACAATCTCGATGCTGTAGTAACTTCCTGTTATACAACTACCCGGATAACGGCGACTAATGCTGCGGGAAATAAGTTGGGAGCTTTCATCGGATCGAATACGGCTGGTACGAACCAGTGCTATTTTGTAGACGATGTAGTGACAAATGGTGTTGGAAATGGTTCTGCAAGCGGTATTGCCAAGGTTGATACCGACCAGCTCAAAGGTAAAAAGCGTCAGATGAATCTTGCCATAGAAGCAAAAGACCCTGAATTCGGCTTTAACTTCAAAGTGAATGACGACCCTTCTACAAATCTTCTTCAACCGCTTATCTTACAGAACGCGGTAAAAGAACCCGGTTTTGGTGGTTCTGATTTTGGAGACGGCGGCGATATTTAATTAACGGATAACAGAAAAAGATTAAATCATGAATAAAATCTATTCTTTATTAGGGATTGGGCTGCTTGGCGCAGCCACCCTAAGCTCTTGTAAAGAAGATATTTTCACGGAGGAACAAGGCAGGGCACAGCAGGGAAAACTGCAAACCTATACGGCTGTTGCATCCATTGATAGCTATAAGAATACGGAGAAAGCTCCTTCGTCACGTGCGAATGTGCAGGATGACGGCAGTTCTTTCATGTGGAATAAGGATGATAAAGTGACCATCTGGAATGGTACAAACGGCTATGAGTTCAGTTCTGTGAATTATGATGAGAGTGAACCGTCCGGAAATGTGGAATTTACAGGAGACGGTGCGTTGGCAGACGGAGCAACAGTATGGGGAATCTATCCGAAAAAGGATTCCCCCACCACTGCGAATGTTTTCACTTTTACATTGGCGGACAATGTGACGCAGAGCGGAAGCAAACCGGAATTGCAGAACACAATGCATATGCTGGCCAAAGGTACGGTGAACGGAAATACGGTTACTAATCTGAATTTTGAGCATTTGACTGCACTCTTTCAGTTTAAGGTTACTAACCGCAGACCGGATACTTATGCAGTAACTAAAATTGTTGTATCATGTAATGATGCAATCTTTCCTAAGACTCTGACCATTTCCGGAGATAATAAGACGTATGGAGAGAAAGTGAACAGTTTGGTTTTGACTACTACAAACTTGGAAGTAGGAAAGAACGCAACTTCATACGGTTATATGAGCTGTTTCCCGGTATCTGATATGACAGAAGATACAGAGCTGACTTTTACAGCTACAATAGAGAAAAACGGGGAACATGGAACATCTGAAACAATAGAGAAGACTGGCAAAGTCAGCGAACTTTATAATATAGGTTCAGTGGTAGCAGAGGATGGATATAAATACATTGCCGGAAAACGTTATGGCGTTTCGTTTACTTTCGTTGCGGATTTAGGATATGAAGAGACTGAAACAAACAAGTATTTGGTCAAGAAAGCGGACGGCTTGATTAATTTGGCGGGAGAATCAGCTATTATGACTAATACCGCAACGGTGATTACACTGGATACGGATATTGATTTTCAGGGGAAAGATGCTTGGATGCCGGTTGCGGAATTCAAGGGGACACTGGAAGGTAATAATAAAAAGATTGCCAATCTGACCATTGCAACGAGCGGCACATCTGCCGGATTATTTGTAAAGAATAGCGGTGCAATTAGGAATCTGACCTTGGAGGATGTGACGCTTCATAGTACGGCTGCAACTGCTGTAGGTGGATTTGCGGCAGAGAATCTCGGAACGATTCAATCATGTACCGTTAATGGCGGAACATTTACATCCGGAGCTTTTAATGCAGCGATTGGCGCTATTGCAGGAAATAACTTACAGGCATCGGCTGCAATTACAGATTGCATGGTAGATGGAAGTACTGTATTTACAGTTACCAATAAGGCAAATATAGGCGGAATAGCCGGTGTGCTTGGTAGTTGGAACGCATCTGCCATAAAGGGATGTTCTGTGGGGAAAGATGTATTATTTATAATCAATGATGCAACGGCAACTACTGGTGTAGGCGGACTTGTCGGCTGGAGTAGGGGAAATATATATGGTAGTTATTCTTTAGCTACGATACAACTGGATAAGGCTGCCAATTCCGGAGGTTTGACCGGTGGAAATGCAGGTAGTGTTATCGCTTCATACTCGGCAGGTAAAATTGTGGCAAATTGTACAGGCTTCTCAGCGGGTGGTATCGTTAACGCAGGCGGAAAAGTGTCCGGTTGTTATTCGACGACTATTCTTCCTACATCCGGCAGTAATAATATTGGTGGTATTGGTGGAAAGGCTGATAATATTAATGGAATCGAATGTTATTTTATAATTGATGGAATAACGAATCCGGGTGGCGGTTTGTCCAGTGCGGTCAAGTTGACAAGTGCGGATGAACTTCGGGAAAAAGCGGTTGGCATGAATAATGCTGTATTTGATTCAGGATTCGAATTTTTCGTAAATACGGCTGATGATGCTCCTCTAAGTATCCGAAGAATTATGCAGTGATTTGTTCCTGAAGGTTGACTATTCTGTAGGATTCCCTTTATTCGTCTTGATTTATGCGTCATAGAAGGACGAATAGGGGGGATTTCTGAAAAATAAGAATATCTTTGTTGCGTTTGATAGAATTAAAAGAAAAGTATAGTAGATATTAATTTATATATGTATGAAACGAATCCTTGTTAACCTGATGTGTTTGTGTTTGGTTTTTATGGCTTATGCCTACGAACCGGAATTCTCGACTGCCGGCTTTTTCCGATTGCCGGATACGGGACGTGATGTATATTCGATGAATCCCGCTTGGCGTTTTCATAAAGGAAGTGCCGTCGGTGCCGAAGCGAAAGAGTTTAATGACAAAGCCTGGCAGGTAGTCTCCTTACCGAATGGAATCGAGTATCTTCCGACTGAAGCCAGCGGTTGCATCAACTACCAGGGGGAAGTTTGGTATCGGAAGCATTTTACTCCGGCAGACGCCTTGAAAGGGAAGAAGTTGTTTTTGCATTTCGAAGCCATCATGGGCAAAAGCAGAATTTACGTGAATGGCAAATTGCTGGCAGAGCATTTTGGCGGCTACCTTCCTGTATCGGTTGATGTGACAAATGCACTAAATTGGGGGGAAGACAATGTAATAGCTGTATGGGCTGACAATAGCGATGACCCTACTTATGCTCCGGGAAAGCCGCAAGACGTATTGGATTATACATACTTTGGAGGTATTTATCGTGACTGTTGGCTGATTGCGCACAATCCTGTGTTTATCACCGATCCGAACTATGAGAATGAAACAGCCGGCGGTGGATTATTTGTCGCTTTTGACAATGTTTCGGAACAATCGGCGGATATTCTTCTGAAAGCGCATATACGCAATGATAATGCACGGAACTTTGCCGGAAACATTGCTTATTCGTTAGTCGACCGTGACGGCAAAGAGGTGGCATCATCAGATATGAAGCTAAGTATTCGTAAAGGTACTGCGATAAGCCGTAATGGCAAGATGAAAGTGGAACAACCTCATTTGTGGACTCCTTCATCGCCCTATCTGTATAACCTGTATATCCGTATTTATGATAAGAACGGAAATATCGTAGACGGTTATCGCCGTCGTATCGGCATCCGCAGCATTGAATTCAAGGGAAAAGACGGTTTCTGGCTGAATGGAAAACCGTATGGAAAGCCATTGATAGGTGCTAACCGCCATCAGGATTTTGCGGTAGTAGGAAATGCCGTAGCTAACAGCATTCACTGGCGCGATGCGAAGAAACTGAAGGATTTAGGCTTGGAAGTGATTCGTAACGCGCATTGTCCGCAAGACCCTGCGTTTATGGATGCTTGTGATGAACTAGGCTTGTTTGTTATTGTGAATACTCCGGGATGGCAATTTTGGAATGATGAGCCGATTTTTGCCGAACGGGTTTATAATGATATTCGTAATTTGGTTCGCCGTGACCGTAACCATCCTTGTGTATGGCTGTGGGAACCTATTCTAAACGAGACATGGTATCCGGAGGATTTTGCCGGACATGTGAAAGGTCTTGTTGATGAAGAGTATCCTTATCCGTCTTGTTATTCGGGCTGTGATACGCAAGCCAAAGGGGCGCAATATTTCCCGGTTCAGTTCTGTCATCCGATGGAAGTGTCGAAGCGTGACCCTAAAATCACTTACTTCACACGTGAATGGGGCGATAATGTGGATAACTGGAGTCCCCACATCTCTCCCAGCCGTACAGCCCGCAACTGGGGAGAGCAGCCCATGTTGATACAGGCTACGCATTATGCTTCCCCTTATTACGAATATACCTGTTATGATGCCTTGTACAAGGAATCTCCGTGGCACGTAGGCGGTTGCCTGTGGCATTCGTTCGACCATCAGCGCGGTTATCATCCCGACCCTTTCTATGGGGGAGTGATGGACGTGTTCCGACAACCGAAATATTCTTATTATATGTTTAAGGCGCAACGTCCTGTTGAGGCTTCCGATGGCTTGGCGGAAAGTGGCCCGATGGTATATATTGCTCATGAGATGACACCGTTCTCTAGTAGGGACGTAACAGTCTATTCAAATTGTGACGAAGTGCGTCTGACGGTTAATAAAGGTGGAAAGGTATATACATATAAGAAAGATAAGGCACGGAAAGGAATGCCTTCACCGATTATCACTTTCCCGGGTGTATTCGATTTTATGACGGACAAGAAGTTGACCCGTGAGAAGCATGAGGAAGATGTTTATATGCTGGCGGAAGGGTTTATGGACGGTAAAGTCGTGGCTACTCACAAAGTACTTCCGGCTCGCCGTGCCGAACAAATTCGCTTGAGAGTAGATAACGAAGGTATGAACTTACGCGCTGACGGTTCCGACTTTGTAACTGTTATAGCCGAAGTGACCGATAAGAACGGTAATGTAAAACATCTGAACAACTATTATATCAAGTACTTTGTGGAAGGTGAAGGGCGTATCCTTGGGGATGCCGATGTAATGGCGAATCCCGCCCCTGTGAAATGGGGAAGCGCTCCGGTGCTGATTCAATCTACCACGAAGCCAGGCAAAATAAAGGTCAGAGCCAGTGTATTGTTCGAAGGTTCCCAAATGCCTGTAAGCGGAGAACTGGAATTTACCTCTTCCGCTCCGATGTATCCATTGATATTTGATGCTATGGAAGAGTGTTTAACCAAACAGATGGAGTCTTCTTCAGTAGACAAAAAGAATGACGCGGAATTGGAGTTGGAACGTTTGCGTCGTGAACAGAATGAACTGAAACTGAAAGAGGTGGAACGCCAACAGACAGACTTTGGCGAAAAGAGGAATTGATACTCCTTTTGAAACAATTTGCCGTTCCGGTACGTTTTTTAATTAACCGGAGATAGAGAGTAATGTAACATTCTTTAGGCACGGGATACGCATTCCGTGCCTATTTTTTTGTCTTTCGTATTTTATCTCTATCTTTGCGATACATAACAAATAAGAACGTATGGAAAAGTTTGAAATAGAAGAGAAGATTGTAGCCATGCTAAAGACGGTGTACGACCCGGAGATTCCGGTAAACGTATATGACCTCGGATTGATTTATAAGATTGATGTCTCTGATAATGGGGAAGTGGTGCTTGACATGACTCTGACAGCACCGAATTGTCCGGCTGCTGATTTTATCATGGAAGATATTCGTCAGAAAGTGGAATCAGTGGAAGGAGTGAACTCGGCTACCATTAACCTGGTGTTTGAACCGGAATGGGATAAGGATATGATGAGTGAGGAAGCGAAACTCGAACTGGGTTTCCTTTAATTATGAGTGAACAGAATACACGCTGACAACTCATAACCCACTACTTATAACTAACAACTAGAAAACTCATGAAGAACGTTTATTTCCTTTCCGACGCGCATCTTGGCTCCCGTGCCATTGAACACGGACGTACTCAAGAAAGACGCTTGGTGAACTTCCTTGATAGTATAAAACACAAGGCTTCTGCTGTTTATCTGTTGGGAGATATGTTTGATTTCTGGTATGAATTCCGGTTGGTCGTCCCCAAAGGATATACCCGTTTCTTGGGAAAAATCTCCGAACTGACGGATATGGGAGTGGAAGTGCATTTCTTTATTGGCAACCATGATATATGGTGTGGGGATTATCTCACCAAAGAATGTGGTGTCATTATGCACCGTGAACCGCTGACTACCGAAATATACGGAAAAGAGTTCTATCTTGCTCATGGTGACGGACTGGGCGACCCGGACAAGAAGTTCAAACTGCTTCGTTCCATGTTTCACAGCAAAACATTACAAACGTTGTTTTCCGCTATTCATCCCCGTTGGAGCGTGGAACTTGGTTTGTCATGGGCGAAACGCAGCAGGCAGAAACGGGCTGACGGAAAGGAACCGGACTATATGGGAGAAAATCAGGAGCATCTGGTACTATATACAAAAGAGTATTTGAAAAGTCATCCTAATATAAACTTCTTTATTTACGGACATCGCCACATTGAACTTGATTTGATGCTAAGTGTCACCTCACGTGTGCTGATACTTGGAGACTGGATTAATTTCTTTTCTTATGCCGTATTCGACGGCGAGAATCTTTTTCTTGAAGAATATATAGAAGGAGAGACGCAGGTTTGAGGCGGATAGTTTCAAGGCATGAAACAACTAACTTGCTTAAAAGGACTGAAAAAGAACTCAAGCTTGAAGAGAAAAATATCTACCGATAAGAAATAATTAAAGCAATAAATCCCTGCTCCAACATTGTGGAACAGGGATTTATTACATTATTATGGGTTGTTTTCTATGATAATTCTGATTACAACCGTTCAATCAATTGTTTACCGGAAAGTTGGTGTATAACTTAAAGCTATTTGCAGGTATAGCAACAGGCTGTTCAGAACTGTTGGTTACATTCAATGTTCCGCCATTCAATTCATACCAATCTCCCGTGTTACCAAAGTACACACTTGTATTAATCTGTTCATTTTTGAAATTGCCTACTACAACCAGTTTCTTTGTAGTGGATTCCAATTTTAGATAACGACCTTTGTCCCAATCGGAAACACCGACTTTCCAGTCTTTGAATGCGTTGTCGCTGAATAAGTCAGGATTATCGTTGCGTAATTTCAGCAAAGTACTATAAGTGTCATATAATCCTTTCCGATATTGGTCAGTAAGATAATCCCATTTCACAGGCTTGGCATCCGTATTCTTTTCAGTTCCCATTGTTCCATCGTACTTATACATTATGGAATAATCATATCCAAGTTCGCCAAATTGCCAAATCATTTTCGGCCCTGGAACAGTCAAGAAGAAGGCTGCATTTGTCTCCAGTTGTTTCATACGGGTAGCAAGAGGTGCATCTTTAAGATTACCAAAAGCTGTTTGCTTGTATGCGACTCTTTCTTCATCATGACTTTCCATGAAATTAACCCATCCCCCGGCAGGCATTCCGCTATTTCTCATGTATGAGAAATCTGATTTGCTTGATTCTCCCATTCCGGACTGGCAATAGCTTTCATTCATATTATGCCATAGTTTCATCCCCGCTTTGGCCAATTCTGACTCTTCATCTGTATTGCAGAAGTGTTCGAGTATCATTACTGCGTTAGGATTAGTCGTGTTGACTGTTTCATAATAATCCTTCAAGATAGCAATACGGGAATCATCCTTATTGCTTGCCGTTGATTCATTGCTCTTGTTTTGAGTAAATCCTTTGGTCAGGTCAAAACGGAAGCCGTCAAATTTATATTCTTCCAACAAGAACTTCAAGTTGCGTTTTACGAATTCACGTACAAGCGGTGATTCGTGATTGAAGTCATGGAATACGCTGAATGGATGCGGAGCATCGACATTGAACCAAGGATTATTCTTGGCAGTCTTGCTTTCCTTCGAATTCCAATAAAGTTTCGCAAATGGATGACTTCCTGTAGCGTGGTTGTAGACAACATCCAACAATACCGCGATACCTTGCTTATGGCATTCGTCAATGAATTGTTTATATTCCTCTTTCGTTCCATATGCCTTGTCCATTGCAAAATAATAACAAGGATTATAGCCCCAACTATTATTTCCATCGAACTCTTGTACCGGCATAAGTTCAATTGCATTCACTCCCAAGCTCTTGATGTAATCCAGATGCTTCGTAGCTTCTTTAATGGTACCGGTGGCAAGTTCGGAACCTGTTTGCGTGAAGTCGCGGAACAACAGTTCGTATATTACCATATTATCCGCATTCTTAATCTTGAAATCGGACACCTGCCAGTTGTAGGATGCCGGTTTTGTTTGGAATACGGAGACAATACCTGTTGTCTTTCCATTCGGATACTGTATGGCACCAGCTGGATAAACTCCCTGTTCTACAAGATATTTGTCGTTCGAGCCATCCAAGACCTTTTCACAGTACGGGTCGCCGATACGGACATTGCCGTCTGCTTCGCTGCCCATATAATATTGGAAGCCATACTCTTTGGTAGGGTCAATGCCTGTAACCGTATACCACCAGAAGTGTTTGTCGTTATCACGCTTCATCTGATATTCCGTGCTGAGTTCCCAATCATTGAAGTCGCCAATCAGGCAAGCATAATCCTTATAATTGTTATCCGTATCCAAGTCGTATAGTGCGAAAGTCACGGATGTTCCGTCGGCGGATGGATGAATACCGGCTTCATTTACCGGACAGGCGGCTATCTCTACCGGAGCCGGCGTGAAAGTCTTGTCTCCTGTTACTGTGATAAAGAAGTCGCTGGTTTTCTTCTCGTCAGTCAGTGCCTCGTCATTGCGGAAGAGGATGCAGACATTTTGAATGTTTGCTGCATTTTCCGCGCCAAACCATTCGCGTACTGTCGGGGCAAGCGTAAAGTACCAAATGTTTTCCGCCACTTTCTCCGCCTTGTATTTATCTTCATTTACGCCCCATTCCGTAGGAACATACATCCAGTCATTGATGCCGATGTGAACATATACATCGCCTTCATAGCCGTACAAGTCGTCGCCGGCGGCTGCTTTATACCAGATTTTGCCTTGCTTGTCACCGTTGAATTTAGTTGGGTAATTATTGATTCCTTCTACCAATTCTTCAATAGACGGTTCATGATCCAGTTCGGGAAGTTCCGGCCCGGTGATTAACATCTCGTGGTTTTCGTCGGAACATGCTGCTATCGTGAACAGACAGAGCAGCATCCAGAATATATGTCTTATATCTTTTTTCATACTTATTCAATTTGAAGGTAGAGAGAACTATTGCTGCTTTTACGTTCAACAGTTCTCTCCATTTGTTATTTTATTATTCTTTGATGAGGACTAATCTACTGTTTAGATAGAATTTTATAGTGTAGTTACCCGATGCGTCCATCACAATATTATCGCTTGAGAAAGGAGTGGGTGCATCTAATGTTCCCCCGAAACTAATACCGGAATCCCAAGTGGAGTTGACACGAAGCTTAAATTCACCCGCTGTCATTTCCGTATTTACAGTCCAGCATTTTTCCGTTGCATCATAAGTCAGTTCTTTGCCGCTTTCCCATCCGCCTGCAGCTGTGCCTATTATGTCCATAGATGATATCTCGGTTGCAGAGACATACTTATCATCCAAATTGACTACCATGTAGTAAATGCCTTGGGGCAGTGATAAGTTTCCACCATCATTTGTCATACCCTCTTTTGTCGTGAAATAATCATAGCCATAATCAGTCCCACCATCATCTGAGCCATCCGGCCAATAGGGTTGTGCGGTAAACTTGAAGCCGCCGTTCAGTTCCGACATTCCCCAATGAGCTTTGTTTCCTTCCGGATTGAACAAAGTCGGTGCTTGTGAAGGCGCCCATCCCTGATGGTTTCCCGGTATCCATAAATAAGGTGCATCCGTTATCTTTTCAATCTTGTAGGTACCTTCCAGCATATTTATGGAGATTTTGACTGATTTATAATCCCCACCGGATATTTTTATTGGCTTCGCTGTTTCTGATAAGACAAGATTGCCTTCCAAGGCATCGTTATCAGCGTCCGCAGCACCTAGCGACTTGCCGGAGTTGGATTTAATCAGGAAATAGGCGTCTTGTGCTCCTGCTTTGTCCGTAATCACGGCAGGGACTGTTGTTATAAAGACCGGGTTGGCATAAGGATCACCGCTTGTATTGCCAAATGCCACATCCTGTTCCCAAGTCAGAGAGCCATTGATATAATAAGCACTTTCAATAACCGGGGCTTCGGGCGTTACTTTTAGTTCAAATTCTTCAGCCGGTGCTGCATATACTGTCTTGCCGGAAGCCACATAAGCAGTAAGCACAGCTTTCATGGTACGTTCTACCGGACGAATACCATATATTTGAGCTACGGCATCTTGCAAATCTTTCGTGATTACATGTCCGTCACTATTGACTGACAAAGTCACTTTATTATCCAACTTCATTTTATAGGATAAAGAGGCTTCTTCTTCAACGGCAGGAGCTGTAAATACGGCAAC
>ENA-OPTB01001163-OPTB01001163.1-human-gut-metagenome-genome-assembly--contig:-NODE-1163-length-21585-cov-4.808500_pt1 | contig 21585 bp, 10 predicted proteins | sample MGYA00241810_ERZ501911 | MGnify/ENA primary metagenome ERZ501911 (study PRJEB25962, sample SAMEA2042304) | human gut metagenome | biome: human gut; feature: human-associated habitat; material: faeces... | reverse complement strand
TGCCGCACCTCGCTCGCCGTATCGGCACTTAGAATTATGCGGTATTGCCCTAAGCTTCAAGTTTTTTCCAAAACTTTTGATCTTTTTGCGCCCAAACCACCACGCAGGCTGCCCCGTACCGCTGCAAAAGGGGTACCGGGCAGCTTTTATTTTGAAAACTCCGGCCACTGGCTTTTCTCGCTTTTGGCCGTTTCTAATATTCAGGATGCAGCCGGAACAAAAAAGCTTTCGGCTTTCTGCTGTATTCCGGCACATGATGGTGCCTTTTCTGCTGATTTCTTTGCATCGCTCTCCCCTGCCCTGCTTATCCGTTAGGGGCAAAACAAAAGCGGCTGCCTGTTGGCAGCCGCCGGGGGTTGTGGTTTTGTGCTGTAACATTTTTGGCCTTATTTTTCCGGTTTGTTTACCCGCTTGAAATATTGGCGGTACTGCTGGGGCGAAAGCCCTGTGGCATCTTTGAACACCCGCCGGAAATGCGCGCTTGTCATAAAGCCTGTCTTTTCCGCCACGCTGGAAATGCTTTCGTTGGTCTTTTCGATCATGTTCTGCGCCGCTTTGATGCGTACGCCGTTGATGTATTCGATCAGGCTCAGGTTGATGGTCTTTTTGAACAGACGGCTGAGGTAATACGGGCTGATGTAAAACTGGTTGGCAATGCTTGTCAGGGTCAGCTTCTCGGCGTAATGCTCCGCAATATAGCCTTGGATCTGGCTGACGATGCGGTTGGTCACCCGGCCGCTGTCGCCCCCCAGCTCATGCTGGTTTTCGCACATCTTTTTCAGCTGCAACAGCAGCGTGGCCAGCAGCATTTTGCGGGTCACAGCGCTTTCGGAGCTGTTTTCGTCCTGCATCTGGATCAGCTGCTGCAGGATGGCGTAGATATAGTTCTGCTGCTTAACCGTGATGTTGCTCAGCAGGTGGTTGTTCTCCTCGCTCATAAAGCTGAACAGGTCAATCTCCGGGAAAGCCCCGCTGATCTCCTGCAGATACTCGCGGCTGAAATTGCACACAATGCGGCTGGTGGGGCCATCCCCTACCGAACCAGTCTTGTGGATCTGGTTTTCCCCAATCAGGATCACATTGCCTGCATTGACGATATAGGCAGAATCCTCAATAAAATAGCGCCGCGCGCCTTCCACTTCATAATACAGTTCATATTTGTGGTGTGTGTGGAAACTTCCCATATCGTAGCTATGCTCGCGGTCGATCATATCGATATAAAAGTCCACATGGGGGGAATAGGTATATTCCTTGACCATCCTGTTCAAACCTCCCGCCACGCCCCACCCAAGCATTTTTGCCAGTTTTAGGGCAGAACGCGCTTCAATTTTGTTGATTTATTTCATATTAACACATTTCTTGTTGAATTTCAAAACTTTTTTCATTTTTTATGGAGGAAATTATCGTATGAAACTCGCTCTCGTTCGTGCCTGCACCCGCAGCGCCTGTTTTGAGCTGCAAAACAACACCTGCTATACCGCCCCTGCCCCGTTCCGGGTTCAGCTGAACGGCCAGACTGTGCTGGAAGCCTGCGGCACCAACGTGTTCAGCGTGTTCAGCCTGGAACCCGGCAAAACCTACCACCTGGAAGTGCTTGCCACTGATGGCGATACCGGTACCCTGGACTTTGCCACCGCGGCGGAAAGCTTTTTTGTAGATGCTTCCCGCTATGGCCTGGTGAATGACGGCGTGACCGACAACACCGCCTTTTTGCAGGCTGCGCTTTCCACCTGCCCGCCGGGCGGCACGGTGTATGTGCCCGCCGGTACTTACCGCACCCAGAGCCTGTTTTTGTGCAGCAACACCACCCTGTACCTGGAAAAAGGCTGCACCCTGCTGGGCGGCACCGACCGCCGCGAATATCCCATCCTGCCTGGTGTGCTGCCCTGCGCCGATGAACAGCACGAAGCCTATCTCGGCGGCTGGGAGGGAAACCCGCTGGACTGCTTTGCCGGTTTGATCAATGTCATCAATGCCGAAAATGTGACCATCACCGGCGAAGGCTGCATCAACGCCAACGCCGACAACGGCGACTGGTACCAGCACATCAAGGTGAAACTTATCGCCTGGCGGCCGCGGCTCTTCTTTACCAGCAAAGCCAAGAATGTGACCCTGCACGGTGTGGAGGTGTGCAACAGCTTCTCCTGGACCATCCACCCCACCTACTCGGACGGGGTGAACATCCTGCAGTTGCAGATTCACAACCGTGCCGACAGCCCCAACACCGACGGCATTGACCCCGAAAGCTGCAAGAATGTGAACATCATCGGTGATTCCATCCATGTTGGCGATGACTGCATCGCCCTCAAGTCCGGCAAACTCTTCCTTGGCACTGTGATGCATACCCCCTGCGAGAATGTGACCATCCGCAACTGCAACCTGAACCGCGGCCATGGCGGCCTGGTTATTGGCAGCGAGATGAGCGGCGGCGTGAAAAATGTGGTGATGACCCAGTGCCTGATGGACCACACCGACCGCGGCCTGCGCATCAAGACCCGCCGCGGTCGCGGCAAGAACGCCGTGATCGACGGGCTGGTGTTCCGCAACGTGGAAATGCGCCATGTGCTGACCCCATTCGTCATCAACATGTTCTACTTCTGTGACCCGGACGGCAAGAGCGACTATGTGCAGAGCCATGAACCCCTGCCGCTGGACGATGCTACCCCCCGCCTGGGCAGCCTGACGATGGAAAATATCACCGCCACCGACGCCGAGTATGCAGGCTGCTGGTTCAGCGGTCTGCCGGAGCAGCCGGTTGAAAAAGTGGAGATGAACAATGTCAGCATCTCCCTTGCCGAAAACGCCGGGGCTGGCCACGCCGCCATGATGTGCGGTGCCGCCGAATGCAGCAAGCTGGCGATCTGGGCCGAAAACGTGAAGGAGATTCACTTCCACAATGTCAAACTGGAAGGCTATGCAGGCGAACGCCTGAACTTTATCAACGTTGGCAGCTTTAAGGAGGATTAAGCCATGACCCATGAAGAGATTTTGACCACCCTGGGCAATTATGTGGATTATCTGATTGCCGGCAGCTCTGCCGAAGCCCCACTGTGGAACATTGAAAAGGTGCGCAGCGGCAAGCCCAATAAATGGAACTATGTGGACGGCTGCATGATCACCGCCTGCCTGAGCCTGTACAAGACCACCGGGGATGAAAAGTTCCTGAAGTTCTCCCGCGATTTTGTAGACTACTTTGTCAAGGATGGCGGCGAGATCTACACCTTTGACGCCAACGAGCATAACCTGGACAACATCAACCAGGGCAAAAACCTGTTTTCCCTGGTTGATTTGACCGGCGAACAGCGCTACCGGGATGCCATCAACACCATCCGCGCCCAGCTGGACACCCAGCCCCGCACCAAGGATGGCAATTTCTGGCACAAAGCCATCTACCCGTGGCAGGTTTGGCTGGACGGCACCTATATGGCACAGCCATTCTACATGGAATACGAGACCCGCTACAACGGCATGAAGGGCTGCCAGGACAGTTATAAGCAGTTCATGAACATCAAAAAGTACATGCGAGACCCCAAAACCGGCCTGTACTACCACGGCTATGATGAAAGCCGCCAGATGTACTGGGCCGATCCTGTAACGGGCTGCAGCGCAAACTTCTGGCTGCGCGCCATGGGCTGGTTCCTGGTTGCCATGGTGGATGTTCTGGAGCGCATGGACGAGCAGATGTATTACGAATACCGCGCCATCATGGCCATGTTCAAAGAAGCAGTGGAGGCCATGATCCAGTTCCAGGACGCCGAGACCGGCATGTTCTGGCAGGTCATTGATAAAGCCGGCGTACCGGGCAACTATCTGGAAACCTCCGGCAGCTCCCTGTTCGCTTACGCCGTGCTCAAAGGCGTGCGGCTGGGCTACCTGCCCAAGCGGTTCCGCGCTTACGGCGAAAAGGCATTCTATGGCACCTGTGACAAATACCTGGGCGTGAACGATAAGGGCGAGCTGCAGTTGTCCGGCATCTGCCTGGTAGCCGGTTTGGGCGGCGCCACCCGCCGCGATGGCAGCCTGGAATACTATTTCAGCGAGCCAGTTGTGGAAAACGACGCCAAGGGCGTTGCCCCCCTGCTGCTGGCCTATACCGAAATGATCATCCAGTAAGGAGGTTCCGCTGTTATGGCCATATTTACCGTTGGTGCCCGCCTGCATGATTACGGTAAGGGCACGCCCGATGAGCTGTTTGGCAAGGTTTCCGCAGACGGGTTTGCCTGCGTGCAGCTGGCCTACAAAAAATGCGTGCCCGGCGTTGCCAGCTATGCGGACGTTACCCCGCAGCTGGTGCAGAACACACTGGAAGCGCAAAAGAAGCACAACATCGCTGTTGCCGTGCTGGGCACCTATGTGGAGCTTGCCATCGCGGACGAAGTGCAGCGCAGCGCCAACGCAGCGGATTTCAAAAGCCAGCTGGCCGTGTGCAAGGCGCTGAACGCGGGCTGCATTGGCACCGAGACTACCGGCATGCACAAGCAGCCCGCCGGCACCACCCGCGAGCGAGCCCAATATATGCTCTGCAAAAGCCTGGAAACCATTCTGCCGGAAGCCGAGCGCCTTGGCGTGACCGTTGCCATTGAGCCCGTTGTTGGCGACAGCACCAACACCCCGCAGGCAGCGCGGCACATCCTGGATATGATGCAAAGCCCCGCGCTGGGGGTCATCCTGGACATGAGCAACCTGGTCAGCTTTGAGGGCAAGGACAACCAGCAGCCCCTGTGGGACGCCATGGGCGAGCTGCTTGGGGACAAAATCAAGGCCGTACACTTTAAGGGCAAGAACTTTGCGCCGGACGGCACCATGCTGCACACCAGCCTGGAAGATTCCTGCACCGATTACGCCGGTGCCTTTGCTATGCTGCGCACCCTGCCGCAGCCGTTGCCCGTTCTGCGCGAGGAAGCCGTGCCCGCCCGTGCTGCCAGCGATATTGCTTTTATCAAACAGTTTTTCTAACCGCTTCTTTTTGCCCCACCGGACCGGAGTATTTGCACTGATACCATGGAAGCCTTTTTGTGAAAGGAACCGATTCAATATGGAACGCAAGCTTGTAACCGTTGCCGTGGATGGCAGCGCTGAATTTACCACCCTGACCGCCGCTGCTGCCGCGCAGGACCCCGCCCAGCCGCTTCACTTTGTGCTGGGGGCCGGGACCTATTATGAACGCCCGTTTTTGGAACTGGCGGATTACATCATCACCGGTGCCGGGATGGGGCAGACCGTGATCTCCGCCGGGGCCGCCGGGCGCGACCCCTGGCCCGGCGAGGAGCGCACCGGTACCTTTCGCAGCCAGACGCTTTTCCTTGGCGGCGGCAGCGCCCGGCTGGAGCACCTGACCGTGGAAAACACCGCCGGTGATGGTGCGGACCGCGGCCAGGCGCTGGCGGTATATGCCGATGCCAGCCGTGTGTGCATGGTGGATGTTTCCCTGCACGGCAACCAGGATACGCTGTTCACCGCTCCCCTGCCGCTGGCCGTGCGCCAGAAAAACGGCTTTCGCGGTCCGCGGGAGAACACGCCCCGGCTGGACACCAAACAATACTACCGTGACTGCGAGATTTCCGGCAACATTGATTTCATTTTCGGCGGGGCCAACGCGGTGTTTGACCATTGCCGCATTGTGCCCGTTGCCCACCGCGGCGTTACCAGCTATATTGCCGCCGCCAGCACGCCGCAGGGCAAGCCGGGCTATCTGTTTGCCGACTGCACCGTGCAGGGCAACAGCCCCGCAGGCAGTGTCTATCTGGGCCGCCCGTGGCGGCAGTATGCCCGCGTGTACTGGCTGGACTGCGATTTAAGCGATGAGATCATCCCCCTTGGGTGGGACAACTGGTCTGACCCCGCCAACGAGGAAACCGTTCACTTTGGCGAGTACGGCTCCAAAGGCCCCGGTGCCCCCAAAGCAAGCCCCGCCCGCGCCGGTTACGCCGCCCTGAATGATGAAGCCTCCGCCCAGGAAATGCGCGCCATGCTGGCTGAATTCCGGGCCTACTTCGGTGCAGAAGCGTAACACGCTCTTTGCGGAGCCGCCAATTATAACATTCCACCTCCTCCTAAAAAAGCAGCAAGCCCGCACTGCGCCCCTGTATGCGCCTGCGGGCTTGCTGCTGTCATACCGCCGCTTTGATTCCAGAAAGGATTTTTTAATGAGCTATACCAAACTGGACCTTCTGCAGGACCTGGCTGATATGGGCCTGACCGGGCAGGAAACCATTCTGATCCATTCTTCCATGAAGTCCATCGGCCCGGTGGACGGCGGTGCCGATACTGTGCTGGATTGGTATACCTTCTATTGAGTTTATGTTTTATAGGCAAAGTAGCAAAGTATAGGAAAGAGAATTGATGGCAAGGCTGCCAAACGGGACGATGGCAAGCATCGTCCCCTACAAATTATCTTTTAGGTGCACAACGAATGATTTTATGTTTCTCCGCGGCGGGGTGAGAGCATCCCGCCCTACTGGTATTTTAGAAGGTTAGCCGCGCAGAATAAAATGTTCTGTAGAGGATGGTCTTGACCGTTCCGGGGCCTTGTCCAAATCTGGCATAATGAGATTTGTGATCGGGCCCGTCCGGCGGCCAGAGGGCTGGCCGCCCCACTTTCCCCTACCGCCCTGCTACCCACATTCAGGATATAACAACAGCCCCGGCTCTGCAAACGCAGAACCGGGGCTGTAATACTTAAATGATACCTATGTACCTTATTTACCGCCCATGAAAGCCGGCAGAGGTTTGCCCTCTTTGAGCCACTGGTGGTATTCGGCGGTGGCGGCAAATTCCACGTCACCGGCGGAGTTCAGCGCAGTCTCAACGGAGTCCTGAATAACGCCAATGATGAAGCCAACGCCGACGACCTGCATGGCAATATCATTGGAAATGCCAAACAGCGAGCAGGCCATGGGGATGAGCAGCAGCGAACCGCCCGCAACACCGGAAGCGCCGCATGCGCCCAAAGCCGACATGATGGACAGCAGGATGGCGGCAGGCACGGAGACCTGCATGCCCAGCGTGTTGGCGGCAGCCAGCGTCATGATGGTGATGGTAATGGCAGCGCCGTCCATATTGATGGTTGCGCCCAGCGGGATGGAGACGGAGTAAATATCCTTATCCAGGCTCAGCTTTTCGCACAGAGACATGTTGACCGGGATGTTGGCGGCGGAGCTGCGGGTGAAGAAAGCGGTCAGGCCGCTTTCACGCAGGCAGCGGAACACCAGTGGGTAGGGGTTGCGGTGCAGGTAGATAAAGATGATGAACGGGTTGATCACCAGCGCCATCAGCAGCATGGTGCCCACCAGCAGCAGCAACAGGCGCCCGTACTGGGTAAAGATGGACAGGCCGTTGTCCGACACGTTGGTAAACACCAGGCCCATAATGCCAAACGGTGCCAGGTTGATGATCCACCGCACAATGGTAGAAATTGCATCCGCCGTGTTGGCCATAAAGTTCTTGGTGGTATCGCTGCCCAGCTTTTTCATGGCAAGGCCGAACAGGCAGGCCCACATCAGGATGCCGATATAGTTGCCGTTCATGATGGAAGCAACCGGGTTAGAAACAATGTTGGAAAGCAGGGTGTGCATCACATCACCCAGGCCCTGAGGCACCACATCCGCCGTGGCAGCTTCCGCCAGAACCAGCGTCTGCGGGAACAGCTTGCTGGTCACAACGCTGAGCGCAGCCGCCACAAAGGTGGTGAGCATGTACAGCCAGACCACCGTACCAAAGCGGCGGTCCAGCTTGGAGGAGCCCTGCGCCAGTGCACTGGCAACAATAACAAACACCAGCACCGGTGCAACGCCTTTCAGCGCGCCGACAAACAGGTTGCCGAATTCTTCGATCCATGCAGCACCGGGGCAGATCAAAGCCAGCACCGAACCGACCACCAGGCCAATTGCAATGCGCAGGATCAGGCTGGTGGAGTTGTACTTGGCGGCCAGCGTTTTGGCCGCTTTTGTGAGTTGATTCATAACGATTCCTCTTCCCTATTTTAATTGGGTTTGGCAGATGTTCCGCACCTGCCCATTCCGCAGCCGCCCGCACAAACGGTTTCGCGGAATGTTTTCCATTATACCGCAATCGTTCAAGATTGCAAGAGGCGGACAGGTGTGCCCTGTGGAAAAACAATCTATTTTTATCGTTGATACGAAGTAAAAAATATTTAAAAAATGTTTTTGTGGACAATATATCTGTGTTCCGTCCGTGGACATTTCGTTGTATGAAAGAGGCCAGCATACGAATACACTGCCCTTTATTGGGAACACGGTTTAGAGCCAGATTCAGGGCCACAGGGAAACGCAGGCATATGGAAATTCGCCTGACAGCTTGTGGTAAACCTTCATATGGCCTTTTTTCCTCACTGATACCGGAGCGGTAATCATCTCTCTGCTTTTGGCAGGGTAATAAACAACTTAAAAGCCAAGACAAAGAAAAAGAGCCTCAAGCCAAAGCTTGAAGCTCTTTGGTGCGGATGAAGGGATTTGAACCCACACTCTTTTAAGGGAACTAGAACCTGAATCTAGCGCGTCTGCCAGTTCCGCCACATCCGCTTATTTTGTTTGGCCGCCTCACCGGCGACGAATATTATTATAACCAAGTATCCCCCTTTTGTCAACACTTTTTGAAAGTTTTTTTATTATTTTATGCCTTTTTAGTTTCGTCAAAATACAGTTCGTTTCATCGTCATTTATTTCCCATATCTTACAAAGTTTTTCCTGTTTTTGTTTCCCGAACTCCCCTTTTTCATCCGAAATTCCTCTTTCCAAAAGAAAAACACAAAATTCCCTTTGTGATTTTTTCAAAAAAGAGTAGCGATATTTTTCTTTTTCCCGTAAAAGGTTGACGTTTTATAAGGCTGCGGAACGGTCAATCCCGTTCCTTACAGCATTTTTTCAGCATGTGGCTAATGATACAGTGCCCTATCGTGCTTTTCATCCGCGGATGGATTTCAAAGTTTTATTTTACAACATTTTACAACTTCGCAAGTATCTCCCCCGCACCGGAATCCGATTGCCCTTCTCCCCTATCCCCCAACCGCGCGTACCGTTCATCTTCATCCGCTCCCCCACCCCAAAACAAAAGGCATGTGCCCCCTTATCTCTATCATAAGGTGGGCACATGCCGTTACATTATCATGATTTTATCACGCCAAAGTCATCAGGCAATGCAGCCATCGGCAAAGCTGTTGCGCTTGGCTTTCTCTTTCTGCTGGTTGCGCTTGGCGATGATTTCTTTGCTCAGGCCAATACGGTTGGTCTTGAAGTGGAAGAACGGGCGTTCCGGTACGGTGAAAATCTCCACCGGACGCATGTAACGTTCCGGCAGGCAGGCATTGATCTTATCGCGCACATCGTCCAAGGTGTAGCCATCTTTGAGCTGGACGTACAGGTACGGCAGGAAGCAGCCCTCGTGCTCATCATCCGGCACGATAACAAAGAACTCGTCCTTGATGCCCTTGATTTCGGCATCGGCCACGATGTTCTCCAGCGGCTGCACCATCAGGTCGCCGCCGCCAAAGCGCGGAGATGCGCCGCGGGTCATCGTGTAGAGCACACCGTCCTCGGACATATAGCCAATATCGCCGGTGTGCAGCCAGGTCTTGCCGTCTGCGTGGACCTGCAGTGCCTTGGCGGTTGCTTCGGGGCGGTCATAGCCCAGCATCACGCCGGGGCCCGTCATGCAGATCTCACCGGGGGTATTGTAGGTCAGCTCTTCCTGGGTGCCGGGCTTGAAGATGCTGATGACGCTGCGGATCATCGGCACACCAACGTTGCCGTCACGCACCGGGAACGGAGCCATGGGCAGAGTGGCGTTGGAGCCGGCCTCGCTGCTGCCGTAGCCGACAGTAAAGCGCAGGTTGCAGTTATGCTGCTTGAGGAACTCCTCAACATTGCGCAGCTGCTTGTTGTTGAATGCCTCGCAGCCGGCGCCGATGGCCAGCATGTGGGACATATCATAGTCAGCCGGAAGACGCTTGCTACGGCGGATAACCTCCACAAACATGGGGATCAGGGGCCAGTTGTTGGGGCGGTAGCGCATCATTTCCAGGTCAACATCGTACACATCCACAAACGGATCCAGAATGAGCAGCATACCGCCGGCCAGGGGCAGCAGCATCATGGAAACCACAACAGCGATCAGAGCCGGGGGCAGGATGGTCAGCAGCCAGGTGGGGCGGAATTTATCCGAAGCGCCATAAAAGTTCATCTGGGCCAGCACACCGATGATGCTGTGTGCAGAATGGATGACCTGCTTGGAAGGGCCGGTGGAACCGCTGGTGTAGGCGCGCAGCAGCGGGCGGTCAATGTTGACAGGAGCGGGCACAAAGCCGCGAAAACGCTGGCCCATGTTACAGAAATCAGCCCACATCATGGTATCAGAGCCACGGGCGGGAACATCCGGATACAGGGCATCCAGAGAATGCTGCAGGTAAACCGGCATAGCGGCGCGGTCGCCGCTTTCCAGAGCGGGAACGATAACATAGGTATTCACGTTGGTCTGCTCACGGTAGGCTTCGATTTCGGCCTTGGAGAAGAAGTCGTGAACAAAAATCACCTTGGCATTGGCTTTCTGAACAGCTTCAATGTTTTCTTCCAGGGTGTTGTCACGGCACAGCAGCGAAGCGCCGATGCGCTCGGCTGCCAGCAGCAGATAAATGAATTCCGGCACAGAACGCAGGAACACGGGGATCTGGTCCCCCTGCTTGATGCCAAGCACCTGCAGAGCGCGGGCGGTGGCGTCCACCTTACGGAACACGGTACCCCAGGTGATATCCACGCCATAGTAGTGCATGGCAACCACGTTAGGGTCTGCAGCGCGCACGGAGAGGTACTGCTCCACGGTGCAGGCCGGAACCTGGATACCACGCAGAACATCTGGATAGAACTTCATCCAGGGGCGGTCAATGCTGGGCTTGCCAGTCAACATCGCGTTTTCATTCATTGCAATTTCCTCCAAATGTCTTTCCCTTATAGTTGCAGGGAATTAAATTATCCAAATCAAATCACGCCAAACCTTTATGGCGCTTTCCCCTGCTGTGCACATCGTTGCACAGCGTCGCCGAACCATAATGCTATAATTATCTTCGGTGCTGAACATAGTATACCATTCCTGTTTACGGAAAGCACGAGAATCCCATGGCACAAATTTCCAGAAATTGATTCCGCATGATTCACTTTTTTCACATGGATTTTCACGCTTTGGCATGGAGTTTTCTTGCAATTTCATTTTTCTCGGCACAACAAAAGCCCCAGCTACCGCAGCAGCCGGGGCTTTATGTTTATGCGTATGTATGTTGTATTTTTAGATTTTGTTCATCCAGCTCTCTTGCAGTTCTTCCATTTCATCACTTTTGGCGCGGGTAATCAGATGGATTCCCTGCAGGACATGATGGATGTGCTCCGCAATGGCGTTGCGCTCTTTTGTCACGTTCTGGTCATCCAAATTCCAGACCTGATCAAAATATTCACTCAGGCGGTCTTCCATCACACTGTTGTTGACCATTGCAATCCGGTTGATGGGGCAGTTGTTATCCAGCCGAAGATACGATGCAGCTCCAGAAAGAAACATATTGGGGTCCGCCACATACTGGAAATCGTTCACAATGCGGCCGCTGATCAAGCGGAATTCAAGTTTTTCACGCTGCTTGCAAAGCTGCAGCACATAGCTGATGCACCGGCTGCGCTGATCCGGGGTAAGGCTGACCTTGTAACTGAAAAAGTCCAGCTCGCCGGAAACCGCCATGGAGGAAAATGCAGCTTCATAAATCAGGATGCGGATGTTTGTTTCCTCCACCACACCTTTGGCAAGGTTGTGTACGCTACGCAGCTCCGCAGGGGTAGCACCCAAAAAATCTTTCAGCTCGGCCTCGTGGGCGGTCAGGATCTCTTCAAACAAGTCATCCGGCAGCAGAAGCTCATTCAGGTGGCCGAACATCCACCGCAGATTGGAGGCCAGCAGCGTGTGCATATAGTCGTACTGGCTGATCAGCTGGCGCATGCTGGTATCGCGGAAAAGCTGGTCATCCCGCACGCAGAGCTTGGAGAAGTTATCATACAGGCTTTCGCAGTTCTGCGTGTCCTCGGTGGCGGTAACAGCAGCGCAGCGGCTGTGGCTGACCAGCAGGCCGGTAATGGCAAAATCGCCCTTGACCACAAACACCGCGCGCCCGGCAGCCGCGGTGCTGCCAAACAGCTTGAAATGAATATGGCTGAAGTTGGTCAGCACGTTGATAATGAGCGCGGCATCATAGATGGGGTCCCATTTTTCGCGGCTGATATCGATCATCAGCTTGAAATAGACGTTATCATAGCTGCGCTGGTCCACCAGCTGGCCGTTTTGCAGGTTGGCAACTTTCAGGCGGTATTCGCGCGCCATTTCCATCAGGTCCATCACAGCCACAATGTCCAGCTGGCTGACGCGGCGCAGCACGGGGTGCGCCATTTTGGTCAGGTATTGCAGCATGTTCAGCTCGGCCCAAAAGTCCGTATAGGGGCCAATGCGCGCCTCGCCGCTGTCCAGCTCCTCTTGCAAATAATCATATTCAGCAATCAGGTTATCATAAATGGCGGCTTTCAGGTCACTGGGGATGCTAACGCTGTATTCCCGCAGCAGCAGGTCACGGCCATCATCGGTGGCTTCATCCACCACGCAGGCACTGATGCCCTCCATCACGCGCTTTTCAGTCTTTTTGGCAGGCAGCATGCGGCCGCTGACCCATTTGCTGATATAGGAAACATCGTATTGCAGGCGCTTGGCCAGGGTATAGTTCTTGACCTCCGCAACTTCCAGCAAATGCTCCAGCAGAATGCTGAATCTATTTTTATCATCCATTACACCAAATCCTCTTCGCCCATTTAGTTTGCACTTTTCTTTTATTCTATTATACAAGTTCCATATTTCGATTGCAAATTCAAATGATAACAGGTAAGGAGAAAACGAAGAAAATATATTAAAATCTTTCACAATTCGCGGCCGCATTCTTTGGCATCCATGCCAGTTTGTTGCTTTTTTGTTGTTTGAACTGACAAAGTTAGTTTGTTCTGCTTGTGATATCCTCCAAAAATTATACTTCGCGCGCCATATTTGCCAAATTTAGCCGCAGCTTTTTAGTAGGTTTTGCCCTTGCACCGGCCTGATGTGCTCGCCATGTTTTTGTGTGTTGCCTTTATTATGCGGGTAAGGTAAATTGCGATTTTTTAATCGTGTACTATTGGGTGGGGTCCCCCGCCCTACTGATTGTTTAAGGGTGTGCTGCCCATTATAATTTGTTCTGTAGGGAACGGTCTTGACCGTTCCGAGGCCTTGTCCGATTGGTCGTGATGGGATTTGTGGCAGGGCAAGGTGCCTGCGGGCGCAGTGACTATTCCAAGGCGTTGGATTCGATTGCTTTAGGTTTGCGGCAAGGAACCCCCCCTCAGGCCGCTTCGCGTCCAGCTCCCCTCCAGGGGAGCCACCACAATCAGGGGGTCCCCCACCCTACTGGCCTGGCAAATATTTCACCGAACCTATGCCCACAAATACAAAAATGCCGCAGCAGACTGTTACATCTGCTGCGGCATTTTTATTTAGAGGTTAATGGGCTGGTTACAGCTCATTGTTCGGCTGTGGGATTACTGCAGAACGCCGGTGTTCTTATCGAAATGATAAGTGCGGCCATCGATGACTGCATCGCCCTTAGCCATGGTGCCATAGATCGGGTCGAAATAGTAACGCTTGTCAGCGCTCCAGCCCTTGATCATGTGGCCCTGTGCATCGTAACGGACCCACTTGCCGGTGCCATCGGCGCGGTCAGCCCACTGGCCAGCTTCGGATTCCTGATAGACATCCTTGCTGGTGGCTTTCTTGCCCTGGTCAACGGCATCCAGCCAGTACCAAGCGTCGGAAGCCGGGTCATAGATTTCCTTGCCGCGGCCATCCAGGCCCTGGCGAACGCCCTTTTCGTACCAGAAGTCAGCGCCTTTGATGGTCAGCCACTGGCCGTCCAGAGCGATACCGGTGTACTCGTCAAATGCGCAAGGTACACCGTCAATATCGCCTGCGCCCTTAGCCATAGCGCCGGTGATCAGGTCAAAGTAGTAGGTGCCCTTATCGGTCGTCTGCCAGCCCTTGACCATGTGGCCGTTCTCATCGTAACGGACCCACTTGCCGGTGCCATCGGGCTTATCAGCCCACTGGCCGGCGGCGGATTCCTGGTAAACGTCCTTGCTGACGGTCATTGCGCCGCCCTGGACAGCATCCAGCCAGTACCAGGCGTCGGAATCGGGATCATAGATCTCTTTGCCGCGGCCGGTGGTACCCTGCTTCACGCCCTTTTCGTACCAGTACTTCTTGCCGTTTTCTTCAACCCAGCCGTTCTTCTCGCCGTACTTGGCGGTGTAGTCCTTGCCGTTGAAGTTAACAGTAGCGGTGGTAACGCCGCTGGTCTGCTTTACCGTTGCATCCACGAACTGTGCGCTTGCGCAGTTCTTATCGGTGCAGGTAAAGACAGCCATTGCGGTAATGGTGGTCTTTTCAGCGGCGCCGTGAGCGGTGCGCTCCTCGGCTTCGAGAGCCTGGGTTTCTTCGCCGCCGTTGTTGGTATTATCACTAGTGTTGTCACCCTCACTGGGAGTGGTGGGTTCCACAAACTCTGCCGTGATAATGACATCATTCTTGTCCATATTGAATGTTCCAACGCCATCGCTTACATTCAAAGTGGTGTGTAGGTTGCCAGAATCCAGCTTCGGATTCTCTTTCAGCACATAATTTGCCTTGTCCTCATCCGGCTTAAAAGTAACAGTAACGCTCGTACCTTCTTTAATTTCACCGGTCGGGTTAACAGTAGCAGTACCATTGGTTACATTGCAAGTTACGGTATGAGTAGTCTTTGCAAATACGGCCTTAACAACAACATCATAGTCCGGCATGTAGAAGCTATACTTGCCATCGTTCGGTGTCAGTGGCTTTGCGGTAGAAGGATCACCCTTCTTTTCGTAACACACAGAGCTTTCTTCCAGCTTATAGTTTTCGCCATTTGCCGTAAAGGTAACCTCATCCGGATCACCCATAGCTGCAGTTTTTACGCTGAGGTTTGCGGCACCGTTGGTCACGTCAGAAGTAATGCTATAAGTCTTATCCGGCATAGCTTCAAACTTAGCATCAACGGTAACATCAGCGGCAGGCATCGTGAAGGTAGCCTTGCCATCGGTCAGGGTCAGCTTTTCGGTCTTTTTATCTTCGCCGATCTGATAGCTGTAAGTCAGGCCGTCATCCTTAAGCTTGTAGCCATCCTTAATGTTCTTAACCTCAACGGTGATTTCGGCATCCTTCGCAGCTTCCTTTGGGGTTGCGGTAACTTCAGCGGCTTCGCCTTCAACAGGGTCAACCGTAACCGTGTACTTCTTAACCTCTTCAAACGCTGCGCTGACAGTTGCATCGCCAGCGGGCATTGCAAAGGTGTAAGTGTTGGCCTTTTCTGTGTCAGGAGTTGCTTTCAGGGTCTGATTGTCGCCGTAAGTAACCACCACACCGTCAGCCGTCAGGGTATAGCCATCCTTCGGGGTAGCCACAACGGTAACGCTGGTGCCCTCAGCAACCTTATCCAGGTCAGCTTCGGGGCTGGTGATCTTCAACGTATCCTTGTTAGCATCGGCCACCTTGACCGCATAGGTCTTAGCGGCTTTGGTAACACTAATGGTCACATCGCCGTCCGGCATGGTGAAGGTGTAAACCGTCTTAGCCTTTTCGGTGGTAGCCTGGGCTGCGGCTTCGTCCTGCGCTGCTTCCTGAACTTCAGTCAGAGCAACATCGGTATCGCCGTTCTTTGCGGTAACGGTAACGATATCGGTGCCTTCCTTTTCTACGGTCAGGGTAACGGTATCGTCCTTGATGTAGGTGTTGCTGGTGGTGCCCAGGGTCAGGGTAACACCTTCAACTGCATTGGGCAGGGTTACAGTGTGAGGTACGCTTTCGGTTGCGGTATGGCAATCAGAGCACAGGTACACATTGTTGCCAACGGACTTGGTTTCCAGCTCGTCCAGAGCCCAGGTATGGCCCTTGGGCAGTGCGCCGTCAGCGTACTTCTTTTCACCCTTGGTCAGGCCATACTTGTTGGTGCGGGCCTGGGTGTAAGCGGGGGTATCGCACCATGCTTCAACGGAAACATCGGTGGTTGCGCCGCTGCTCAGGTCGCTGACCATGTCGGACATCGGCATGGTTTCAACCAGGTTAGCGCACCACATGAACTCTTCGTTCTTGTTCTTCTCGTCAGAGCTGCCCATGTTCTGGTTGTAACTCGGGTTGTAGTTCCAGGACTCGGTCTTGTAGCTCTTACGGTTTGCATAAGAAGTGCCGGAGGCATCGGTCTTGACTTCTGCCTTGCCGTCCACCAGTTCCTTATAGGTGTTGGACAGGTTGGTGCCGACAGAAACGACCAGCTGATCCTTGGTGGTGTTGATGCCGGTGATCACAGTCTGGCCCTGCTGGGTGGTGGTAGCAAAGCTGTAGCTGTCACGCAGGGTCAGGCCCGCCAGAGGATGGTTCTTGAAGGTGCCCAGATACTTCACACTGCTGGTATCCTGGGCGCTATCCATGATAACCATGCTCATGCCGGGAAAGTGGGTATCGGGAACCATGTTGCCGTCCTTATCCTTGGTCAGCTTAATGCCGCCATAGACGGTGTTGTATTCCTTCACTTCTTCCACTGCGCCGGTGGTCGGGTCCATACGGTAGATGGCGTTGTTGACGTTGAAGTACAGCTTGCCATCATACAGTGCGGTAGAGTGTACCAGTGCGGGGTAGATCCGCTTTGCAGCAGCGTCTGCCAGGCACTCGGTGTTCAGGTTGTTTTCAACCTTGGTATGCTTATCTTTTGCACTGGTATCGATCTTATAGATGGTGCCAGCTTCGGCCAGAACCTTGGCATTGCTGTCGTCATCATTGAAGTTGCTGCTGGTTTCCTTCAGATCGTTGTAGTACATCAGGATGATATCAAACGGGTCATCCGTCTTGGTAAAGCTGCTCATGCTGAAGTTCATGCCGCCGGAGCTGCTGGAATCCTCTTTGCGGATATAGTAGTTCGCAGTACGCGGACGTGCTTCCAGAGTATCGGGGCCCTGGTTCTGCATCTTCTTCATGAACTGCTGCATCTGGGAGTTGTTACCAGAGCTGCCGGAACCAGAGTTGCCGTTGTTGCCGTTCTCGGACTGCTGGCGGCGCATGTTGTTGTACAGGTTCTGGTTGGTCGTGGTATCAACGTAATAGAAGTAATTATTGTCGAAGTAGATGGGGCTGCAGATAGAGGTGAACCAGGTATCCTCGTAGCAGGTATCGGTGTAACGGGTCTCGTTCTTGTTCTCCGCCTTGGTGTAAGAGTAATGCGGCTTGCCGTTGTTCAACACAACATTGCCGGCATCATCCTTATCGGGTTCCTTGTTTTTGGTGTAGGTGTAGCCATCGTACAGCGAGTCAATGTAATCATAGTACTTGCTGTAACGGCCTTCCAGACCGGAGGGAGAAACCAGGAAGTTGACATGGCGCATGTCGCCTGCGTTCTCAACGCGGGTCTGGGCCATGCACTCGGTGTTCACGTCGTCATAGCAGACGTCAACATAGTACCAGTTCTTGTTGGCTTCGCCGGTGGTCATCGTAGCAGAGTTGCTGTCGCCCTGCAGCTTGTTGACCTTGACTGCGTTGAAGTAGTGGACGTTGTTGAACATGCCGCCGCCGAACGCATTACCGGCAATACTGGTATCAGCAGTATCGCAGTAATACAGGATCTGGGCAAAGTCAACAACAGCGTTATCGCCTACTTCATCGGGGGTCTTCCAGGTGCCGTCTTCATTCTTATAGATGCTCTTGTTGTCAGGCAAATTCTGGACCATGTAGTTAAATGCAGATGCATAGCCCAGGCAGATGCAGCCATACTCAACGCCGGAAGCGCCGATCCCGCCGCCCAGCAGGGCACCGAAAGCAGTCATCTGGATGGGGTCGTTGTTACCGCCGCCGGTGATATCGCCCATGGAGCCCATATCGAATTCTGCAACCTGGGAGATCCAGTCGTGCAGGACCAGCAGCTTGGTGACATAGTCAGCGCTGTCACCCAGCTTGGCAACCTGTGCCAAGCCTGCATCACGGATGGCTTTCAGAGCTTCGCCATAGTTCATGACGTAAGACATGAACGCCTGCGGCAGCATGTTCAGCATGAATGCCATGGTGGTCGGCGGGACATCATCGTTCGGATCAATGCTGCACAATATCTTGATTGCGCCCATGGTGCCGGTGATGCTGCCATCCTCGCCCTGCTTCTGAACGCCCTTGGAGGTCCAGAACGGGGCAACCACGCCGAAGTACTCTGCTTCGTCCTGGTTGAACTGCGACAGCTGGAAGTAGTAGTAGTTCATCTGCGCAGTCGAGACATCGTAAGTATTGGTGACCTGGTTGCCCTGGTCGTCCACATACACGGCAGTCTTCTGGCTGTCGTACAGCAGCAGGCTGTTCTTGCCCTTGTTGTCGCCGCTCTGATAGGTGAAGTTCACCTTGCTTGCGTCAACCGGGTTGTTCTGCATATCGTACCAGTTGCCGCCGTCCATTGCGGACACCAGGGTAACGCCGGTGCCGCCGGAGGTGGTATCCAGGGTCGGGGTGCCGCCCACGTTGATGTAGACGGAATTGTCATTCTGGTCTACCACAACGCTGACCGGCATGGTCATTACCGGCTGGGTTTTGATTTCTTCGCCGCAGACAGCGCACTTGAAGGTGATGCTGGTGCATTCCCAGTCAATGGTAACGGGAGCACCGGCAGAAATTTTGCCGGTTTCGCTGTCATAGAACAGCTGGGCGTTGCTGTAGTCATCGGCCAGCTTGCCCTCGACCTTCTTCATTTCCCAGTTGAAGGTAGCAACAAAGTTGCCATCTGCATCCTTGGGCACGGCATGGTTCTGGCAGGGCAGGGCGGCAATGTCGTCGGTGCGGGTGGTGGGTTCCTTGTATTCCTTCTTAACCGGGCTCTTGTCAGCGGGCACGCTGGCAGAGTAAACGGTCTTGCCGGCAGCGCCGGGCTTTGCCTCGGTGGTATCCTTGGTTACGGTGCCTTCTACCTTCTGGTAGGCATCGTCCTTTTCACAGGTATACACAGCGGTGTAAGCCCAGCCGTCATCGGTCTTGGTCCAGTAACCATCGGGGGTTTCCTTCCAGGTATGGGTGTGGCCATCCTCCGGGTTGGTGTCATTCCAGTACCATTTCGGCTCGCCATAGGTATGGCCGTCCGCAGCGGCGCTGGCCGCAAAGGTATCGGAGTTTTCAGCAACGTAAGCCTGTGCGTAGCTGTCAGCCTGCTGCGCAATCACTTCATCATCGCTGTTGGTCATGGACTCCATCGCAGAGGTCATGCCGGAGCTGCCGGTAAAGGTAACGGCGGTCACAACGCCTGCGGCGTTCGTCTCATAGCCCAGGTCGGTAACGGCGCTGGACAGATGATACGATTTGATGGTGGCAGCCATCACCGATGCCATCTCGTCCTTGTTCAGGCCGTAGGCTTCGGTGTTGATCTTGCCGGCTGCGGCGTTGGCGTACATGGCATCGGCCAGTGCATTTTCCAACGCAGCAAGGCTCATGCCTGCCTTGCTCTGTGCAGTCGCTTCCAGCTTGGCATCGTCCTGCTCCAGTTCATGCACTTCGCCCTGGGCAGCCAGCGTTTGGGCTGTCTGCTTGATCAGGTCTGCGGTGCTGGTGAACTTGGGCAGGGACTGCACAGCGCTGGCTGCGCTTGCCGCGCTAGCTGCAACAGACTGCGCTACCGAAGAATCAATCTTGGTAGTTTCGGCTGCTGCGGGAAGCGCCACGCTCTGGGCAACCATGGCTGCTGCCAGCACGGATGCACCAAAACGCTGAAGGTTTTTCTTCATAGTTTTATCCTCCCTTAAGTGTTACTACTTTCCCCTTTTGTGTGAAAAGTGGTACGGCAGATGTGCGGCACTTTGCAGGTGTTGATTGCAAAACGCCTGGTTATGCCCCCTCGGTCTGGCGATCCCTTGCCGGGCTGCGGCCTGCTTTTGGGGCTTTTGGCCCCGGCACAGCGGCTGACAAAACGTTGTACCGGCTGCATGCCTTGATCCCGCAAATGATAACCATTCCGACATATCTAGGTATATACATTATATCACAGTTGCCAGAATTTGCATAGTTAATTAGAGCGGTTTCTATCTAAATTTTTGTCCTTGAATCAACTGAAACCTGTTTTTCGCATATTATTTGCGCTGCGGTGCGGTGACCCTTTGGCGGTATTTATTAACATTTTTGAATGGTTTATTCCTGTTTTTATCAAATAATTGAACATTTACCCCGATAATGTTCTTTGCAATCTCTTAATCCAATCACCCGGTATTGTGATCGCGCATTTTTTGCCATTTCGATTTGGCTTGTTGTTGAGAGATTTGGCAGAGATTGGAGGAAACTTGAAGGGAAAATTGGAGGTTGAGAATTGCCCATTACAAATTGTACTGTAGAGAGCGTTCCTGACCGTTCCGAAAATCAACCCTTGCCCCTTAACCGCGACCTGAAATACACCTTCCCAAGGTAGGGCGGTGTGAGTGCCCCCTCCTGCTCCACTTTTTCAAAGTTCCGAATGGTGTCCTCTCCCCTATCTACAATTCCTGATGTTTTCATGATGCCTTCCTTGGGCTTCCACACCCGGCCTTTGCCCCCTCCCCGCCCCATAAGTCGTACACAACAAAAAGGCCCCTGCCTTAACAGCAGGAGCCTTGAAAGCTATATCACAAGCCGAAAATTACTTCTCGATCTTGGAAACAACGCCGGAACCAACAGTGTGGCCGCCTTCGCGGATAGCGAAACGCATGCCTTCTTCCATGGCAACCGGGGTGATCAGCTCAACGTGCATATCAACGTTGTCGCCGGGCATGCACATCTCAGTGCCTTCGGGCAGGGTGATGATGCCGGTAACGTCGGTGGTACGGAAGTAGAACTGAGGACGATAGTTGTTGAAGAACGGGGTATGACGGCCGCCTTCTTCCTTCTTCAGGACGTAAACATGGCCATCGAAAGTGGTGTGGGGATGAACAGAGCCGGGAACAGCCAGAACCTGGCCACGCTCGATCTGGTCACGGTCAATACCACGCAGCAGAGCGCCGATGTTGTCGCCAGCCTGAGCGAACTCGAGGCTCTTGCGGAACATTTCCAGACCAGTGATGGTGGTGGTCAGCTTCTCTTCCTTCAGACCAACGATTTCCATCTGATCGCCGACATGAGCAGTACCACGCTCAACACGACCGGTAGCAACGGTGCCACGGCCGGAGATGGTCATAACGTCCTCAACGGGCATCAGGAACGGCTTATCAGCAGCACGGTCCGGGGTCGGGATGTAGCTGTCAACAGCGTCCATCAGCTCCCAAATGCACTTGTATTCCGGAGCATCGGGATCCTTGGAAGTGCTCTCCAGAGCCTTCAGAGCGGAACCACGGATGATCGGGGTATCGTCGCCGGGGAAGTCATACTCGCTCAGCAGCTCACGGATCTCCATCTCGACCAGATCCAGCAGCTCCTCGTCGTCGACCATGTCGCACTTGTTCATGAAGACAACGATCTTGGGCACGCCGACCT
>ENA-OPTB01001153-OPTB01001153.1-human-gut-metagenome-genome-assembly--contig:-NODE-1153-length-21689-cov-6.829481_pt1 | contig 21689 bp, 8 predicted proteins | sample MGYA00241810_ERZ501911 | MGnify/ENA primary metagenome ERZ501911 (study PRJEB25962, sample SAMEA2042304) | human gut metagenome | biome: human gut; feature: human-associated habitat; material: faeces... | reverse complement strand
CGCCGTGGTATGCTGCCCCGTGCTTGACAATGGACAGCCCCAGTCCCGTGCCGCCCTGTTTGCGCGATCGGCCCTTGTCGATGCGGTAGAAGCGTTCGAAGATGTGCGGCAGTGCTTCCGCGCTGATGCCGTGTCCCGTGTCGCTGATGCGGATGACGGTGTGGCGTGTGCCGTCCGTCGTCTCAGTGGCGATGCTCAGGCTGATGCTCCCCTGCGGTGTGTACTTGATGGCGTTGGAGAGGAGGTTGTCGAGGATGATGGTCATCACGTCGGGGTCGAAATAGAGGGTGGTGTCTGTCGGAGCGATGGAGAGGCGGAAGTCCACCCGGGCGTTGGAGTTCAGTTCCTTGTAGCGCAGCCCGATTTCCTGTACCAGCTTGCCCAGGTCGGCACGCTCCACGCAGAGGCGGCGGTTCTCCGTCTCGGTCTTGCGGAACTCCAGCAGCTGGTTGATGAGGTTGAGCAGGCGGACGGAACTGTCGCGTATGGCGCTGAGCTTGTTCGCATGACCGGGCGAGAGCGTCTTGTCCTGGAGCAGGTCCTCCAGCGGACCGAGGATGAGTGTCAGCGGCGTACGCAGCTCGTGGGTCATGTTGGTGTAGAAGCGGAGGCGCTCATCGTTGAGCTTCCGGTCGTTCTCGTGCTGGTGACGTTCCAGCTTCAGCCGGTTCTCCAGTTCCAGCCGGTGCTTGTAGAAGCGCAGTGCCAGGTAGAGCAGCAGGCATCCCACTGCCAGATAGAACAGCTTCGCATATCCTGTGAGCCACAGCGGGGGCAGGATGCGGATGGACACCGATGTCTCGTCGGTGCTCCACGGCTGGTTGCGCAGCCGTGCCTTGACACGGAAGGTATAGGTCCCCGGAGGCAGGTTGCGGAACATGACGCGGTGGTCGTTCCCGTTCTCGAACCAGGCGGTGTGCAGTCCTTCCATGAGGTAGGCATACTCCACCTGCCGGCTGCGGGTGTAATCCATCACGTTGAAGGCGATGTGGAACGTGTTCTCGTCGTGGGCGAGGCGGATGGTCTGTCCGTCGGCAAGCGGCAGGATGCGCTCCAGGTTCTTCATGTCGCCGGTACTGCTGAAGCTCCTGACTTCCGTGATGACCACGGGGCTGAGCCGTCGCGGACGGTCGATGTCCGTGGGGGAGAAGCTGCACACACCCCGTTGCGAGCCGAAGCAGAGTTGTCCGTTGCGGTCGGTGCAGACGGCACCGTCCATGAAGTCACCCTTGGGCACACCTTCATCGGACGTGTAGTTCTCGAACTGTTGTTCCTTCCGGTTCCAACGGGAGATGCCCCCGTTGGTGCTGAGCCAGATTTCCCCGTCACGGTCTTCGGCGAGGGCACGCACATACACGTTCACCAGTCCCTGCTTGCCGCTGTACAGCCGGCAGTCTTTCGGACGGGAAGGGTCGGGCAGGCAGGAGATGCCGTTGCGTGTGGCTATCCAGATACCTCCCTACCGGTCGACGAGACAGTCGTTGACGGCGTTTGAGCCCAGTCCGTTTGTTTCATCGAGGGCACAGATGAGCTTGTATGCCGGGTTGAAGGCGACGATGCCCTTGCCGAAGGTACCGACCCAGAGGTTGCCTTTGCGGTCGCGCAGGATGCGGTTGACCATGCGGTCGGGCAGCTGGCGGGTGATGTCGTCGCGTCTTTCCAGCCTGCCGTTCCGGCAGATGTAGAGTCCGTTGAGGGTGGCGACCCAGATGGTCCCGTCAGCGTCCTCGTGGAAATCGCGTACGTCGAGTGCCGGGTTGGGAGACGCGATGCGGGTGAGGCGTCGGGTCGCCGGGTCACAGGTGAGCACGCCGTCGTTGTAGAGTCCCAGCCAGAGCAGTCCCTTACGGTCCTTGTAGAGTGCGTTGACGTGGGTGTTGGGGCTGGCAAGTCCCGTCAGTTCCAGGGTGAAGGCTTCCCGTTCGCCGTCGAAGGCGACGAGCCGGTTCTCACAGCCTGCCCACAGCAGCGAGCGGTTGTCGACGGCGAGGCTCCACACCTGGTTGGCGCCGGATGCGTCGGTGGAGGAGCCCGTGGGGAGGAGGGTCCGGAAGATGGGGCGTTCGTAGCTCAGGAAGTCGATGCCCTGACGGTAGTTGCCAATCCAGATGTTGCCGAACGAATCCTGGAAGAAGCAGCGCGCGTTGGCGGAGGAGATGCCGTCCCGTTGTCCCGCTCCGATGTTGTCGAAGCGGACGTCTCCGGACGACAGGGCCTGTGGATCGAGGATGCTGACGCCACCCATCTGTGTACAGACCCACAGACGTCCGTCGTCGGCCTGTCCGATGTCATAGACATAGTTGGAAAGGAAGGAGTACCTTATGTGGAGTGGATGGACCAGTGGAACCTGGGCTTTTTCGACCGTCCGATTGTCGAACAGGAATAACGGATGCTCCCTGCGGGCAGACATGTGGGGAGCCCTCATATAATAATAGGTGAACGTTCGCCGCTTCCGTCGCCGTTGCCCGTGAACCGGTGAACCGACGACGGGTCCACTGACAAGTGGAGTACAGGCGACACGAGTAATAGGTAAAAGGAAATGATTGTTTAAAGGAGGTCAATGTACCGAGATGACTTTCTTGTTGAGAGAAGCTTCGCCGTGATGGCGAGGCTTTCCTTTTATCCATACGGCGGCAGGGGGACGTTGAAAAGGGTCGTTTTGCCTGAATACCGTGGGACATTTGCCCGAATACCGTCGGTGTTATTCGCTGCGGATGCTGTATATTTGCACAAATCATCACTTATAAACGCAGTATAGAACGAATCGCTATGAAAAAAACACTTCTGACTGCCCTGCTGCTCGCCTGGCTGGTGCCGGGCATGATACGGGGCGGAAACAACCTCCAGGAGAAAGACTACGTCGCTTACCTGTTCACCTACTTCACGGGCAACCGCATGGCAGAAGAGTCCATCCACTTTGCCGTCAGCCTCGACGGCTACACCTACCGTGCGCTCAACGGCAACAAGCCTGTGCTTGACTCCCGCCTCATCAGTTCTACCGGCGGTGTGCGTGACCCGCACATCCTGCGTGCTGAAGACGGACGGACGTTCTACATGGTCGTCACCGACATGGTGTCGGGCAATGGCTGGTCGTCCAACCGCGCCATGGTCCTGCTGAAGTCCACTGACCTGGTGAACTGGACACACTCCGTCATCAACATCCAGAAGCGCTACAAGGGACAGGGCAACCTGCGCCGTGTGTGGGCGCCACAGACCATCTTCGACCGCGAAGCCGGCAAGTACATGGTCTACTGGTCCATGCTCCATGAAGGTGGACCGGACATCATCTACTATGCTTACGCCAACGACGACTTTATCGACCTTGTGGGTGAACCCAAGCCTCTCTTCCTCCCGAAGGACAAGAAACCGTGTATCGACGGTGACATCGTGTTCAAGGACGGAGTCTACCACCTGTTCTACAAGACCGAAGGACACGGCGACGGCATCAAGGTGGCGACGACCCGCTCGCTCACTTCAGGGCAGTGGACGGAATCGCCCGACTACAAGCAGCAGACGCCTGAGGCAGTCGAGGGCGCCGGCACGTTCAAGCTCATCGGTCAGGACAAGTATATCCTGATGTACGACGTCTACAAGAAGGGGGCATACCAGTTCACCGAAACCACGGACCTGCAACACTTCAAGGTCGTCGACCATTCCGTGGACATGGACTTCCATCCACGTCACGGCACGGTGATTCCCATCACACGCGATGAGCTGATTCGTCTGACCGACAAGTGGGGCAAGCCCGAGGGGCTGGGTGAGATTCCCAACAACCCCGTACTCCCCGGTTTCCATGCCGACCCGGAAGTGCTCTATTCCCGCCAGACAGGCAAGTACTATATCTACTCCACGAGCGACGGCTATGCCGGATGGGGCGGTTGGTATTTTACCGCCTACTCGTCCGATGACCTCCGGACCTGGCAGCCCGAAGGAACGGTGCTCGACCTGCGCTCGCCGCAAGTGTCGTGGGCTAACGGCAACGCCTGGGCTCCCGCCATGGAGGAGAAGCTCATTGACGGCAAATACAAATACTTCTTCTATTACAGCGGCAACCCGACCGACAACTCAGGCAAGCAGATTGGTGTGGCTGTCGGCGACTCGCCCGTCGGTCCGTTCAAGGACCTGGGACACCCCATCGTCACGGAGTCACCTGCCGGACACGGGCAGCAGATTGACGTCGATGTCTTCACCGACCCGGCGTCGGGCAAGAGCTACCTGTACTGGGGCAACGGCTACATGGCAGGTGCCGAGCTGAACGACGATATGGTGTCTGTCAAGGCGGAGACCATCACCGAGCTGACCCCTCGGGGAGGCACACTGAAGACCTATGCCTACCGTGAAGCTCCCTATGTGTTCTTCTACCGCGGACGCTACTACTTCATGTGGTCGGTCGATGACACCGGTTCGCCCAACTACCACGTCGTCTACGGCACGTCGGACTCGCCCCTCGGTCCCATCCAGGTCGCCAAGGACCCCATCGTGACCATTCAGGACCCGGCACAGGAGATTTACGGTCCGGCTCACAATTCGGTAGTCCGCAACCCGCAGACCGGTGAGTGGTTCATCGTCTACCACCGCATCAATAAGGATTACCTTCCGAAGGAGAAGGGACCGGGCTTCCACCGCGAAGTCTGCATCGACCGGCTGGAGTTCAACGACGACGGTACCATCCGGCGTGTGAAACTGACGAAGTAGGAGAATTGTCAACTTGTCCCCTTGTTAACTCATAAACCACTCATCCATGAAAAAGCTAAAATGTGCGGCTGCTCTGGCAGCTTGCTGGTGTCTGTCTCCGCTGCAGGCACATGTCACGGAGACGACGAACGTCCCCGACTCGGTATCTTTGTTTTCCTATGCGACTCCCGGTGATGAAGGGCGTAGCGGACTGAAGTTCGCCTGGAGTCCCGACGGTAACCGCTGGTTCACGGTGGGCGACGGCTATGCCTTTGTCCGTAGCGACTACGGTGCCTGGGGCGCGGAGAAGCGGATGGTCCGCCCGCAGCTCTATCAGGAGCCCGGAGGCGGTGCATGGCACTGCGTGTGGCAGCTTAACGGGAGCGGCAAGGAGCTTGCCCATGCGGCTTCTCCCGACCTGTTGAGCTGGAAACGTCAGACTTACTTTACTCCCCAGCAACGCAAGGACCTCCCTGCCGTCAGCTGGAGAAGCGGACGACCGGAGCGTGTCACCCTCGACGGGGTGCAGCTGGAGGGTAGCGTGATGCGGGTAGCCTGGGCGGACGTGGAACGCCTGAACCGCCATGCTGCCTATCGTGCGTACATCGGACAACTGCACGATGAGCGTACCGAGCAGGACCCGCAACGCTTTGCCGGACTGAAGCCCGTCCATGTGAACCTGACGGTGGACGGCGGCAAGGCAAAGCCCATCAGTGACAAGCTCATCGGGGTCTTCTTTGAGGACATCAACTACGGAGCCGACGGAGGACTCTATGCCGAACTGATTCAGAACCGCGACTTCGAGTACAGCGCGGCGGACCGCGGCGAGTGGAACGCCACCACCGCATGGAGCCTCGAAGGCAAGGGCACGGAGTTGCGGATAGCTACCGATTCGCCCATCCATCCCAACAATCCCCACTACGCCGTGCTCGACGTGAAGCAGCCGGGTGCCTCGCTGTCAAACGGAGGATACGACGGCATCGTGCTGCGCAAGGGAGAGAAGTACGACTTCTCGTGGAGGACGCGCATGCTCGGCGGACGTCCGGGCAAAGTGAACGTCAGCCTGTGCACACCCGACGGACAGGTGCTGGCTGCCAAGTCCTTCCGCCTGAACGGCAAGGATTGGAAGAAGCTGGATGCCGTGTTCACACCGACAGCGGATGCCGATGCCGCCCGGCTGGTCATCATGCCCGCCGAAGCCGGTACCTACGCCTTCGACATGGTGTCGCTCTTCCCGCGCAACACCTTCCGCGGACATAAGAACGGGTTGCGTGCCGACCTGGCACAGGCGATAGCCGACCTTCATCCGCGCTTCGTCCGCTTCCCCGGCGGATGCGTCGCACACGGCAACGGCATCGACAACATCTACCGCTGGAAGAACACCATCGGTCCGCTTGAAGCCCGCAAGCCCATGCGCAACCTCTGGGGCTACCACCAGACGATGGGACTGGGATACTACGAATACTTCCGCTTCTGCGAAGACATGGGAGCAGAGCCTTTGCCGGTGCTTGCTGCCGGAGTTCCCTGCCAGAACTCGGCGTGTCCGGAAGGGCATCTCCTGGGTGGCGGACAGCAGGGAGGCATCCCGATGGAAGAGATGGACGCATACGTGCAGGACATCCTGGACCTCATCGACTACGCCAATGCGGACCCGAAACAGAACAAGTGGGCGAAGATGCGTGCCGAGGCCGGTCACCCTGCGCCCTTCAACCTGAAGTACATCGGTATTGGCAACGAGGACCTCATCACCGACGTGTTCGAGGAGCGTTTCACGATGATTTACGAAGCCATCCGGAAGCATCATCCTGAAATCACCGTCGTCGGGACCGTCGGACCTTTCTGGGAAGGAACGGACTATGAGGAGGGCTGGGACCTTGCCACCCGCCTGCAAGTCCCCATTGTCGACGAGCACTACTACAACACCCCGGGCTGGTTCATCAACAACCAGGACTTCTATGACCGTTACGACCGTTCGAAGTCGAAAGTATACCTGGGCGAATATGCCGCCCATCTGCCGGGACGTCCCAACAACATCGAGACCGCCCTGGCGGAGGCCCTCTACCTCACGTCGGTGGAACGCAACGGCGACGTGGTGACCATGACGTCCTATGCCCCTCTGCTGGCAAAGGAAGGACACACCCAGTGGAATCCCGACCTGATTTACTTCAACAACCGTGAGGTACATCCCACCGTGGGCTACTACGTGCAGCAGCTCTACGGACAGAACGCCGGAGATGCTTACCTGCCCGTCAGTGTCCGGACCGACAGTCGGCGCAGCGATGTGAACAGACGCATTGCCGTCTCCGTGGTGAAGGACAGCCGCAGCGGTGACCTCATCGTGAAGCTGGTGAACCTCCTGCCCGTGGAAGTGCGGACGGATGTGAACCTCCAGGGAATTGAACAGGTGAAGCCGACTGCCACCAAGACCGTACTCACTGGTACGCCGACTGACCGGAAGGCACGTCCCGTGACCACTACGTTCGAGCCGGGCGGTACGTCGTTCCCCTGCACGCTTCCCGCCTATTCCTTCACGGTCATCAGGCTGTGACATCCCGGTCCCGACCCCTATTGATAACCCTGAAAAGAATATCCAAATCCAATGAAAAGACTGTTAGCTTTCGGACTTTCGCTCCTCCTCGCTTTCGGTGCTGCCAACGGCATCTTGGCGCAGGAACACGACAAGTTTGAAGTGGGGCAGGGCACCTTCCTGCTGAACGGCAAGCCGTTTGTAATCAAGGCGGCCGAGGTGCACTATCCCCGCATTCCTGAACCTTACTGGGAACACCGTATCGAGATGTGCAAGGCGTTGGGCATGAACACGCTCTGCCTCTATGTATTCTGGAACCTGCACGAGCCCAGCCCCGGGCAGTTCGACTTCTCGGGGAACAACGACATCGCCCGGTTCTGCCGGCAGGCACAGAAGCACGGGATGTACGTCATCGTGCGTCCGGGACCCTACGTCTGTGCCGAATGGGAAATGGGCGGACTGCCCTGGTGGCTGCTGAAGAAGGACGACGTACGCCTCCGCACCCTCGACCCCTACTACATGGAACGTGTGGGCATCTTCATGAAGGAGGTGGGCAGGCAGCTCGCCGACTTGCAGGTGAGCCGCGGTGGAAACATCATCATGGTGCAGGTGGAGAACGAGTACGGGTCCTATGGGACAGACAAGCCCTATGTATCCGCCATCCGTGACCTGGTGCGTGCCTCCGGGTTTACCGACGTCCCCCTCTTCCAGTGCGACTGGCGTTCCAACTTCACCAACAATGCGCTCGACGACCTGCTCTGGACCGTAAACTTCGGTACGGGTGCGAACATCGATGAACAGTTCCGCAAGCTGAAGTCGCTTCGTCCCGACACACCGCTCATGTGCAGCGAGTTCTGGAGCGGATGGTTCGACCACTGGGGACGCAAGCACGAGACGCGCGATGCTGCCACCATGGTCAGCGGCATCAAGGACATGCTCGACCGCGGCATCTCCTTCAGCCTCTACATGACACACGGAGGAACGACCTTCGGCTGGTGGGGTGGCGCAAACAACCCCGCCTATTCGGCGATGTGCAGCTCGTATGACTACGACGCGCCCATCAGCGAAGCCGGATGGACTACACGCAAGTATTTCAAACTCCGTGACCTCTTGCAGTCCTACCTGTCTGCCGGTGAGACACTGCCCGAGCCTCCTGCACCCATCCCCGTCATAGAGGTGCCCGCCATCACCCGTTGGCAGGTCGCACCCCTCTTTGACAACCTGCCCGCTCCCGAGCAGACAGAGGACATCCGTCCGATGGAGCAGTTCGACCAGGGATGGGGCACCATCCTCTACCGCACGACGCTGAAGGACGACATCTCCGGTACGCTTCACATCGACGAGGTGCATGACTGGGCACAAGTCTTTGCCGACGGACGTCTGCTGGGACGGCTCGACCGTCGGCAGGGAGAGTTCACCCTTCCGCTGAAAGGCACCCTGAAGAAGGGCACCCGGCTGGACATCCTTGTCGAGGCGATGGGACGTGTCAACTTCGACAAGTCCATCCATGACCGCAAGGGCATCACCCGGCGGGTAGAGGTGCTCAGCGGAGACACTGCCCGCGAGCTGAAGGGGTGGACCGTCTACAACCTGCCACCCTTCCATGACTTCGTCAGCCACAGGAACTACCGCCCCGGCAAGGCGGACGGGATGCCTGCCTACTACCGCGCCACGTTCAAGCTCGACCGTCCGGGAGATACCTTCCTCGACATGCGTACGTGGGGCAAGGGCATGGTCTGGGTCAACGGACACGCCTTGGGACGTTTCTGGGAAATCGGTCCGCAGCAGACGCTCTACATGCCCGGCTGCTGGCTGAAGAAGGGAGAGAATGAAATCATTGTCCTCGACCTCAAGGGACCTGCCGAGACCTGCGTTGCCGGACTGGCTACCCCCATCCTCGACCAGCTCCGTGTGAAGGCGCCCGAGACACACCGCAAGGACGGGCAGAACCTGAAGCTCGACGGCGAGACACCGGTACACACCGGGACGTTCGCTTCGGGCAACGGCTGGCAGGAGGTGAAGTTCGACCACCCCGTGGAGGGACGCTTCTTCTGCCTCGACGCCACGAGCAATTACGACGGAAGCAACATAGCCGCCATTGCCGAGCTGGATGTGCTGGGAGCTGACGGCAAGCCGCTCTCGCGCGAACACTGGACGGTGGTCTATACCGACAGTGAAGAGACGCGCAGTGGCAACCGTACGGCTGACAAGGTGTACGACCTGCAGGAGAGTACCTTCTGGCAGACGGTGGACAACACCGCCTATCCTCATCAGCTGGTGATTGACCTGGGGCGCAACTGTCGGGTGACGGGCTTCCGCATGTTGCCCCGTGCCGAGGCAGGTGCTCCGGGACAAGTGAAGGACTACAGGATTTACGTGAAGGCAAAGGACTTCGCGTATTGAATTGACTATTAAATTACAGAGCCACGGAGGCGCAGAGGAATCAGCCGGATGCTGTTCCTTCTCTGCGACCTCCGTGGCTCTGTTGTTGTCTGTATCAGGTTGTCGACGGATGCCGTTGTCCTTATTCACCCGTCAGCACCATGCCGCCGTTGGGCTGGAGCGTGACACGGACGGCTTCGGGGTTCTTCACCGTCAGCTGTCCTTCCTCCAGGGCGAGAGACTTCCGGTTGTCGGTGTAGCTGTGCAGCTTCGTCCCCTTGTCGAACATCGGCAGACGGAGTTTCAGTTCGAGCGGTTCCTTTCCGGCATTGATGCCGGCGATGTACCAGCGGTCGCCGTGGCGGCGTGCCAGCACACAGTAGCGTCCCGGATAGCCGTCGACGAAGCGTGTCTCGTCCCACGTCGTGGGTACCTCCTTCATATACTCGATGGCGGCAGCCGGTGCATCCGTCAGGTTGTTGGGTGCCAGAGCAAAGTTCTGGATGGGGTTCTGGAAGAGGACCGACGTGGCTAGCTGGAAGGCATCCGTGGTACGGCGTGTGCAGCCTCCGTCGTTCGTGCGGTTCAGTCGTCGGTTGAGCACCACACCGCCGAACTCCATGCAGCCCACGGTGTTGCGGATGAACGGGTGCAGGCAGGCGTTGAACGCCTCGTTGTCGTCGGAGCTTTGGTTGAAGACGAGGTTCTCCGAGGCAAGGACGGCTTCGCTGCCCACGTAGTTGGGGTACATCCGTTCCCAGCCGCGCGGCAGGGTACAACCGTGGAAGATGACCATCAGTCCGTAGTCGTCGGCATCGCTGAGGATGTCCTCATAGAGCCGCATGGTCTCCTGCTTGTCGCCGCCGAAGAAGTCCACCTTGATGCCCTTCACACCCAGTGAGGCGAGCCACTTCATCTCCCGTTTGCGGACGATGGGGTCGTCCATGCAGTTCACCGGTCCCTGTTCGATGTCGTTCCAGTAGCCGCTGGAGCTGTACCACAGGAAGAGGCTGACCCCCTTGGTGCGTGCATAGGCTGCCAGGTCGGCGATGCGCTCGCGTCCGATGCGTGTGTCCCACCAGTTGTCCACCAGTGTGTACTCATAGCCCATGGCGGCGGCAAGGTCGATGTAGCGCACCTGGTCGTCATAGTTGATGCTGCCGTCCTGCCACAGTATCCAGCTCCACGTGCCGCGTCCGTAGCGGTAGGTGTGTTCCGACGCATAGCGGGGTTCCACCACATCCCAGGGAACGGTAGTCTCGACAATGGGTGCCAGGTTGTCACCGACGGTCAGCGTCCGCCACGGTGTGTGTCCGGGAAGTGCCATGCCGGCAGTGGCAGTACCGTTACCATTGTTCTCCTCGGGCATGGGGAACACCACGGTGTAGAGTCCGTCGGGCGTGGCGTCGCTCAGGTGCGAGGCACAGTAGCGACGGTCCACACCGGTCTCGCTGACGAGTGCCCAGTGGCTTCCGCTGACGTGGAAGAGCCCGGGGAAGGTGTAGCCGTGTCCGTATTGCGAGCGTTCGCTCATCGGGGCATCCGGCTTGTAGACCTCTTCGTAGCTGGGCTTCGTACGTTTCCAGCCTATCATGGCGTCACTCTGCGGAGTCAGGAAGGTCGTGGTGCCCTCGGGAAAGTCAAAGCCGGTGGCTTCCCGTTCGATGACGATGCTTCCCGTCTCGCCGAAGCGCGGCAGTTCGTAGCGGAATGCCACGTCGTTGTTGCTCACGCGGAAGACCACGTCGAACGTACGTCCCGCTGCATCCTTCAGGCTGACGGTTAGTTCGTTTGCCCGATAGTGCACCTCGGACTGCTTGATGCGGTCCAGCCGGTAGGTCTCGTCGAGCGTCTTCCGTTCAGCTCCGGCAAAGGTCAGTCCCCGGGTAAAGTCGCCTACATTGGCGACGAAGCCCAGTGGAGAGTCTTCCAGGATGGTTGCCGACTGGTAGGTCACGCCGTAGATCGGCTTTCCTTCTTTCACTGCCACATTGACGCGCAGCCTGTTGTCGGGACTGCTCACGGTGGCATCCTGCGCCCATGCTGCCAGTGGCAGGCACAGACCGATGAGGATAGATAGTGTTCTGTTCATGTATAAGGTTTTTAGTTTAGGTTGCCCGAAGGTACGCACTTCCGTTGGAACGTCCAACTTGCCGTCTGATAATTTGTGGATAAAAGAGGAGGATATACATTCCTCTTCGGGAACAAACAACTTTCAAAACCCTGTTGTAAAACATACGTTCTTATGAACCTATTTTCCTGGAAAATCCTGATATTGCGTGCGTAAAAAACGATGTCTCTGCAAGGAGTGAATACCGTATGTGGCTTCTCAAAGAGAGAGGATTTGCACATAGAACGGGACCAGGCGTCCGGTCAATTCAAAGAATCATCACTTATAAAATAGCACACGATGAAAAAACTTCAGTTGTTTCTGTTGGGATTGGTGGCTTGTTGCATGACGGCGGCTGCGCAATCCGGTTTTCCGCTTATCCCGGACTCGATGCGAATCAATTCGAGTGAAGTGGCGGGTAAGATTGGCGACTTTATCAATGTACGGACGCCGGAGCTGAAAGCTTACTTCCGTAGTCTGCGTCCTGTGGAAAAGGTTTATTGGGAATATATCTGTATCTATGACAGTACATTGACTGCCTGGAAGGATATGCCGGAGAAGACCCGGCAAAGGGAAGAGGTCGAACCGTATCTCGTCAGCATTCAGAGCGAATATGGCATGCTCTCATACGGTGCCATGCTTTCCTATACCGACGAAATCCTGGCCAATCCGACCATACAAAGGCTGATTGAAGAGGCTCGTGAGTCTATCCGCAATGGAGCAAGTTCGAGCGCTGCCTTGTACGCCCTGCTTGACAAGTTGGACAAGCTTCCCCGTTACAGGGACTGTTGGAAGAAAGGACCGTTCAGCAGGCAACAGCGCAGGCTGCTTGCTGAAAACAGTGCCCTGCACAACGCGCTGAATGCATTGACTGCCCGCGATTTTGACAGCTTGTTTCTTGAACGGGAAGGGTGGGCGAATGTGCGCGACACGACGACCTGTGTAATCAAAGTGCATAAAACACCGAAACGGAGACATTGAGCCTGTGTGTCCTGCAAGAGCGGGATGCAGACTCGGTGTCTCCGTTTCAGTGCATGTATGTCAGGGCTGAAAGAGCCGGACGTCAGAACAAGTCCGACGTGCGGATGTCATCGTGCCAGACGTGGTCTTTCGGGAAAGGCTTTCCACCCCAGGCACGGCGGGAAGTCCATTCCTGCGGAGCGTCCGTCCAGAACGGATGGGCGGCGGGAAGTCCCAGGGGAAGGAACGACAGCGAAGTCATGTAGAGGCTGCCGTTGTTCGTGTACCAGTCGGCAACGTCCGGCTGACGTCCGTTGAAGCCGATGGTGAGGAAGCCACCCTCATTGAAGTTCTGTTTCCCGTCGAACATGCGGTGCATCACGGCGGTGAGCGCACAACGCACCTGCGACGGAGTCACCCCGGCAGGCAGTTCGTCATACCATGCCATGAGTGCCAGGGGCTGCATGGCTGCCATGCGGTAGGGGATGGAACGTCCGAAGACGGGGAAGGTCCCTTCCGGAGAGATGAAACGTTCGAGGATGAGGCTGTACTTCTGTGCCCGCTTCAGGGCGCGGTCGTAGTACTTGTCATAGGCGATACGTGTGTGGCTGCGGGCATCCTTCATCGCCTGGAGCGTTTCAAGGTACATGGGGTGGAACACGTAGCTGCTGTAATAGTCGAACACGAACGAGGGACCGTCGGAGTACCAGCCGTCGCCGGTGTACCACTCCTCCACCTTGCGGATGGCGGAGTTGACGCGGTAGGCATCATAGGGGGCGCCTGCCTTGGCAAGGAAGCTCTCGATGGTCGAGGAGAAGAGCAGCCAGTTGGTGTACGGCGGGTCGATGCGGCGCATCTGGGTGAACTCCGTGATGTAGCGCTGTTTGGTCGTTTCGTCGAGCGGCACCCACAAGGCGTCGTAGGCACGCAGGAAGCTCTCGGCAACGTAGGCGGCATCCACCAGCGGCTGGCCTTCGTTGCGCCACAGGAGGTAGTCGGGGCTGTCGGGGTCCACGGCTTGGGCATAACTCTTCAGGGCAAGCCCGCGCAGCTCACGGCGCATCTTCCCCTCGTCGGTGTTGTCGTCGGGGAGGGAGAGCCAGGGGGCAATGCCTGCCATGAGTCGTCCGAAGCACTCCATGTAGGCGACGCGCTTGTCCCGTCCGTCCCATGTGGGACTGACTTCCACCAGCATGTTCTTTTGCAACTCACCTTTTGCCAGGTTGCTCAGCACGGGATACGCCATGTCGTAGGCGAGCTTGCACCAGTAGGCACGGTCAGTCTGACGCGGTGCCTCGAGGTAGCGTACATATTCGCAGGCTGCCAGGAGGAAGGCGCCTGTGCCGAAGTTTGCCGTCGAGTGGGCGTCGACCACCTGTCCCGGGATTGCCTTCTCGCCGATGGGTTGTACGTAACCCACCGAACCGTCCTTCTGAAGGGCTGTCTCAGAGAGGTACTTCCATGCCTTCCCGATGACGGGGCGGAAGGTCGCTTCGTCGAGGTAACCGTTGTTGACGCCCCAGAGCATGCCGTAGGTGAAGAATGCCGTTCCGCTGGTCTCCGGTCCGGGGGCATGTGCGGGGTCCATCATGCTGCGTGTCCAGTAGCCTTCCGGTTGCTGGAGACGGGCGACGGCGGCAGCCATGTCACGGAACTTCTGCACGAAGAAGTCGCGGTGGCGGTAGTCCGTGGGGAGGTCCTGCAGCACCTTGGCAAGTCCGGCGAGCACCCATCCGTCGCCACGTGCCCAGAAGTCCTTCTTGCCGTTCGTGCTCTTGTGACGGGGGTAGACATACTTCGCGTCGCGGTAGTACAGGTGCTCGTCCGCATCGAACATGATGCTGTCGGAGTAGGTCAGGTACTCATGGAGCTTGTCGAGGTAGCGCCTGTTGTGCGTCACCTTGTAGAGCTTCGTCATGACGGGCATCACCATGTAGAGTCCGTCGCTCCACCACCAGTAGTCGCGGCGCGGCGTGCTCATCTCATACTCCATCACTTCGCGTGCCCGGCGTATCTTGCGGTCATCGGGTGCAAGGTTGTAGAGGTCAACGTACGTCTGGAAGCACACCTGCCAGTCTCCGAAGAGCGCATGGTCGTCGGTCTCCCCGTAGGTGAGCTTCCACCGGGAGCGGTCGTTGCTGCGTGCTCCCATCCAGCGGTTGTGGGCTGCCCAGGCTTCGGAGTACACACGGAAGTCCTCGTTACCGGTCAGGAAGTAGGCTTCCATGTTGCCCGTGTGGTAGGCGGCGTTGTCCCAGAAGGCGTTTGTCTCGGGTTTGTGTTCCGCCTGCCAGTGCCGGTTGACCCGGTCGATGAGCTGCCGCACCTTGGCAGCTTCATCGGGTTTGGCGGAAAGGGTGGCAGCCGGAAGCAGGAACAGCAGGCAGGCTGCAAGGGTCTTGAAAAGGGTCTTGTTCATATCAATGGTTCGGTTGGTGTTTCCGTGGACGGACAGACAGGTCCTCTTCTCCGGTCTGCGGGAGGCTCAGTTTACTTTCACTATCAGCGGACTGCGCAGGCGTTGTGCGAAGCTCTTCAGGTAAGCTTCCCACGTCGGCATGTCGGGCATGTCCGCCTTGCTCCATCCGCTGCCCCAATAATAAAGGTAAGGCGTACCCGGATGGTAGGTACTGATGCCCAGGACATGTCCCAGCGCACCGGAGTGTTCCTGCCGTTCGTCGGCGTTGAAGAGCCGTACGTCTGCATCGTTCATGGGTTGCGGAGTGACGGCGCCGATGAAGAGGATGCCGTTGTCGCCCGCAGCATTGTCCGTGAAGTCGGCATAGGCGATGTAGCCCTGTTCCGCATCGGCGGAATAGCCCTCGGGGTTCTCGGCATGGAGCACGATGCCGGCAGCCACAGGCGTGTCAGCGGACAGGTTCTCGTAGGTCACCTCCGTGCGGTTGAGGTAGGACCCTGCATCGAGCGAGATGAGGCGCGTCTCGACCACATTGCCGTCCGTGTTGACCGTCAGCGGATGGAAGACGAGGCGGGCGGTGAAGCGCAACGGACCGTTGTCGAGCACCTCACACTCCTTGTAGCAGGAGGGGTAGACAATCCCCGAGTCTGTCAGCAGGGCTGCCGTTCCACCACCGAGGGTGGCACCGACGCCGTAGCAGTCCATGCCGTTGCCGTGGTCCACATGGTAGGAGATGGAGTCGCGCAGGCGGTCTGCCTTCGCCTTCTGTCCAGCCTTGTCGAGCGCATGGACCTCGTCCCATGCAGCTTGGTCTGTCTCCAGGGCATAGCGTTGTTCCAGCACCGGTGTGGCAACCGACTTGGTGAAGATGTCGTAGCCGAAAGCCTTCTCGCCCCGGGCTTGCAGGGCAGGACCGTAGGCACGGTAACCCGCCTTGTCGTTTTCCCAGGCGAGGTCGTCGAGGCGTTCGGGATATTTCCTGCCGACGCTTGTGGCGGGCACACTGTCGGCGATGCCCGTGCGGATGATGTAGACTTTTGATGACTTGCCGTCGACGCTTGCAGGGAAGATGAGCTTCCCGTCGTAGGTCACTTGCGAGGGAATCGGTTCTCCGGTGCCTTCGCTGACGAGGTAGCTCTCACCGTCTGCCGGATGGAGTTTGTGGAGTTCCTCCAGAGGTATCTCGACCATTTCGCCCTGCCGTCCGTCAGACAGGGTGTTGGTGATGGTTACAAACGAACGGGGCGTGATGGAACAGCCCGACAGGCATGCAGCGGCGATGAGAGCCGTCAGTGTGTGAGTAAAAGGTTTGGTCATGGTTATGTTTGTTTATAAGTGGACGGATGGACCGCACGGACGGGTGGACAAGGGCCGCCTGCTTGCCGGGAAGATCCGGCTCACAAGGGGAGGCTCGTCGGCAACCCATACGGGAGCAAACCCATCAACACGGCGACAAGTTGGCGGGCGGCAAGCGTGCAGGTATTAACCCCAATGAATTTCTTTCCATAGTCTGCTGGCTTGTCGGCTCGTCAACCTGTCGGCTGAGTGTTGATGCATATCATTTGCTGGTGAGGCAAATTTAGGCTAAATATCGGATTTTCGGGCATTGTAAATCGTGCAAAAGGGGTTGCTATCTCTTCATTTTCGCTTTCCGGGGCTGAAAAAGGCAGTGCGGGGCTGTAGGCTCTGCCGAAGCGATGGGGTGCGGACGTCCGGTGCTTCCGGTTCCGGGTGTCGCCCTTCCCTGTTTCCTGTGGCGGAAGTCAAAAAGATGCCGTTCGGACCCGTTTGCTTGACAGATTTGCGTCAAATGCCCTTTCCGGCTAACTCGTATTTTGCGCATTTCCGTCAAACCAGGAAGCAAATGTGAAGACGTGTGAATGAAAACGCCCGAAAAAGCCTCTGAATTTAGAAAACTATACGTTTTATTTTCGAAATCTTTACATTCTAACGCCCAAACAATGTTGTTTCACGCATCAAACACTTGTGTTTGGCAAGTCAAACAATATTGTTTCACCTCCCAAACAATATTGTTTCATCCGCGGAAGTCAAATCTTTGGAAAGTGAAAGGCTAAAATCTGAAGTTTCGCTCTCTGGAAGGAAGGCGACGTCAACAAATCAGAAGGTAATAAATGGAAGGCTAAAACAGAGTCATGAACAGAAGAAGGATGCAATCGGACGGCTTTCATCCGTCACGGCGAGATGAAAATCTCCCGTCAGGCAACAATGTGTATTTTGCGAATCGCCCGAGAAGGGCCTCGGAATCCATGAAACTGTATTTTGGTGCGAGGAAGGGGCGTGTGGAGAGCTTCGTTTGACATTTTGTCAATCGGCAGTCACAGAATGCTGGATGCGGAACCGTTCGTTCCGGGAATTATAAGAAAAAAGATTACTTATGCAGGATGAGTTGAGAGCCTCCTGTTACAGCTAGTCGCACGTATAGATTGTTTATATATTTATAATGTATATATATTGTCATAGCTACCCCTATGAAATTCCAATAGTTTAAAAATATGATGATTAACGGTTTTGTTTTTTGAAAAAAGTGTTGCTTGGTGTGAAGCGGTTGTTTACTTTTGCCTCGTAAATCACATTTGCGATAAAAGAGTGTAATATGGATGCTATAGTACAAGGTAGAGAAGGAAAAAGTTTTCCTTTTACTCCTACCAAGCTGTCAGGAAACCCACGGACGGAGCTTTATCAGAAGGTCCTTAAGTATCTGGATGTCCACAAGGTATATCTGGATCGCGAACTTTCGTTGTCGAAGTTCAGTTCAATAGTGGGCACGTCTATGAACCTTGTTTAGTCACCTGTTTCCGCACATTTGAATAGAATTTACATACGTCAATGGCTGCACTGCTGATATTTAGCGTGCAGCCATTGACATATAAGGCGTTTACCTCCGTCGCCTCGTCTCATTTCCCCGGTCCGGATTTTTGCGCAATTTTATGTTTTAGGACAGCTATTCCGTCGTAAAAGCAGTTCATTCTTCTTCAAAGTTGGTCACCGGCTGGTCACCGGGTTTGTGGCTGGAGGACAAGAAGTATAAAAAGAAGGGCACATTCTCGTTTGTGAGATGTGCCCTCCAACAGATTGCCTAATTACTTAGAATTTAAAGTGAATTAGTTTGCTTGAGTTCTACCTACTGTACCGTTTACCCAAACAACAAACTCTTCTTGGCTCCATTTGTGTTTGATCTTTACCGGTATCTTGATATCGAAGTTCACCACAGTTGCAGTGTTGTTGGTGTAAGTCAACTTGTCGAAGTGTTTCTCAGCAATATCTCTCATGGTAGAGCCTATAGCGGGAACACCAGCAGCAGTATTAACAACATAACCATCGTCTACTCGCGCATAGTCTCCACGTGTATCATTCCAACGATAAACTTTGAATTCTACGTCGTTAGTAACTTCTTTCAAGGGTCTCCATTGACCATCGGCACTGTTCATATTAGTCAAGATATCTTGCGGATCAACTGAAATGTCAGATACCTGATAGTAATGATAGTAATCCAAGTAGTCAGCGAAGTGACGGACTCTGAAATCATAGAAGTCAATCAGGTCAGCCAGGTATACCTCAGTCTCAGGTTCACCACCATCGTATGCATCTACGAAGTGAACTTCGTCTTTAGGTTGTGCATAAACAGGTTTCAAGAACTCTACATCAAATGTATTATCAGCGGTAGGTAAGAAGGCACCACACTCTCTGTTAAATGCAGCTACACCAATATTGACATCCAATGTATTCTTCAACAGAGTTTCAGCTTTGCTAAGATCGCCATCCCAAGATTCAGGAACGTTCAAGAGATCTTTGGCTACAGCGTTGTTCATCAGCACCAACCATACACCGTGATCTCTTACATGAGAATTTTGAGGATTATAGTTCAGCTTAGCAATAGGAGTACCATTGGCAGTCAGAACTTGGTTCTTGAATTCGTAAGGTACTGCATCCGTAAACAACATTACATCGTTATTGGCAGTTGTGTTGGCAACGCCCAAAGTGTTGGCAACGCCCAAAGTGTAAGATTTATTGCTTACGCCTTTGACTGTTCTGTTGTTGTTGGCAAGTGAGAAGTAGTAGTAATAAACCAGACTGTCATTCTGGAAAGAAGTAAAGTTGCTTTCCTTGTTCCAGTCGTAAACTACATTCCATGTATCTTCCGGTTGGATGACAAATTTCGGTGCATTTTCATTGACTGCAAAGCATACATCACCGGGACCGTCAGAGATATTCCAGCTACTGCCCATAGTACCGTTGTCAGAGTGTCCGATTGTGTTCTTTTCGAAACGGCTGTCCAAAGCTACATAGAAGTCACAGCTGGCTGCTTTAATGTCAGTGATTGTAGCAGGTACATCTACATTGGCGTGGATAGCACGCATGTTCTTATAGTCACCGGCAGAGGTTTCTGACATGCTATTGTCTGCATACCAGTAAGTTGAGAGCTTATTTCTCAAGACAGCCTTCGGATACTTCAATGTGATTTCGATCGGTAAATAGATAGGCTTCTTGGCCGTACCCGTGTTACCCAGACCCTTGTTAGGTTCATACTTCACATATCTTGTGATAGTAACAACAGGATAACCTTCATTTTTAGCCAATGCCACAAAGTCTGCACGGTCGATAGTCCATGAGAGAACATCAGTTGTTTCAGCACCGTAGTTGGCAATTTCGTGGATTGTACCAATAGCAGGAACTTGCGTATAGGTCGGATAGCCATACATATCTTCGCCGCCAGGAACAAATTGTGTTACTTCATGTTCTTCATTAGCAACGATGTGGTAGTTCGCATCAAAGGTCTCTTTTGAAGATTCAGCAGTAGCTTCCAGCAACTTGGTTTCGATAGCATGCCATGTAATCTTCTTGGTTTGGTCTCCACAACGATAGAAGAAGTCGCCCAAGTTGAATTTCTCAGCAGCAACTGGTGTTTCAGGAGCGATAATTTTGAACTTGATGAAGCCGGCTTCTACAACCTCTCCATTTTCTGTATTCTTGATAGAAACACGAATCAACGGAGTACGTCCTACAGAAGCAATCGCTTTTCCAATCTTGGTAGAGTCAATCTTGCAGTCGAGCAGGTCAGTATCACTGTTGCTATCTACACCGCATGCAGCGATAGATGTGTAAGCTTCACCGGCTTCATTGGTCTTTGTTACCAATACACAGTGGTTCTGTGACTGTTCGGTCGCGTTAGAACCAATAGTGAAAGGAACTTTTTCGAACGCAAATTCCATGCCATGAGCTTTCAGAGAATCTTCATTCCAAGTATAGATGCTTTTTGCGGCATTCCATGAACGTCTTGAGTTCGCTGTTACGTGTATACGAACCAATTCATTCAAATTGATACCGTTGGCATCACTGTAAGCTAATTCAACTGTTGCAGATTGCTCGGCTGCGTCTTTAGCTTTATCATATAAGTGGGCACCACCACCAATGGGATTGGAGTGGGTACTTGCCGAACCTACCGGATGATCAGTATCAAACTCCTTTTCTGTAATGATGTGATTGCTGGAAGTGTTGTAAGCCAGAGCTTCGATAGCAATCTGTGAAGCATATACAGAAGCATAAGTGGAGGTGATAACTTCAGTTCTTTGTTCATCTAAAGGAACTTGGATGGCGAGGTCTGTAATCTTGGAGTCATCCTTCCGTGCAGGATAGAAATAGGACTCGTTAGTACGGTCTTCTTCTTGTGTCTTTACTAACTGACCTTCCATCTTGATGCCGACTTGCATCTTTCCGTCTCTTACATCTTTGAACCAAACAGCCATCGGATTGGATGCGGCAGTTCTGGTTTGGATAAAGTCACGGTCATCAGAAGTTACACCTAAGTTCTCCTGTGAAAATTCGCTGATGATAGCGGTAGTCGGGTTCATGTGATACTCCTTGCAGTAAGTCGGATTCACAAATCCCCAATTCTCGCTAACGACAGCTTCATCTTTAATGGTGTAAGGTTGAGCCAGTTCTGCATAGCCTTCACCGGTGACAACTTGATGTACAGTCATCATACCGGTCTTTTCAGAACCATCAAACGTTACAGGATGATAAGGAATATATGCATATTCCATTGCATTTTGTCCATCCAGAACCAATTCAGGCTGGAATACCAATGCTTTCAAATCACCTCTTAACGAGATAACCAAATCGCCTTCATAGCCTTCTACGTTACGCAATGTCAGGACATCGTTATCCCAAATAGCAATTACGCCTTCAGTCTTGATAGAGGCAGTCCATTGGATGTTGGTGTTTTCTTTTGTTTCTGAACCGTCAGCTGCAACATTGACTTTGATCCAATATCCGTTTTCATCCCCTTCTGTTCCAGGATAGTAATAAACAGAAGAAGTTGATTGCCCGGGAGTACCTGGTTCTCCAGGTTCACCTTGTTCACCCTTTTCTCCGGGATCACCTTTATCTCCCTTTTCGCCGCGCGAAGGCTTTTGAGTGTCTACGCCATCAATAAACCAATTACCATTTGGTCCGATTTCAACGACGCTGCCGTCTTCGCCGTCAACGCCATTGGTCAGTTCAAAGGTATTGCCGTTGCTCAATGTGAGACGAACTCCATTGGAAGTGGCGGTCACATCGGTCAGGATGGCACCTTTTTGAATTTGTGACTGAAGTTC